>Ga0209805_1000727_pt1 | contig 20251 bp, 20 predicted proteins | sample GraSoiAngelo_148_FD_185905 | JGI IMG/M metagenome (GOLD analysis project Ga0209805, IMG submission 185905) | Grasslands soil microbial communities from the Angelo Coastal Reserve, California, USA - 14_1009_09_20cm (SPAdes) (version 2) | ecosystem: Environmental > Terrestrial > Soil > Grasslands ...
GATCGGCTCGCTCATGCTTTTCAACCGCGCTGACCCGCTCTTTCGTTTGTCGCTTAGCTACATCATTCCAGCGACGCTGGTGACCGCACTGTTTTTTGTTTTCCTCATCGGAAAAGGCTTGCGCGCGCAGCTTCTGCCGATCAAAGCAGGAGCGGAGACTTTAATTGGGAAAACCGTGACCGCATTGACTGCAATCGACTCGCGTGGTGGCAGGATTTTCGTCGAGGGCGAGCATTGGAACGCGGTCAGCGACACACCGATCGAAAAAGACGAAGCGGTCGAGATCGCAGCGGTGCAAGGATTAACTTTAAAAGTAAAAACCAAAGGAGAATAAAGCCATGCCATTACTCGAAGGACTAGTGAGGTTAGCTGGTTGGGTCGCACCAATCGTCATCCTGGCCGTGATCATCCTGCCCCAGGCGATCCGCATCCTGCGCGAATACGAACGAGGCGTGATCTTTCGTCTCGGAAAATTACTCGGCGCGAAAGGGCCGGGACTGATTTTTCTGATCCCGATCGTCGATCGCATGGTGCGCATGGATTTGCGCGTCGTCACCATCAGCGTCGAGAAGCAGGAGGTGATGACGCGCGACAACGTGCCGGTGACGGTAGACGCGGTTGTTTATTTCCGCGTGGTCGATCCGCAAGCCGCGGTCGTCAAAGTGGAGAACTTTCTCAAAGCCACCTCGCTGATGTCGCAGACGACGCTGCGCAGCGTGCTTGGCCAGGCCCCCTTGGATGACCTGCTTTCGCAGCGCGAGTCGATCAACCTGAAGTTGCAGGAGATCATCGACCGGCAAACCGAACCGTGGGGGGTCAAAGTCACGGCCGTCGAGGTAAAGGACGTGGCGCTGCCCGATACCATGAAGCGCGCGATGGCCAAGCAGGCCGAAGCCGAGCGCGAGCGCCGCGCCAAGATCGTCAACGCCGAGGGCGAATTTCAAGCCGCGGAAAAAATGGTGCAGGCCGCCGCCATGATGAGCAAAGAGCCGATTGCGCTCCAACTGCGCTTCCTCCAAACCATGCGCGAGATTTCCAGCGAGCATAACACGACCACGTTTCTCCCAGTCCCGATCGATCTCTTTACGCCATTCATGAACAAGAGCGGGCCAACTAAACCGCCCGAGCCGTAGACAAAGTGGGAGCGACCTTAGTGTCGCGATCTTTTGGAACTCATTTCCGCTCCTCGAATTGTAGGTTTAGCAATCATGCCACTCGATTTCGATCGCATTCGCGCGGCGCATGAGCGGATTCGATCACACATTAAACGAACGCCGGTGTTGACGAGTTCACGCCTGGATGGGGCGTGCGGCGCGCACTTGTTTTTTAAGTGCGAGAATTTTCAGAAGATCGGCGCGTTCAAAGCCCGTGGCGCGACCAACGCCGTCTTCGCACTCGATGATGCGACTGCGAAGCGCGGCGTGGCGACGCATTCGTCCGGCAATCACGGAACCGCTCTGGCGCGTGCGGCAAAGCTTCGCGGCATCCCTGCGCACATTGTGATCCCGAAGAACTCAAGCAAAGTGAAAGTGCGCGCGGTCGAAAGTTACGGTGCCCAGCTGGTTTTTTGCGAGCCGACGCAACAAGCGCGCGAGGCGGCGTGCGCGGACGTGATCGCGAAAACAGGAGCGGCCCTGATCCATTCTTTCGAAAACGAAGACGTGATGGCGGGGCAGGGGACAGCAGTTGTTGAATTGCTCGAGGAGATAGATGTCGATCTTGTGATGTGTCCGATCGGGGGCGGCGGTTTACTTTGCGGTACTGCCGTTGCCGCAAAATCGATGCGCCCGAAAATCAAAGTAATCGCCGCTGAACCTGCAAATGCCGACGACGCAGCGCAATCGTTTCGCGCAAAGAAACGAATCGTGACGGAAAAGAAATTCACGATCGCCGATGGACTGCGCACAAATGTCGGCGAACGAACTTTTCCGATCATCCAGCGTTACGTCGACGACGTCGTGACCGTGAGCGAAAACGCAATTGTCTCCGCGATGCGGACGATTTGGGAGACGATGAAAATTGTTATCGAACCATCAGCGGCGGTTCCCTACGCCGCGATCGCCGAACATAAGATCGACATCGGCGGCAAACGCGCCGGCATCATTCTTACCGGCGGCAACGTCGATCTCGACGCGCTGCCCTGGAAGTAAATGCTGATAAGAAAGTATCGCGCATTTAGCGCGTTCGAGTTTTTGTTGGGGGCGTTCATCGTCATCGGCCATAACGTTTTCCGCGTTTTGCCTAACGAAGTACCGATTCTTTTCGTGCTCGGTTTGCTTTCAGTCCGTCTCCGGGACGGGCGCTGGTCGGCGATCGGTTTTAAATGGCCGGAATCCTGGATGCGGGTGCTGTTAATCGCGCTTGGCGCGGCAGCGGCGCGAATTTGCCTTGGCGACTTCGTGATTGAGCCTCTAGCCGGGAAATTTTGGCCGGCGCCGGTTGCGCCCGCGCTGGCAAACGAAATTGCCGGCAATCCTAAAGTTGCGGCGCTTGCTTTGCTGATTGTCTGGACGTTTGCGGCGTTCGGCGAAGAAATCGTTTATCGCGGCTATCTCATTAGACGTGGAGCGGATGTCGGTGGTGCATCAAAGGCGGCGAACTGGATCGCAATGTTGCTGGTGTCGATCTTATTCGGTTACGGCCATTACTACAAAGGACCATCCGGAATTGTCGACTCCGGTGCGGCCGGATTGATCTTGGGAAGCGCGTACCTGTTAAGCGGTCGAAACCTGTGGGTGCCAATTCTCGCCCACGGATTCATTGATACGTTTGGAGTGATCGCTGCGTTCTTCGGTTTTGATCTCTAACTCCTGTCCTCTGTTCTCTGACCTCTATTATTTGAGCGTGATCTCGCGCATCGTTTTTGTGCCGAGAATTTCGCGAACGTCCAAACGTTTCACGGCCAGATCGCGCCGTTGCTCTTCGGAACCCATTACTTTCGCGATAACTGGATCCATTTTGTCGCGCAAATTGTCGAACGCCGCCCAGTTTGGATACTCCACCAAAATTAGAATGTTGAAGTCGTGCGGATCGGAGGCTTCGCCGTTCAGGATCTTGTAATCGAGGATGACCTTTTGTTTTTTCTCCTCGTCGTAAACCGGTTTCACCGTGCCCGTGATCTGCTTGATATATTCATCGGCCAGTCCGGTCTTGGTCTTGATCATTGTCAGCGTCCAAACCGGACCTTCGTTGTAAGGAGCGCTGCTTCCGCCGGTAGCTTTAGCGGCTGTCGTTGCAGGCGTTGCAGAGCTTTGCGCCAAACAAACGCCGGACAGACCGCAAGTTAATGCGACGATAGCAAGGATTCGTGTTCTCATGGCGGCGAAGCTTGAAGAATTCTCGACAGGATGAACAGGATTTAATTGAGTTTCAGTAGTTTAGGTTTCGAACTTTATGAAGAACAAGTTTTTCTCCGCGATTGTTTTGGTTGGAGTCGGTGGAGCGCTCGGCATCGCCGTCGCGCAAACAAGTCCGCCGATGATGAAAGCGGTCTTCGTTCACGAGTTCGGCGGACCGGAAGTTTTGAAATACGAAGACGCGCCGCGACCGGAACCGAAGGACGATGAAATTCTAGTGCGCGTGATAGCTGCCGGAGTGAATCCGGTGGACGCGTACGCTCGTCAGGGAATGTTGGCCAAACGCGGCCTGGACAATCGTCCGTCGATCATTGGTTACGACATTGCCGGCGTCGTTGAGAAAACCGGCGCGAACGCGAAGAAGTTCAAAGCCGGCGACGCAGTTTATTCCTATTTGTCCGTTATGCGCGGTGGCGGCTATGCGGAGTTTGCCGTTGCCAAAGAATCCGAAACGGCGCTCAAGCCCAGGAACATTAATTTCGTAGAAGCGGCCGCCGTTCCGCTGGCCGCAACAACAGCGTGGCAGGCGCTCGTTGATACGGCAAAGATCGACAAAGGTCAGACCGTGCTGATTCACGGCGGTTCAGGCGGCGTTGGAAGTTTTGCGATTCCGATTGCGAAGGCGCGGGGCGCGAAAGTCATCGCAACCGCCTCGACCGCGCATCAGGATTTGCTCAAGCAACTTGGAGTCGACCAAGCGATCGATTACACGACGACGAAATTCGAGGACATGGTGAAGGATGTCGATGTTGTTCTGAATTGTGTCCGTGCAGACGCGCTCGGTCGTTCCTACGGCGTGGTGAAAAAAGGCGGGATCATCGTTTCGATCACGGATGAGCCGGACCAAACTGAGTGCGCCAAGCACGGCATCCGCGGCTCGCGATTAGGGGCAAATCCAGACGCGAAAGTGCTCGAAGAGCTCACGAAATTGATCGAGGCGAGGAAAATGACGCCGATTGTTTCGCAGACGTTTCCTTTGGCGGAGGCGAGTAAAGCGCATCAGCAAATCGAAACTCATCACACGCTCGGCAAAATCGTGCTCAAGGTCGCAGAAGGGCCTTCAGCGAAATCGAAATGAAAAATAAGGAGACAAGGAATTCACGAAAACAAAAATTGCAGTTGTATTGACAACGTTGATCGCGGCTCCGCTTTTTGCGCAATCGCCAAGATCGACAATCAAGGCGATCGTTGTTCACGAGTTCGGCGGGCCGGAAGTTTTGAAATACGAAGACGTGCCAAAGCCCGAGCCGAAAGAGAACGAAGTCCTCATCCGTGTGATCGCGGCCGGCGTGAATCCGGTGGACGGAATGGTTCGTGCGGGAATGTTCGCGAAGCATTCCAAGAATTCGTTCTCCATGATCCCGGGTTACGACGTCGCCGGAATCGTTGAGAAAATCGGGGCAAAGCTGGAGAAATACAAACCGGGCGATGCGGTTTATGCCTACATCGGATTGAAAGAAGGTGGCGGTTACGCGGAGTATGCGGTGGCAACGGACAAAGAAGTCTCGCCGAAACCGAAATCACTCACGTTCGAGGAGGCAGCAGCTGTCCCGCTCGCGGCTGAGACCGCTTGGCAGGCTCTCTTCGATACAGCGAAATTGAGCGCGGGTCAGACTGTCTTGATTCACGGGGGCTCGGGCGGCGTGGGAAGTTTCGCCATTCAAATCGCGAAGGCGCGCGGCGCGAAAGTGTTCGCGACGGCATCGACGCCAAATCAGGATTTGCTCAAGCAACTCGGGGCCGACGTGGCAATCGATTACACCAAGCAAAAATTCGAAGACATCGGCAAAGATGTCGATGTGGTGATGGATTCGATCGGCAAAGATACCTTGGCGCGGTCCTACGGCGTGGTGAAGAAGGGAGGATTCATCGTCTCATTGGTCGCGCGACCTAATCCAGCCGAACTGGAGAAGCATGGGATTCGCGGCGCGCCGATGAGCGTGGATCCTAACTCTGCCGAGCTTGCGGAGATCACGAAATTAATCGACGCGAGAAAGGTCAAGGTGATTGTTTCGCAGACCTTTGCCCTAGCCGATGCGGCAAAGGCGCAAGAACAAGCGGCTACCGGTCACACCCGCGGCAAAATCGTTTTGAAGGTTGCGGACGCGCCGAAGTAATTAGAAGTCAGAGGATGGAGATCAGCGGTCAGCAATTGTGAAGATCGACATCGTATGAATTGGGAAGCGATCAATGCCATCGCACAACTGATCAGTTCGATCGGAGTGGTGGCGTCGCTTTGGTATCTCGCGATTCAAGTGCATCGGAGCACGCGCGTCGCGAGGCTTTCCGCCCAGGATGCAGCCGCAGCCGCCCTGCGCGATGTGACGCGCCCTTTTGCCGAAAACGCGGAGAACAGTAAGATCTGGCGAGTCGGACTGGAAAATCTCGACGCGCTTTCAGCGGAGGATAAGGCGCGCTTTTTTCATTTCGCTTTCCAATTTCTCAAAGCGATGGAGACGATTCATTTCCACTACATCTATGGATTGATGGATGAATCGATTTGGCGCGGCTGGGGGAATCTCTACAAACATTATCTCACTTCTCCAGGCCTCGTGTTTTATTGGAACCTTCGCCACGATCTTTTCTCGGAACGCTTCCAGGAATTTGTGGCCGGACTTGAACAACCGGCGCAAAGACTCACGGTCGCCAATTTGCTCGGCCAGGAAAAGATCGACAAATGAAAGCGCGCTAGTGGGCGAAGCGCGGTAACGAATCTTTTGCGCCGGGTTTCGAGACCGGTTGCCGTCGCGATTTTAAAAAACCGGAGCCACGAATGGCGGTCGTCTGAATTGCAATCGGCTGAGACGCAACGCGAACACTGACACATGCATCCGCCGGATCTTTACTACCAAACAAACGTTCCCAATCGGCTCGCGCAGCCTGGCAGAGCAGGCGATATTGCAAATCCAAAGCGCGCCGCAGTCCGGCAACGACTTCCAGTTTGGACAACTCTCTCTGAAATAGGGCCTGTTTCCCCTCTTCCATGCTCATTGGCTTACTTTGAGCAGGAAGCAGGCCGGAATCAGAAAGCAGGGCTCACAACTCAGGCGGCACCGAGGTAAATGGTTGATCGCGAAATTGATATTTCGCCCGCGGGAAATTGCCGACGTGGGTGATAAAAAGTAGAAACGAGGAAGTAGAAAGTAGAAAAAGCTGAAAGGTTCTCTGCGCGAGTCCTCTAGATTCTACTTTCTACTTCCTACTTTTCCGTCATCACTTTTTTAATCGACGAATCGTCGTCCAACAAAATCCACTCTATCACCGAGAGCGGCAGACTACCGTTCTTAATTAGATCATCGTGAAATTGGCCGAGCCTGAAATTGTCACCTTGTCGATCTTTGTAGCGACCGAGCAAGTTCATGATCTGCCATTTGCCGATGATGTAGGTGATCTTTTGGTGCGGACTTGAAGCGGCCCCAGCGGCTTCGCCTTCAGCTGCTTCGCGATCGAGTCCGCCGGCGTCCATGAAATATTTTACCACTTGCTCGAAGGTCCACTTGCCGGTGTGCAAATTTACATCGACACCGATTCGCGCCCCCCGATAACGCGATAGTCGCAAGATTTGTCCCTGCGCCGGCGAGTTGTTCGGATACAAACCTGTGCGCATCAACATTTCCTCGCCATAAAGCGCCCACCCTTCGACAAAAACGCCATCGGCATGCTGCCGGCGAATCTCATCGCTCAGATGATTCGCGATCGAAAGTTGCATGAAGTGACCGGGAATTCCTTCATGACCTAAAATCGGCCGTGGATCTTCAATCGCTGCGCGAATGTAAAAATTCTTCGACTGCGGATTGTAAGTTGGAATGAAAAAGAAGCCGGCTGGGTCCTTGTCGTAAACACCGGGCGGATTCATGAAACCGCCTGGGCTGGTCGGCTTGAACGCTTCCGGTAACTGTCGAATCTGAAATGGTCCGAGATAATCGGGGATTGTGACGAGTTTATGTTCCTTCAGGAAAGTTATCATCTCGGTCTCGCGGCTTTCGTACGCTTTCAGGAACGAAGCCTGATCGGGCGGAATGTTTGCGGCACGCGACGGATCAGGATCGGCTAATTTTGGATCCGGCAGAAGCGCTTCGAGTGCGCGGTAACGTCCATTTTCCACGCGCCCGATCGTTTCCACTTCGCGCGCGTCGAGCGGCAAAAGCAAAACGTGTTTGAGATAGTAGTTGTAATTCGCTTCGCCCATCGGAGCGAAGTCGACCATCTTCGGCATCCGTTTCTCGAGCTCGTCGGCGAAACTGTGCGCCGCGGCCAGCGCTGCATCACGCGCCTTGATCAGTTCTTCATGCTCGGTCGGCGCAAGATCGACATCCAACGCCATCAAGCTGCCTTTCAGAAGCGGATCGATTGACCGTGCGGAATCGATCGCGAGCTTGGCGTATAGTTTTACCGGGTTCTGCAAATTCGCCAGGCCCTGCTTCAGCATGGCCGGCATTGCTTTCAGTCGCGCGGTTGCGGACAGCGCGCGTTTGCGCGGCGTGTCGTATTCCTTTTTCAGTAGGGAGAAAATGGCACTGACGCATTCGCCGATATAAGTCTGCGGATTTGTCCGTTCGAATTTTAGAACGCGATTTTGGAAATCGACGCCTTCGAGTTGTGAGCGAAACAAAATCGCATCGATCTGTTCGTCCTTCGGCCACGTTCCGATCTTCATAGTGCGTACCTTGTCGAGCAGTGTCCGGACGTGCTGCGTGCGCTCGGCTATTTTTGCCGGTGAAAAATCGGCCAGCTTATCATCCCAGGTGTGGAGGCCGGCGTTGCTGCTCGAGACCGGATCGCTCTGGTTCCGCCAGTTGTAGTAATCGTTCGCTAATTTGTGCAACGCCGCTGCGCCCATCACGTGATCCTGGTTCGCATTCGTGATCAATGTTTTGTTGGAGACGTCCGGTTGTCCTCGCGGCGTCGGCTGAGCGTGCAATAGAAGTGTTCCAACGATAATAAATATGGTGAAGAAAATTACTTTCGCTTTCACGATGTCGATCTTAATAAACGGCATCAAATGAGAAAGCCTAATTCAACTGCATGAAAACGCTTGGCATGATCGGCGGCGTCGGTCCGGAGAGCACGATCGAATACTACAAGAACATCATCGTGCTGTATCGCGAACGGAAGCCGGATTGCCACTATCCGCAGTTCGTCATCAATAGCATCGACCTTCAGAAGGGGATCGACTTTCTGGAGGCGAATAACTTGGCCGGCATGGCGGATTTTCTGTTGAGCGAAATCCAAAAGCTCCCGCGGGCCGGCGCGGAATTTGGAATCATTGCCGCCAACACTCCGCACATCGTCTTTGATGAAGTAAAAGCTAGATCGCCAATTCCGTTCATCAGCATTGTCGAGGCGAGCCGCGACTACGCGAAGTCGCGAAATTTCAAGCGGCTCGCGCTTTTCGGAACGCGTTACACGATGCGCGCCGATTTCTACCAAAAAGTTTTCGCGCGGGAAGGAATCGAGCTCGTGGTGCCAGAGCCAAAGGATCAGGATTACATCCACGAAAAGTATTTCGCCGAACTCGTGCCTGGAATTTTCCTGCCCGAAACGCGAGAAAACTTACTTGCGATCGCTGATCGCATGAAAGACAAGATCGACATCGAAGGCGTGCTTCTCGCCGGCACCGAGCTTGCGCTCATCCTCCGCGGCGAAAGTCACAACGGCGTGGCATTGCTCGACACCGGAAAAATTCATTGTCAGGCTGCGGTGAACGAAATGTTCTCCTAATATGAAACGCGTTATCGGCATCGGCGGAATTTTCTTCAAGGCGAACGATCCTGAAAAATTGGCGGCTTGGTACAAAAAGCATCTCGGTCTCGATGTTCAGGATTGGGGCGGCGTCAGTTTTCAGGAAGGCGCGGGCGCTGATCTCAAACCAAAACGACAATCGCACATTGTCTGGTCGCCATTCGAAGCGAACACCGACTACTTCAATCCCAGCGAAAAACCGTTCATGATCAATTATCGCGTCCATGATCTCGACGCCGTCCTCGCCCAGCTCCGCAGCGAAGGCGTCGATGTCGATCCAAAAACGGAAAAGTCCGAGTCCGGCTACTTCGGCTGGATCATGGACCCCGAAGGCAACCGCATCGAACTCTGGGAACCACCTGGCGAACCATGATAAGATTAGTCTGCTGGCTCTTACTTCTTTCTTCGATGGCAATGGCACAACCTAAGACTGAAAAGATTCGTTACGCCGTAATCGGTGATTCGTATTCGTGCGGCGAAGGCGCGAAGCCAAGTGAATCGTGGCCGGCTCTTTTGACGCAGAATCTGAAAGCGCAAGGACTGGATGCCGATCTTGTTTCTAATCCGTCAGTGACCGGTTGGACGACCAAGGACGCGATCGACAAGGAGTCGCCGAAGTTCGTGAATTCGAATCCGAATTTCGCAACCTTGCTCATCGGCGTGAACGATTGGGTCCAAGGTGTCGATGAGACAACGTTTCGGAACCGATTCGGTTACCTTGTCGATCAAATGCTGGCTGTGCTCCCGAATAAGAAACGGCTACTCGTTGTCACAATTCCTGACTTTGGAGTAACTCCGACTGGGCCGAAGTACGCGCGCGGTCGCAACATTCACGAAGGAATTCTTCGATTTAACCAGATCGTGACTGAAGAAGCGCGAAAGCGTGGGTTGGAAGTTGTAGACATTTTCCCGATCAGTAAAAAAATGGGCCAGGACAAATCGTTAGTTGCGAAAGATGGTCTGCATCCGTCGGCCAAAGCCTACGCCGAATGGGAGAAAATTATTTTTCAGGCTGCTCTAGAGTTGCTGACAAGATAGTGACGTCTGATCTCTGACTTCTGATCTCTGAAATGGGCGGTGAGGGTTTCGAACCCCCGACCCTCTCGGTGTAAACGAGATGCTCTACCACTGAGCTAACCGCCCGCTCCTGGAAGTTGGGTCGCACTTTACACATTGCGGAAACTGGAGCAATGCGACAAAAGAATAATTCCCGATGAGTCAGCGTTACTTCGAAGATCTCAAAGCTGGCGACCGATTCAAGTCGGGTACCTACAAGGTCACCGAGGAACAAATAGTTTCGTTCGCGCGCGAGTTCGATCCGCAGCCGTTTCACTTGGATCCGGCGGTTGCTCGCCAAACAATGTTCAAGGGCCTGATCGCCAGCGGCTGGCATACTGCGGCAATTACCATGCGTTTATTTGTGCAAACATTGAACTTCGCCGAAGGCGCAATCGGTCTCGGCGTGGATGAGTTGCGCTGGCCGAATGCAGTTCGACCGGGCGATGTGTTGCAAGTCGAAACGGAGATTGTCGATCTTCGCGAGTCGCGATCGAAACCGAGTCACGGGATTGTTCGCATCCGGAATGTGACGACAAACCAGCGCGGTGAAGTTGTGCAGACGATGTTCGCCTCAGCCCTAGTCTTACGGCGAAGTGATAGGATTACACGCTATGAGTAGAACTAGTTTAGCTCTCCGCGCGGAGACTACTCGCAACTATCTCTTGCATTAGGAAAGACTTTACTCTATCGAAAACGTCTATGGACTTATCAACGCGAAACTTGGAACAGGCATTGTCGATTCGTCGCCAGATTGATGCTTTGGAGAGACGACTCAGGGGTTTAGTCGGTGGAGCGGGAGGCGGCGGCGCAACGGCTGCTCCGCGAAGAGGAGGCAGACGCCGAATGTCGGCGGCAGCCAGAGCAAAGATTGCCGCCGCGGCGCGCGCGCGTTGGGCGCGAGTAAGAGCACGCGGTGGCGGCGCTAAAGCAGCTAAGAAGGGCGGACCACGCAAAGGCGGGATCACCGCAGCTGGTCGCAAACGACTTTCACAGCTGATGAAAGCGCGCTGGGCGGCTAGAAGAAAAGCGAAGCGCAAGTAGAAGCTGCTAGTTACATTCTCCGCGGAAGACCCAACATCGAGTAGAAGGAAACTACCTTAGCGACTACGATCGGTTAAGCAGTTTCATCATCGCTTCCGGATATCGCGAGCCGGCGAAGGCGTCTTTTGGCGCGGCTTTATCGATGCGCTCGAGATCGTTGCTTGTAAGATCGAGATCGAGCGCACCGATGTTCTCCTGCAAGTATTTCCGGCGCTTTGTCCCTGGAATTGGAACGATGTCTTCGCCCTGCGCCAGCACCCAGGCCAGCGCGAGCTGAGCCGGCGTGCAACGCTTTTCCCGCGCGATTTCTTCCACGCGTTTTACCAGGTCGAGATTGCGCTGAAAATTTTCACCCTGAAATCGCGGCGTTGTTTTGCGGTAGTCTTCGTCTGGTAAATCTTCTGGTCTTTGAATCTTGCCAGTCAGGAATCCGCGGCCGAGCGGACTGTATGGGACGAAACCGATTCCAAGCTCGCGGCAAACGCCGAGAATTTCCGCTTCTGGATCTCGCGTCCAAAGCGAGTATTCCGATTGCAGCGCGGTGATTGGATGAACCGCGTGCGCGCGGCGAATTGGTTCGCCGCCAGCCTCGGACAATCCGAGAAAGCGCACCTTGCCTTCGCGCACCAATTCCGCCATCGCACCAACTGTTTCTTCAATCGGCGTCTCGGGATCGACCCGGTGTTGGTAGTAAAGGTCGATGCAGTCCAGTTGCAGCCGCCGCAGACTTCCTTCGCATGCTTTTTTCACGTATTCGGGTTTGCCACTGATCCCGCGAAAGTCCGCCTTCTCGGGATCGCGCAAGATTCCGAACTTCGTTGCGATGACGACCTGTTCCCGATGCCGTTTGAGGGCGCGGCCTAACAACTGTTCGTTGGTGTGGGGCCCGTAGACGTCGGCGGTGTCGAAAAGGGTGATCCCGAGCTCGAGCGCGCGCTGGATTGTCGCGAGCGATTCGTCGTCGTCACGTCCGCCGTAAAAATCGGACATCCCCATGCAACCAAGACCGATCGCCGAGACAATCGGCCCGCCGCGTCCAAGTTTGCGTTGTTTCATATTTGTCCGATCCAGGTGCGCGGGGCGGATTCCTCCCAGCGCTCGCGAATGTTGCGAAATGTTGTTTCCTCGAGTGGACCAGCTTCCAGCAATTTCGCATTCTCATTCCAACGTTCCGGCTTTTTCGTGCCAACGATCGCGGTGTGCACGCCCGGAACGCTAAGTGTGAAACGCAGGGCAATCGAAACGCTCTTTTCCAAATCACGGCGCAGGAAGTCGTAATTCAATTTCCGCAATCGTTCCCAGTATTCGTGGTGATAAGAATCGATCGGGCGATGTCCTGTCTTCCAAGCCACGTTTGCGATCGGCCGCTTCGCAATCACGCCCATTTGTTTTTCGCGCGCCAGCGGCAAGGTCAAATCGATAGCTTCCTGATCGGCGATGCTGATGGAAGTTTGCAACGTGTCGAACGCGCCGCTTTCCACGGCAAATCGAGCGGCCTGGCTATCGCCGCTGTAACCGATGTAGCGGACATAGCCGCGCTTGCGCGCCGTTTCCAACGCGTCGATCGCTTCGCCCTTGCGCAACGTTGACTCCGAACAGCTATGCAATTGCACGATGTCGATCTTGTCCGTTTTCAGCCGCCGCAAACTGCGCTGAATGCTTTCCAGAATCGAGGCTTTCGACCAATCAGCTCGCTCACCAAAACCGTGGGGATGACCGCACTTGGTGAAAAGATAAAATTCTTTTCGGCGACCGCTCACTGCCTGTCCGATCAGCTCTTCGCTGTTGTAGTAACATTCCGCGGTGTCGATCACATTCAGACCGGCATCGAGCGCGCTATTCAGCAGTTCAGCGACAATTTCAGGCGACGCGTGTTCGTAGCCGATCTCGGATCCTCCAAATCCGAGGACCGAGACGTCCATGTCGGTCTTTCCAAGGCGACGCTTTTCCATTGTCAGTCAGATGAGCCGCGGCTAGCGCGGATGTAGACGGATAAATGCAAAAGCAAACTGCGCAATCCGCAATCAAAATAGTAATCGTGTTTTGCCTTTGCCGCGCTCGATCCGCCCAATTCTTCTTGCGTGCAAGATCGACCTCGCGCGTTTGGCATCGCGCTCAGCGACGATTGCGACCATTCCGATTCCCATGTTGAAGACCTGATACATTTCGGCCGAACTCACGCGGCCGTTTTGCTGCAGGATTTTGAAAATCGACGGCACGCGCCAGCTTTTGGTTTCGATCACTGCGTCGCACTTTTTCGGGAGAACGCGCGGCAAATTGTCGATCAAACCGCCGCCGGTGATGTGAGCGAGTCCTTTGATCATGCCCCTGGGAACTTTCGCCAGCAGCGGCTGATAATTTTTGTGCACGCGCAACAATTCTTTGCCGACCGCTTTCGGGTTCAATCGCATTTTCTCGAACAAAATTTTTCGCGCGAGCGAATAACCGTTGGTGTGCAATCCATTTGAGGCGAGGCCAAGCACGACGTCGCCATGTTTAATTTTCGATCCATCGATAATCTCTTTGCGGTCGACGACGCCGACGATGCAACCGGCGAGATCGTACTCGCCTTTACGATAAATTCCCGGCAGTTGCGCCGTCTCGCCTCCGATTAACGCGCAACCCGCCCTTCGACAAGCGCCTGAAAATCCGCGGATGAGTTGACCGAATACGCGCGGCTCGAGTTTCTCGCAGCCAATGTAATCGAGGAAAAATAGTGGCCGCGCGCCCAGCACGGCGATGTCGTTCACGCAATGGTTCACCATATCGGCGCCGACCGTGTCGTGCTTGTTCATGGCGAACGCGATTTTCAATTTCGTTCCCACGCTGTCGATGCTGGCGACGAGGACCGGGTCGCGCATTCCGGAGAATTGTACTCGAAACAAGCCTCCGAAGCCGCCGATCTTGCCGAGCACGTGCGCTCCATGCGTTTGCCTGACGAGCGATTGGATCCGGCGCTTGAGCTTGTTGCCAAGATCGACATCAACCCCGGCGCGCGCGTAAGCCTTTTTTCTTATCATGTCGAGCGGAGCCGAGACATCTCTTACTATTTCAGAAACAACGATCGATTGAACTCGTTCGTCTTCCGACTCTCTCGCCGCTTCCCTCGCGGCGCAACCGTTCATGTCGCTCGTCCCACTCGCTCCATTCCTCGACTTCGCTCGGAATGACAGAATAAAAATTCGTCGATCGCGTTACTTCAGGTCCGCGAACAACGTCGGATGCCGTTCCTGCTCGACGAGTGCTTTGGCGCGGGCTTCGCGCTTTTCCATGATGAACTTGTCGAGCGCGGGATCAACGGGGAGGGGATAATTGCCGGTAAAGCAGGCGAGGCAGAATTCGTTCAAAGGTTTTCCAGTCGCGCGCACCATGCCTTCGACATTCAAATAACCGAGACTGTCGACACCGAGATATTTCCGGATTTCTTCCATCGACATCTGGTTTGCGATCAACTTTTGCGGATCAGGAAAATCGATTCCGTAATGGCAGGCGAAACGGTGCGGCGGACAGCTCACCCGCATGTGCACTTCCTTTGCGCCGGCCTCGCGCAAGTTTACGACTCTCGCGCGCGCGGTCGTGCCGCGAACAATCGAGTCGTCGATAACCACGACGCGTTTCCCCGCCACCATTTCCTTGATTAAATTCAATTTTACGCGGACGTCGAAATCGCGAATCAGCTGGCTCGGCTGCAAAAAACTTCGGCCGATATAGTGATTTCGAACAAAGGCATGGCCGAAAGGGATTTTCAGCTCTTCGGCAAAACCGAGCGCCGCGTAATTGCCGGAGTCCGGCACCGGAACGACGATGTCGGCCTCAACCGGAAATTGGCGGGCGAGTTCGCGGCCCATTTCGGTGCGGACTTTGCCGACATTAACGCCGCCGATGATGCTGTCCGGTCGCGCGAAATAAACGTACTCGAACATGCAGAAGGCAGGCTGTTGCGGTTGAAACGGAAACTCGGAGCGCATTCCGTCTTCATCGATAATCAAAACCTCGCCGGGCTTGATTTCGCGAACGAACTCCGCGTGAATTAAATCAAACGCACAGGTCTCGGAAGCGAGGATGTAGGCATCGTCGAGTTTGCCGAGGGAGAGCGGCCGCCAGCCGAACGGATCGCGCACCGCGATCAACTCGCGCTCGCTCATGATCAAGAGCGAGAACGCGCCTTCGATTCTGCGCAGCGCCGCGAGTGTGTTTGCGCCGTTATCGAAAGGTTGGGCGAGCAGATGCAAAATGATTTCGCTGTCGGCCGTGGTTTGAAAAATCGAACCTTTGCGCTCGAGCTCGTCCCGCAAAACGTCGGCATTAATCAGATTGCCGTTGTGCGCGATCGCCATTTGGCCGCGAACGCAATCAACCACGAACGGTTGCGCGTTCTTGATCGTGCTGGTGCCGGTGGTGGAATAGCGGGTATGACCGATCGCGCGGCTTCCTTTGAGTTGTTCCAACTCAGCCTGACCAAAGACCTGCGAGACAAGCCCCATGTCCTTGTGGATCAGAAAAGACGTGCCGGGGCCGTTGCTCGTCACAATTCCGGCGCTTTCCTGGCCGCGGTGCTGAAGTGCGAACAGGCCGTAATAAGTCAGGACCGCCGCGTTTGGATGACCGAACACGCCGAAAAGACCGCACTCGTGCTGCGGAAACGACTCGCGCTCGTTCGGTTCGGGGTTGTCGATCTTGTCCAGGGTCACACCAAATAATCCACGAATTTGGGTCGCATTCAATCGCGGGATTATGGCTTCACCGCCTCCCAAACAATCGCCCGCATCGTGCTCTCGACCGGCGTGGCGCCGAAACGTTCGGAGATTCGCTTGGCAATCGCTTTGATCAAATCCTCGGGATTCACGCCGCGCTCCATCGCTTCTGCGCCGACTGGATTGCCCTGCACCAATCCAGTGGCGAATTCCAGGGCAGAGCGGCTGCGGCAAGGCTTGGTTTCAGAAAACAATTCGATTTTGTCGAAGCCGGCGTCTCGTAAGAGTTCGCGGATCAACTTAGAATCGTAAAAACCAAACGGCAGCTCGTAAAACGTCGGTGGGTCATGATCGAAGAAGGAGGCAATCGTTGTGTGCGCGATTTGGGCGAACGGGTTCGCCTCGAACGAATCCCAGACGTTAAACAAGAGCAGGCCGCCCCGGCGAAGGACGCGATAAGATTCCCGCATCGCACCCGCCTTGTCCGGCACGAACATCAACCCAAACTGGCAAACGACTGCGCCAAACAAACCATTCGGAAATGGGAGAGCGGACGCATCGGCCTGTTGCCAGCGCACGTTTTCGGCGTTTTTAAATTTCGACTTTGCGAATTCAAGCATGTCCGGGTTCAAATCGGTCGCGATGATTTCGGTCGACATCGGCAGCGCGTCGCGCAATCGTCGGGTGACGATTCCAGTGCCGCAGGCGATTTCCAGCAACGATTGGATGCTTCGGTCGCGCAGGCGCCCGGCAATATCCCGGGCAAACGGCTCGAAAATTACCGGACCGAGATAACGATCGTAATTTTTCGGGACCGTTCCCTGGAAAAGAACGTTGCGATCCGTTTCCATTATAGACTCGGAATGCGCTCGGCCGAGGAATCGCTTTCCACCAGACGGCGAATGGAATTCCACCAATCGTCGTACAGATCGATGATCGGCCAGCGGAAATTTTCGGTGTTGGCGCGAATACGCAGCTCGTCGCCGGTGACAGTGCCAAGCCGCTGATGAGGCACGTCTCCTTTTTGCAGGATCGACATCGTCTTCTCCAAATTTTCCGGCGTAACCGAAATCACGATCCGTGACTGCGATTCGTTAAACAATGCAGTGGCGGGCGTGTCGCCCGCGAGATATTCGGAAGACGCGGCCGGCACGGCCGCCTCTGCACCGCCAAGATCGACATCAGCGCCATAAAAGCCGGTTGGATTGAAACAACTTTCCGCCAACGCCACGGCCAGTCCGCCTTCGCTGCAATCGTGTGCACTTCGCACCAAACCCGCGCGAATCAAATCGCGGACCGCGTTTTGAATTTCGATTTCGTGACCAAGATCGACATGTGGCGGTGGTCCGATCCTTTTTCCGTGGCAGACTTTGAGAAATCGCGAGCCGCCCAGTCCGTCACCGACCTTGCCGACGAGAATGATTTCGTCGCCCGCATTCTTGAACCATTGAGTCGTGATGTGTTCTTCCTTCTCGATCAAACCGACCATGCCGATGGTCGGCGTCGGATCGACCACTCCGGCCGGGCTTTCATTATATAGAGAGACATTGCCGCCGGTCACCGGCGTCCCAAAGGCGCGGCAGGCTTCGGCGGCTCCTTCAACCGCTTCGCGCAACTGCCAGAAGTTCTCCGGTTTGTAGGGATTGCCAAAGTTCAGGTTGTCGGTGACCGCCAGCGGGCGCGCGCCGGAGCAGGTCAGATTGCGCGCCGCTTCAGCCACCGCAATTTTGGCCCCTTCGCGCGGATCGAGTGCGCAGTAGAGCGAATTGCAATCACTCGTCGCTGCTAAAATTTTGTTGGCGTAGCGGACGAAGTAGACCGCGGCGTCCGAGCCCGGCTTCACCATCGTGCCGGTGCGCACGGTGTGATCGTACTGGCGATAAACCCAATTCTTGGACGCGATCGTCGGATCGCGGAGCAATCGTCGCAAAGATTCCACCACGAAGGACACGAAGTTCTCGAAGGGCATTGGAATTGTTTCGAGCAACTCCTTCGTGTTCTTCGTGAGCTTCGTAGTTTTTGGTGGCGTCGCTTGGCGCGAGTAAAGAGGCGCTTCTTCCGCAAGAGGTTTTGCCGGAATTTCGGCGGCGATGCTGCCATTGTTGCGCACGCGCATCATACCGTCATCCGTCACGCGACCGATCTCGGCCCATGGCACGTCCCATTTATCGAAAATTTCCCGGACCACATTTTCTTTGCCCCGCTTGGCGATGATTAACATTCGTTCCTGCGATTCACTGAGCAGAATTTCATACGGCGTCATTCCGGGTTCGCGTTTCGGCACTTTCGCGAGATCAATTTCAATTCCGCTGCCGCCGCGACTCGCCGTTTCGCAAGTTGAGCAGGTCAAACCGGCTGCGCCCATGTCTTGAATTCCGGCGACGGCGTCGCGCGCGAGCAGTTCGAGACAAGCCTCGAGCAAAAGTTTTTCTTTGAATGGGTCGCCGACTTGCACGGCCGGGCGATCTTCCTTGGATTGCTCGGTCAATTCGCGCGAAGCGAAGGCGGCGCCGGCCAAACCGTCGCGACCGGTTTCGGCTCCGACATAGAACACAGGATTTCCGACGCCGCGGGCGGCGCCGCGCACGAGCTGATCGTGACGCAAAACGCCGAGACAGAAAACGTTCACCAGCGGATTGCCTTCGAAACTTTCATCGAAATAAATTTCGCCGCCGATCGTTGGGATGCCGATGCAATTTCCGTAATGCGCGATTCCGGAAACGACACCGGTGAAGAGCCGGCGATTGGCGGCGACATTTGGACTGCCATCGGTGATCGGCCCGAACCGGAGCGAGTTCAGGCAAAACTCCGGCCGAGCGCCCATGGTGAAAATGTCGCGAATGATCCCGCCAACCCCGGTAGCTGCGCCCTGGAACGGTTCGATCGCGCTGGGGTGATTGTGACTTTCCATTTTGAACGCGATGGCCCAGCCGTCGCCGATATCGACCACGCCGGCGTTTTCCTCACCGGCCTTAACCAGAATGTTGGCCCCGCTCGTCGGAAATTTCTTCAGTTCGCGCCGTGAATTCTTGTAGGAGCAATGCTCACTCCACATCACCGAAAAGATCCCCAGCTCGGTGAAGTTTGGCTCGCGGCCAAGAATTTTTTTGATCCGCTTAAATTCTTCCGGGCTGAGACCATGTTTCGCCACCAGCTCCGGAGTAACAACCGGATCGGTGGTCGGTTTGGCGCTGATCATCGACAGCGCACGTTAACTGAACTAAAACGCGACTCAACTCGTCTAGCGAACAATTTCCTCACCTTAGTCCTCTCCCTTTCAGAAAGGGAGAGGAGAAAAAATTAGGACCGTGCGCTCTAATCGCCGGGAATTCCGCTAGATTTCCCTCTCCTCTTGGTTCGAGGAGAGGGCACGGGTAAGGAGTCGGAGAATGGAGATTTTCTGCGAATGAACTCGAATACGGGCGGCGCAATGCCTGTCTAACTTATTAAAGAGAAGGAGAGAAGATGAAACGATTCATTGCATTTTTCGCGGTCGTCGCGTTGGCGACGTTTCTGAGCGCGCAGCCAGCCGCGGCGTTTCCCGGGCGAACGGCTTCCTTACCGGGCAGCACACTTCGCGCACAACGTGGCGTACAAGATTAACTATCACGTGATCTATCCGGTCACACACGGCGTCGCACGCCGTCTCCGTTAATGGACTGAGTTGATGCCGCCGCCAACAAGCTTAATCGCTGCGGCGGCGCTTCTCGATTCGAATATTTCCCACGCGACCTTAGTCGAAGAAACGATACAACAACGAAAGGGACACTATGAAAAAGATCATCATTGCATTGGCTTGTGCTGCGGTTGCGCCGTTCGCATTTGCGCAGACAAGCACAACCACAACTGAACAGACAACCACCGCCCCGGCTACAACGACGACAAGCACGACCTACACGGCCGGCACCGTCACGACATATGAGCCGGACAAGACCATCGTGGTCAGGGACGAGAGAGAAGGACCAGTGTCTTTCGCACTCCACGCTCCAGTCCGGATCGTGGACAGAGCTGGCCGCGTCGTGAAACGCGTGCTGACGCCGAAGGACCGTGTGCGTGTTTACTACACCGGCACCGGTGATACCCGCGTGGTGGAACACGTCGAAGTCGAAGATTAAGCGAACATAGTTCGCAAACCGAAAGCCGCAGATTCCTTTTGAATCTGCGGCTTTTTTGTTTGTAGCCACGGCCTTATGGGCCGTCGCTTGGACGCGCCACAGGCGCGCGGCTACACCAATTTGCGTTTCGAGCGCAAATCGCAGAACGTTGGCGCGTGGCTTTTGATTTGAAAGAGATCATCGCGTCGCGCCTCGGCGAAAACTACGACCTGCACGAGCGGCATCTGAACCGGACCCTGGTTGC
>Ga0209805_1000730_pt1 | contig 20156 bp, 18 predicted proteins | sample GraSoiAngelo_148_FD_185905 | JGI IMG/M metagenome (GOLD analysis project Ga0209805, IMG submission 185905) | Grasslands soil microbial communities from the Angelo Coastal Reserve, California, USA - 14_1009_09_20cm (SPAdes) (version 2) | ecosystem: Environmental > Terrestrial > Soil > Grasslands ...
CGGGTGGAATGCTGCCTGTTTCGCAAGCGTCTAGCGAGTTCTCGACCAGTTCTCTTATCGTGGAGTAGATTGATCGTGAAGGGCTTGTGAATCCTGCGATGTCCCGGTTTCGGTAGAAGAAGTCGGCGGCGCTTATTTCTTGGAAGACTTCGGCGACTGTCATTTCTTCGGCCTTGAGATGGCCGCTATGCCTTCTTCTTGGCTGGCTCTGACCCTTCCCACAGTCCTAGAGCTTTCTCCTTCTTGACTTTCTTTCTCCGTTTCTTAAGAATCTTATACACGGTCCCATGTTGTCGTCCCTCGATCAGTTTCTCCAACGCGTCTTTCGCCATCGATACGGATTCGAAAGTTCCGATGATAGAGATCGTGTGTCCGCTAACTGAGATCAGGGTCCCGGTCAATTCCTCGATATTCCGTCTGGCCCTTCCCTCCTTGCCAATGATTCGACCGTCCACTCGTCTGATTTCAGCCTCGTTCTTTCCGAAGTAGTCGTGTAGATCGACGATATCGAACGTATAGTCCTCGTTGAAGAGAGAGAAGGCTCGAGGCGGGGAGAATCCCCGTCCTATAGCCACAACCATATCCTTCGCTCTCAAAGCGTAGGAAGGGTCGGGAGAATCGGGTTTTACTCCAATATCGACGGACCCTGACTCGCTGTCAATCTTCAGGTCAACAAACAGCTTCTGCTCGATCGTTGACTTCACTGATCCCTTTGGGCCTACGAGTACTCCGATTCTCTCTTTCGGGATCAGAGCATTCATTCTTGTCTCTGCCATCATTCTATCTCCGGGAACACCTTTTCGAACGGGCGGGTCTTGACTCCCAGTCCGTTGAAGTAATGGTTCAAGTTTTCTACGTCTCTCTTCAAGAACAGCTTCGCTTCCGGATGCTCCATCGTGACTGCTTGGGCAAAGTCAATGAAAACAGGGTATCCGTCGGGGACCAGGATATTGTACTCGCTTAGGTCTCCATGTACCAGCTTCACCTTATCGTGAAGGTCCTTCAGCATTTCAAGGGTCTTCTTGTACCAGCCAGCGGGCGCTTCGAGGGGTACCTCGCGGAGATGCGGGGCAGATTTTCCTTCCTTTCCAATGAATTGCAGGAGGATGACATTTTTCTCCACATATATCGGTGCGGGCACCTTGATGGCCTGACCAGCTAGCTCCAGGTTCTTGTACTCTTTCAGAGCCCACATGTCAACAAGGGATCTCGTGTCGTGAGGGATGTCCTTGAACCTTGGATCTCCCTGAATGTATTTCAGTCTGCCCTGTCTGAAAATGTTAGAAGATGTAAGGAAGATCTTGACTGCCACCTCCTTGCCTTGCGGGTCGAGTCCGTGATAGACCCGGCTCTCCTTGCCTGCTTTGAGAACCCCCGTTATTTCTTTCAGCTTTCCAATGTTGAGAATTTTGAGGATTGTGAGAAGTGTTCGTTTGTCAAAGACTTCCTCGAGGGTCTCCAGATCCTCGCTTGACTTTATCCTGAACCGTCGCTCGCGATCGTATCTCTCCTCACGCCTCTTGAGTTTCTCGTCGACTTTGTCAGACAGTGATTTCCACGCAGCTGAGCAAGTGGGAATCTACTGCCTGTTCATGATGGTAAAACAGTGTTGGTCTTAGTTAGTCGAAAAACTGGTGAGGCCGAGGTATAGTCTCCCAAGTTCCTTGTGTTCAAGCAAAGCCTTGGTTGTCCCCTCAAAGGCTGTCGTCCCGTTTACCAGCAGGTACGCGAACTGTCCAATTTGGAGCGCGCGAGTGGCGTTTTGCTCCACAAGAATGATAGTCATGTTCGTATTCCTGGAAAGGTAAACGATCGTGTCTAGAACCTGGGTGGCTACGATGGGTGCTAGATTGGCGGTTGGCTCGTCAAACATGATCGTGTTCGGCTCCCGCACCAATGCCATGCTCATTGCCACCATCTGTCGTTCTCCACCGCTCAAGCTAGACACTTTCGTGTGCATGTATCCTGACAGCTTTGGGAAGATCTCGAGCGCCTTCTTTGTCCTGTCTTCGAAATCTTGGTGTCCTACGGTGTATCCTGCCATTTTGAAATTTTCTGCCACACTAAGATTTGTGAAGGTGCTCTCAGTCTGAGGCAGATAGGCTATCCCTAGGCGAGCTATCTCATGAGGCGGGAGATTCGATACGGTCTTTCCATCTAGTTTCACTTCGCCCGTGTATATATTGGTCAATCCGGCGATAGTCTTGAGAAGGGTACTCTTGCCCGAACCATTTGGACCGACAATGACAGTTATCTGATTGGGCTGGGCCCTGATTGAGACTCCGGTCAGAATCTGGAGGTTTCCATATCCCGCGGACACGCTTTCGACTGTGAGTAAGCTAACCACCCAAGTAGGCTTCGATAACCCGCTTGTCGTTCATCACTTCGTCTGGTCCTCCTGACGCGATCAGTTTTCCCAACGCCATGGCGAACATCCGGTCGACATATTTCAGGGCAATGTCAAGTCTGTGCTCGACTATGAAAAAGGTCAGACCAAACTCATCTCTAAGCCGCAATATTCTTGAGAATATATCGTGCGCCAAGGTGGGATTCACTCCGGAGACCGGCTCATCGAGCATCAGCAGGCTCGCATCTGACATTAGCGCTCTCCCCATCTCGACGAGCTTCATCTGACCACCACTGAGCAGATATGTTGGCTGGTCCCAGATTCTCGACAGCCCAAGAAGACCCATAATCCTTGAAGCTTTTTCGACTGCATGCACCTCGCTGCTCTCCCACAACGGGGTCCGCAATTCTTTCCACGACGCAAGACCTGAGGGGAGGATTGACTTGATGAATCTCTCTCCAGGTTGGTCCTTTTCAGCCACCAACAGATTCTCAAGCACCGTAAGCTTCCAAAAGAGCGCGGGGATCTGAAACGTTCTGGCCAGCCCCTTATCGTACAATTCGTAGGGTGCGAGACTGGTGATGTCTTGTCCTTTGAAGAAGGTTCTTCCAGAGTCGGGCTTGTATAACCCGCTTATCACATTAATGAGAGTGGTCTTTCCTGACCCGTTCGGACCGATTAGAATACTGATCTTTCCCTCCTCAACGTCCAGCGATACTCCGTCGAGTGCGTGCAGGCTGCCAAATGATTTTCGGATGCCTTCTATTGATAGGATGGTCGCTGCCATCGAAGACTGACTAAAAAGAAAGGGGGATAGGCGGATTAGTGTTCCGCCTAGTAGGGGTTGAAGTGGTCTAAGGTGCCGGCGGTGTTGGGGCTAGGGTCTGCAGTCCATTCGCCCGCGTATACCCACGTGTAGGAGCTACCGCTCGCGACGACTTTCCAGACCTGGTATATGTTAGCGACTCTGTCTCCGTTGGAATCTAAGCCGTTCCAGCCAGTCACTCCATAATAGTTGGCGGCGACTGTCGGCATGATAGCCTGGATCTTGGTTCCGCTGTATTCTCCAGCGCTAACTGTGCCGAGAGCACCGAGCCACATGTCATCGTATGTGCCTCTGCAGTAGTTGTCGCACACGTTTCCGTTAGATATGCTGGGGAATAGGTTATCCAGGGCCACTGCCTTGGTATTGTTGAGGAAGCCGTAGATCGTTGATGGGAGTCGGTTGCTTGCGAAGTATCCGCTGGATGTGGCGTTGTTTGATATGATGGTGTCTTGAGCTTGCCCATCAACGCCTGTCCACACAGAGGTCTGACCTACCAGCGGGGTGCCCGTGCTATCGGTACATCCTGCCACGGGACTTGTGCCAAAGTTGCACCCAGGAAGGTGTCCATTGATAAGGTTCGGATGTTGAGCGTTGATCTGGTAGATCATTTGCGAGAATTCTTCGAAGGCGATTGAGTCGATCGCCACTCGGTTGATGGAGGTCGTGGCGTTAAGTGCGCTATAGCCATTATACAATGCTGTTACAGTTGTCGTAAAATCCGTGGTCTTCGGATCGTACTGGATGATGCAGACTGTATCTGATGCTGTGCAAGCACTTGAGTCGACTGTGCCAGCCTTGTTGGTCACGAGAAAGTTGAAGTTGTAGGCGGTTGCGTTTGCAAGAGCGTCTCCATACGTGTCATGTCTCTGCACAACGATCAGCTTATTGGCTCCTTCTGCTTGGATCATTCTTGCATCTGCCATTCCTTGCCACCTGTCGTCAGGTGCCGTTCGGAAGTAGTACTTCGTTGAGGATTCAGGGATCGCTAGTGCGGCAGATGTCGAGGAGGGGCTGATCACGACTATGTGGTTGGAGTCTGCGTATGTGATCAAGTTCTGAAGGGCGCCACTGTTCAATGGCCCGACTACGACTTGAACGCCTGCGGATGCGAAGTTTTGGAGATCGGTGAGGGCGATGGAAGCGTCAAGCTGATAGTCACTTACAGACACGCCGAACTTTAGGTTGCACCCAGCATTTGACAGATAGGTGTTGATGTCAGTTATTGCCTGTTGAGCCGCGTACGCTGCTCGGACTCCTTGAGATTTTAGATCACTGGTTTTGTCGGTCAGTAATCCAATCTGCAATGTGCGACCTGAGGCGCAGAGACCGCTGTTGAATTGTCCTCCAGCGAGGAGTGAAGCGTAGGTTATGCCTGCACCAACTCCGACTCCGACAACGAGGAGGATTAGGGCTATCGCCCTTGAAACCATCTTCTTGCCAGGGGGTGACATTGGTTGAGATTGTGGTTGCGATTGCATTTCGATTCGAAGAGACCCAACTTGCAGATATAAGCCATATTAGAGTTTGAGACACGTTAAGAACCCCTAAAGTCAATGCTTTCTCCCCACCCAAATCGATCTCAGCGGACTAGGCAAAGAATCCTGGTTCTTGCGGTACTTGCCATCATAATCGTTTTCATCGCAGAGCTTGTTGTCGACTATTTTCTACGGCCTGTAATCCCTCCCTATCTTTTGGACACGATTGTCTACGCCTCTCTTTTTGGACTCATGGCGATGGGACTTACCCTAACTTACATTACAACAAAGGTACCAAACTTTGCATACGGCTCCTTCGTGACTGTCGGTATATACACATCCTACTCCCTGCTTCGGGTTAATCACATCAATCCGTATGTCTCCGCCCCCCTTGCATTCGTCTTGGGAGGATTTAGTTCAGTGGCGATGTATCTGATAGTTCTCCGGTTGTTGGCGAGGAGAGGCTCATCTCTGGTTGCACTGATGATTTCCACGCTCGCCATAGACATCGCCTTTATCGGAATCTTCGGGATATACTCGGACTACCTGACGTCTCTCTATAGGTTGATCGACAGCAAGTACTTCATTGCACTCAGCGCAACTCCTGGAACAGACTTCTCTCTCTATGGTCTACCAGGACTTCTTTACGTCGCCCCAATATCCCTAGCCGCGATAGCAGCTGGACTATATTTGCTGCTGACTAAGACACGATTTGGAATAGCGATGCGCGCCTCCGTAGAGAATCCAAGCCTAGCTCGCATCCTTGGCATCGACGTAGAGCGAACGTACGTTTTCGCCTGGTGGTTGGCCGGAGGGTTCGCTGCTTTGTCAGGAACCTACTATAGCCTCTGGCTTCCCGGAGGTACATCTGCCGGCTCAAATCTGATCGTAGAGGTCTTCGCCGCCAGCGTGCTTGGGGGTTTGGCAAGCATTTATGGTGCGGCACTGGGAGGATTGATCGTGGGAGCTAGCGAAATTCTGCTAACTCAGGCGGGTGCCGAGCTGTTCGGATCTTGGGTCGAGATATACCAGAAAGGAGTTCCTCTAGTCATCATGGTTGTGACACTGCTCCTGTTTCCACATGGTCTTGTCTCTGTCTCTTGGAGGGGAGTACCACATTCAGCGGCTCAGAGCTTTCGATCGATGTTGACTCGGTTAACTCGTACTTTTCGCGCGCGTGGAGGGAACTAGATGGACGTTCCGATGTTTGTTCTGTTCGGAATCGACATCATCCGCTTTCTGATCGATCTCACAACTGTTTACGCCCTCTATCTGATTGTTTCTCTTACACTCAATCTTGAGGCGGGTTTCTCGGGAATCCCAAACTTCGGAAAGGTCATGTTCGTTGCGGCTGGAGCTGCGGCAGCAGGATCCGTCTCGGGCAGAGTTGCTGCAATAGTTCTCAACATAGATACTCATGGAGATTACAACGGCTTCATCGCATCAATAATCCCAAATATCGACAAGGCCCTCTCACAAAACATACTCCTCTCGGTCGAACTGATGGTCTTGGGAGTTGTTCTTGCGGCCGTTGTAGGCGCGGTGCTCGGCTTCGTTGCCTCATACCCGGCCATCAGACTCAGAGAAGACTATCTCGGCATGTTACTGCTGGCAGCCGCTCAGCTATTCCAGATCTTCTTGGGAGGATATCAGCCGCTTATCGGAGCCAGCCAAGGCATCGAAGTTCCAGACGTGTTTATTTGGGCTGAAACAGGAATAGAGGTTAGAGACGTCGCAGTGCTATTGCTGGTGGGAGTCTTTGCAATCCTAGTCTATTTCTACGTCGAAAGAGTTGCCCGGTCTCCACTTGGACGAACGCTTAGGGCCATTCGAGACAACGAGGTAGCCGCCAGAGCGCTTGGAAAGAATGATGCAGCAGTCAGAAGAAACGTCATAATAGTCGCTTCAGCCATCAGCGCGATGGCTGGCGCCCTTCTCACTTTCTACGTCGGTGCCGTGAACGCCGAAACTTGGACGCGAATAACTTGGACCTTCTGGATTTGGGTAATGGTCATCATTGGAGGAGCCGCAAACAACGCCGGCGTCGCCCTAGGGGCATTCTCGTTCACATTCTTGTTTAAGACCGTCGACCTGGTTAAATTCTATTTCCAGGGATACATTCCATTCGATGTCAACTGGCTCGAATACCTAATGTTTGCGGCCCTACTCATCCTGATTCTGGCCTACAGGCCCGGTGGAATCCTCCCTGAGAAATCCTCCGCAACTCTTCCATGGAGAACAATTGCGCAAATCGTGCAGTCGGAGTCGAGCAGTCCCAACGTCTCTGCTTTGCTCAGCACGCCAGCGGAGAAGATTGATCAGACCGAAAAGCCAGGATAAACCGTTGTGAGAAAAAAGACTCGTAACTACCCGAGCCGAATCTGAAATAGGCGTCTCAGGATTCTAGTCTGAAGGGTTTTCCCTCGGTAAGCACTTTCACTGGAACTTCTGCCTTCCATTTACGAAGCCATTCGAGATCCTCCTTGGCCTCTCTCAGGTCGTCCGGCAGCATTTGGGGTATCTCGTCCGAAATTGGATACCATCTGTTACATTCCGAGCATACCAAAAGTCCCTCGGTAATTTCCTCTTTCTCCTCGAAAACGTGAAGCTCAAGTGGATAGTGCTTGTCAATTGGGCAGGCAAGTATGTCAAGGAGCCGTCTTTTCAATCGTCGTCTAAGACTTGGACAGTAAGATTGCAAGATAAGGTTTGACCGGGTCTAGTTGGCATTCAGCGTAACGAGGGTCTTGGATTTACCCGATCTTAGCGCGGCATCGCATACACGAATTGCCTTGAGCGCGTCTTCGCCCGAGGGGGCTTCCTCGGTGTCTCGGAGAATTGTTGTTATGAAGTTCTCGAGTTCGAGTTTGAGAGGCTCAGCCCAAGGGGTAAATGGTTTGACGAGTCGCTGTGAATTTTCCAGAGTGATTTCTTGTGTGATATAGTCGAGGTTTATGGTGGCATCGCTGCCAGTAATGATTAGGGTACGAACTTTCCTGGGCGTCAGCCAGTTTGCATCGATGAACCCAGTAGTGCCTTCCTTGAAGCGTAGCATTATCTCTGCATAGTCCTCGTAAGAGTGCGTTCTCAAAGAGCCAGTCTGCGCAAAGACTGCAGAAACTTCCTCCTCGAGCAGGTAACGCATTGCATCAATATCATGTATTGCAGTATCTTTGACGACTCCTACGTCTCCAATGCGTATCGGCCATCTAGCTACTCGGCGGCCAGTCGCGATGATTACATCGCCCACCACCTTCTGTGTGAGCATCTTCTTCACGGCTCTTACTCCCGGGTTGAATCTCTCGATGAAACCAACGAGGAGCTTGACGCCTGCTTTCTTCGCCGAATTCACGAGTCTGTCGGCGGCCCGCTCCTCGCCTGTCATTGGTTTCTCGACGAATAGGTTCTTGCCGGCTTCAATCGCTTGTAAGCCGACTTTGAGATGAGTTTGAGTGGGGGTACAAACGGTAACTGCTTCCAACTCTGGCACTCGAAGAAATTTACTTGGATCGGAATACCAAGGGACACTATACTTGGTGCCCATCTCTTCGGCTCGCTTCTTGTTCGAGTCGCAGATCGCTACGAGGTCGGCCATTCTACTCTGACGGAAGACACGGACCTGGTTTTCGCCCCAGAAGCCTGTGCCTATGACGCCAACTGCTACACGTTTCAAGTATTGAAGGTGCCTCTTCCTATTGTCGTGTAGAAGAGGCCGGCCTTCTCAACATTTGAAGCTTCCAGAACTCTAGTCAGATCACAGATAGCCCCAGGTCGATTCATTTCGGCTGCAAGTTGATCCGGATCAAGCTCGGTGGCGGATGATTTCGGAAGTGCGATCACGGTGCAGTTCGCCTTCGCGACTGCTCGCAGGAGGCTACTCTCAACCCGAGCATGGTCCCCGACCATCTGTGCCCATGGCTGTGACCCAGTTTCACCGGGGTAAAGTGATGTTCGTGCGCCTCTTTTTCGAAGTGATTCTATTATTGGGAGCGACTCGGGCTTAGACCAGGGATTCTTGAGTAGCCCATCTGTTCCGAGAATTGCAACCCTCGATCTCCTAAAAGGGTATCCGCAGTGGCTAAGTGCTCTCCTTATCATGTCCACAATCTGAGATTGGTATTCCTCGTTTATGGAATGAGCGGCTCGAACGAGTCTTGGCCCGTTCCTTCGTTGCGAGCTCGATAGAGCTATGCTTGTTCCGATCGATTCTCGCTCTAGAATTGGGTTCGACCGCTCTGTGAGGCTAATTCGAGAATCTCTGCAGAGCTCCAGCACTTCATCATAGTTGACTCCATGCGCTTCTGACATCCTCGCTAGCTCCAGTTCAAGCGCTCTGGCCACCTCTCGGCTAACGGCGGAGTAGAGGCCGGATGCTTCCGCGACTTCCACCGTTGGAGTCAGGCTCAGGGTCGGAAAGACCCGAAGGAGTTCCTCTTGGAAAGCGGTCGAGAGCGCGCCATCGAATCCGGCCAGTACTTTCCGCTTTTCCTTGAACTCTCGGATCTTCTCGCCCGCCCAGAATAACGGAATGTAGTAGAGATTCATGTCAACTCCAATCTTTAGTCCTCCGTGTTTTTCTATCGTTGACTTTACGATAGAGGATGTGTAGCGGGGTTTGCAAAGACCCGCGAAGGCAATACTGGTTCCGATTGCGAGTCCAGGGGCAAGGTTCCGTAGGATAATCTCAAAAGCGTTGGTTTGCTCGGCACTGGAGACGTGAGTCGTCAGAATCAGAGTCCTAACTTGAGACAGGGGCAGTCGATGATAGTCTGGCGTTATCCTGATCTTCCCTGACTTCTTGAAGATCCCAAGAAGCCACAAGGCTTCGTCTAAGCCCGGCCGGTTCGCGTGTGTTCTGCCGTCGTCCCCGAAAGGTCCTACAAGATAGTTGGAAATGCCAGCTTCTGCATAGAGGACGGAGAGGAGAAGGGCCTCCGGATTATCGCCGACAATTGCAACGGAATGATTTTCTTCCATAGTCCCTTCAGCTGGTTCAACAACTGTGGTGAGGAACTTCAGGGCCGTTCGTCATCTGCTTAACCGATTGTATCTGATCTGTTGAAAGATTTCCTTGTTGGCCGCGACATGGTTGCCTGCGTTGAGCGCAAGATCTGTCAGTGCTTACCATGAATATTGGAATCTCAGCCTGATTGATTCTTTCTGATCGGGGAACGTTTTCTATCTCTTATCTACTCAGGATGGTCTTAGGGAAATTCATCTGGGATTCGCGCATGAAGGTTTGGATCGACATTCTAACCCCGAAGCATACGCTCTTCTTCGAGCCTCTCTATCGAGATTTCGCCCGAGCCGGGCATGAACTGCTACTTACAACGAGGACCTACCGTGAGGCCGAAGAAGCGCTAGAGCTGAGACGGCTACGATTCCGGGTAGTCGGTGAACATGGAGGTGGCTCCCGCTACGGCAAACTCTTAGCTAGCGGGCGCAGAGTGGTGAAGCTGGCCCAGCTGATTGAGCACTGGAGTCCTGATACAGCGGTCTCGTTCTCCTCTCCTGAAGCGGCGCGCGTCGCTTTCGGACTTGGGGTTCCACACATTGCTGTGAACGATTCTCCGCATTCTTGGCTTGTCGCTCGACTCAGCATTCCTCTCTCCCGGTACGTGTGCTCGCCTTGGATAATTCGTAGAAAGGTCTGGCTCTCTTTCGGGGCATTGCCTGATGGTATCGTATCCTACCGAGCCTTGGATGCCGCTGCTTGGCTGAAACGACACCGACCGAATCCTGCAGTCCTCAAGCAGCTGAAGCTTAGAAAGGACAAACCAATCATCGTGTTGCGGACTGAAGAGTCGTTCGCCTCTTACTTGGAGGGGAAGGCTAGCGACAGAGCGCCGGTGATTGGGCCTATCACAGAAGAACTTTTGAGACGGAAATTGGATGCTCAGATCGTCATTTCGACGAGGTACGGACGCCAGGCTCCAGTTCTAAGGAAAAAGTTCGGAAGCAGAGTCCGAGTTGTCGATCATATTATCGACGCGACAAGCCTCCTCTACTACTCAACCTATTTCATAGGCTCCGGAGGCACGATGACTGTCGAAGCAGCGTTATTGGGTCGCCCCGCTATCTCGTGTTTTCCCGGAGAGAAACCGCTATACATCAAGTACCTTGAGAAGAAAAGCTTGGTAAAGACGATCCAATCTCCCAGACAGATCGCACTAATGGTCAGCAGGAGCCTGTCCTCGGACGAGGAGCGAAAGCAGCAGGAAAGGCGAGGGACGAAACTACTCCACGAAATGGAAGACCCGATCAGAGTCATCTCTGGAGTAGTCAGGAAGACCTGGAAGGAGACCCGGACCTAGGCCACGTCCGCCCCGCGCTTTGACAAGCGCGAGCGGCAGATGCTTCAACTCCAGAGAGGCAAGTTGCCCGCGGATGAAATGCTGAGTTCTCTCCAGCCCACCGAAGAAAACACTCATTCCCTCTTCGTTGTTACCATTCACGGTTACCAAACCCTTCACCCGTCGAGAAATGTCAATTCCAATTGGTGCGCCCGAGACAAAACTCGAGTCGGGAAGGGAATTAACAAAACGTAACGTCCTTCTCCGTCCCGATCTTCGAGAAAAAGCCCGCAGACTGTTCTGTTTCAAAGCCGACAAGGGTAGAACAAGCCCCGATCAGAAATTGGGGGAGGCGATTTGAGCTTGCGACTTTTTCGCGTTGACCTCTACGCTTAATTCACGATCTCGAAAACGTCGGATCTATGCATTCTGGGCGCTGAAGTGTGAGACTCGCCCAGATCAACTTCAGCTGGCGAGACCCCCCTCCGAAAAATCTCAAAAGCAGTTGCTCATCATGACGCAGATCAGCTCTTCTGGCGTGAGGGGGAAGGATCATGGTTCTGGTTTAGGTTCCGATTGTTTCGTCGAAGAACGGTTTGAACTCGTCCAGTAGCTGTTTCAGATCGTTCTCGGTTTTTCCTTCCACGTAGATTCGGATTAGCGGCTCTGTTCCGCTCGGTCTGACAAGGAACCATCCTCGGTTTTTGATGTCGACGCGGATTCCATCGATGGTGCTCGTAACTCTGTTTCCGAGCCGCTGACGAATCCTCTTCATCACATCGTTCTTCTTCTCATCCGGACACTTGCGCTTCTCTTTAGCCATGAAGAAGGTCGGCAGCCGAGCCATCAGTTTGGAGAGAGGCATGCGATTGTCTAGTATAGAATTGAGGATCAATACTGTAGCCATTGTCCCATCTCTTACAGGCTGGTGCGGAGAATAGAATATCCCGCCGTTCTCTTCGCCCCCGAGCATCGCCTTCTCTCGAACCATCGTCCTCGCCACGTGAATACTTCCTACTTGAGTCAGAATGACTCTTCCTTTTCTCCGTCGAGCAACCTCTGTGACAGACATTGACGAATTAACGGGAGTAACGACCTTGGCTCCCGGATTCTTCTTGAGGATCTCGTCGGCGATGAGCGTTAGGCTATTATCTCCCGACTGAACAGCCCCCGTCTCATCCACGAATACTGCTCTATCTCCGTCGCCATCATGGGCTACACCAAACATCGCCTTCTCTTCTCGTACGAGAGTCGACAGGGGACCCAAGTTCTCCGGTCGGGGCTCAGAATTGCGGCCGGGAAATCTCCCATCAATGTTATCGTTGATCGTGACCACCTGACAACCGATGCGTCGGAGCAAGAGGGGAGTAGTCAATGATGAGACCCCGTTGCCCGTGTCCACCGCGACCTTGAGACGATTGGTAAGCTTCTCTTTCCTAACGTAGCTTTTGATACTTGACAAGTAGGGTTCGAGAGGTAGAACTCGCTGCTCACGTTGCCCCGGGATTCTATTAACATTCCAAGAATCTTTCATGACCAGGTCTTCAATCCGTTCCTCCTTTTCGCGCGGAATCTCGATTCCATCGGAGTCCACGACCTTGAAGCCGTTGTATTCGGGCGGGTTGTGGCTTGCAGTAATGACCAGTCCGGGAGCGCTGCTAATCTTTGCGAGGAATTGCAGTCCCGGGGTGGTTATGACTCCGCAGTCCTCTACGCCACTTCCTCGTGCGAGTATCCCCGCAACCGCTCCCTCCGCGAGCATCTGGCTGGAAGTTCTTCCATCTCGACCCACGAGTATTTTCTTGCTCTTGAAAAGGGAAGCGACGCTGGACCCGACTCCATACGCAAATTCTGAGGTAATAGTTTCGCCAACAACTCCGCGTATTCCGTTCGTCCCGAAGAGCCGGGGCGCGGTCAATTCTGGTCCTCTCTTCCCTCGAGATCGCTTGTCATTCTAGTTCAGAATCACGGAACCTGGTCTGATGACCGCTCTGTCGGGGATGACTACTTGGCCCGCGATTATGGAACCCTTTCCGATCCTTGCTTCCTTCCCGACCGTGACTCCCTCTCCGATAAGTGAATCTTCAATGGTGCAGTTTTCGCCTAGGCTTGTTTGTTCAAACGCTATCGTCTCACTGACTTCAGCGCCTCTCTTCACACTCACTCGCTCTGACAGGATCGTATAGGGTCCGAGTTTCGCGCCATCTTCGATTGTGGAGTTCCTCCCTACGTACGATGGTTGTCTTATCTTCGCCCCCAGCATACCGGTCTCGGCGTTCGCTGTCTCTCGGAATTCGGCCCGCTGTAATAATTGCCTATTAGCGATTATGTATTCTGGAATCTTCCCAATGTCATACCAGAATCCCGTATGCTTCCAGCCTCTCATTCTCCCTTGGCTTGCGAGCAGTGGGAAGATTTCTCGCTCTAGGCTTACTGGACGTCCGTGTGGGATCATTGCAATCACTTCAGGGTTTAACGCGTACACTCCTGCGTTAATCCAGCCGGGACTTTGAATAGTCTCGGATTTCTCTTCAAATCCGATGATCCGATCATTCGCATCAAGAGTCGCCAACCCAAACGGCCGCGGATCATCAGCTGAAACAAGAGCAATTGTTGCTTCTGCCCCGGATCGAACATGCGAGGTTATGAGTCCTCGAAGATCGATGTCGCTGATTACATCCCCGTTGGCAACGATTAACGGATCATCTTTGTTGAGCATAGGTCTTGCAAGGCTAATGGGTCCACCTGTCCCGAGAGGAGTCTCCTCGACTGACAATACAGTCTTGGTGTCAAGCTTCCTTCGGCTTACCTCAACCCTCAACTTGTCCGACAGATGATTGACTGCAAGTATCACTTCGGTAACGCCTCCTCGGGCAAACCATGCGGCCATGCGATCTACAAGGGGTACGCCTACGAGTGGAAAGAGTAGCTTCGGCTTAGAACAGCTCAGGGGCCTAAGTCTTGTCGCAAATCCTCCGGCAAGAATCAGCCCTTTCAAACGTGTCGACTCCGATTGTCAGCGGAAAGTGCGCGGTTCAAAGTAATGTTATAGCCTTTATTCGGCATCTCCATGACACGAGATCCCAAGATCTACTTGCAACTCGGAGGCACTGGCTTGTTAACGCGGGCCTACAGAAGGAGAGGCGAACGGAAGGGCTTGGAGGCCATCTTCACCTCACAGAAGGAGGGAATGAGATCGAAATCCTCACTGGTGCAGCTGGCATCATGGCCGGCCTATTTCTCTTTGTGTCTTTGCGTTATTTCGAGTGGATGCGTTGCAAGCTCTCGGACCGTGGGGAGACACCATCTACTCAGCTCTCACGTTTGGATCACTTGAAACACCCTTAGTGATATGCGGAGGTGGCATAATCATCTTCGCGATTGCACATCGCAAACCAAGCTGCAGACCACCTCAGTCTCACCTACTGATGACCTTGATCTCTTAGGATTTGAGAAAGATCACGAAGGGACACGACGAATGTTTGGTCCAGGTTCAAGAATTGGCGCGATTGCGTTTGTCCAGAGTGTTGCGATAGTCGCACTTTACTCGGGCTTTGTCCAGGAGTTTGAATCGAGCGCGACTATGCAAACTTGGGTCAGGTCGAATTTTCTTATTGGACAGTCTCTTCTGAGCAGGGAGGGCGTCTTAATCCTCTCAGTCTTGCTTCGTCTTCTATTAGTTCAGTTTCTACCTGGGCGAGTTCTCTCTGAGTAAGAGCTCGTGCAAGCCCAAATTCGTTCTGCCCAGTGCGTTCGAGTAATGCCAACCCTCAGCTGCCTCTTGTGAAGAATCTATGAGATCTTACCACCGCAGTTCTTGCAGAACTTTGCTTCGACAGGGTTCATTGTTCGACAGGTCGGACAGTCGGTCGAGTCTAAGAGTGAACCGCATTTGATGCAGTGTTTGGCTCCTTGGAGAAGTTGAGCTCCACATTTTCCGCACAAGCGGACTCCTTGCATCGTATCGCTTGGCCTCGGGGGGGCGAGAGCACTTGGAGAGAAGACGTCTGCAAGAATCACCACATCTCCAACGGTCGCGATCTTATCGTGTGAGACCTCAAACTCTCTCGACAGGTCTCTATCGTCGAGTAGCGTCTTGAACTGTTCCTTGTCCACCGAAAGCAGCAGAGACTTGATATCTCCAGAATCAGTCGGGATCGCCTTTCGGACTCTTCCTACCAATATTCCGTGAGAATCGACGACTTGCAGCCCACTCAGAGTCTCTAGTCTGGAGTGAGCGTCCTTTATGAAAGACGTCTGAGAGAGATGGTCCACGTACTTTTCACATCCATAGCAATACCATCTTTTCTCATGGGACTTGGTTCGGACGAATGTCAGGGATTGATTACAGTCTGGGCAGCGGGCCTTAGGCTCCTCTTCAAACATGCTATCCACGCTAGGTTTCAACGGCAGGGGTTTTTCGAAGCTCTCAGTTACTCTCCCTTCTCAGTTAATATCTTCGCATCTTCTCCGAAACATTCGTCTTAGCATCGATAGGAAAAATCGAACGGGGTTCGCGATTCGGGACGATAGGCATTGATTTCTTTTAGTCAATATCTGTAAAAGGACAACCTTCGGCGACCTAGATACGCGTTCAAGGACATTCCTACTTTATTTAGGTAAAATAAGCAAGCAATCCGCGCGGGAAGAAAGACCGATGAAACTCCAATCCTGACCCAAAGACGCGTTAGGGTCATCGAACGAGTAGAGGTTTTCAGCCCGATTCGCTGGCTCTGGCGAATGGACGTCTTTCTTCAGACCCTCTGACAGTCTCCTCATTCTTAGAAGTTGCACTGAGAATAGTTTGGAATAGTGCAATTGGTCCTTCACTTCACCCAGAACGGGTTTGGACTAACGACAAGTCAAGCTTCAGCGTTTTCGCCTTGCAATATTACTGGTTTCTTTCGCATTTATGATTCTGCCAGAGACCCGCTCAGGATCGGTTCAACCGGGGTGGGAGTGGCGCTAGGCACAGGAGTAACAACGATAGTCAGTCTTCGACGGACGCGCCGCCCGCGCATCGTAGCTAGATTCAATGGTAATCAACTGACTGCGGAGGCGGTTTCGATTGAAGTTGCCAGAAGATACTGTGAGCTTGATGGGAGGTCATGGAACACCCAGATCTCTCACCAGAGCGCTGTCCAGTCAGGCCTCGGATATGGTACGAGTGGGTCAGGTGCACTCAGCCTGTCCCTCGCCTTGAACGAGGCGATGGGATTGTCTCTTTCAATGCCCGAGGCAGCTCAGATTGCTCACTTATGCGAAGTGGAGTGCAAGACGGGCCTTGGGACGGTCGCCTCCGTATTCTCTGGAGGGCTCACGGTTAGAACCGCACCAGGAGCTCCAGAAATTGGACAAGTAAGAAAGCTGAATCTCCCATCCTCCTTAAGCATCGTATCGGCGAGCTTCGGGCCGATTTCGACCCGAAGGGTGCTCGCAGACCATCACCTCAAGAAAACTATCAATGCTTGTGGACAGGCCCTCATTCAGAAATTTCTTGGAGACGCTTCTTACTCCAATTTCATGACCATATCTCGAAAATTCTCGAATTGTGTCGGACTCATGTCTTCCCGGCTGAGACGAGCCGTGAGTGCACTGGATTTGTCAGGTTACACCTGCAGTATGATGATGCTGGGAGAGTCATTGTTCTGCCTACTCCCACACGAAGACGGAGCGCGCGTAGAGGCAATCCTCCGCAGCCACGGATTAACCCCGACGACATCGACATTATCTCAGTCAGGAGCACATCTAATATGAATCTCTCCCCGCGGCATCCTCGTTTTTTGTCCCTCAAGACACGGGACGACCTAGTCAAAGCCGTAGCAAGCGGCCTGGTCGCTCCTCAAGGGTTAATCGCGCAGGGAAGAGGGGAAGCCTTTGACTACCTCATAGGGGAGAGAACGATGCCAACTGCCTCAGTTGCAACTTTGGCCGCGGTAGCGCTTCTTCTAGAGGCAAAATCGCCAGTGATATCAGTCAATGGAAATGCTGCGGCACTTGCCGGAAGGGAAATAGTAAACTTGGCATCCACCGTTTCTGCATCTATTGAAGTGAACTTATTCCATAGGACACTCGAGCGAGAGAAACTGATCGCTCGCCATTTGAAAAACTTCGGAGCAAAAGAGATTCTTGGCGTGGGCTCTGCGGCGAGCAAGACCATCGGAGGCATTTCGAGTCCTAGAGCGAAAGTGGATCCCAACGGGATTGGGAAGGCAGACGTAGTTCTGATTCCTCTCGAGGACGGCGATAGGGCTCAAGCTCTTGAGAACCAGGGAAAGAGAGTCATTGCAATCGACCTAAATCCTATGTCACGAACATCTCAGGTCGCTTCCGTAACAATTGTTGACAATCTTGTAAGAGCGATTCCAGCCCTGATCGAATCCTCTCGGAAAATGAAGAAACTCCCTCAGAGTCAACTGGAGAAATACATTTCGAGCTTCAATAACGAGAGAAACTTAGCGAATGCGATAGAACAGATTGTTCAATATCTCCAAGGATGGATAGAGAACTGAAACCCAGCGACGACCCGGATAGGAAAAAGGTGTCTGTCACCTCGTTCATAAAGATGAAGACCGAGGCACGTAGAATTGTCATGGTTACATCCTATGACTACCCGACCGCAGCGATTGCAGACGCAGTGGGAGTCGATTCAGTTCTCGTGGGCGATTCTTACGGAATGGTTGTCCTGGGCTATGAGAACACGATTCCAGTAACTGTAGAGGAGCTTTTACCAGTTTGCCGAGCCGTTAGGAGAGGAGCGACTCGCCCTCTTCTAATCGGCGATATGCCATTCATGAGCTTTCAGATCTCACCTGAAGAAGCTGTTCGTACCGCGGGCAGGTTCGTAAAGGAAGGAGGTATGGAGGCGGTCAAGGTTGAAGGAGGCAGCGAAGCGTCAAAGGTAGTGGAATCCATCACCCGTATAGGAATCCCCGTGCTGGGCCACATTGGCGTCACTCCCCAGACGGCAACATTGCATGGAGGCTATAGAATTCAGGGGAGAAACGCCGCTTCTAGCGACAAGCTCGTTGAAGATGCCAAATCGCTTGAGAAAGCGGGGGCATTTGGAATTGTTCTAGAGATGATAACCGAGGAAGTTGCTAGGGTCATAACCGAAACCGTATCCGTTCCAACGATCGGCATAGGGTCAGGGAGGTTTTGCGACGGCCAAGTGCTAGTACTCCATGACATCATCGGATTGTACCCGAGCTTCAAGCCAAAGTTCGCTAAGCGTTACGTAGACGTTGCGGCTATGATCAAGAACGCCCTTCAGAACTTTGCAGCTGACGTTCGAAACGGACTATTCCCTGAAGAACAGCACGTATTCAGAATGGAAGAAGACCAACGGGCAAAGCTCGATTCTAAACGGAAGATCTAAACTTTTGCGGATCGCCGTTGTCGGTGCTGGAGCAATCGGCTGTCTTTTCGGAGGCCGGCTGCAAAGGTCCGGAGAGAGCGTTCTACTGATCCATCACACGAGAAGTGTCGCAGCCGACATTGAGAAGAAGGGCATTAGAATTCGGGAGCCCTCGCGAAAGGTTGTCCGCACGCGCATCACAACACGGACGAGGCTGTCAAAGTATGACAAGCCAGAACTTGTATTGATCACAGTGAAAGCCTACGACACGGAGGGAGTCGCGTCACTTCTCATGAAATCAGCCATGCACAATGTGCCAGTATTGAGTCTTCAGAACGGACTAGGAAATGTTGAGACGTTGGAGGCTCGCTTGAGGTCAGATTCGATTATTGCTGGAACAACTACTGAGGCCGCCTTGACGACTGGGCCAGGCAGCGTGACTCATACCGGAAGTGGGATGACATGGATCGGAGAAATGAACGGTAGGCACTCTGAACGATGCCTAGCTATTGAGAGGGCGTTCCGCAGAGCCGGCTTCTCTACACTCATCAGCAATAATATCAATGGAGTACTCTGGGCTAAGGCCATTGTGAATTCAGCAATTAACCCCATCTCAGCTATAGCTCGTGTCAAGAATGGGGATGTACTCAAGACACCTCAGCTCCGAGATATTGCCTCGAAGGTAATTTACGAAGGTACGGCCGTAGCCCATGCAAACGGGATTGCTCTCAGGCCCGCGCCGAGACAGATGTTCGAAAAAGTCTTGGCTATGACATCGAGGAACAAATCTTCGATGCTCCAAGATATTGAAGCAGGTCGAAAAACTGAGATCATACAACTGAACGGTTCGATCACTCGGCTGGGAAGCCAAGCGGGAGTGAGCACACCATTCAATTATCTACTGACAATGCTTGTGCTCTATCTAGAACGGTCCCAAGGTAACCTTTGACCTAGTCCTGTCCAACTCGATCCTATTCTGGGGGATAAGACCCTGGCCGACAAAACGCTTGAGATAATACCGGCACCACTTAGCCCTCAGGTCGGAAGTAATCCCAAAAAACGTACCTAGGCTAATTGTTCTACGCAGACGGGAGAGGCAGACCCCTGCAGTCCACTCTTCCCTTGACTCTGCGAATGAAGTTCGGACAAGCAAAACACTGGACGAAGGATACGGTCTTGTTCAAAACGGGGCAAGCGACCGCTTCCTTTTTCATTCTAGCTATCTGTTTCCCTCCGGCGACACCCTTCAAATCCTGAACGAACTGCTTTGGGGTGGGTGGCGGCTTCTCTGGCACAACGATCTCAACGACGTATTTCGTCGGCGGAGGTTCTTCACTCATCGACTTCTCTTCGAGCAAGAATGGACCATCTAATTATTTCTTTGTTACTGGGAAGGTCCCAAAACCCTCCGTCAACCCACGGTCATTGACATCCCCGATCCCAGGCTGAGGATTCGGACTGAGTATCCTAACCCAGTATCATTTGAAAGGTTCGAAATGATACGAGATTCACATTTTCCTTAACCAACGTCCAGAAATTCAAAAAGCCCAATTTCGAAAACCTGAAGAAAAACAGGGGCGGAAAAACAAGAATCTCCACTCTCTCGTACACGAGGGCTATGATTGCGCGTGAGTCTTCAGCGTGGAACGCTTAAACCCAATCGGTAACGCCTGGGTGCTCGATAAGAGTATTGGCAAGGCTTACCGGTTGGCCAACCACGGCGGTCGTTCTGTCAGGTGGCGAAGGTATTCGACTGAGACCCATAACGGCAGACTTGCCCAAAGGTCTCGTCAAAGTAGGTGGAAAGCCGCTTTTACAATGGGTAGTCGAGTGGCTCAAAGCAAATGGAGTATCGAAC
>Ga0209805_1000735_pt1 | contig 20089 bp, 18 predicted proteins | sample GraSoiAngelo_148_FD_185905 | JGI IMG/M metagenome (GOLD analysis project Ga0209805, IMG submission 185905) | Grasslands soil microbial communities from the Angelo Coastal Reserve, California, USA - 14_1009_09_20cm (SPAdes) (version 2) | ecosystem: Environmental > Terrestrial > Soil > Grasslands ...
CGCACGGGCGACGTCGGCTACCTCGCGGACGGCGAGTTGTACGTCGTCGACCGCCTCAAGGACCTGGTGATCGTCGCCGGCCGCAGCTACTCGCCCTCGGACATCGAGCGCGCGGCCGAGCAGGTCGAAGGCGTTCGCACCGGCCGATCCGTCGCGTTCGGCGTCCCCGACCCGGATCTCGGCACGGAGGTGCTGGTAGTCCTGGCGGAGGTACAGCCGCGCTCTCCCGAGGAACTGGTGACGCTCGGGGAATCGGTGCGCGCGACGGTGGCGGACCAGATCGGCCTGTCTCCCAAGGACGTATGCTTGCTGAAGCCGGGATCTCTCGCGCGGACCTCCAGTGGCAAGCTGATGCGCCGGGACGCCCGCGAACGCTACCTCGGGGGCGGACTGGCAGGCGCCGAGGCCCTCCGGCCCAGGCTGCCCGTGCGCCTGGTCGATGCCGCGCGCGGGGCCCTGTTCCGCTTCATGGCCCGCCGGCGCGCATCGGAGGGATGAAGCTCGGCAGTCGCAGACGGCTCAGGGGCCTGCCTGCGCTCCATCTCGTCTCCCGAGCACGCGCGCGGCGTCGTTCGCCACCGGGGACGACCCCGACGCGACGTAACGCAGCAGTCCCCCGTGCACGACGGGAAAACCGAAGAGGATGTCCGCGAGGAGGTCCGCCTGCGAGGGATGCGTCAGCTCGCCATCATCGAGCGCCCGGATGCATTCCTGCGCCAAGGCGACGGAGACGTGCGTGGCGATCGCCTTCGAGACGCCGGACCGCACCCGCCGAGCAAGAGCTGCGGGAAGGCGATAGCCGAAGTCGAGCAGCGAGGCGCGCGCCGGGCGGGAGTCGATGGCGCTCGCGAACGCAGCGAGAAGGCGCTCGCTGACGAACCGCTCCCGCGCGCGGGTCACGATCGGTTGGAATCCAGCCTGCTCGAGCACCTGGAAGAGCGCGGCTCCACGCCGCCACGGGAGTTGGCTCGCCGCGGGAACGAGCTCGATCGGAGCGCTGCCGGCGAGCGGGAGAAACGCGGCGCAGTCCGCCTCGGTGTGCGGCCCGCCCAGGGTGCAGGTCAAGGCGCCAGGGACCTTCGTCGTGGAGAAGGCGATCGATCCACGCTCCTTCACCTCGATCCCGGGAAGCCTGCGCTGTTCGAGCAGCCGCGCCAGCTTGCGCAGCCCCGGAGTCCGCCTCTCGACGGCGATGGCGAGGCGGGGTGGCCGCTGGTATGCGGCGCTTCCGATCGCGTGTGCTTTCGCCGCCTGCCGGACGAAGAAGAAGGACATGGCGCGCTCGGACTCCTTCGTTCCCAGGCTGCTCCAGAAGCTCGCCAGCTCCTCGCGAAGGCCGGCCTCGAGGCGGTAGCCGCGCGCGAACGGCAGCCGCGCGAGCCTCAGGCACTCCCGCGCCAGGCGCCGTTCGGGGCCGGGGAGCGCGTCGATCGCCGGCGCGCCTGAGATTGCGCGGGGCTCCGGCGGACGCTTCGGCCAGCGGCGCGCGCGCAATTCGGAGAGCAGCGATCGCAGCGTGCCGGCGACTCCTTGCGTAGAAGCGAGCCGATCGACGAGGCCGATGCGCGCCGCACGCCTCGCATCCACCCGCTCGCCGAGGAGCACTTCCATGGCGGCGCGTAATCCGAGCAGCCGCGGCAGGCGCTGCGTGGCGCCGAAGAGGGGGACGAAGGCGTAGTCGCGCAACTCCGGCATGTAGAAGTGCGTATCGTAGCTGTCGCGCGCGATCCGGTAATCGCAGGCCAGCGCCAGCTCGAGACCGCAGCCGTAGCAGTTGCCCTCGATGGCGGCGATCGTCGGCACCGGCGCGGCAGCCAGGCGCTCGTAGCAGCGCCGCAAGGCGTGCGCCCGCTCCATCGCGGCGCCCTGCGCGTGCGAGGAGGCCGCGAGCAGGAGGCCCACTCCGTTGACGAAGCTGCCTGGCTTCGCGCTCTGGAGCACCACCGCGCGCGCCCCAGCGGCGAGGCCGGCCTGAAGCTCCCGCTCCAGCTCGAGGGCCACCGCGGGCGTGAACACGTTGACCGACGATCCTCTGGTGTCGAGCGTGAGGTAGAGAACCCCGCCCCGAAGCGCTCCCGTGCAGCCTGCGGTCATCGCTTGTCGGCGAGGAAGCGGGCCAGCGACGCGACCGTCAGCTCCGCCGGATCTTCGACGCTCGCGATCCACTCGGGCAGGAAGACGGGCCGCCCCAGCTGCTTTTCCAGGAGCATGGTCAGCTCGACGACCTTGAGCGAGTCGAGCCCGAGGTCGGCGAGGATGGAAGCCTCCGGCGTGATCCGCTTGCGAAGCTTCTTCGGCACGAGCGTCTCGAGTGCCTCACGCACCTCCGGGAACAGCTCGGGATCGTGCCGGCGTGAACGCGTCAGGGTCTTCACCTCGCCAGGCCCCCGCGGCCGATCTGCGGCGGGCACTTCAGTGATAGTGGAGCCTGAGCACTGGGGCTGTAAAGGAATCATGGACGATGGCATGCGCGGATGCCGGTGCCGGACGCACGTGTGCGCACCCCGGGGCTGGAGCTACGACGCGTTTCCTGCCGGCAACGCGGGGGCTCGCGCACGCGAGAACGGGCGGACGAAGTACGTGTGTCCCACGTACCGCATCCACGATTCCTGCAGCAGCGAGGGATGGATCTTTCCCGCGTGCTGCGCGTGGAAGCGCGGCAACTCCGACCAGTGCAGCCCGGGCTTGAGATGGTGGACGGTGTGATAACCGTTGTTGAACAGCAGGAGGTTCAGCGTTTTCGAGACGAAGTTCCGCGAGTGGTTCCAGTCGCTGTAGGCGTCGGTCTCGATGTGCTGCAGGTAGTTCACCACCTGGATGCTGAAGAGCGCGAACTGCTGGGGGATGAAGAAGAAGAGCAGCGCCTTGCGCCAGTCGAGGATGAGGAGCCCCGCCATCCCTCCGAAGAACACCGCATACTCGGAAGCGGCGGAGAAGAATGCGGCACGGTCGCGCCGCCACAAGTCCTTGAGGAATGCGTTGATGTCCTTGGTCTGCGCGAGGTTCGTCAGCATCGGGTACACCAGCAGCGCGGCGAGATGGTTCCCCTCGAACCACTTGGGCGAGCGCGAGCTGTCGCCCGGCCTGTTGTTCAGCTTGTGGTGGACCTGGTTGTGCGTCGGCACCCAGGCGATCGCGGGATGGCCGTAGAAGATGGCGATCCAGTAGCTGGTCAAGAGATTGAGCGCCTTCGAACGCCACATCCCCAGGTGGTTGTGGTTGTGGCTGATCACCGCCGTCGTGAAGAACATGAAGAGCGTCGCGGGATACAGGACCGGATGCACCTTGCCGGTCTTCCAGTTCACCAGCGTCAAGGCAGTGGTGAACGCCAGATAGAGCAGCGTCCTACGGTCGGTACGGTAGCGTAACATCGGGGCCTTTCGGTAGAGAGCCAACCTTAGAGCATGGGTGTCATTCGACTGTCACGTCTTCCTCCCGGTCACGGCGCCGTCGGCAACTCGACAGCACCTGAGCACGAGAGCCTCCATGCGACCACACCGTGCACTTGAAACGCATCGGGGCGAGCGGCGACCCTCGGCCCATGCGAACGTGTCCGAAGTGCAAGACGCAGACGCTCGCTCCGCTCGCTGAGGACCGAGTCACCGACCCGGACACCGTACCGCCCTCGCGGTGCACGAGTTGTCGCGGCGTCTGGCTGCCGCACGGTGCGGTCGAGCAGCACGTCGTTCCGCCCTCGCTGGACCTGGAGCCCGCCGCACCCAGCGCCGACGAGCTCCCCGGCTTCTGTCCGGGGTGCCGCGGCATCCTGGTGCGCGCGCGGGTGGAGGCCGCGCAGCCGTTCCATCTCGACCGGTGCCCGGCCTGCGCGGGCGTATGGTTCGACGCCGGCGAGTGGGCGGCCGTCGCGAGCACCGAATGGCTCACGCACCTCGATGATCTCTGGGACCCCGCCTGGAAGCGGCGCGCACGCGCGCAGCAGGCGCAGAAGCGACACCTCCAGGAGATCGAGCGGGCACTCGGCGCCGAGACCTTGGACAGGGTCCGCGCCGCCATCGCGGCCCTCCGGAACCATCCAAGACGGTCGCTCGGCCTCTCGTACCTCATCGAGGAGCTGCGCTCGCCGCGCTGAATCTGTCCGCTCCCCGACAGAGCGTGCGCCCGTGCGCCGCCGTCCCCATCGTTGTTCGCAAGAGAACGCGAGGGGGAAACATGCGGAAGATCGCGGAATTGGCTCTGACATGCGGCGCGCTCGTGGCGTGCACGTCGGTGAAGATGGTGCAGCGCGAGGGCTGCTGGGTGAAGCAGACGGAGCGGACGTTCGGCGGCAGCAGCGAGGAGCTGGGCTTCTGCACGAAGGCGCGGCCGCAGTGGGCCGAGGACCGGCTGTCGCGACTGGTGCAGGAGTGCATGGCGCAGGCGGACTACCGTTGGGAGAACCGGGCGCTCGCGGCGTGGACGCGCGGGGAGCCGATTCCGCCGCAGGACTCGGACGACCAGGTGGCGAGGACCTGCATGGGGCAGGCGGCATCCGCGCTCGGGCTGGAAGTGCAGAACGATTCGCTCAAGTCGCGGCTCGCGGACGTTGACCAGGATCGCGAGAAGCTGCGCGTCGCCACCGACAAGGACCGCGAATTCCTCGAGCAGAGCAGCGACAAGATGATCACTGCGCTCGGCGAGGCGGCGAAGAAGCCGCCGCCATCCGCGGTGGCGACCGCGACGAGCACCGGGACCGCGAAGACGGAGAGCGATCAGCGCAGCGCGGCCCAGCCGGCACCGCCGGCACCGCCGACCACGGTGGTGCTCGCGGCGCCTCCGGCGACGACCACGGTCGTTACGGCGCCGGCCGTGCCGAAACCGGCCGCCGCGCCCTGCCCGGCGAAGCCCAGGGCGGGCAAGGTGGCGGACAAGAACGCGGCGGGGTGCGAGAAGGCGCCGGCGCCACAGACCACCGCGGACAAGACGGCGTCACGGGACCCGCAGAAGAACTGATTCGCCGGACTCGCCGGCGCCTGCTGCCCGTCAGTGCACGATCACGGACGGGCAGTAAGCATCCGCAATCAGCTCTCCCTCGTGAATCCCCACGAACCGGTAGTGATGCACGCCCGATTGCGGGAACGAGGCCATCTTCCCCTCGGGAGAGGCTTTCGAGCCAACCGCGATCTGGAACGCTCCGTTGGAGACTGGCGTGTCGAACAGCAAGAAAGCGGATTCAAGCGAAGTATCCTTCAACTCGAACCGCAGCTTGTCCCCGGCCACGACATGGACGGTGGTTGGCTCGTACGTGAAGTCGTATGCGTTCCTGACCCGTTCGTTCGGCTTGATCGCGATGACCACTGTGCGCTCTTTCTGCTTGCTCATTGCTTTCCTCCTGAAATCTCGCGGTAGCGTCCGTCTCGGCGCAGCGCTTCGAGCGGTGGAGCGTTCTCGATCTCTTCCCGCGAGAATCCACGGCTGAGCGCCGCGCGCACCGATTCGACCGCGCGATTGCGCATCCCGCTTTCCTCGAAAACCAGCGCGGAGCGGAAGAGGACGAGACCGTCGTCTCCACCCGCGCGGAGCGCGACCTCGATCTCGCGCAGCGCGGAGCGCTTGTCTCCTGCGAACACCTGGTACATCGCCAGCCGCGATCGCAGCTCCGCGTTCCGCGGGTTCACCCCGAGCTGTTTCTGCGCCTGGGCCGCCGCCTCACGGTACGCGCGTGCGGCTTCCATCTGCTTGCCGGCCACGTACCGGGAAGCGTCCGCGTAGTTGCCCCAGGTGCGATCATCGGCGGGCTCGAGCTCTATCGCCTTGAGGAACATCTCCGCCGCGTCGCCGTACCGATGCTGGAGATAGTACACGGTGCCGAGATTCGAGTACGCCTGCGCCGTGCGGTTGAGCGCGAGCGACCGTTCGAGAAGCGCAGCCGCCTGCGCGTGCCGTCCGAGACGCAGATGCATCACGGCCAGGTTCGCGTATCCGGCGTAGTTGTCGGGCGTGAGATCGATGACGTGCCGCAGCGGCGGGATCGCTTCCTCGATGCGGCCGTGGTGGTTGTAGAAGAGCCCGAGGTCCTTGTACGCGGCCCAGTAGTTCGGCCTGAGCTCGATGGCGCGCCGGAAGGTGGCCTCCGCCTCCTGCGACCGCCCGGCCTCGTCGTACGAGCGCGCCAGCTCGCGGATGGCTTCGACGTTTCCCGGCTCCAACTCCAGCGCGTGCCGGAAGCTCGCGATCGCCTCGCCGTGTTCGCCGGCAGCTGCGTGCAGCAATCCCATCGTCATGTTCGTCGTGGCCAGCTGCCCGCCGAGCTCCAGGGCGCGCCGGGCGCTCGCCCGCGCCCCGGGGATCAAGCTCGATTCGCGGGTCAGCTCGAACTTCCGCAGCAGCGCCTCCGCGCGGCCGGCCCACGCGGGCGCGTATGCCCGATCGAGCTCCAGCGCCTTGTCGAAGAGCGCGAGTGCGTTCTCGATGCCGTCCATCCGGTCGTATCGCTGCAGATACCCGCGGCCCTGCAGATAGAACTCGTACGCTCCTGGAGCCACGCGTGGCCCCTCGTCCAACGCTCGCCTCGCTTCGGGCCGCAACTCGAGGGCGAGCATCTCGGAAGCGCGCAGGAGAAGTACCGCCGCCAACGTTCCTGCCTCGCTGCGCTTCATCTCGACGTCCCTGGCAGAGAGGACGAGCTGGGTGCCCGTGTCGACCAGCTCCGACGTGACCGTCAGATGGTCATCCGACCAGCGCAGGGTCCCGGTGAGCGCGAGCGCAGCCCCGAACGCGCGCCGTGCCTCGCGCGCAGTGTTGACGCCACCGCGCACGACCTCGTTTCCCGAGACGACGCGCAAGGCATCCTGGAACTGCTCCAGCTGGCGGAGCTTGTTGTTCAGCATCTCCACCATCCCGGCCGCGAATGCCTCCCCATCCGCCCCGCCCCCAACGGTGCGGAACGGGAGCACCGCGAGCTGCTTCACCGCGGGCCCTGGACGGCCGCGCACGCGCGCGACCCAATCGCGCAATTCGGGGGAAGTAGAGAGCGCCAGCGTGATGCCGATCGCGAGCACGAGCAACGCCACATCGAGCAGCCGCCGCCGTGGCTGCCGCCCCGCCATGCGCAGCGCCGTCTCCAGCTCGACCGCCGACGCGTAGCGATCCTCCGGGTTCTTGGCCAGGCAGCGCCGGACGATCTTCCTCAGCGCCCGCGGGACCCCCTGCGGCAGCGGTGGCGGCTCGTCGTTCAGGATGGCCGAGGCGGTCTCCAGCCGCGAGATGCGGGCGAAGGCGCGGCGGCCTGTGAGCATCTCGTAGAGGATGGCCCCGAAGGCGAACAGATCGGCGCGGGGATCCACGGCATGGCCGCGCACCTGCTCGGGCGACATGTATCCCACGGTGCCGACGATCGCGCCGGTATCGGTGGCGCGCTCGACAGACTCCGCTCGCGGCGCGAGCTTGGCGATCCCGAAGTCGAGGATCTTGAGCACTCCCTGCTCGGTGATGAAGAGGTTCTCCGGCTTCAGATCGCGATGGACCACGCCCTTGGCGTGTGCGGCCGCGAGGCCATGGGCGAGCTGCCGCGCGTGATCGAGCGCCACCGGCAGGGGCAGGCCTCCCTGACCGAGCGCCTCCCGCAACGTCCGTCCTTGCAGCAGCTCGGAGATGATGAAAGGAGCGCCGCCATGCGTCCCGACGTCGTGGACGGCAACCACGTTCGGGTGCTCGAGCGCCCCGGCGGCCCTCGCCTCCTGCTCGAACCGCAGGACGTCGTGCGCGTCGTGCTCGCCGGACGAGAGCACCTTCAGCGCCACGTCGCGATCGAGCTTCAGGTCGTGGGCGACGAAGACCCGGCCCATCCCGCCGTGCCCCAGCTCGCGCTCGACGCGATACCGATCCCCGAGGACCTCCATCTGTGCTCCCGGCCGCAGGCTGCTCCGCGGACCGGTGCGCGTCAATGCCCTGGCCTTTCCCGCAAAGTCCGGGGGCGCGGACGACAGCTCCTTCCGCGCCCCCGGGCCCCCCTTTGGTCGACGGATATCCGTCCGCGGCAGTGGAGCGAGCAGCGCCGGCACGGGCGGCTCAGGACGCAGGCGCGTTCGTATCGGCGATTTCAGCGGGTTCGTTCCCGTCCGGCGGTTTCGCCTTTTCGGGTGGCGTGATCAAGAGAGAGACGGTATAGGCCGCCGCGACCGCCCAGGCGGCGATCAAGGCAACCGGGAACCCCCACTCGCGCACTTTCCGCATTCGATTATCCTCCTTCCGGAGGCGCTCTGGAGCATCGCGCGTGCCAGCGCGCTTCGTGCGCCAGACCGTCAAGAGGGGTTTTCGCGCCCTGGAACAAGGTGGCGCCACAGCGGCGCTACGCCTGAACGCGATGTTCGCGGGAGCGATGGAGCGAAAGGGGAACGTCGCCTTCCTCAGCCAGACTCACCAGGCGACGAGCTCGCCGAGGTGCGCCGCGACGCAGCGGCCGAGCACGTCGAGATCGTAGCCGCCCTCCAGCAGCGAGACGATGCGCCCGCCGGCGTATTTCGCCGCGACTTGCCGGACGAGGGACGTGACCCACGCGTAGTCCGGCTCGAGCAGCCGCAAGAAGGCCATCCCGTCGTCGCGGTGCGCGTCGAAGCCGGCGGAGATGAACAGCATCTGCGGCCGGAATCGCTCCAGGGCCGGGAGCCACTGTTGCTCGACGGCCTCGCGGAACTCGCGGCTGCCGGCGCCAGCGGAGAGCGGCACGTTCACCATCCGCTCCGAGCGGCCCTCGACTCCGCTGCCGGGGTAGAACGGGTGCTCGAAGATCGAGACCATCAGGACGCGCGCGTCCTCGCGGAAGATGTCTTCGGTGCCGTTGCCGTGGTGGACGTCGAAATCAACCACGGCAACGCGCGAAAGTCCGTGTGCCTCCAGCGCGTGGGCCATGCCGACGGCGACGTTGTTGAAGAAGCAGAACCCCATGGCGCGGGCGCGCTCCGCGTGGTGGCCCGGCGGCCGCACCGCGCAGAACGCCGCGTCGGCCGCACCGCCGATCACCAGGTCGGTGCCGAGCACCGCGGCTCCGGCTGCGCGAAGCGCCGCCGGCAGCGTGTGCGGATTCATCGCGGTATCCGGATCGATCTGCACGAGGCCCGCGGACGGTGCGAGTTCCGTCAATCGATTCACGTAATCGGGATCGTGCACGCGCAGAAGCTGCTCGCGCGTCGCAAGCGGCGCCTCGTAGCGCGAGATGACGTAATCCAGCCGCAAGGCGATCAACGTGTCCTCGATGGCCGCGAGCCGCTCCGGCCGTTCGGGATGGCCCTCTCCCATCTCGTGCAGCAGGCAGTCCGGATGCGTGATGAACGCGAGGGCCACGTCGTTCAAAATATCGTGCGCGCGAGACGGGTGCGAGCGAGGGCGCAAACCCCGCTGTTCTGAGCACTTACGCGCGTTGAAGCCCCCGTTCATGTGTCCGTACTCTCTGGACAACCAACCGAGCGATCGCACGGGCGCACGGTGCGCCGGGTCTCGCTCCAGGAGATGTGGAAATGAAGAAGCTGACGATGATTGTGGCGGCTCTCGTGCTCTGTATTTCCGTTTCGGCGCGTGCGGACAGCTCTCGCCGGTCGACCTCGATGTCCAGCAGCCACGGGGAGAAGTTCCTCCTCGGCGTTGACGGCGCTTTCGGCCTTCCGATCGGGAACTACTCCGACGTGAACGGCGTCGGCGGCGGCGTGCTGCTGACCGGCGAGTATCCGATCATCGAGGCCGTCAGCGCGACGGCGCGTGTCGGGTTCAACTTCCAGCTCAACAAGACCATCGGCACGGTCGACAACCACGTCCACTCGATCCCGGTCCTTCTCGGCGCGAAGTACTACGCGATGCCGGACCACCAGGGCCTCTTCGGCGCCATGGAGCTCGGCATGTTCGACCTGATGCAGGGGGACTCGACCGGCGGCAGCGCCAACGAGGTGAAGTTCGGCGGCGGCATCGGCGCCGGCTGGCAGATGAAGCAGTGGAACGCGCGCGTGAACCTGCACGCACAGGACTTCGGCCACTTCGGCGACGCCCTGATGGTGAGCGCGGGTGTCGGCTACCAGTTCGCCGGCCTGTAAGCGTTTTGCCCGCAGGGGCACGTCGCAAAGGCGTGCCCCTGCTTTTTTTGGCGCTCCCTCACGGCGCCACGTCGACCCGATCGACGAGCACCTCCCGGACTTCGTGCGGCACGTCGGCGAACAGGCGCAGGCCCGTGGCCATTTCGACGTCGCGCGGCCGGACGCGGAACGAGCGCCAGTCCGCGCTCCTCGAGACTGACGCTTCGTTCGGGATCACCACCGAGATCACCCGCGTCTGAGACGTCACGTCGCCGATTCCCTGGCCTGGCCGATCGAGCACCACCACCACCTTGAATGTCGCGGAGGGAATCGCAACCGCGCCGGCGCCGATGGTCTTCGTCTCGCCCCCGAACACGCCGCCCGCGACGACGGAGAGCTCCTTGCCTGTGGCGGCGAGATGGCGCAGGTAGTTTTCCAGCTGCGCCCACGGGCCGCCGTTGGCGCTGTCGGCCTGCGGCACCATGTTCGTGAGGTAGAAGGTGCTGCGGTTGTCGTCGACCGTCGCGGTCCGATCCCCGGAAGGACAGAGATGGCCGCGGTCCCAGCCGCTGCCGGCGTAATCGGAAAGCTGGGCCTGCGGGATCTCGTCCGGAAGGGTGTCGTCGGGACGGAAGTCGTTCTGGCGCGCCACCGCGCCCAGCCAGGTTGCGTTGAGCTCCCAGCTCACCCAGTTCGGGACGCGGCGTACGCCGTCGTAGGAGAGGACGTACTGCGGCTTCACGGAGAGGTAGGCGGTGACGCTGTCGATGGTGCCGAGGGCTGCGCCAGGGAAGCCGAGGGCGGTGTGGACGCTCACGGACGCGCCATGCGCGTTGAGCACCGAGACGACGACCGGCGGCGACGCGCCGGCGTTGCCGGCCGCGTCGTGCGCGATGGCGGTGAGCGCGTGCGCGCCGTTGTCGGCGGCGAGCGTGTCCCAGGTGACGCTCCAGGGGGTCTTCGTGGTCGTGCCGAAGACAGCGCCGTCCACCGCGAAGTCGACGGAGGTGACGCCGGTGTCGTCGTCGGCGATTGCGGTCAGCGCGATCTCTCCCGCGACCCGCGCGCCAGAGGTGATGTCCTGGAGGACCGCCGTCGGCGGCGTGGCGTCGCGCCCGGTAGGGGCGCAATCGCCATCGCTCCGACAGGACGGGTCGCAGCGGAGACAGAGGAGCGCCGTCGCGACGACGGCGATGACGACGCGCGTGTGCACCGGTGCAGAGACGGTACCAACGCCGCACGTGCGCAGGCATCGGGCGGCTGACGGGGCTTACGGTGCCGGAACTACCGCGATGACGGCGCCGGAGCCTGCGCCGAGGCGGGCTTCACGGCCTCCCCCTCGGCGACCGCCTTGAGCTGCGAGAGCCCGCGCTCGAAGTCGCCGCCGACCATCTTGTCCATGTTCATCACCAGCGAGAACGCCTTGCCGACGAAGTCGTTGTGCCCGTCCATCGTCCAGGTGACCTGCGTGGTTCCGCCCTGCGGCGTGAAATCGAATCGCGTCGTCGCGACGGAGGCGAACGGCTTGATGAACTCGAGCTTGATCGAGAGGAGTTGGCCGGGCCGGGCGTCGATGAGGGTCATGCGCCCCTCGCCCACCTTGTCGTTGCCCTTCCAGGCGTAACTCGTCCCCGGGACGCCGGCCTCGCCCGCGTATTCCGTCTGCATCGAGGGATCGAGCTTCTCCCACGGCGACCAGGCCTTCCAGCGGTGGAAGTCGGCTACTTGGGCGTAGACGCCGCTCGCGAGGGCGTCGATCGACTGCGAACGCGAGACACGAAAGTCCGCGGGCCGGGTCGCGATCGCAATCGCCAGGATCGCGAGCAAGGCCACCGCCGTGAAGGCGATCTTCTTGAGCATGGGACCTCCGAGGCGCGCAGTGTCGCCTGAAATGGCACATTGAAGCCAGCCAGAGTCTGTCGCATCCGTCACCGCCGCGGCGACGTCTTCGCATCGCGCAGCTCGCGTGCGAGCCGGCGCGCTTCGCGCATCGGCTCCGGCCAGCGGGCGAGCGCCGTGCTTCCGAGAACGATCTCCTCCGCGACCTCCGCGGACGTCCGCCATGCGGCGTGCGCGACGACGGGTTTCGCGCCCTTGCGCGTCCGGACCCGATACGCGACCACCTCGCCTCCGAACCGGAGCGGGGCCCTTGCCATCCACGCCGGTCCAGGTTCGTCTCCGGTGGCGAGGAGCGGGTCGTCGGTCATGCCCACCGTGGTCTACAGCGGGACGCGAGTGCGGCCAGCCGTCTCGAAACTCCGTTTAGAAAGGGGTGAAACCACAGCGCGCTAGAGATCACGATTCCCCGGAGGTGCAGATGCCGCGTGGCGCAGTCGCTCTTGCGATCGTCTCGTTGTCTTCCACCGCTGCTCTGGCGCGCGGCGAGGATCGGGATGTCCCCGAATTCAGCGCGGTGAGCGTCGCGGCCGGGATCCGCGCGTCCGTGGAGGTCGGCCCGCGCAAGCCCGTCCACATCGAGGCGGATGACGAGGTCGTTCCGCTGGTGGAGACGCGCGTCGAGGATGGCGCGCTGCACGTCGGGTTCAAACCGAACACCCGCCTTAGCGGCGAGCATCGGGTCTCGGTCACCATCCAGACGCCGCAGTTGCGTGCGGTCGACGCGAGCGGTGGAGCGACGGTTCGCGCGACCTTCACCCGCGCGGACGAGAGCGCCATTCACGCGAGCGGTGGCAGCGAGGTGCGCATCCGCAGCGTGGACGCGGCGCGGCTGCTCGTGCAGGGTTCCGGCGGATCGGAGCTCGAGATCCAAGGGCGTGCCGACCGCCTCGATCTGGACATGTCGGGCGGGACCCGGCTGCATGGCCGCGACCTCGCGGTGAAGGACGTCGACGTGCACGCGAGCGGAGGGTCCGAGGGAGATCTGCGTGCCAGCGGGCGCATCCGCGGCAGCCTCTCGGGCGGGGGAGAGATTGCCCCAATCGTCCTGATCGCGACATCGGTCAACTGACCGAACGCGCGTGCCGTGACGACGAGATTCAGCGGTCCGCCGCGGTGACTCACCGCCCTTCGCGCCGGACCTCCTGCTGGATCCGCACCGGCGACCCGTCCGGCACTTCCGGGCCGAGATTCAGCGCCACGATCTCCCCGCCGCGCAGCCCGTCGAGCACCTCCACCTTCGCGCCGTCATCCACCCCGAGCTTCACGCGCTGGAAGTGGACCTTCCCGTCCTCCACCAGCGCGACCAGCAGCTGCCCACCCTGCCCCAGTAGCGCCTCGCTCGGCAGCAGCGGCCGCGCCGGCCCATGCAGCGGCAGCCGCGTCTGCACGAATGCGCCCGGATACAGTCCCTCTGGCGGCTGCGCCAGATCGATCTCGCACTGCATCGTCCGCGTGCGCGGATCCAGGCTCTGCGAGATCCGCGAGATCCGCGCCTCGAACGCCGGCTGATCCGGAGAGGTCTGCAGCTGCACCTTGTCCCCCACGCGCACCCGAGCGGCATCGTCCTGGCCGAGATGCAGCGCGACGCGGAGCCGATCGAGCTGCGCCACTTCCAGCAGCGGCTGCGCCGAGGACGTGCTGCCCGTCGCCGCCGGCAGCAGCGCCCCTGGGTCGGCAAACCGGGCCGTCACGGTCCCGTCGAACGGAGCGCGCAAGACCTGGTAGTCCACCTGCACCTGCGCGCGCGCGAGCGCCGCGCGGGCCATCTTCACGCCTTCTTCGGCCGCCTCGCGGTCCTGCACCGAGACGCGGCCCGAGGGCGCCAGGCGCTCGACGCGGGCAAGCTGCTGCCGGCGGAACGTCATCTCGGCCTGCGCGGACGCGACCTGCGCTTCGAGATCGGGCGATTCGAGGGTCGCGAGCACCTGCCCCTTGCGCACCCGGTCGCCCCGCTCCACCGATACCTTCTTCACGTAGCCGCTCACCTTCGCGTAGAGCGTCGCGCGCTGCTCGGCGCGCACCTCGGCTGGAAGGGAGACCACGCGGTCCGCCGGGGCGAGCTCGATCCGGGCGACGCGGATCACCGGGCCCTGCGCAAGCTCCTTCTGCAGCGCCTCCGTCTGCCGCGCCTGTGCGCCGTGCTCGCGCACGAAGAGCACGACGGTGCCCGCCGCCGCGGCGATGACCGCGGCGATGCTCCCGGCGGCGATCAACGGACTCCGTTGCCACTCAGGCATGCGAAGCCTCCGAGGCGCCGCGGCTCTCCGAGGCGAACTTCGTGTCCAGCTCGTGCGCGCTCGGCGGAGCCTTCCGCACCAGCGTGTAGACGGCGGGGACGATGAACAAGGTCACGAACGTCGCCACGATCAGTCCGCCGATCACCGCGCGGCCGAGTGGCGCATTCTGCTCGCCGCCCTCGCCGATGGCCAGCGCCATCGGGACCATGCCGAGCAACATCGCCAACGCGGTCATGAGCACCGGGCGCAGGCGCGTCTTTCCGGCCACGATCGCCGCCTCGAGCACGCCGACGCCCTGTGCGACGCGAGCGTCGTTCGCCGCGCTGACCAGCAGGATGGAGTTCGAGGTGGCGATGCCCACGGCCATGATCGCTCCCATGAACGACTCGACGTTGAGCGTGGTTCCGGTGAACGCCAGCATCCAGAGGATGCCGACCAGCGCTCCGGGGACCGCGATCAGGATGATGAAGGGATCGAGGAACGACTGGAACAGCACGACCAGCAGCAGGTACACGAGCGCGATTGCAAGGATCAGGCCGACCCCGAGACGGTTGAAGGCGGCGAACATGCTCTCGCTCTGTCCACGCAAGGTGATGCGGGTCGCCTTGGGGAGACTGCGGATGCTGCCGATCGCCTTCTGGATGTCGAGGGCGACGCCGCCCAGGTCGCGGCCGCCCGCGCTCGCTTGCACGTCGACGACGCGCTGCACGGACACGTGATTGATCATGGAGAGGCCTGTCGAGGGCCGCAGGCTCGCCACCGCGCCCAGGTAAGATCCGCCGCCGGCAGGTGAGTCCCCAGGCGCGGGCGTAGAAGAGGAGAGGAGCGCGGGGCGGCCGAGGGGCATGCCGAGGAGCGACGGAACCGAGTCGATCTGCCGGATGGGGGTCTGCACCACCACCGGGTAGTTCACGTTGTTCTTCGGGTTGATCCAGAACGAGGGGGCAACCAGGGAGCTCGAGGAGAGCGACACCAGCAGGTTGTTCGCCACGTCGCGCTCGGTGATCCCGACCTGCGCGGCGCGGCTGCGATCGACGTCGAGTCGCAACGCCGGATACGCGAGCACCTGCGGAATGCGCACGTCGGTCGCGCCGGGGATCGCGCGGATCTTCTTCACCAGCTCGCGGGCGACCGCATAGCTCGCCTCCACGTCGGGACCATCGATCTGCACGTCGATGGGAGCGCTGAGTCCGAAGTTGAGCACCTGCGAGACGATGTCCGCCGGCTGGAAGTAGAGCACCGCGCCGGGAAACTCGTCGGGCAGCTCGCGCCGGATCCGCTCCATGTACTTCTCGGTGGGAGCGTGCTTCGGCTTCAGCGCCACGAGGATGTCGGCGTCCTGGCTGCCCGTGTTGTCGGTCTGGACGAACGCCAGGTTGTAGGAGATCGGCATTCCGATGTTCGAGTTGATCGTCTCCAACTCGGCGGCGGGAACGATGTCCTGGATCCGCTGCTCGAGGCGCGCCACCTGGCGCTCCGTCTCCTCGAGCCGCGTCCCGATCGGCGCGCGATAGTGCAGCCGCATCTGGCCCGCGTCCACCGCGGGGAAGAAGTCGAGTCCCACCACGAAAGGAAGGAAGGCGGTGCACGCGAGCACGAGGCTTCCGCAGATCAGCACCAGCGCGCGATGGTGCAGCACGGCGCCGAGGGTGCGCGCGTAAGCCTCCTGGAACCGCGCGAACGCCCGGTCGCGCCAGCGATTGAACCGCGCCACAAAGCCCTCGCCGCCGGCATGCAGCTCTTCCTTCTCCATCAGGATGCGGGCGAGCGTGGGGACCAGCGTGCGGGAGAGCAGGTACGACGCGAGCATCGAGATGACCACGCCGAGCGCCAGGGCCGTGAAGAGGAACTGGGCCGGTCCCTCCAGCAGCACCACCGGGAAGAAGACCACGCAGATGGTGAGCGTCGCCGCCAGCGCGGGCACCGCGATCTGCTGCGCGCCATCGAGGATCGCGACCGTGATGGGCTTTCCCAGGTGGCGGTTGCGGTGGATGTTCTCCACCTCGACGGTCGCGTCGTCCACCAGCATCCCGATGGCGAGCGCGAGGCCGCCCATGGTCATGAGGTTCAGCGTGTGGCCGAAGAGGAAGAGGCCGACGAGCCCGACGAGGATGGCGAGCGGAATGCTCGTCATCACCATCACGGCGCCGCGCCAGCTGCCGAGGAAGAACAGGATCATCAACGAGACGAGGACCGACGCAAGTGCGGCCTCGTGCAGCACGTTCTGGATGGCGGCGCGGACGAAGACCGACTGGTCGAAATCGATCTTCAGCTCCATCCCCTGAGGCGCGGCGGCTGCGATGACGGGGAGCTGCGCGCGGGCGCCGTCCACCACCGCGAGCGTGGACGCGTCGGCCTTCTTGAGAATTGCGAGATAGGTGGCGCGACGGCCGTTGAGGCGGACCACGTTCTCCTGCACCGCGTACCCGTCGCGCACGCGGGCGACGTCGCCGAGGAGCACCGTCGCCCCTTCGACGGCCTTGATCGGCATCTCGTTGAAGCCCTGGACCGTGTCCGGGCTGGAGTTGAGCTGGACGTCGTACTTGGTCCCGCCGATCTGCGCCGAGCCCGCCGGCACCAGCACGTTGCTCTGCAGCACCGCCTGCACCACGTCGTTCGGCGACAGGCCCTTTGCCGTCACCCGGGCAGGGTCGATGTCCACCATGATCTGGCGGAGCTTGCCGCCGAACGGCGCCGGGGTGGCGAGCCCGGGGATGGTGAACAGCCGCAGCCGGATGAAGTTGAGCCCGTAATCGAAGAGCTCCTGCTCGGACAGCGTCTTCGACCCGATGGTCATCTGCGCCACCGGGACGTTGGAGGCGTTGTAGCGGATGATGCTCGGCGGCGTGATGCCGGGCGGCATGATGCGGCTCGCCGTCAGCGACACCGAGACGATCTGCGCGATGGCCCCGCCGATGTCGCTCCCCGGCTCGAAATAGACCTTGAGGACGCCGAGGCTGTTCATCGACTGCGAGTCGATGCGGGTGATCCCGCTCACCGTGGTGGACATCGCCCGCTCGCTGATGAAGACGACGCGGCGCTCCATGTCCTCCGTGGACAGACCGGGGTAGTTCCAGACCACGATCACCACCGGGATATCGATCGCCGGCAGGATGTCCGTCTTCATCCGGCTCGCCGAGAGCACGCCGAAGATGCCGATCAGCGCGCAAAGCACTGCGATCGTGTACGGACGCCTGAGAGCGAGACGGACGATCCACATGAGTTCTTGCTTTCGAGGCCCGAGCGGCCGGTCGAGGTGCGCAATCGGATAACGCCCGGGCGTCCGGAAGGAAAGGCCGACCCGGGCGAAACGTCCGCGCATGCATCCGCAGATGCCGCCGAACGGTCGCCCGCCGGCTCGAACACGGCTGTTTTTGAAGAACCGGCCTCCGTCAAAGGTCGATGGTGCGCCCGATTCCGCGTTCCCGGGCCCGCCGCACCACCAGCGCCGCCGCCGCGGCGTCCTCCGCGGCGACCCCCACCGACTTGTAGACCGTGATCTGCTCCCTGGACGTTCGGCCCACCCGGGTCCCCGAGAGCAGCTCGCCGAGCTCCACCGCCCTGGCCGGCGCAAGGCCGCGCAGCTCGTTGGCTCCCGCCGGCGGGGCCGCGAATGCGGAAGCACGCGACTCCACCGCGACCAGCGCGTCCGCGGTCCCGTCCAACTCCCGTCCCTGCGGGTTGAGGCCGATCGAGTTCAGGTGAGTGCCAGGACGCAGCCATTCCATCCGGATCACCGGCTCCGCCGCGTGCGTGGCTGCGCAGATCACGTCCGCCGACCGGACCGCCTCGTCGATGCCGGCCGCTCGGCCTCCGATCTCCGCGGCCAGCCTTGCCGCCTTCGCCGGGTTCCGCCCCGCGACGACGACGGCGCGAAACTTCCACGTGCTCACCAGGTAGCGCGCATGCGAGGCGGCCTGTACGCCGGTGCCGACGATCGCGAGCACTTCCGCGTCTTCGCGGGCCAGCAGGCGCGTCGCCAGCGCAGACGCCGCCGCGGTGCGCTGCGCCGTGATCTCCTCGCCGTCGAGGATCGCCACCGGTGCTCCCGAGCGCGGGTCGAATACGGCCACCAGCGCCTGGTGCGTGGGCATCGCGGTGTTCTGCGGAAAGACGGCGACGAGCTTCGCCGCCAGCACGTCGAGGGAGGGCACGTAGCCGACCATCGCCCCAAGAAGCCCGAGCGGAGTGAACGCCGCGATCCGCGGCGGGACCGAGGCGCTCCCGGCCGAGAGATCGGTCAGGGCCGTGGCGACGGCGTCGACCAGCGCCGAAGGATCGAGGAGCGAAGCCACCTCCTCGCGGCCGAGGGCGATCACGGGACCAGCAGCAGCTTGCCGGTGGTCTTGCGAGAGGCGAGCAGCTCGTGCGCCTTCGCCGCCTCCGCGAGCGGCAGCACCTGCTCGATCTTCACCTTGAGGTCGCCGCGCTCCACCGCGCCGAGCACGGCGGCCGCCCGATTGAGGAGCTCGTCGCGGGTGAGCACGTAGTGCCCGTGCGTGGGACGGGTGAGGAACAGCGATCCGCCTGTCGCGAGCAGCTGGGGATCGAAGGGCGGCACCGGCCCGCTCGATTGCCCGAAGAGCACCAGCATTCCCCGTGGGCGCAGGCAGCGCAGCGACTTCTCCCAGGTGTCCTTGCCCACCGAATCGTAGACGACATGCACGCCGGCGCCGCCGGTGATCCGTTTCACCTCCGCCTCGAAGTCCTGCGTGCGGTAGTCGATGGCATCGTGCGCGCCGGCCTCCTTCGCCAGCCGTACCTTCTCGCCGCTCCCCGCGGTTCCGATCACGTGAGCGCCGGCGCGGGAAGCGAGTTGGCAGAAGAGCAGCCCGACTCCGCCGGCCGCGGCATGGATCAAGCACATGTGCCCTGGCCGGAGTGGAAACGTATCGGTGATCAGATAATGCGCCGTCATTCCTTGCAGGATGGCGGCGGCCGCGCTCCTGGCATCGAGGCCGCGCGGCACCGGGACGAGCCTGGCGGCTGCAATCAACTGATGGGTCGCATAGGACCCGATCACTCCTGCCCAGGCGACGCGGTCGCCCGCGCGGACCTCGGTGACGCCTTCGCCCAACGCCTCCACCACGCCCGCGCCTTCCTGGCCGGGGGTGAACGGGAGCGGCACTTTGTAGAGACCGGTGCGCTGGTAGATCTCGATGAAATTCACGCCCGCCGCCTCGACGCGTACCAGCGCCTGCCCCTTGCCGGGAGCGGGCGTGGGCAGCTCGGTCAACCTCAGCACTTCGGGACCGCCTGTGGACTCGACGCGGATGGCTCTCATGGCGCCTTCACGCCACGTCGCGCCCGCATCGTCAAGAGGGAGGGCGCGACAGCGGCTACCCGGCGACCTGGCGCTCCGGCCCGGCTTCCCGCAGCCGCGTCTCGACACATGCGCCGAGACGCGCCATCCCCTCGGCAATGGCGAGCGGCGGCCGATTCGAGAAGTTGAGGCGGAGCGTCTCCCGGCAGGGATCCCCCGGATAGAACGGCGCCCCGGGGACGAAGGCGACGCGTTCGCGCATCGCGTCGACGAACAGGTCCTGCGCGTCCATCCCGCAGGGCAGCCGCATCCAGACGAAGAGACCGCCTTCGGGCCGTGTCCACGCGGTCCCCTCGGGAAAGGAGCGCTCGATGGAGGAGAGCATCGCATCGAGCCGCTCGCCGTACAGGAGCCGCAAACGGACCAGGTGCGCGTCGTAATCGAACGTCTCGAGCATGCGCGCCACCGCCCGCTGGGTCAGCGAAGCCGTGTGGAGATCGGCGGCCTGCTTGGCGATGGTGAGAGCGCGGATGATGCGCTCGTCGGCCACCGCATATCCGAGCCGCAGGCCGGGAGCCAGCGTCTTCGAGAAGGTGCCCAGATGGATGACGGGCGCGTCCTCATCCAGGCCGGCGACCGGCGGCAGGGCCGGTCCCCGGTAGCGCAGCTCCCCGTATGGGTCGTCCTCGAGC
>Ga0209805_1000737_pt1 | contig 20049 bp, 14 predicted proteins | sample GraSoiAngelo_148_FD_185905 | JGI IMG/M metagenome (GOLD analysis project Ga0209805, IMG submission 185905) | Grasslands soil microbial communities from the Angelo Coastal Reserve, California, USA - 14_1009_09_20cm (SPAdes) (version 2) | ecosystem: Environmental > Terrestrial > Soil > Grasslands ...
GACGCCTGCACCGCGATCTGCGCCGTTTCGCGATCCCGGATCTCCCCGATCAGCACGACGTTCGGGTCCTGGCGCAGAATCGAGCGCAGCGCCGAGGCGAACGTCAGACCGGCCTTCTCCTGCACCTGCACCTGCACGATCCCCTGCATCCGGTACTCCACCGGATCCTCGACCGTGACGATGTTCACGCCCTCGCTCTTGATCTGGTTGATGCAGGAGTACAGGGTCGTGGTCTTGCCCGAGCCGGTCGGGCCGGTGACGAGGATGATTCCCTCGTGGTTCTCGAGCAGCCGCTTGATGCCCTCCGTCTCGTTGGTATTCAGCCCCAGGGCGTCGAGCGACTTGACCGTGGCGCGGGAGTCGAGGATGCGGATCACGATCTTCTCGCCCAGGGCGGCGGGCAGCGTCGACACGCGCAGGTCGATCGGCTGGCCGTTCACCGCCACGCGGGCCCGGCCGTCCTGCGGTCGCAGCCGGTCGGCGATGTCGAGCGACGACATGATCTTGATGCGCGAGATCAGCGGCAACCCCGCCTGGCGCGGAATTTTCATCACCTGTCGCAGCACACCGTCGATGCGATACCGCACCGCCACGCCGCCCTCTTCGGGCTCGATGTGGATGTCGCTCGAGCGCGCGAGGATGCCCTCCGAGATGATCAGATCCACCAGCCGCACCACCGGGCGCTGGCTCGCCTCGGCCTCGGACGCGGCGATCGTGATCTCGTCCGGCGCCAGGCTGTCCTGCAGCTGCACCAGCTCCGCCGAGCTCTCCATGCCTTCGAGCAGCTTGTCGACCGCCTTCTCGGGGCGGTACATCTCGTCCAGCCGCTCGGCGATCTTGGACGGCGCGAGCAACAGCATGCGAATCTCCCGGGCCGTCGCGAACGCCAGCGCCTTCTCCGCGTCCAGATCGAACGGGTTCGCGGTGGCGACCTCGAGGTAGGAGTCGGTGGCGCGCAGCGGCAGGATGTGATAGCGGCGGGCGACTTGCTCGGGGACCCGCTCCTTCGCGGTCGGGTCCGCTTTGTCCAGCTCGGCGAGTTTCAATCGGAATCGGGTGGAGAGCGCCGTGAGGATCTGCTCGTCGCTGACGACCTTCTGGGCGACGAGCGTCTGCCACAGGGTCGCCTGCGGTGCGGCCTTCTCTCGCAGCTCGGCGACGAGCTCCGGCGTCACCACTCCCTCGAGGGAGTGGACCAGCCATTCATCCGGGAAGTTCGTGTCGGCCATTCAAGACAAGCTAGTGGAGGTTGGGGAGGTTGGGGAGGTTGGGGAGGTTGGGGAGGTTAGTGGAGGTTGCTCCGCACGCGATGCAACCTCCACAACCTCCTTTAGAGGATTCCCCAAAAGTCCCGCGACACGTCGAACGCGACGCCCATGCGGTGCGTCGCCGTGCCGAACCCGGCCTCGCAGCGGAACACGCCCAACCATTCGACGCCGAGCCCGAGCGTCGTGCGGGCGCCGCCGGTGGGCATCCACGGCGTGCCCGCGACCGGACGGTCCACCCAACCGACGGCCACGTACGGGGCGAGGGTGACGCTGCGCGGCGTGCGGGCGTAGGGCCCCACGCCGAGCGACGGGAACGGCACCGGCACACGCCACTCCACGTGCACCAGGCCCATGCGGCGGCCGCCCCAGGCGCGGAACGGGTCGCCGAGCAATGTGCCGCGGCCCCCGAGCACGAAGGCGCGCCGCGCCGGGAGCCGCGCGCTCGCCCCACCGCCTTGTGCCCGGACGAGCACGCGCGTGGCGCCGAGGGGGACGAGGAGGTGGCCCGCACCGGAGAGTCGGAGGTAGGTGTCGCCACCGTCCTCGCGCCCGGCTTCGAGCACGGTCTCGACGTGCAGGTCGCGCCGCACCGCGAAGCCTTCGCTGCGGCGCTCCACCGCGAACTGCACCAGGTCCACCGCCGGACCGCCGAGGGACGGATTCGGCCGGAAGCTGCTGTTCGCGGGGGTGGCGGCGACGGCCAGCGAACTGAAGGACTCGCGGCCGGCCGCGGCGCGCCACTCGCCGCGCACGCCCACGCCGTGGCGGTACGTCAGGCGCGCCCCCTGTGCCAGGTAGTAGTCGCCGTAGTCGTGCCCGAATTCCTGGGCGGCGAACGAGTTCTGGAGCGGGGCGATCACAGGCCAGTCTCCCACGTCGCGCACGTCGCGGTACGCGCTCACCTCGACCGCCCGCCGGCCCTGGCGCTCTACGGCGGTCGCGGCGCCCTTGGCACGCTGGTCGGCGAACCCGTAGCTCGCCCGCAGCCGCAGCTCGCGTCGCTCGCCCCCGCCGCGCAACACGATGCCGGCGCCCGCCGCGAGCCCCTCCACCCGGTTGGCGTGCACCAGATCCGAGAGACAGCGCACGCCGAGGCGGTGGGCCCGGAGCCCGGAGAGGGCGCGGCGCCCGGCGATCTGCTCGACCTCGGCGCGGACCCGCTCCAGGTCGTCGCGCCGCACCGGCTCGGCCACGTTCTCGAGCGCGGTGGCGAGCGGTTGTCTCCACGGAAACGAGTCGCGCTCCGCCTTGGGGAGGAAGGAGATCTCGTCGCCCGCGAACCAGCGCTGCGCCAGTCCGACGTTGAACACGTAGCCGTCGATCTCCCAGCGCGCGCGGATGATGCCGCGCGCCGGTACGTCGAGCCACGTCGCGCGGCGCCGGATCTCGATTTCCTGGCGATAGGGAAGCCAGTAGCGCTGCTCCCACAGGGCGTTGTCGAGCACGATGCTCACGTCCTCGAGCTGGCGGTCGAGGTACGAGGGGGGCGTGAAGTTGAACGCCATGCGGACGAGATCGGCCGACGCCGCGTCCAGATAGAGGATGCCCACGATCCGGGCGACGTCGAAGCTCTTGGGCCGCACGCGCAGCGCCACCACGCGGACCTCCCGCTCGGGGAGCGCGATGATCGTGGTGTCGCCGAGCGCGAATTCGTACAAGTCCAGGCCGACGGCCGAGAGCGGGTGCGGCACGTCCCGCACCTCGTCCCCCTCGCCCAGCCGGATGGCGGCGCCGAAGTTGTTCTGGATGATGCCGAGGTGGTCGCGGTGGTAGTTGATGTCGGTGGGGAGTTGGGCCTGATCGCGCCAACCGATGACGCGCTGCTTGCTGCTCGCCGGGGCCCTCCAGTACACTTCCAGCTCCAATTGGTCCGCCTTGACGAGGCGCGGAGGGTCGGCGAGGCCTTCGCCGAACGCGCCCAGAAAGAACAGGAAGCCGTGAGCCTGGGCCTTGTAGTCGCGGAGAGTGGTGTCGGCGGCGGCGCCGCTGCGGCGCAGCGCGGCGCGGCGCGCCAGCGCGAGCGCCGAGTCCGAGCCCCACGCCTGGGCGTGGAGCCGGCCCGGCAGGGCCAGACCGGCCAGGGCGAGCGCGGCGGCGATGAGTCGCATCTCCCCTCTACCCCGCTCGCCGTTCGATGAGCGACGCCCGCGCCGACTTCCTGGCGCGCGCCGAGCGCGGTGGCATGGTCCCCGTGCTGCGCGAGGTGGTGCTCGACGCCGACACGCCGCTCGCGGCGTTCGTCAAGGTCGCCCGACCCCCGTTCGCGTTCCTGTTGGAATCGCTGGTGGGGGGAGAGCGCTGGGCTCGCTACACCTTCCTGGGCACCGAGCCGCGCGAGGTGTGGCGCTGCCGCGGGAGCGGGGGGGGCCGCACGATCGACCGGTGGACCAAGGCCCGCGGTTGGGAGGTGGTGGGCGACACGGACGACCCGATCGGCGACCTGGCCCAGCGCATGCGCGCCCTGCCTGCCGTGCCGGTCCCCGGCCTGCCCCGCTTCACGGGCGGCGCCGTGGGCTACCTCGGCTACGACCTGGTGCGCACCGTGGAGCGCCTGCCGCATCCGCCCGCCGACACCCTGGCGGTGCCCGACGCCGTGATGATGATCGCGGACACGGTCGTGATCCTCGACAACCTGTTCGGGCGTGCGATCGTGGTGGCGAACGTCGAGGTCCCCCCCCGCGCCGCCGGCGCGGCGCGGCTGCGGCTGTACGACGCGGCGGAGGCACGACTCGACGAGATCGTCGCACGCCTCCGCCAGCGGCACGACCTCGCCCCGCTCACCCTGAAGGACGGCGTTCCGCCCGTCACCACCGCGTCCCGCTACCCGCGCGCCGCGTTCGAGCGGGACGTGGCGCGGGTGCACGAGTACATCGTCGCGGGCGACGCGTTCCAGACGGTGTTATCGCGCCGTCAGGACGCCCCCGGGGCCGTGGATCCGCTCCTCTTGTATCGCTATCTGCGCGCCCTGAATCCCGCGCCCTATCTGTTCTATCTGGCGCTCGACGACTTCGCGCTCGTGGGAAGCTCGCCCGAGGTGTTGGTGCGGGTCGAAGGGGGCGAGGTGACCGTGCGCCCGATCGCGGGGACCTGCGCCCGCGGCCGCACACAGGAGGAAGACGAGGTGCTCGCGACCGCGCTGCTCGCCGACGAGAAGGAGCGGGCCGAGCACATGATGCTCGTCGACCTGGGGCGCAACGACGTGGGCCGCGTGGCCCGGTTCGGGAGCGTGCGGGTGACGGACCTGCTCCAAGTGGAGCGCTACTCCCACGTGCAGCACCTCGTGAGTGAGGTGCGGGGACGACTGCGCGAAGGCTACGACGCGCTCGACGTGTTCAAGGCGTGCTTCCCGGCGGGCACGGTGACGGGCGCGCCCAAGGTCCGCGCCATGGAAATCATCGACGAGCTCGAGCCGGAGCGGCGCGGGCCGTACGCCGGCGCCGTGGGCTACGTCGGCTGGGGCGCGGCGAGCCTCGACACCGCGATCGCGATCCGCTGCGCGCTGGTGCAGAAAGACCGCGTCGTGGTCCAGGCGGGGGCCGGGATCGTCGCCGACTCCGATCCGGCCCGCGAGTTCGCCGAAACCGAGGCGAAGGCGCAGGCAGTGTTGAAGGCCCTGGCGCTCGCGAAAGCGCGAGACTGAGCGCCCTTGTGTCTTGGCGTCTCGGCGTCTTGGCGTCTATCTTTTCGCTGTGTTCAAGCTGCTGAGCACGACGGGCGAGCAGTCCATCGACCTCCAGCCCGGCCGCGTCGTGGTCGTGGGGCGGGCGGTCACGAGCGACGTGCCGATCTACGATCCCACCATCTCACGGCGACACGCCGAGGTGTCCCTCGCCGATGGGGGCGTGAAGGTCAAGGACGTCGGCTCCTCCAACGGCACGTTCCTGAACGGTGCCCGCATCAGCGAAGCGCTCGCCACGGAAAACGACGTCGTCACCTTCGGCAAAGTCGCTTACCGGGTGAAGCAGGTCAGTAGTCCGCTCCGGCCTCAGGTGGTGCCGCAGGTGTCGCGCGAGTTCACGGGCGCGAAGGCCGCGGGCGGCACGATCGTGCGGCAGCTCCCCGTGAACGTGTCGGGGGGCGTCCCGGCGATCGTCACGGCCACCCCCTCGGGCGTCTCGCACCTCAAGGTCACCGCCAAGTCGCTCGAGGAGCTGCGGGAGAAGAAGCTCGAGCTGCTGCTCGAGATCTCGAAGGAGCTGTCCAAACAGCAGGAGCTCGACCGCCTGCTCGACAAGGTCGTCGAGTTCACCTTCCAGGTGATGAACGTGGACCGCGTCTCGATCCTGCTGCTCGAGGCCACGACCGGCGAGCTCGTGCCGCGGATCTCGCGAGGTAGTACGGCGCAGTCGTCGGCCTCGAAGCACGTGCCGCAGTCGATCGCCCGCAAAGTGGTCGAGGACCGCGTCGCCATCCTGTCGGACAACACGGCGGCCGACGAGCGGTTCAAGGGGAAGTCGATCCTGATTCAGAGCGTGCGGAGCGCGATGTGCACCCCGCTCATGGGAACCGACCAGAAAGTGCTCGGCATCCTCTACGTGGACAACCTCACCGCGACCCACTCGTTCTCCGACGACGACCTCAAGTTCCTGATCGCGTTCGGCTCGCTCGCGGCGGTGGCGATCGAGAACTCGCAGCGCTCGGAGCAGATGCGGCGCGAAGCGCTGGTGCTCTCGAACTTCCAGCGCTACTTCTCGCCCAACATCGCGCAGGTGATCGCACAGCAGCAGGATGCGGGCCGACTCCCGAGCGAAAAACGACCCGTCGTGCTGTTCTTCTCGGACATTCGTGGCTTCACGCCGATGTCGGAGACGATGAGTCCGGACGCCATCGCCACGCTCCTCACGGAGTACTTCACCGAGATGGTGGAGGTCGTATTCGAGCACGGCGGGACGCTCGACAAGTTCATCGGAGACGCGATCATGGCGCTGTGGGGGGCCCCGATCGCGCACGAGGACGACGCCGACCGCGCCATGCGCTGCGCGCTCGATCAGCTGGCGGCGCTCGAGCGACTCAACACCAAGTGGAAGGAGCAGGGCCGCCCCGAGCTGGGGATCGGCGTCGGGATCAACTTCGGGGAAGTGTTCGCAGGGAACGTCGGCTCGGATCGGCGGCTCGAGTACACCGTGATCGGCGATGCGGTGAATACCGCCAAGCGCCTGTGCGACACCGCGGGGGCCAACGAGATCCTCATCTCGGAGCCCTTCTACCAGCAGCTGAAGCAACCCCCGAACGTCGATCCGCTCGAACCGATCCAAGTCAAAGGGAAATCGAGGAAGATCCCGGTCTACCGGGTGAAGCGGTAGGACACGCCGAAGCGCGCCAGCAGATCGAGCGCGAGCCGCAGCGGCAGACCCATCACGCCGAAGAAGTCGCCCCGGATGCCCTCCACGAGCGCCGCCCCCTTCCCCTGGATCGCATAGGCCCCCGCCTTGTCGAGCGGCTCCCCCGTGGCCACGTATTCGGCGATCTGCTCGTCGGAGAGCCGCCGAAACGTCACGTCGGTGACGTCGAGCGCGTGCTCCAACCGCCCGTCCAGGGCCACGGCCACCGCGGTCATCACCTGGTGCTTGCGCCCCTGGAGGCGCCGCAGCATGTCGGCCGCTTCGGCGGGGGTCGCGGGCTTGCCGAACAGCCGCCCGCGCAGCACCACCGTCGTGTCGGCCGCGAGCACCGGCGCCCCGCGCTCCCGCGCCGCCACCGTGCGGGCCTTTTCCCGCGCCAGCCGGATCACGTACACCTCGGGCTGCTCCGAAGGGAGGAGCGACTCGTCCACGTCGGGCGCGACCGCGCGGAACGGCAGCCCCAGCATCTCCAGCAGCTGGCGGCGCCGCGGCGACCCGCTCGCGAGGACGATCATCGCTCGAGGATCAAGGTCACGGGCCCGTCGTTCACCAGCTCCACCTCCATCATCGCGCCGAACTCTCCCGTGGCCACGAGGGTACCGCTCCCCGCTCCCCGCTCCCTGAGCAGGGCGACGAATCGCTCGTACAGCGGAATCGCCGCCTCCGGCGGCGCCGCGTCGATGAAACTGGGCCGCCGCCCCTTGCTCGAGTCGCCGTACAGCGTGAACTGCGACACCACGAGCAGCGCTCCGCCCACGTCGGCGAGCGCGAGATTCATTTTCCCTGCCGCGTCGCCGAACAGCCGCAGCCCCAGGATTTTGTCGGCCATCCAGGCGAGGCGCTCCTCGCTGTCGGCCGCGGTGAAGCCGACGAGCACCAAGAACCCCGCCCCGATCGATCCCGTCACACGGCCATCCACCCGAACCGCTGCGCGGGACACGCGCTGCAACACTACCCGCACGCTGCCCCGCACCGCCCGATTGCAGATTGCGGATTTCGGATTGGGGATTCGATATCCCCCCCTCCAATCCGCAGTCCACAATCCGCAATCCGCAATTGCTTCATTCCACGGTGACCGACTTGGCCAGGTTCCTCGGCTGGTCCACGTTACACCCCCGGCGCACCGCGATGTAGTACGCCAGGAGCTGCAGCGGCAGCACCGTGAGCACGGGCGTCAGCAGGTCGAGCGTCTCGGGGACTTCGATCTTGTGGTCGGCCAGTTTCGCCAGCGCCGAGTCCCCTTCGGTCACCACGGCGAGCACGCGGCCGCCGCGCGCCTTCACCTCCTCCACGTTCGATACGACCTTCTGGTAGACGGCGTCCTTGGGGGCGATGAACACGACCGGCATGAGGTCGTCGATGAGCGCGATCGGACCGTGCTTCATCTCGGCCGCGGGGTAACCTTCGGCGTGGATGTAGGAGATTTCCTTGAGCTTCAACGCGCCCTCGAGCGCCACGGGAAAGTTGTAGCCGCGCCCCAGGTAGAGCACGTTCTGCGCCCGCATCATGCGCTCCGCGATGCGCTCGACTTCCGGCGCTTTCGCGAGCACCCGCTCCACCAGCTCCGGCAGCCGGCCGAGCGCCCGCACGACCTCGCGCCCCTGGAGAATCGAGAGGGCCCGCAACCGGCCCATCTTGAGGGTGAGGACCGCCAGGGCGGCGATCTGACTGGTGAACGCCTTGGTCGAGGCGACGCCGATCTCCGGCCCCGCGTGCAGGTAGATCCCGCCATCCACTTCCCGCGCGATGGTGGAGCCCACCACGTTCACGAGCCCCAGCGTCCGGGCGCCGCGGCGCTTCGCCTCGCGCAGCGCCGCCAGCGTGTCCGCGGTCTCGCCCGACTGCGAGATCCCCACGACGAGGGTGCGCTCGTCCACGATCGGATTGCGGTAGCGGAACTCGGAGGCGTACTCGACTTCGGAGGGGATGCGGGCGAGCTCTTCCATCATGTACTCGCCGATCAGCGCCGAATGCCACGAGGTGCCGCAGGCGGTGAAGACGATGCGGTTCACCTGGAGCAGCTGCTCGTCGTCGATGTTGAGCCCCCCCAGCCGCGCCGTGCCCTCCTCCTCGAGCAGCCGCCCCCGCAGCGTGTCGCGCAGGCTCTCGGGCTGGTCCATGATCTCCTTGAGCATGAAGTGCGCGTGGCCGCCGCGCTCGATGGTCGCGAGGTCCCAATCCACCCGCGTGACCGCCTTCTCCTTCTCCACCGAATCGAGGTCGAGGATGCGATACTCGGCCGGCCGCACGATGGCGATCTCGCCGTCGTCGAGGTACACCACCGAGCGGGTGTGCGCCAGCACGGCGGACGCGTCCGACGCGACGAAATTCTCTCCCGCCCCGATCGCGACCAGCAACGGCGAGCCGCGCCGCGCCGCGACGATCGTATCGGGGTCGCGCGTCGCCACGACCGCGATCCCGTAGGTCCCCTCCACCTGGTGCAGCGCGCCCGCCACCGCCTCCACCAGCGTGCCGCCCGGCTGCTTGGCCAGCAGCTCCTCGACCAGGTGCGCCAGCACCTCGGTGTCGGTCTCGGAGCGGAACACGTGCCCGCGCTGGGCGAGCGCCGTGCGCAGCACAGCCGCGTTTTCGATGATGCCGTTGTGAGCCAGGGCGAGCGTGCCGCCGCAATCGGTGTGCGGGTGCGCGTTGACGGTGTTGGGGGCGCCGTGCGTGGCCCAGCGCGTGTGGGCGATGCCGGCGTGGCCGCCGGGGAGCGTCTTGCCGAGCTGTTTTTCGAGCACGCCGATCTTGCCGGGCGCCTTGTGCACCTCGATCCGGCCGTCGGCGACGAGCGCGATCCCCGCCGAGTCGTAGCCGCGATACTCGAGCCGCTTCAGACCCTCGAGCAGCAGGGCCGCCGCCTGCCGGGGACCGGTGTACCCTACGATGCCGCACATCGTGGGGAAGAATAACACTTCCAGAGCCGCGGTTGCGCGGCGGCAGCGGAGGGGCAGAGATTGTGGTACATGCTGCCGACGTGGATTCGCCCGCTCGGGCTCGCCGAGCACCTCATTGTGGGTGGAGTGCTCGCGGCACTGCTCGCGGCCCTCGGCACGCCGACCCTGGCGCGGGTCGTCGCCGTCGCCGCCGTGGGCGTCGCGCACGAGTTGGGGGACGGAGATTTCACCAGGGCGCAGGGCGCCCCGTGGAACGGCATCCTTGATACGCTGGCGTTTCTCCCCGTGCCGCTGCTGTGGTGGCTACTGTGATGCCGTACACAGTCTTCGTCCCTCATCCACGAGGTCCCGCGCCGCGGCCCCGCTCGGTGCTTCGGCGATCAGCCGAATGATCGGCTCCGTGTTCGACGGCCGCACGTGCAGCCAGCGGTCGCGCCAGGCGAGCCTCAAGCCGTCTTGCGTGTCGCCGGTCGCGTCCGGAAACCGGCGCCGCAAGCCCGCATACACGTCCTCCATTCCCTGTTCCGCGTTCCGGCTTCCGCGTTCCGCCTTGCCTTTGACGATCACGTAGCGCGGCGCCCCGGCCACGACCTCGCTCACGCGCTTGCCGTCGCGCGCGAGCAGCGCGAGCAGCAGCGCGGCGGCGACCGGCGCATCCCGCCCCGCGTGTAACGCCGGGTACATTACTCCCCCATTTCCCTCGCCGCCGATCACAGCCGCAAGCCGCACGATGGCGCGAGCGACATGGACTTCGCCGACGGGAGTCCGAACGACCTCCGCACCGCACTCCCGGGCCGCATCTTCCACGACCAGGCTCGTCGAGAGGTTGCAGACGACCGTGGGCTTACTCGTCCCTCGTCCCCCGTCCCTCTTCCCGAGCACGGCTCGCACCGCGAACGCGAGGGTGTAGTCCTCGCCGATCGGCGCACCGGTTTCGTCGACGATCGCCAGCCGATCGACATCCGGATCGACGGCGATGCCCACCTCCGCGCCCGAGCGCCGCACCAACGCGGCGAGGTCTCCGAGGTTCTCCGGGATCGGCTCGGGCGCGCGGGGGAATCGGCCGTCGGTCTCGAGGTTGATCCCCGTGACGCGGCATTGCAGCTGCTCGAGCAGGTCGCGCATCGGGGGGCCGCCCGCCCCGCGCACGGCATCGAGCGCGACCGTGAACTTCCGCTTCCGGATCCGCTCGACATCGAGCACCGGCAGCTTGAGCACGGCGTCGAGGTGCCGCTCGACCGCCCCCGGATCCGCCGTCACGTTTCCCGCTTCCCGCTTCCCGCTTCCCGGAGATCCCGCGACGAGCTCTGCCACCCGCTTCCCCTCCGCCCCGTCGAGGAAGATCCCATCCGGTCCGATGAATTTCAGGGCGTTCCACTCGATGGGATTGTGGCTCGCGGTGATCGCGATCCCGCCGCCCGCGTGGTGGTGCTCGACGGCGAGCTGCACCGTGGGCGTGGGCACGAGACCGACGTCGATCACATCGCAGCCGACGGAGGTCAGCCCGGCGGTCACGGCGGCGGCGAATGCGGGGCCCGACGTCCGCGCATCACGCCCGACGACCACGGACTCCCTCTTCCCCCTTCCCTCGTCCCCCTTCCCCTCACGGGCCCACCTCCCGAACGCCCGCGCCCAACGCGTCACCACTTCCGGTGTGAGGTCCTTGCCCACGATCCCGCGCACGCCGGACACCCCGACCATCAACGTGTCGGTCATGGCGGCAATCTAATGGGCCGGAGGCGAGCGGCGCGTCGTGTCGGGCGACAGTGCGGGAAGGTGCAACGGCTGAATCTCGGGCGTCGAGACCGGTAGAGCCGACGCGTCGGGGAACGCGGCGAGAAACGCCTCCACGGCCGGCGCATGAAACTGCGTGTCCTTTCCCTCGTCGAGCTCCTGCAGCGCCTTCTGCACCGACAGGGCCGGGCGATACGGCCGGACGCTGGTCATCGCGTCGAACGAATCGGCAATGGTGACGACGCGCACCTCGAGCGGGATCTGGTCGCCCGCCAGGCCGTCGGGAAAGCCCCGGCCGTCGAGGCGCTCGTGGTGCGACCGCACGATGGCGAGCGCCGCCGGCACGTCCCGCATCAACGGCGCCAGGATGCGGGCGCCGATCACCGGGTGCTCCATGATGTGCCGGTACTCGGGGTCGCTGAGCTTGCCCGCCTTGTGCAGCACCTGCTCGCTGACCCCGATCTTGCCGATGTCGTGCAGCTCGGCGCCGAGCGTGATGACCTCGATCACGGACTGGGGCAGCCCCATCTCGCGCGCGATCCGGGTCGAGTAGTTCGCGACCCGCACCGAGTGCCCGCGCGTATAAGGGTCCTTTTCTTCGAGGAAGTGCACCAGCGCCTGCAGCCGCTCGAGCGACAGCTCCTCGATCCGCCGCGCCTGCTCTTGCACGCGCCGCTCGAGGTTGTGGCGGTAGTCCTCGAGCTCCAGCTTGAGGCGCCGCTTGTCGAGCGCCTGCATCACGCGGGCGCGCACCTCATCCAGGTGGAAGGGCTTGGCGACGTAGTCGAGCGCGCCCAGCTGCAGGCAGGCGACGGCGCTCTCCACCTCGGCCACGGCCGTTACCACGATGACGGCGGTGTCCGGCCACCTGGCGATGATCTCGCGCAGCAACCCCACTCCGTCCATCTGGGGCATGCGCAGGTCGGAGATGACGAGGGGCACCTGCTCCTGGTGCAGCATCTCCAGCGCCTCGGTGCCGGACCCCGCCTCGGCGCACGTGAACCCCTCGCCCTCGAGCAACCGCACGAGAACGCGGCGGAGGCGCGGTTCATCGTCGACCACCAGGCATTTCACGGAGTTCGGCTGGGGCATCGTCGGCGTAACGTAGTGGTCGCTTGCTCGGCGCGAAAGGCGCCCTTACGTTCCCGCCATGACCGAGATCTCGCGCGACGACCTGGCGACGCGCTTTGCAACCCGCGCCGTGCACGCCGGGAAAATCGCCGACCCCCTCGCCGGCGCCGTGATGACGCCCATCTACCAGACGTCCACCTACGTCCAGGACGGTCTGGGGCGGCACAAGGGCTACGAATACGCCCGCACCCGCAACCCGACGCGCGAAGCGCTCGAGCGCAACGTCGCGGCGCTCGAAGGCGGGCGCCACGGCTTCGCGTTCGCGTCGGGACTCGCCGCCGTGGACGGGGTGCTGAAGCTGCTCGCCGCGGGCGACCACGTAGTGAGCGGCGACAACGTGTACGGCGGCACGCACCGGCAGATGACCCTCATCTGGTCCCGCGTGGGACTCGAGTTCAGCTTCGTCGACGCCAGCGACACGCGCAACGTGGCCGCGGCCGTGACCCCCAAGACGAAGATGATCTACGCCGAAACGCCCACGAACCCCATGATGCGGTTGTGCGACCTCGCCGCGGCAGGCGAGGTGGCCCGCAAGGCCGGCGCCCTGTTCGTCGTCGACAACACCTTCGCCACGCCCTACTTCCAGCGACCGCTCGAGCTGGGCGCCGACATCGTGCTGCACTCGACCACCAAGTACCTGAACGGCCACAGCGACATGGTGGGCGGGATGCTCGTCACGAACTCGGGCGCCCTGGCGGAGCGGCTCGGGTTCATCCAGAACGCGTCGGGCGCGGTGCCGGGACCGTTCGACTGCTGGCTCGCGGTGCGCGGCACCAAGACGCTGGCGCTGCGCATGCGACAGCACGACGCCAACGCCCGCCGCATCGCGGAGTGGCTGACGAAGCATCCCAAGGTCGAGCGGGTCTATTATCCGGGACTGCCGTCGCATCCCCAGCACGAGCTGGCGTGCCGGCAAATGAAAGGGTTCGGCGGGATGATCTCGGTGGAGCTGGGCTCGCTCGAGCGGGCCAAGCGGTTCGCCGAGCGCACCCGCATTTTCGCACTGGCCGAGTCGCTGGGGGGTGTGGAGAGCCTGATCGGGCACCCGGCCTCGATGACGCACGCCAGCGTGCCCGCGGAGATGCGGCGCGCCCTGGGCCTCACCGACAGCCTGGTGCGGCTCTCGGTGGGGATCGAAGACGTGGACGATTTGATCGCGGACCTGGAACAGGCGCTGGCCGCCGCGTGACAGCGCGGCGTAGGGGCGCAGCATGCAGCGCCCCTACAATCGACCCGAAACACCCGCGGGCCGCCGGCGTAGTGCAGGGCCTATCTTCGCTGAGGAGCATGACATGACCGAGTCCACCAGCCTTCCCGCCGCGCGCCCGCGCAGGATCCTCACCCAGATTGCTCCGGTCACGTGGGAGCACCCCGCCGACCGCGCGGCCCTGCAGTCGCTGCGCTCCGTGCCCGGGTTCGACGAGGTGGTGAAGAAGATCTACGGGTTCATCGGCGAGCGCGGCGTACGGCTGATCTTCCAGGCGGACGCGGTGCGCGTGGGCCCGACCCAGTTTCCCCGGCTCAACCAGCTCTACACCGAGGTGCTCACCTCGATGGACTGGCCCGAGCGGCCCGAGCTGTTCGTGTCGCAAACGCCGTTCGCCAACGCCGGCGCGTTCGGGATGGACAAGCCCTTCATCGTGATCAACTCCGGCACCCTGAAGCTGCTGGACGACGACGAGCTGCGGAACGTGCTGGGCCACGAGCTGGGCCACGTCATGAGCGGGCACGCCCTGTATCACACGATCCTCGTGCTCATTCTCAACGTGAGCCTCGGCGCCCTGCCGTTCCTCGCCGGCATCGCCATCCTGCCGATCCAGCTCGCGCTGCTCGAGTGGTTCCGCAAGAGCGAGCTCTCGTCCGACCGCGCGGGGCTGCTCGCCTGCCAGGACCCGCAGGCGTCGCTGCGCGTGAACCTCAAGTTCGCGGGCGGGGGCGACATGTCGCAGATGGACCTCAACGCGTTCCTCGCCCAGGCCCGAGAGTACGAGGCCGCGGGCGGCGCGCTCGACCGCATCTTCAAGATCCTGGGCGTGCTGGGGCGCACCCATCCGTTCAACACGGTGCGGGCCGCTGAGCTGCAACGCTGGATCGAGGAAGGCCACTACGACCGGGTGTTGCGCGGCGAGTACACCCGCCGCGGCCCCGAGGCCGAGGCCCGGCCCGTGGACAGGGACATCGACGAGGCCCGCGAGCACTATATGAAGGAAGCGAAGGCCGTGGTGGACGACGTAGTGGACACCGCCAAGCGGGCCGCGCAGGCCTTCTCGGACGCCTTCAAGAAGAAGTGAGAGTCCTGGTCGTCGGCGGGGGCGGCCGCGAGCACGCGCTCTGCTGGGCGCTGAAGCGCGACACTCCCGACGCCGACCTGTTCGCCGCCCCCGGCAACCCCGGCACCGCACAGCTCGGCACCAACCTCGACATCCGTGCCACCGCCATGGACGACCTCGTTCAAGCGGTGCGTCGGCACCACATCGACTTCACCGTGGTGGGCCCGGAGGCGCCGCTCGCCGCCGGCCTTGCCGACCGGCTGCGGGCCGCGGGCCATCCCGTGTTCGGACCCGGTCAGGCCGCCGCGCGCATCGAGTCGTCCAAGGCGTTCGCCAAGGACGTGATGCGGCAGGCCCACATCCCCACCGCCGTGAGCCGCTCCTTCACCGCGCTCGATCCGGCGCTCCTCTACATCAAGGGGCACGCGGAGCCGCTCGTGGTGAAGGCCTCGGGCCTCGCGGGGGGCAAAGGCGCCGTCGTGTGCGCCACGCGGGACGAGGCGGCCCGGACCGTGCACGCCATGCTCGCGGGGGGAGCATTCGGCGACGCGGGCCGCGAGGTGGTGGTGGAGGACTTCCTCGAGGGTGAAGAGCTCTCCGTGCTGGCACTCACCGACGGCGAGCAGCTCGTCGTCCTGCCCGCCGCTCAGGACCACAAGCGGCTGGGCGAGGGCGACACCGGGCCCAATACGGGTGGCATGGGCGCGTACTGCCCCGTCAGCATCGCCACCGACGGCCTGCTGCAACGCGTGCGCAGCGAGGTGCTCGAGCCCGCGCTGCAGGAGCTGGCGGCGCGCGGCGCGCCGTACCAGGGCGTGCTGTACGCCGGCCTCATGCTGGCGGCCGACGGCACACCCTACGTGCTCGAGTTCAACGGCCGCTTCGGAGACCCCGAGACCCAGGCGTTGGTCCCGGTGCTTCCCGGCGTGACCGCGCACCTCCGCGATATCGCACTCGGAGGCTGGAAACCACGGGAGACGATCCTGTCCGCGACTCGGGCCGCCGTCGCCACGGTGCTCGCGGCCCCGGGCTACCCGGACAAGCCGCGGCTCGGCGCCACGATCGTGGTGCCGCGCGATCTCGAGCCCGGAACGCTCGCGTTCCATGCGGGCACGACGCGCGATCTCGACGGCACGCTGCGCGTGGCCGGCGGACGCGTGCTCACCGTGACGGGACTCGCCGACACGGTGGCGGCGGCGCGCGAGCAGAGCACGCGTGGGTGCGAGCTGATCGGCTTCGAGGGGAAGACGTACCGGCGGGACATCGCCTGGCGCCAGATCAGGAGAACGGCGGAGCGTGCCGGAGCTGCCAGAGGTTGAGACGATCGTCCGGGAGCTGGCCCCGCGGCTCGAGGGCTACCGGATCGCGCGCGCCCGTCTCGCCAAGACGGACGTGCTGCGCCGGGTGTCGAAGCCGCGTCTGCTGCGCACGCTGCGAGGCAACACCATCGAGGAAGTACTCCGCCGCGCCAAACACGCCGTGTTTCGGCTGGCGAGCGGTCACCGGCTGATCGTGCAGCCACGCATGACGGGCTCTCTGGTCGTTTACGACCGGGCACTCACGCGGGACGAAACGAAGTACGCGGTGCTCACCTGCACCATCGACGACGGCCGTCTGCTGGTGTACCGCGACGTGCGCCGGCTGGGCACCGTGTGGCTGCTCGATGAAAAGGGATGGGACGCCTACACGGGCCGTATCGGACCCGAGCCGCTGGAGGAGACCTTCACGCCCTTCGTGTTCGCCGAGCGGCTGAAGGGGACGCGCGCCGCGATCAAGAAGGCGATCATGGACCAGCGCCGGGTCGCGGGGGTCGGCAACATCTACGCCAACGAGGCGCTGTTCGAGGCGGGGATCGACCCCTCGAAGCCCACCAACAAGCTGTCGCTCGACGAGTTCGCGCGGCTACACGCGGCCGTGACGGGCGTGCTCGAGCGGGCGGTGAAATCGTCGGGGACGACGGTGCGCGACTACCGCACTGGCACCGGCGAGGAAGGCCGGTTCCAGTTCGAGCTGAAGGTCTACGGCCGCGGCGGCGAGCCGTGTGTTACGTGCGGCAAGAAGCTCGTCACCACGCACACGATCGATCTCAGGGCGACGACGTTCTGCCCGAAGTGCCAGCGCTAGCCGCCCCTCACTGCGCTAGCTGGACGGGCGCAATACCATGGCCGCCGGTGGTCCCGTTGCCGAGCTGACCCTGGTCGTTCAAGCCCCAGCAATACGCCTTGCCGTCGGACGTCACGCCGCAGGTGTGAGCTCCTCCGGCGCTGATCGCCACGAAGCTGAGCCCACCCGTTACGGGGAGTCCCTGAGGCGCCGTGTCGCCGGTCGGGTATCCGGTTCCGCGCTGTGTGTAGGTGTCCTCACCCCAGCAGTACGCCGCGCCCGTCGTGCCCGCACCGCACGCGTGCACAGATCCCGTGCTCACGACCGTGAACCGGATGTCGGGCGCGGCCGGCTGACGTTCCGGTGTGTAGCCGGCGTCGAAGCCCCAACAGTACACCGCGGCGTCGGTGGTCACGCCGCAGGTGCTCTTGTAGAGGCCGGCGCTCACCGTCGTGAACGTGAGCCCGCCCGCGACCGGCACGAAGGTAAAGGGCCCCGTGGTCGTGGTCGTTCCATCCCCGAGCTGGCCCGCGTCGTTGATCCCGGCGCAATACGCCTGTCCGTTCGAGGTGAGGCCGCAGGTGTGGTCATTGCCCGCGCTCACCACCGTGAAGTTCAGTCCGCCCGTGTTCATGGGTGTCGGAGTCGGTCCTTCGCCTCCATAGTCGCCCCAGCAATACCACGTGCCGCTGGGCGCCCGGCCGCACGTGTGCCGTCCGCCGACACTCACCGTGGTGAACACGAACCCGCCCGGGACAGCCTCCGGGCTGACGCCCCAGCAGTACGCCGCGCCGCTGGTGGTCACACCGCACGTCTTCGTGTTCCCTGCGCTGAGCGCCACGAAGCGCAGGCCTCCCGTCACCAGGACTGGGCTGGGCCGATTGACCTGGGTCCCGTCGCCGACCCGGCCGCCGATGCCCCAGCAGTACGCCGCGCTGCTTACGGTCAACGCGCACGAGTGCCAGAAGCCGACGGTCACGGTGCGGAATGTGAGACGAATGGCGAACGGGGCGCTCGCGGCCCCCGTCAGCGCAGCCGACGTGGCCGACAGGGTGTACCCGCTCCCCGGCCGGTCCACGCTCACGTTGTCGAACGTCGCGATCCCGTCCACCGCCTGCACCGTCGTCGTGCCCGCGAGCGTCCCCCCGCTCGGGTTCGCCCCCAACGCCAGCGACACAGCCTGCGTCGCGCCCGGCACCGTGGTGCCGAACGCGTCTTGAAGGGCGATCCGCACGGCCGGCGCGATGGCCACGGCCCCCTCGACCGTCTGGGGAGGCTGAGTCGCGAAGGCCAGCTGCGCCAGCGGCCCAGCGACCGCGAACGCGCTGCTCGTGCCGGAGGCCGGGCCCGCCGTGGCCACCAGCGTGTAGCCGCGGCCCGGCCGATCGATGCGGAGGTCGCTGAAGGTCGCCACGCCGTCGACCAGCTTGGCCTGTGTGGTCCCGGACAGGGTCGCGCCGGGCGCCGGACTCGTTCCGATGGCGAGCCGCACCACGCCCCCGGGGATCCGGCTCCAGGAGGCGTCCGTCACCGTGACCTGGAGCGCGGGGGAGATCACCGTGTTGGCGTTGACGGCCGCCGGCGGTTGGGTGGTGAACCCGACGTGCGCCGCCGCGTGGCTCGGGCTGTACACGGGCGACCAGCTCGGGTCGTAGTCCTGGGCCGCGGTGTTCGTGAGCCGGGTCTGCGCCGATCCGTCCGCGTTCATCACGTAGACCTGGGCGTTACCGTCGCGATGACTCGTGAACGCGATCCGACGCCCGTCGGGGGACCAACTGGGCGACTCATCGGCGCCCGCGGCCTTGGTCAGCCGCGCCTGCGCCGAGCCATCCGCGCTCATCACGTAGATCTCGCCGTCACCGTCTCGCGTGCTCGTGAACGCGATCCGACTCCCGTCCGGGGACCAGCGGGGCGACGCATCGTCGCCTGCATCGCTCGTCAGCCGCGTCTGCGCCGACCCGTCGGCGTTCATCACGTAGATCTGGGCGGTGCCGTCGCGATGGCTCGTGAACGCGATCCGGCTCCCGTCCGGGGACCACCTCGGCTCCTCGTCGGCCCCGGGTGTATTCGTGAGCCGTGTCTGCGCCGACCCGTCGGCGTTCGTCAAATAGATCTCGGTGTCGTCATCCTGCGAGGTCGAGAACGCGATCCGACTCCCGTCCGGAGACCACTGCGGGTCCCGGGCGGTGCGGTGGAAGGGCGTGTGCGTCAACGCCGTTTCCGCCGACCCATCCGCGGCGATCCGATAGACATCGACGTTGTCGGCCAGGAATCGCGTGAACGCGATTGTCTGTCCGTCGGGAGACCAGGTGGGCTTGGAGTCGCCCCACCAAGACGTATGTTTCGTCAGGAACGTCGCCCCCGATCCGTCCGGAGCCATGACGTAGAGACACTCGCAACGGTCGCGGTCGGTGACGAACGCGATCCTGCTCCCGTCGGGGGACCAGCCGGGGTCGAAGTCCCGACCAGGATGGGTCGTGAGCCGCGTTTGCGCGGAGCCGTCCGCGTTCATGACGTAGACGTCGCGATCGCCGTCCCGCGTGCTCACGAACACGATGCGGGACGTGGAGGGATCTGCTCCCCCGGTCGCGGCCGACATGCGCGGCGCCGTTACCTCGTCGCGGTGGCAGGCCTGCGGAACAGCGACAACCAAGAGGAGAAACAGCGGGAACAGGCGACGCATGGCAAACGACTCGCGCGGAGTGTGCCGCGCGGCAGTTGCAAACCGGGTGCCCCTTGCCGCGCCTGCGCCATGAGGCACAGTTGTGACGTTTGGTGCGGTGTCACAGCGGCTGGTGCGTTGCGAGCCTGCACGGGATATGGCAAGGGTGCCGCACGTGCGCGCGGTGGCTCCCGGGGCGGACACGCTCCGAGCCCGTGAAGCAGGGTGACGGCACCCCCGTAATGTCGGAATCCCGCAGGCAGAATCGTCGTACAAGGAGGCAGGCGGTGCAGGCGTCTACCGTTTCCTGACCCGGGCCCTACTCCCGGGATCACCTTATTCGGTTAATTTTCGGGCCTATGAAACTCTCAGAAACTGCGATCCGCCGCCCGGTCCTGGCCAGCATGATCTCGGCCGCCCTCGTGTTGTTCGGCGTCATCGGCTACGCGCGTCTCTCCGTGCGCGAGCTGCCGGACATCGATCCTCCGATCATCTCGGTCTCGACCACCCTGCCCGGCGCCAACGCGCAGGTCGTCGAAACCGCGGTGACCGACGTGCTCGAGGAGGAGCTGTCCACGATCCAGGGACTGCGCACGCTGTCGAGCTCCTCTTCGGAGGAGAACAGCCAGATCATCCTGG
>Ga0209805_1000740_pt1 | contig 20012 bp, 18 predicted proteins | sample GraSoiAngelo_148_FD_185905 | JGI IMG/M metagenome (GOLD analysis project Ga0209805, IMG submission 185905) | Grasslands soil microbial communities from the Angelo Coastal Reserve, California, USA - 14_1009_09_20cm (SPAdes) (version 2) | ecosystem: Environmental > Terrestrial > Soil > Grasslands ...
AAGATTTACAGCCAGCCCGCCAAGCTTTTAGAAAATCTCAGCGCGGCAAGAGTAGGGCCTGAAGACATCGACATCGTCATCAATAGCCATCTGCATTTTGACCACTGCGGCTGGAACACAGTGCGCAAAAACGGCCGGACAGTCGCGACGTTTCCCAAAGCTCAGTACTACGTACAGGAAGGTGAATGGCAACATGGACGCCGGCAGCTCGAGCGTGACGCCATCAGCTACATCAGCGATAACTATGATCCGCTGATTAAAAGCGGACAGATGCATCTGTTGCATGGCGATCAGGAAATCGTACCCGGCATTGCGGTGAGAATTTTCCCCGGCCATACCGCGAAGATGCAGGCTGTCATTATCAATAGCGGCGGCAAGACGGCTTGCTACATCTCCGATCTCATTCCCACGAGCGCACATCTGGATCTAAACTGGGTGATGGCCTTCGATCTCTTCCCGCTAGAAACAATAGAAAGCCGCAAGCGATATTACGCACAAGCACTCCCGGAAAAATGGCTGACGGTATTTACCCATGATCCGAACGTGCCATGGGCGTACGTGGAGAAGGGTGCTATGGGGAAACTGGTGGCCAGCGGGCCAACAGACAACCCGCCGGACAGCGGTTCGGGTGGTTCTCCTAAAGCCTAGACGTCGCGGGCGAGGTTGCCCGCGCCGCACGGACTGAGGATTTTTTCAAAGAACTGTTCCACTCGGGCCAGGATTTCGCATTCCGTCTTGGCTTCGTAGATCGCCTTGCGCAGTGCCGCACCCCCCGGCACGCCATGAGTGAACCAGGAAGCAAACTGTTTCATCTTGCCCGCAGCACCTGGCATCTCTTCTTCGATCAGCATGGCGAAATAGGTTCGAATCATCTGGTAGCGATCATAATCGGTAGGTTCATCGTAGCGGCCGCTGGCTGTGTACTGTTCGATCTGGCGGAAGATCCAGGGGTTTGATGCCGCGCTGCGACCAATCATCACAGCATCGCAACCGGTCTGCATCACCATAGCGCAAGCGTCCTCGGGCATGCGGATGTCGCCATTGCCGATCACCGGGATCTTCACTGCTTCTTTCACCGCGGCAATCCAGTCCCACCGCGCTTGTCCACTGTAACCCTGCTCGCGGGTGCGGGCGTGCAGGGCGACAGCACATAATCCGCAATCTTCAGCCATCTTTGCCAACTCGACGCAGATGATTTCCTGCTCGTCCCATCCGGCGCGGAATTTTACGGTGAACGGAATCTTTACCGCAGCCCGCACCGCTTCGAAGATGCCGCGAATCGCCGGAAGGTCTCTCAACAGCCCCGAGCCGCCGTTACACTTGACTACTTTTTTAGCGGGACATCCCAGATTTAGATCGATGAGATCGAACCCGAGATCTTCGACCATGCGGGCGGCATCCGCCATCACCTGGGGATTGCTGCCGAATAGCTGCGCCGATATCGGATGCTCATCCTCGTAGAAGTGCAGGTAGAGCTTCGCCTTCTTATCTTTGGCACGAAGTACGCCATCCGCCGAGGTAAATTCGGTCATGATGAGCCCACAGCCGCCAAGGTTACGGATGAAGCGGCGGAAGACGGTGTCGGTAACGCCCGCCATGGGAGCGAGCACCGTCGCGGGTGTAAGTTGTAGGCCGCCGATTAAGAGACAAGCGGGGATGGACCTCAGGGCTTGGGCCACGCAGGCACCCTCGCCTCTGTTTCCGGGCGGATTGTCCCAATGCTTCTGCACGTGGCTATTGTATCCGCGATAGCAAATTAGAAGCCCCCGCAGGCAGCACGGGGGCCGTATCAGACTTAATTCCAGTTACGGGCGGTTTACTTCTTGTCCGCGGTTATCTTTTCTGCCGCCTTGGTCGCGTCGGCCTTAGCGTACTTGCGCCGGAAACGTTCCACCCGGCCCGCAGTATCCATCAACTTCTGTTTGCCGGTGAAGAACGGATGGCAGTTGGAGCAGATTTCTACGTGGATGTCGCCCTTATGGGTCGAACGAGTAGTAAAACTATTGCCACATGCGCACAGCACGCGGATTTCATTGTAAGCGGGATGAATTGCTGCTTTCATGTGTCTCCCAAAACTCTTTTGAATCATTAAGATTCTACAGGATGCATGCAGGATTCAACAACCTGACAAAGCGCTACGAGAGATATTCCGACAAAAGAAAAGACGGCAGGGCCGACCCCCCGCCGTCCGGTTAATGAAGAAAAACTTACTTGCTACGGTTGACTGCTTTTTTGAGATCCGCCCCAGGTGTAAACTTTGCTACTTTCCGGGCGGCGATTTTGATTGTGGCGCCCGTTTGCGGGTTGCGCCCGTTTCTGGCTTTTCTCTGTGAAACAGAGAATGTGCCGAAACCAATCAGGGCCACCCGATCCCCTTTCTTCAGAGCAGCAGTAATGCTGTCCACTGCAGTATCGATCGCAGCCCCAGCTTGCGTCTTGCTCATATCGCAAGCGCCTGAGATCCTGTCAACGAGATCGGCTTTGTTCATCTTCTCTCCTGCAGGTTCCAAAAGTTTCTCCAGCGCGCACCGGGGGAGGTGAGCACTAAGCACCCGCTTAGAGGGAAACCTGATGGCTGCTATTCTCCGCCGTCTTTTCTGAATGTCAACTGTGAAAATCCGCACCGGACGGTCTATTTCAGGTTCCCGCCGCCCAAAAGCCGCAACAGGTCGGTGATATACCCTAGGAAGTCTAAAAGAACGAGCCACTCTCCCCCTTTGGAAGCGTGTGAGAAGAGTGGCTTTCGGCCGAAAAATCGAGTTAAACGTCAGGCTCCAGCGCGCGGTTTTGCAGACCGGGTGCCCGAAACCATAACCTGTTCAGGAGATGGAATGGAAGGATCGCCCAGCATCTCGCCAGTTACGGCCCCGGAACCGTTTCCATCATGCTTATTGGTCGCACCGAACTGCTCCTGCTCGGTCGAGCCGGTGAGCGCCGTAGTGGACGATGTCCCTCCCGCAATCACCTGCGTGACCATATCGAAATAGCCGGTGCCTACGAAACGCTGGTGCTTGACCGCTTCATAACCGTTTTCGCGCTCACAGCTAAATTCTTTCTCCTGCAAGCGGGCATAGGCCGTCATTCCTTCGAGCCGGTATCCGCGTGCCAACTCGAACATGCTGAGGTTGAGCGCATGAAATCCGGCGAGTGTGATGAATTGGAACTTGTACCCCAACGCTCCCAGTTCTTTTTGGAAGCGCGCGATCGCAGCGTCATCCAGTTTCTTCTTCCAGTTGAATGACGGGGAGCAGTTGTAAGCCAGCAATTTCCCAGGATATTTCGCATGCACACCGTCTGCGAAGCGGCGGGCTTCCTCAATACTGGGTTCAGCAGTCTCACACCACACCAAATCCGCATAAGGTGCGTAGGAGATGGCACGCGCAATAGCCGAATCAAGGCCGCCGCGAATGCAAAAGAAGCCTTCCGCGGTGCGGTTGCCAGTGAGAAATTGGTGATCGCGCGAGTCGATATCGCTGGTTAGAAGGTGTGAGCTATTAGCATCTGTGCGTGCCATGATAAGCGTGGGCACGCGGAGGACATCAGCAGCCAGACGTGCCGCGACGAGTTTCTGGATGGCTTCGCACGTGGGTACTAGAACTTTGCCACCGAGATGGCCGCATTTCTTCGCCGACGAAAGTTGATCTTCAAAGTGAACGCAGGCTGCGCCCGCCTCGATCATCGCCTTCATCAGCTCAAACGCGTTCAGGTTTCCGCCGAATCCAGCTTCCGCATCCGCGACGAGTGGAGCAAACCAATAGTTACCGTTTTGTCCTTCCGCGTGATGAATTTGATCGGCTCGCGTGAGTGCCTGGTTGATGCGTCGGACCACATTGGGAACGCTGTCCGCCGGATATAGGCTCTGGTCCGGGTACATTTGGCCAGCGTCATTGGCATCTGCCGCCACTTGCCACCCACTGATGTAAATGGCGGAGAGTCCGGCCTTCACCTGCTGGACCGCTTGGTTGCCAGTCATAGCGCCAAGAGCCGGAACGTAAGGTTCGGTGTGCAACAGGCGCCATAGCCGGTCAGCGCCGAGTCTCGCCAGGGTTTGCTCGACATGAATCGAGCCGCGCAGTCGTTCCACATCTTGCAGTGTGTAAGGCCGCGTAACCCCTTGCCACCGCGGATTCGTGGACCATTCTTTTGCCAGATTCAAGTCTTTTCCGTTTTTTTTCACGGTAGATTTTCCTTTCCCGATCATGCTCTAAACGGGATTAAATTCTTCATTCAACACCATAGTCTCGCTGATGTGCCGCGCCTGCCGGAGCTTGTCGCGCGCTTCGGAAGATGCATCATCCGGCAGAGCCTTCAATAATTTCTCCAGCTCCTCGTCAAACAGTTGCCTGATCAGTGATGGCGTGTGAGCGACCGGCTTTCCTGAATCGTCAACGATCTCTGTAAACTGGCTGTGCCTCATCCGCTGCGCGATCATCAGGCGGTAAATGCGATCGGTGGCGAGATCTTCCATGTAGCCATCGAGCAGGCTTGCGCCTTTGCCGTTTAGCACCCCGTTGCGATAGCGGATGACAGTCCGTACCGCGGCTCGCGTTCCTTCGATGGTTCTCTTTCCCACATCCTTCGGGAGCGGTCGCAGATCGGGATAACGTTCGGCATGCGCTCGCCGCGCGTGAAGCTGGTTAGGGAATGGAAACTGATCAATTGCGATCTGATTCTGGTCGGGATGCCCGGTCCATGCGCCGTCCATCAGGCAATCCGCTTCGTTTTTCTTGTCTTTCTCCAGGGTTGCCAACGCCCGCCCGTTCAGTTCAGGATCCTCACGGCTGGGGTAGAGCGCGGTCATGCCGCCAATCGCCAACACGCCGCGTTTGTGGCAAATCTCCGGCATGAGTTCACGCAGGTTCTGAAAAAATGGCACGTTGTGCGGGATCGTATTGCGGTCAGGCAGCACCCATGCCGGGTCATCGAGATTGAAGTGAATCAGGCTGGCCAAGTAATCCCAGCGGCCAAGATTCAATCCGAGGATGTGTTCGCGCAGGTTATAGAGAAATTCCTCCATTTGAAACGCCAGCGGATGTGATTCCACAAGGGCCATGCACTTGATGTAATCTTTCGGCCACCCCCGCGCTTCAGCCAGGGCTTGGAATAGATCGCGCCACCACACTGCTTCATCCGCCGACTCGGATTTCGGAATATAAAATGACAGCGGATGCTTCAGCTCTGATGGGTCGACGCGGAAGACCAGACTGGCCACGTCGAATAGCGAGGCTGAAGTGAGCTCATCTCCGAAGATTCCGCCCTGGCTTATATGCAGGCCCCGGGGACGAATCCAAATGACCGTCGAACTGGGCTTGATCCCGACTACGTTGCCGCGCTTCCTGTCGAAATAAGTAAGCGTTCCTCGCAATGCCTGGAGAATGTTTTCGACTCCCATCCGCTGGTGCTGCCATTCGTTAACGGTGGAGTCTTCCAGGTCGAGCATTACACCGGGAGCGCCGGAATTCAGCATCTTCACGACGAGGTCGGCATCGTCGGCCGGCCCGGTCATTTGATTACGCTGGTCCTGGCACCAGTCCGGAAGCTGAATTCTCCAGCCATTTCGGATGGCTTCGGCTGGATAGCGGTGAGCCGGCTTGTTGCCTTGGTGCGAATCGTCCAGCACTCTGCCGCGCTCTTCCACCAGCGCCTGTTGCCATGGAGTGAAACGTTGCTGGAGAGGCCTCAGAAAGTCGATAAATCCGCCGGGCAGGTCACGCAATGGGTCGAAATCAGCAGGCGGGCAATTCAAGGGAAACCCAACTACAGACCGATTGCTGGTGGGAAGACCGCTTTCCGATATGTTGCTGGCGAGAGTAACCATACTCACCTCGGCTGCTAGTGCACCAGAGCGTACTGGCTTCGCTGAGATGCGTGAATCCGCCGGAAAGTAGCTCAGAGCGCGGCTCCCAAGGCACACCCACGGCAAGACTGTAGTTGCTCTGGCAATCTGGGTGCCAACTCTCCCCCGCACGATCTTGCGCAAGATCTTTGATTTGCAGGGGTTTACTGCCTGGTTCAATCCGAGGCATACAGTTCTTTGTCCTGAGGTTGTGCGGGATGTTTGCACATGGCACGAAAGTGCGCGTACCCGAACCAGGCTTGGACAAGAATCTGCGATCTGTTTTTTCCTCGCTTCTCCACAACCACCCCTACAAGTTCACAGGATGTACACAGATGCATCGGGCTTTCTACTTGCGCGAACTCCGGTGACGGGTGCAGAGTCAATGGGAAGGCACCCAGATCATGAAAGTGTCCGCAGAAGTTTGCCCCCTGTGCGAGGGTACGGGTTGGAAAACCGTTTCGGCTGAGCGTGATCGCCGGGTCACGCGCTGCGACTGCAGATTGCAGGCGCGTACGCGATCGCTGCTGGCGGCGGCCCGCATCCCCAAACGTTATGAGCATTGCGAGCTCTCGGAATTTGACACGCGCTTCGAGGGAGCACATTGCTCGCTTGAGGGAGTGCTGCTGGAAGCACGGGGTTTCGTAACCGAATACCCTGTAGAAAACAGCGGGCTTCTACTGATTGGCCCGATCGGTGTTGGAAAGACCCATCTTGCGGTCGGCATCTTAAAGGAACTGATCCTGAAGAAAGGAATTCCCTGCCTTTTCTACGACTATCGTGAATTGCTGAAGCAGATTCAAAATTCGTACAACGATTCGGTAAAGGCCACGGAGCTTGAGGTTTTGCGGCCAGTATTCGAGACGGAAGTTTTGGTGCTCGACGAACTGGGAGCAGTTAAGCCGACCGAATGGGTGTGGGACACAGTAGCCTTGATCCTGAATACCCGCTACAACGACAATCGCACTACCCTCATTACCACCAACTTCGATGACAAACCAGCCAGCTCTGTCGGCGGGCCGCGTGGCGCCACTCGTGACGAGACGCTTGGTGACCGCATCGGGGAACGCATGCGCTCTCGATTGCACGAGATGTGCCGGATAATCAAGATCGACGGTTCGGACTTCCGGCAGAAGTTTCGCAGCGCCAGCTTTCGCTAAGAGCTTGGCACTCAGAACTCACGATTTCATAAAATTACAACATTCCGTTGTTCCTAAGAATTCCGTCCGTGTCTTCGTGCCTCCGTGGCGAATCCCCACTAAAATGATCTGGTGCTGACGCAACGGGTCGAGTTCGTCCCAGAGCGCGACGCTGAAATCTTGGCGGCCATTCCAGCCGCGCCCGCAGTCTTCCTGCTCCGCAGCAACGACCCACAAGCCGAGCCCTACATCACTAAAACTGCCAACCTTCGCCGCCGACTCATCCGCCTCTTGGGACCTCCCGAAGAACGCACGAGGAGATTGAACCTGCGTGACCGTATTGGATGGATCGAGTACGCGCCAACCGGTTCCGACTTCGAATCCGGCTTCCTGCTCTATCAAATCCTGCGTGCCGCCTTTACAAAGACATACTCCGACCGCCTGAGGCTGCGCTTCGCTCCTTTAATCAAGCTGCACCTCGAAAATGAATTTCCCCGGGCTTCAATCACGACGCGCCTGGGGCGATTGAACGGCCAATCCGTCTACTACGGACCTTTTCCGTCGCGCGCCGCGGCAGAGAAGTTTGCCAATGACTCCCTCGATTTCTTCAAGATGCGCCGTTGTGTTGAGGATCTGCATCCCGATCCAGGTTTTCCAGGGTGTATCTATTCCGAGATGAAGATGTGCCTGGCGCCCTGCTTCAAAGGCTGTACCGACGAGGAGTACGGGGCTGAGGTCGCCCGGGTGATGGCTTATTTCGATTCGCGCGGACACTCCCTGGTCCGCGAAATTTCGACACAGCGCGACCAATCAGCCACCGACCTGGAGTTTGAGAATGCGGCTGCCACTCATGCGCGTCTGGAAAAGCTATCACCTGTACTGGGTTTGCTCCCGGAAATTGTGCACCGCATCGATCGCCTCTCTGGGGTCGTGGTGCAACCTGGTGCGACACCGGACTCTGTAGCGTTGTTCCGCATCGACTCGGGATGCATTTCGGGACCGGTAAATTTCTTTATTCAATCGTCCGAGCACGCGAAATCTCAGTCCATGGAGTCGAGGGTGCAGCAAGCGCTCGGCACGGGTCCCTCTGCTGACGCCAAAACTGCTCTAGAAACCATGGAGCACCTGGCGATCCTCAAACGTTGGTATTACCGTAGCAGCCGGATTGGAGAAATCTTTTTCGCCGACGAGAAAGGCGCGTTGCCCATGCGTCGCTTAGTGCGAGGCATCTCACGCGTGTATCGTGGAGAGAAACCCGAAACCGACAACCTAACCCAAGGGCTTCGGGTAGCCACATCTATATCGTCCCCCGAACCTCTTGGCAATGTGTCGAAGCCAAATGAACAATGACAAAGAAAAATCGCTACGAGAACATCTGCTCGTCCTGGTCAAAGGCGGCGAAGCGCATGCTACTTTTGACGATGCGGTCGTTGATTTTCCGGCCAATTTGCGAGGCCAGAAGGTAAACGGATTTCCGCACACGGCATGGATGCTGTTCGAGCATATGCGCATCGCACAGTGGGACATCCTCGAGTTCAGCCGTAATCGCAAGCACGTATCGCCGCCGTGGCCGAAGGGCTACTGGCCGGAAGCAGAGGCGCCTCCCAACGCAGCCGCATGGGACAACAGCATTAAGGCGTTTCGAAAAGACCTCAAGGCGATACAGAACCTGATAAGAAATCCCCGAACCGACCTCTACGCGCCAATTCCCTGGGGCGATGGCCAGACCATCTTGCGCGAGGCCCTGCTGATCGCCGACCATAACGCATACCATCTCGGGCAGTTGGTCGCTCTGCGCAGACTTCTGGGCACTTGGAAGGAGTAACAAGCGCTTCATGCGGGCAGTCCCTGGCTTCGTCCCTCACTTTGACGGTCCGCATGCTTCCTGAAAATTACCCGCACGCCATCACCGCTCGTCAATGCCCATAAGCGTCCAGTCGATCTCCAGTGAGATGTAGCGCAACAAAGTATCTGTGGCGGGATGAATATGCAGCGCGGGTGCCACAAGCAATAGGAGCGGCGGGTCAGGCGATAACTCACGTCCTGGAAAGTACCCGAAGCGCTGGAACTCGCCTCGCCTATGATGCCAGTCGACACGCGACCAGTAATCCACTCCTTGCAGCGGCAGGTGAATATCTTCATCGGCCTTCAGTTCAAGGACTGCCAGGTGCCCTTCTAGCGTCACGGCCAGCACGTCAATCATGGCACGGTCGGCCGCAGAAAAAGCAATGGCGCTCACATCGTGCACGACCAACGACTCGAGCCAGCGTTCCGAATGCATCCGCCACAACGCGTGGTGGCGAGAGCCGTGGGAAGCGGATCTCAGCGGCGCGGCGCAACATGTCGGCGAATTCGCCGGCATTTTTTTCTCCCAGCACTCGTTCTTCGGCGCCCACACCAAAGACGATCTCCTGCGCATTGCGGAATGACGCCGCACCCTGCGACAGGAGCGCACGAGCAAAACTCCAGGCCTCAAAAGCGGAAAACGACTTCCCTGACGAGAGTACGACAATCTCACACTCTGGCACCAAATTGCGCATATGCGCGATCGACTCCGCGAATCTTTCCCTGGCTGCCGTTTCGTCCGTGCAGTGCACCAGCCGGGTAGCGATATTGCCGCGGTCGCCACAATCAATCTCGCGCAATGACTCGCCCCGCTCCGCAAGTTCGTACAGCTGCCACTTAGCAGCCTCCTGGTTCAAATGCGCCATGCGTTCCCGTGTAAGCGCCGCGGTGCCGGCTGGTACAAAAAGCTTCAGTCCTTCGACGATTACTTTTCCGTCCTGCGCCTCCCGGCATGCATTCATCCATAGAATGGCGAAGGTAAGGGCCGCATCGATTGATGCCTGTGTCTTCTGCTGGTTCACTCCAAGTACAGCGAACGCCCCTTGCCCTTGGCGCAGCAGGCCCCGCGCATAAATGGGGCCAAAGGATCTCTCTAAATCCATCGCGCTGCTTAACTGCACCACCTTGAACCCTGCGAATTGCTGTTCGAGCACTCGTCGTAATTTTTGTTGATAAGCCGAACGCGCCGCCTTGCGAGCAGAAGGGGTACGGCGGTCGCGCTCGCGGCAAATTTCAAGTTTGGATGGCCGCGCCTGCCCCAACTTTTGTACAGCCAATCGCAGGACATCGTTCTTAACTTCGGCCTCAACCACTCGCCGCACAATGTTTCGCTCCGCCGACCACAAATGAAGCAGGCACTTCCCTCGTTCCCCGGAAATTGAATATTTGGACTGCGTCAGATCGAATGCGACCCCCCCGTTTTCCAGGATGACGGCTTCGCGTGATCCTTGCAGAAAGTCACCCACCGCGCGTACCAGGGATTCGGAAGTCACCCCTGAATTGTTACTCATGGAAGAGGTAGTGTCAGTGACTTGTGAACAGACCAACTCCACGTGGTGTGTGATAATAATGTTGCCACCGGAGTCATTCAGAATTCAGCAGCATCTAATTAATGTGAATAAAGAACAATTTTTCTTCGAGCATTACGGACTAACCCAACCAGATCTGGAACGCTATCTTGCGGCCGCCCTCTCGGCAGGCGGCGACTACGCGGATCTTTATTTCGAATACCTTACATCGACCTCCCTCATGGTTGACGAGTCGATGGTTAAGTCTGCCTCGCAGGGCATCTCTGCTGGGTGCGGAGTACGCGTTGTGGCCGGCGAGCGCACTGGATACGCCTACACGGACGATCTATCCCCGCAACGTATTCTGCATGCCGCGCGGACAGCCGCCCTGATCGCCAGCGGTCCTGCCAAGACTCCGGTAGTCGGTTATCAAGAGAAGCAGGCACGCGGTCTTTATCCAGTGACGTTGCCCTCCGTGGATTCCGAAATAACCGCCAAGGTCGAGCTCGTCATGCGTGCGGATAAGGCTGCCCGGGCGTACGATCCCCGAATTAAAGAAGTACGTGCCAGTTACGGCGACGAATTACGCAATATTTTGGTCGTCGCATCTGACGGGACGTTTGCCGAGGACGCGCAGCCGCTGGCCCGCTTGAATGTTTCCTGTATCGCGAAAAATGCTGACGGCATCTCTGGCCGCGGTAGTGGTGGCGGAGGCGGCCGAGTCGCCCTGGATTTCTTTTTTGGTGATAAGAATCCCGAACACTTCGCGAGAGAAGCTGCGCGTCAGGCAATTCTGCAGCTCGATGCCCGCGAAGCTCCGGCTGGAGAAATGGAAGTCGTGCTCGGCCCAGGCTGGCCCGGCGTGCTCTTGCATGAAGCCGTAGGTCATGGGTTGGAGGCGGATTTCAATCGCAAGAAAACATCGGCATTTGCGGGATTAGTCGGCAGGCGAGTAGCCAGCGAAAAATGTACGGTAGTGGATAACGGAACCATGCCGTGGCGCCGCGGCTCACTCAACATGGACGACGAAGGTCGTCCTACACAATCCACCACTCTGATAGAGAATGGGATTCTCAAAGGTTATTTGAGCGACAAACTGTCCGCCCGCCTAATGGGAATCGCTGACACGGGAAATGGGCGCCGTGAAAGCTACGAGCACATCCCCATGCCTCGCATGACGAACACCTACATGCTGCCTGGCGATGACGATCCCCAAGACATAATCCGTTCCGTAAAGCATGGGGTTTATGCCGTGAACTTCGGTGGCGGCCAGGTAGATATCACCAACGGCAAGTTTGTCTTCTCCGCATCAGAAGCTTATTTGATCGAAGATGGCCATATCACCGCACCAATTAAAGGCGCTACTCTCATCGGAAACGGACCTGACGTGCTCACTCGGGTCTCCATGGTCGGAAACGACCTCCAGCTCGATGAAGGAGTGGGCACCTGCGGCAAAGATGGACAGGCCGTGCCGGTGGGCGTCGGGATTCCGACCATCAAGATAGACCGCCTTACCGTAGGTGGCACAGCGAAGAGGGATGCCGGCAGCTTCATGCAGTAGCTCGCGACGAAGATTCGACGAATCAATTTTCCATGTCTCACACAACTCTAGAAACTTGTAACACCAAGGTCGAAACCGATCTCAAAGAAATCGCGGCAGACGTGGTGGGTCGCGCCATTTCTGGTGGCGCTACAGCGGTTGAGGCGGTCGTACGCGAGCGCGATGAGTTCTCTACCCTAGTGCGACTTGGCCAAGTCGAAACTCTCAAAGAGTCCGGCTCGAAATCCGTCGGGGTACGCGTATTTTTTGGTAAGCGCGCCGCCAGCACCTATTCCAGTGACTTTTCGGTTGCTGCAATCGAACGCATGGTGAGGTCTGCACTCGAGCTGGCGAAGGTAACTTCCGAAGATCCGTTCGGCGGAATTCCGGACGCCTCAGAGCTCGGATCGCTTGCTGGCGATCTCGATCTTTACCACGAAGATGTCTACTCGCTTCCCGGCCCAGCGCGCATCGACTATGCTCGCCGCACAGAAAAGGCCGCGCTCGATTTCGATCCCCGCATCAAGAATTCCGAAGGTGGGTCGTTCGATGCTGCCACGGGACATAAAGTCCTCGCCAACTCTCATGGATTCGTCGGCGAATACCGCCGCTCCTATTGCTCAGTCGCCGCGGTGCCGATTGCTCAATCCGAAAATGGCGCCATGCAACGTGACTACTGGTTTTCCGTTGCCCGTAGCATGAGCCGTCTGGAGCCTGCCGAGCAGGTGGGAAGAATCGCCGCTCAACGCACCATTCGGCGTTTGGGAGCCCGCAAAGTAAAAACTGCGCATGTTCCGATCGTATTCGACCCCATGGTGGCGAACTCGATCCTCGAACATATCTTCGAAGGTGTGAATGGCGATTCTGTGTACCGTGGCGCTTCCTTCCTCGCAGGCAAGCTCGGCCATAAAATTGCCGGAGATAACGTCACCGTGATCGACGATGGCACGATCCCCGGGGGTTTCGGAACCAGCCCGTTTGATGGAGAAGGCGTTCCCACCCGGCGCACGCTGGTAATTGAAAACGGCACGCTCAAGTCCTACCTGCTGAATACTTATACTGCAAAGAAGTTGGGCCTTCAGACCACAGCCAACGCCTCCCGTGGACTGGCCGGAACCCCTGGCATTGGTCCCGGCAATTATTTCCTGCAGCCAGGAACAAAAACGCCGCAACAGATCATCGCGGGAATTCAAGATGGCCTCTACGTGACCGAATTCCTGGGACACGGCGTGAATCTCGTGACTGGTGATTATTCACGTGGCGCTTCCGGGCTGTGGATCTCCGGCGGAGAACTGGCGTTTCCTGTCGAGGAAATTACTGTGGCCGGCAATCTCAAAGACATGTTCTTCAATATCTCCGAGATCGGCAACGACCTAGAGTTCCGTGGTGCCGTCGCATGTCCTACCATTCGGATCGACGGGCTGACCATCGGTGGGGAATAGCAAGGGCTGCGGAAATCCCGTCGGATAGTACAATCGTCGGCGCATGGGTACCCCTCTTCAACCGTCTTCGGAAACCGACAAGCGTGAAACCAACTGGACAACCATTGGCGTAGGGCTCGCCGCAGTCATTGTGGTCGTCGGCATCATTGCCTTGCTTTCGCGCGGCGAGCCCAAGACGCCGAAGGCACCTCATCCCTACGTTTCCAAAATCAAGCTATCGGACCTGAAGATGAGCGCGGCAGAAAACTTCGTCGGAGCGAGTGTCACCTACCTTGACGGCACCATCACGAATACTGGAGACAGAACAGTCACTCATGCCGTGATTCACGTCATCTTTAAGGACTCGATGGGCCAGGTCGCGCAGACTGAAGATGTCCCGCTGCATGTGCTCCAGACCAGTGGCCCATATCCTGATGCGGTCGATCTGAGTGTGTCTCCTCTGGCTCCCGGTCAGAGCAAACAATTCCGCCTGACATTCGAAAGTGTTTCCGCCCAGTGGAACCATGAATTTCCCGAGCTGCAAATCACCGACTTGACGACGAAATAGCCCGGGTCCTTAACTCCTCTCATCTCGAGAGATATGTCTGTTAACGGGTCGCGACGCCGTTACCGCGATCTGTCGTTGGACTCTCCATTACAATGACCGCATGCCTGAAGTAAAGCCATTCCGGCTGACGGAGTCGGTCAAAGCTGCGGGTTGAGCTTCCAAGCTGAGTCCGGCGGCGCTGGACGCGGTGCTTGGGAAATTAGCCCGGCAACATGACCCCAATGTCCTAGTCGGCTTCGATCACGCCGACGACGCCGGGGTGTATCAAATTTCAGCCGATACTGCGCTCGTCCAGACCGTCGATTTCTTTACCCCGATCGTGGATGATCCCTTCACCTTCGGCCAGATAGCCGCCACCAACGCGCTAAGCGATGTTTACGCCATGGGAGGACGTCCGCTCACGTCTCTCGCGCTGGTTTGTTTCCCGGAGAAAGGCGATCTGGATATTCTCGAACGTATCCTCGCCGGTGGACTTTCCAAGATGATGGAAGCCGGTTGCACGATAGTCGGCGGGCACAGCATTCGCGACGAGGAAACCAAGTTTGGATATTCGGTCACAGGTCTTATTGATCCCCGCCGCGTACTCGCAAACTCCGGCGCCAAGCCAAGCGATGTGTTGCTACTTACAAAGGCTCTTGGTACGGGGGTAATTTCCACAGCGATAAAAAAAGGCACAGCTAAGCAATCCTGGATCCACGGTGCGGTAGCGTCAATGACGACCCTGAACAAGACCGCGGCAGAAGTGATCACCGGCGACGCCCAAACCGCCAGCAACAGCCACGACCGGCGACCGACTGACAAGCCGTTCTCTGTCCACGCCATGACAGATATCACTGGCTTCGGGCTGATCGGCCATGCGCGCGAAATGGCACTTGCATCGAATGTGAGTCTCCGCCTTCATGCCAGCTCTGTGCCGCTGCTCGAGGGTGCCCTGGATTGTGTTCGCGCGGGATACATTCCCGGCGGTCTGAAGGCAAATCGCGATTTTGCCGAATGTGTCGTAGCCTACGAATCGAAAATCCCCGATGACGTGAAGACTATGTTCTTCGACCCTCAGACAGTAGGCGGGTTGCTGATCTCGGTCGCCGCGGAAGATAGCGCGGAACTAATCCGCGCTCTGAAGGGCCGCGGAGTATCCGCGGTCGAAATTGGGGAAGTCTTGCCCACTCAGAAGCCACTCATCGTGGTGACACCTTAAAGCTGGACAATCCCTACTCAGGGAGAGCGTGCCCCCACAGCGTCCGGGAAACCCTGAGTTCCACTGCATCGTGTCCTGATGCGTAGGCATCTATTCATATTGAACTTGCCGTCGTGCCTGCTAAGTAGCTCGAGTCGAATCTCAGCCGCTCCCGCAGCCAATGCGAAGGACTCTTAACCTGCAATCCCCATCTTTTCTCCGGGAGGAATCATGAAAACTCGCCAACTAGGCCGCAGCGGCCTTAAGGTTTCTGCCATCGGGCTCGGCTGCATGGGAATGTCCGAATTTTATGGTTCGCGCGACGATAGCGAATCCATCGCCACCATCCACCGGGCGCTGGAACTCGGGGTAACTTTCCTCGACACGGCCGACGTTTATGGACCGTATACCAACGAAGAACTTGTTGGAAAAGCTATTCGTGGCCGCCGCGAACAGGTCGTATTGGCGACGAAGTTCGGGATTGTCCGCGATCCCAAGAATCCCAATGTTCGCGGAGTCAACGGCAAGCCCGATTACGTGCGCTCTTCTTGCGAAGGCAGCTTGCGCCGCTTGGGAGTCGAGACCATTGACCTCTATTACCAGCACCGTGTGGATCCAAATACCCCGATCGAGGAAACCGTCGGCGCTATGGCGCAACTAGTGAAAGAAGGCAAGGTACGCCATCTGGGTCTCTCTGAAGCCAGCCCGCAAACTCTGCGCCGCGCGACCAAAGTTCATCCCATCGCTGCGCTCCAGAGCGAATATTCACTCTGGACTCGCGACCCCGAACAGGAAATCCTGCCCACCTGCCGTGAGTTGGGCATTGGGTTCGTGGCTTATAGTCCGCTTGGACGCGGCTTTCTCACTGGTCAGATTAAAAGATTCGAAGACCTGGCGGCGGACGACTACCGGCGATTCTCCCCGCGTTTCCAGGGAGAGAACTTCCAGAAGAACCTCGACCTGGTGCGCCGCGTGGAAGAGATCGCCGCCGAAAAGAAATGCAAGCCCTCGCAGCTTGCGCTTGCTTGGGTGCTGGCCCAGGGCGAGGATGTAGGCCCAATTCCCGGCACTAAGCATCGCAAGTATCTCGAAGAGAACGTTGCCGCACTCGATGTAAAGCTTACCGAGGATGACTTACGCCGCATCGATGAAGTAATCCCGCATGACGCGGCAGCAGGATCGCGTTACCCAGAGCACATGATGCAACTGGTAAATCAGTAATCACGGTTCATCGTCTCTCGAGTAATCCGGTCGCAGGGCCCATTTGTGCATCCTGCCGATGCCATGGTTTGCCCATAGCACGCCAGCGGCCATGCCCGATGGATATCTAGGCTCCCTGCGGCTATCGTTGTACTCTCGGCAATCCCCCACAGCGATCCGTCCCAAAAGACGGCCCCCTCGCTCACAGAGGAGCACATCTATGGCAAGCGCAGGTACTGCCCCAGCACCGGTCAGCGATCGTCCCAGCATCTCACCCGCGCGATTGATCGCCGCAGCTCGCGTTCGTGCCGCTGCGAAATGGTTTTATTGGATTGCGGGACTCTCGCTGGTCAATTCCGGCGTCGTGATCTTCGGAGGCAATTTCCACTTTGTCATTGGACTCGGCATCACTGCAGTCGTGGACGGCCTGGCCAAGCAAGCCGGGCGCGCTGGCACCGTCCTCGATCTCATCATCAACGGATTTGTTGCCGGGTTGTTCTTTCTTGTCGGCAACTTCGCCAGCAAGGCACAAAAGTGGGCGTTCATGGTTGGCATGGCTGTTTATGTTCTGGATGGGCTCTTGCTGCTGGTGACCAGGGATGTTCTCAGCGTGGCATTCCACGCCTACGCTTTGTACGCTATCTATCGTGGCTTGCAGGCTTGTGATCAGTTCTCGAGTGCGGTGCCGAACCTGGCCACAGACGCACCCATTAACCCTCGGTAAGAGTGGATAGCATGAAAAAGGCGGCCATCAGGCCGCCTCTACTATTTAAGAATTGAAACGCTTTCTACGCTGGAGCCGGACGCTCCCCGCCCTTGGCCAATCCAGGACGCCCCGGCTCAGGCTTCAGTACCTGCTGCACACCGTCATCCCCTTTGGAAGGTGCCACCTTCACCGGAGGCAGATCGCTGCCTTCGATGAGCGCTTTGATTTCATTGGCATCAAGCACCTCGCGCTCCAGCAACGCGGCGGCAATCTTGTGCAACACTTCCTTGTTTTCCAAAAGAATGCCCTTGGCCGTCGTATAGCCCCGGTTAATGGCTTTGCGAACTTCTTCGTCGATTTGAACCGCTGTCGCCTCGCTGTAATCGCGGTGTTGTGCGATCTCGCGGCCCAGGAAGATTTGCTCTTCCTTCTTGCCATAGGTCAGCGGACCCAGTTCGCTCATACCCCACTCGCAAACCATCTTGCGTGCCATTTCGGTGGCGCGTTCAATGTCATTGCCTGCCCCCGTGCTCATCTGGCTCAGGAACAATTCCTCGGCCAGACGTCCGCCCATCAAAATAGCAATGTTGGTTTCGAGATATTCCTTGGTGTAATTGTGCCGGTCATCAATCGGCAACTGCATGGTGACGCCGAGCGCCATGCCGCGGGGAATGATTGTGACCTTGTGGACTGGATCTGAGTTCGGCAGCTTGGCCGCAACCAGCGCATGGCCGCCTTCGTGGTACGCCGTTACTTTCTTCTCCTCGTCGGAGAGGATGAGGGACTTGCGCTCCACGCCCATCAGGACCTTGTCCTTGGCTAGCTCGAAATCATATTGCAGCACCGCTTTTCGGTTCTGCCGTGCGGCGCTAAGAGCTGCCTCGTTGACCATGTTCGCCAGGTCGGCCCCAGAAAATCCCGGGGTTCCACGCGCCAAGACCGAGAGATCGACATCCTCAGCAAGCGGGATCTTGCGAGTGTGCACTCGCAGAATCTCTTCACGCCCGCGCACGTCCGGACGGCTCACCACCACCCGCCGATCGAAGCGCCCGGGCCGCAGCAACGCCGGATCAAGTACGTCCGGGCGATTGGTCGCAGCCATTAAAATGACGCCTTCGTTCGATTCAAAACCATCCATCTCAACCAGAAGCTGGTTCAGCGTCTGCTCGCGCTCATCGTGACCACCGCCTAATCCCGCTCCTCGGTGACGTCCCACAGCATCAATTTCGTCAATAAAGATTATGCAGGGCGCATTCTTTTTGCCCTGCTCGAACAAGTCACGCACACGGCTAGCGCCGACGCCCACAAACATCTCAACAAAGTCTGAGCCTGAAATCGAGAAGAATGGAACATTGGCTTCTCCAGCTACCGCCCGTGCCAGCAGAGTCTTACCTGTTCCAGGAGGCCCTACCAGCAGCACACCTTTCGGAATACGTCCGCCAAGTTTCTGAAACTTCTGCGCCTCGCGTAGAAACTCGATAATCTCCCGCAGCTCCTCTTTGGCTTCGTCTACGCCCGCCACGTCCTTGAACGTGACCTTCTTCTGCTGCATGGAAAGCAGTCGAGCCCGGCTCTTACCAAACGACAAGGCCTTATTGCCACCCGTCTGCATCTGCCGGATCATGAAAAACCACAGGGCTGCCAGCAAGAGGAGCGGAGCCAGGTTCAAAAGCCAGGTAGGCCAGCTGCCGTTGCTCACGTCGCGAATGCTTATGTTCACGCCCTTGTCGCGAAGGGTCTTGATCATCTCCGGATAATTCGCCGGGACCGTCGTATGGAAGCCGGAACTATCGCGGTACTTGCCGCGTAGTTCCATCCCGATGATGGTGACTTCCTTGACATTCCCCTGATCCACGTCGGACATGAACTGGGAGAAGTTGACTTCCTTCTCTTTTTGCCCCGCGGTACCGGACTTGACCACCTGCCATAGCAGGAAGGCCGAAAGCACGATTACCAACCAGAACACCACGGTTTTAACTGTCGAATTCAATCAGAACTCCTGTAACACCAGCAGCTTATCGCGGAGAAGATAAGGTGCAAGGTTCTTCTACCTGCATTAGATGCCCAAGCGAGAAATTGGTTAGATCAAATTCCCCTTTGGTCATTTTACCCGTTCTTGCGGAGAAATGGCGGGCGTTATTTGTGTAACTTAGGTCATTGCGGGAGGCGGTGCCGCCGCCGCCAAAAATGGCAAATTGCGTCCTGTTTGCTCGGGGCTTCCCAAACCGTAACCCACCACGAACACATCGTCCACCAGAAAACCAAAGTAGTCGGGCTGCAACGCCACCCGCCGCGCTGATTGCCGGTCCAGCAGAGTAGCCAGTTTAACCGAGGCGGCGCCCCGTCCGCGCAGATTACTCATCAGGAACTCACCCGTCACTCCCGAATGTACCAGCCCCTCGACCACCAAAACGTGCTGCCCGCGAATGTCCATTTCGTGACTGAAAAGGATTTCCAGCACCTCCGACGGCCCATCGCCCTGCTGCTTGCGATAGCGTGGCTTAATGAACTGGCAGATCACCGGCAGCTCGAGAGCCCGCACCAAGTCAGCCATGAACATGAATCCGTTCTCCAGTAGCGCCAGTGCATGAATGGTTTGCCCGCGGTAGTCATCGGAAATCTGGCGCGCTATCTCCTTAACCCGTTTCTGGATCTGCTCGACGCTGATGATCTGACGAAGAGGTTCGACTCTACCGCTTAAATTCTGCATGGCTCGTGGCGTGTCCTCCTAATTCTGCCTCAGACGCTTGCCAGTGGGACTTCTCGAATCAACATGGCCTCTCTTGCATTTCCTTTCGGCAGGATCCGGCGCGCGGCGGGGAAGCCGCGCACCCATACGATTTCCTCGCCACTTACTACTACAGGCCACAGCTTTCGCTCCTCGAGGGTTATGTGGTGCGTCTGTAATAATTCCTTAATTTTTTTTGGACACTTCGTGTGCGCTGGCCAGAACCGGTCCCCAGGACGCCAGTTTCGCACTTGTAACTCCTTTGATAAGGCTGCGGGGTCGAATAGATGGTCGGGATTATACCCTGCCATTGAGTTCCCCATGCCGACAGCTACAGCTTCAGA
>Ga0209805_1000742_pt1 | contig 19985 bp, 22 predicted proteins | sample GraSoiAngelo_148_FD_185905 | JGI IMG/M metagenome (GOLD analysis project Ga0209805, IMG submission 185905) | Grasslands soil microbial communities from the Angelo Coastal Reserve, California, USA - 14_1009_09_20cm (SPAdes) (version 2) | ecosystem: Environmental > Terrestrial > Soil > Grasslands ...
CGGAGAGCCATCGTTCGCCCTTTTTGATTTCTTCTTGGAATTTCTGGGCGACGGCGTCTTCGCCTCCCTGTTCCTCGGTTCGCCAGTCCCAGTATGGACGGATAGATTCGACAAGAACCTTGGCGATTTCTGGAGCTGTCTTCTCAGTGACTTCCCTGACCTCAACTTGCTTGGTAGGCGATTCAGGGGTCTTTGTTAGGTCCCATGTTATCCTGAAATCTCTTCGAATGGGTTTGAACGCGAAGCTCTTGTAAACATCGACGTAGGGCTGCATTGAGGGTGTTGTGGCTCTGAGGAACTCGGGCTTCTTTGTCTCGACATACTGTAGGGCTCTGCTGAGCAGTTTTTCCACAGCATAGACCCGGGACTGGGCGCGCTTGGCTGCGAGGTATCTTATGACCAGCCAGTTCTTCCGGGGAAGATTTGTGACTGCCACGCAGCCGATAATGGATCCTTTGTCTTCAGCGACGAAACAACCAGTTGGGTCAAAAGCGTTGGACGATAGTACATTCTTCGTGCCGGGAAGCTCGATAAAGCCCGAGGTCCATCCTTGCAGGTTCTTCGGTAACGTTCCAAGCTCTTCTGGCTCTGCATTCCTCACAATTGATTGAGGCAAACTCTTCTTCCCTCTATCCTCCTCTCGTTTGGATGCTAGCCGCTTGGACCGTGTTCTCAAGCAAGCATGCGACTGTCATAGGCCCTACTCCTCCAGGGACGGGAGTAATGAACCCCGCTAGTTTGTTGACATTTTCAAAATCTACATCACCGCGGAGCTTCCCTTCGACCCGCGTCAGACCCACATCAACAACAGCCGCCTTAGCCTTAACGTGCTCTGTTTTGACATGGAAGTTTTCTCGTCCAACAGCGCTGACAAGGATGTCAGCAGTCTTTGTTATCTGGGCGAGATTAGGCGTCTTCGAGTGGCATATCGTTATGGTCGCGTCCCTGTTGAGAAACAGGTTTGCGAGCGGCCTGCCGACCAGTGTGGTTCGATTGATGATGACTGCTCGCTTCCCTGCAATAGGGACTTTGTAATGGGACAAGAGTTTGATGATTCCCTTAGGAGTGCAGGGCACAAGTTCCTCCTTGCCGGCTGCCAGCCTTCCCTGATTGATCGGGTGGAGTCCATCGACGTCCTTGTAGGGAATTATTCTCTCAATGATTCTATCCTCATCAAAGCCGCGTGGGAGGGGAAGCTGGACAAGGATACCGTGGATCTTGGGATTCGTGTTCAGCTGGCCCAGCAGAGCCTCAACCTTGTCTTGAGGCGTGTTGGCTGGCAGATGATGGTTCTCGGACTGGATTCCAACTTCTTCAGCAACCTTGTGTTTCCCTCTTAGATAGATAGAGCTGGCAGGGTCGTCGCCGACCTGAATGGTCGCGAGGAACGGCCTGATACCACGCTTCGCTAGCTGTCCAACTTGGAGTGCGACCTGTTTCTTGATCTCAGAGGCAACCAGCCTACCATCTAAAATTCCCGCAGTCAAGTTTTGAGCACGACTCTCCGCCCTTCGATCTTCAACTGATCCTCAGTGAAGAGCCGGATCGCCTCCGGATACAGTCGATGCTCCTGCCGCAGAATTCTCTCTGACAGACTATCAACTGTATCATCATCTCGGACTGGGACATGGGCTTGAAGGATTATTGGCCCTGCATCCACCTCCTTTGCGACGAAATGAACAGTGGCTCCGGAGACCTTCACTCCATGTTCCAACGCGCGTTTCTGTGCTTCGAGGCCGGGGAAAGCGGGAAGCAGCCCCGGATGCACGTTCATGATTCTGTTATGATACCGGTCGACGAATTGTGGGCTGAGAATTCGAAAGTAGCCGGCAAGAGCGATAAGACCGTCCTTGGGAGTAACGCCGTGAGCTTCCAAAGTGGCGACAGTCTTCCGGTCATAGTCCGGGTCCATCTTTGGATGTCCCTTATCGTCAAGGACAACCGTCGGCACGTCATGTTTCCGGGCTATTTCAAGCGCTCCGACGCTTGGCTTGTTGCTGACGACAACACTCACCCGGCCCTTCGTAATGTATTTTCCATCCACGGAATCCAATATCGATTCTAGATTCGAGCCGCGTCCCGAAACCAGGACACCAATAGGAACCAAGACTATCTCCCGGTTGTGCCTGTCCGACTCTTTCTAAGATATTTGGTCTTCTGGCGCCACGAACTTAATGCAATGTCGAAAGCGATGATTCGAATAGACGCGAATCCAAGAAACCTCCTCGCATCTCTCTTGAGTATCGTGCGGTCCTTCCTATCTCCAATTCCCTTGTAAGTCCTGATGGCTGACTTGATAACTGGTTTCCATCGCGATGGGAGGCTCTTCAAAGCCCACCTAGCCGCCCCCAACTTCGACACGACGATACCTCCGTTCTTGAAATCGTAGATGAGCCTGCAGAGATTGAGGATTGACCACCAGGGATCACTGTCAATGATCTTCCTCGCATAGACTAGTTGTCGATAGAGTTCACTTCTGATTTCCGGCCAGTTTGCTCGTGAGAAGATTCTGCTAGCATTTGGGCCGTAGAGTCGAATGTATGCCGAGCGAGCAAAGTGTTCTCTGTGGATGGCCCATGCATCGTCGGAGCCTCCACGATGAATCCTGCCGTGAGCTCCGTAGACAAGATTTTTCGGACTCTCCCGCCTCCGAGCCGAAGCGTATGGAATGTAATATCCCTGTAGCTTGCCTCCGAACTCGAATCTGGCGGCCAAAGCCCGATGTAGACGCTCTAAATCCTTAAGCTCTCTTACATTGAGAGCTCGACGAATTACAACGTAGAAGTCTATGTCTCCGGTTCTAGGCTCGAATTCTGGAAAGGCGATGGAACCGTGTAGATATGCGCCCACGAGGTTGCTACCAAGACTCGTCAGCAGCCCGTCTCGGTAATCCTCGACGAGATGCTTGATGTCTGGGGAGAGACTGTTGAGTCGAGAAGCCGAGAGTCAGCACTCCATTCCATTTTACTCGGAGTTTGCTCGATGGAATCCTTTTCTGATTTTTTCTGCAATTCTCTTCATCTCCTCTGCTGGTATGTCTTTGACGTTCTGCGCGTTCACGAATTCTCCATGACCATCTCCTGAAAACCTCGGGACCACATGGACGTGCGCGTGTTGCACGCCCATTCCTCCAATATCAGCGACCACCCACTCTGTGTTCATGGTCTTCTGGAGAGTCTTCGCGATCATCCGAACGGTTTCGAAGTACCTTCCCGCTTCCGGGACATCCCAGACCCAACGATGATGCTTCTTCGGGGAGACCAACGTGTGTCCGGGGTTTAGCGGTCGAATGTCGAGGAAGGCGATGAAATTCTCGTCCTCAAAGATCAGGTAGGATGGCAGTTCCTTTCTTACGATTTTGCAGAATATGCAGTCTTGCACTCTTGGTCACGTTTTGATCGGTTCTAGTTGTCTGCGTCGTATCTGGCCGTTTCCGACATCAGTTCGGTAGTGCATTCCTGGAAAATAGACCGACTTGCCTATGACCGAATAGGCGTCCTTCCGGGCCGACTCGACGCTGGGTCCTGTTGCGGCCACGTTGAGGACCCGTCCGCCCGCGGTTAACAGTTGCCCGCTTGAGTTTCTAGCAGTTCCTGCGTGAAATACGACAATGTTCCCACTGGCTAAGTGTCGAAGCGTGACTGGGTCTCCCGTCGAGGGATTTTCTGGATATCCTTTGGACGCGAGGACGACTACTACGGAGGCGGATTTGGAGGTTTCTGGTAACGGTGGGCTGTCCGAGTTGGCTGCGATAGCGCTCAGATGTGCGAATAGTCCGCTCTTGATTAGTGGCATTATGCCCTGAGCTTCAGGATCTCCGAAGCGCGCATTGAACTCCAACACGTACGGGTCTTCGGTCCCGTGCTTGACGATGACATTCAGGTATAGAACCCCCTGAAAAGGAGCACCCTCCTTCGTCAGCACCGCGGCTGCGGGGTCCAGAATCTTCTTCCTGACCTTCTCGACGAGCGATTGGGTCACGGAGGGAACTGGAGTATAGACGCCCATGCCTCCGGTATTTGGTCCAGAGTCGCCGTCGAAGGCCGGCTTATAGTCTTGAAAGACGGGTGCTAGCCATTGGACCCGATCTGCCGAAACTGTTGCGGTGAAGCTTGCTTCCCATCCATCGATGTATTCTTCCATCACGATTCGCGTAGGCTCTCGTAATAGTTCCCGTTGAATTGCGGCTTCAGCCTCGCGCCTGTCTCTCGTGACGGTAGTTCCTTTGCCTGCAGCGAGCCCGTCTGCTTTGATCACCCATGGAGGGCCGAGCTCGTCGAGAGCTCTGTTCGCTTTAGTCCTGTCAGTAAAAGTCTCCCAGCGCGGAGTCGGTAGAGCGTATCTAGTGCAGAGGTCTTTCGCGAAGCTCTTTGAGGTTTCGATACGAGCTGATTGCTTGTCGGGTCCGAAAATAGGGAGATTCTGGTTTTTGAACGTGTCGACTATTCCTTCGCCCAGTGGAGCCTCGGGTCCGACCACAGTCAGGTCGATTCCGTTTTTCGATGCAAATGATGCGAGCTCGTTAGAATTGTTCGAGGCAATAGGAATGCAGGTCCCGATTTCGGCAATGCCTGGATTGCCTGGGGCGGCGTAAACCTCCTCGACGTTCGGATCCTTCGAGAGTGCCCAAGTAAGAGCGTGCTCTCGGCCGCCGCCTCCGACGATGAGGATCTTCATTCGGCTACAAGTCGGATCGAGTGTCAGGCCTTCATTTCTTCTCGGGTCCGAAGCACGGGATTCTTCTTCAATCCGAGATACTCGCCTGTCACACAGGCGAAGCACATTTCGCCCTGCTTGAGCCCAATTCCCTTGCTCAGTCCTTCGATATCATTGTAGCCGAGACCATCGACGCCGATCTCATTACCTACCTTCGTGTTCAATTCTGGAATCGACAATACGTCGCCATCAACCTTGGTCGCCAGCAGTTCCCCGTGCGTTGGAAAGTCGATGCCCATGTAACATGGGTGGCGGATAGGTGGATAAGTCACGACCATGTAGACCTTCTTGGCACCCGCGTCGCGCAGCGCCTGAACGATATTCTTGCTACTTGTTCCCCGCACTATGCTGTCGTCGACGACGATGACGTTCTTCCCGTCGACTACGGGTCTGATGGTTATGATCTCCCTGACGATCTCTTCCCGACTCTCATCGGTAGGTTCGATGAAGCTCCTTAGGCTTCCCTTCCTCCGATACCGGTCTTTCATCAATCCCTCTTCCATAGGAATCCCGCTCTCTTCCGAATATCCAAGAGCTGCCGGTCGAGCGGAATCAGGGACCGGTATCACCACGTCTGCTTTGAACGGATACTTCCGAGCAAGGACCCTCCCTAGTTGTCGTCGTGCTTCGTAGACGTAGTGGTCTTCGATCTTGCTACTCGGATGCGCGAAGTAAGTGTATTCAAACGCGCAGTGATGGTGTGGAGCTTCTGCAAACTTTGTGATGGTTACACCGTCTTTGTTGAGACGGACCAGTTCTCCCGGCTGAACGTCTCGGACAAGCTCGGCGTGCAGAGCGGTTAGCGCACAGCTCTCGGAGGCTACAATGTTAGTCTTGGTTTCTTCGTCCCAACCTAGGCATAGTGGTCGAAAGCCTGATTCGTCCCTTGCGGCGAGCACCTCGCCCTCATGTGTGACAATGACGAAGCTGTAGGACCCGCTGATTTCCTTCGCGAGTCGGGTGAAGGCTCGTGTCCAATCATGTTCTCGACGATAGTGTTGGAGTAGTCGGTACCCTGCCAGTTTCGTGTCCGAGTTTGAGTCAATGATTGGGAATTCGCCTTTGACCAGAGGCTCCAGGTCTTCCGTGTTTGCGATGGTCCCGTTCTGGGCAATGGCAAACTCTCCATGAATGTCCAGTGGGTGAGCGTTCTCGAGGTTTGTTCGTCCACGAGTAGAGTAGCGAATGTGTCCGATTCCTCGGTTACTCTCCAAACGGAGGATTTTCCGGGCATTGGCTGCCGCTCCTACACCGATTAGTCCGAGGCCCTTGATTATGGGTTCGTTAGGCATGGCAAGGCCCCAGGATTCCTGCCCTCTGTGCTGAAGAGCCGCTAATCCTTTGACGATACGCTCGGCGACGGGTTCATCCTTTAAAGAATAAATTCCAATAACTCCGCAATGCTCTCTTACAGAGCGGCTTCCATCTTCGAGGTCGAGTTGTGAAGTCTGGATTGCTCCGATTTGAGCAGGGAGACGATCCTTCGCTCCTACAATGGGATCGGTATTGAAGCCGCTCAGGTTCAATTACAAACCTGTATCAATTTCAGGCCGTGTATAGCTCTTTCTTGACACAATCATCTAAATAGGCACAACAGCTCACTTTTTGGAAATCCCGGCTACTCGTTTTGTTGCGAATCCCGTGGTCTTGGTTCTTCTGTGGGCAGTCGTCGCTTTACGTTGACAGTTCGAATGCGAGGGCAATAGAATGGTTAACTGATTTTTCCCGTTCGTCCGTCTCCACTGGCTACGGGGCAACGTCCATCGTCTTGGAAAGGGTCTCGGACCAGGCTTCGGTCGCAACTGACAGTGGGATCGTGATGAGAGAGTCTTCGAGGGACTCTAATTCGATTTTGCTGCTTTGAACTCTGCCTATTTTTGCTGCCTTAATCCTCGCTGCTCTTAATCTGCGCAATATGCTGGGCGTGTTTTTCGGCCTTGACTCCAAGACGAATCTGGGCTTCGATTCTGAAAACAGTAACTGAGCGATGTTTGTCGTCTTGGTTGGGACTTTGTCTAGATTCACCGTGAACCCTTTCTGACCTTGGACGGCCATTTCAGCCAGACTTACAGCCAGTCCCCCTTTGGATATGTCGTGAGCGGCTTCGACCACTCCGCTTTCGATAATCTTCGTAACGGTTCGAAGAAGTTGTCTCTCTGTTTTCAGATTGACCCTCGGTACCCGTCCACCTACGAGGCCCTGAACGCTCTCATAGTACTCGCTTCCGCCGAGGTCTGGGAACGTTGTTCCAACGATCAATAGGTCATTTCCTTCCTTGGCGAGAGCCGAGCCAATTTTCGGTGCTCTCGCATTCCGGAGTCCTACGGCAGCAATTACAGGCGAAGGCTTGATCGCAGTCGTTGTCTGAGTGTCTTCGTTGTAGAAACTGACCTTTCCTCCAATACACGGGACCCGTGTAGCCTTGAGATAGTCTCGGATAGCCCGTATCGCTTCTTTGAAGGTCCAGAAGACCTCGGGGTTGCCGGGGTTTCCGTATTGAAGGTGGTCGACAACGGCGATTGGCTCAGCCCCTGTAGCGACGAGGTTGGAGAAAGCCTCGCTGAGAATTCCAACCGTTCCCCAGTATGGGTCCAGGTACACCTGCTTGCTGTTGCCATCGGTCGTAATTGCCAGTGTTCGGCTGTTAGGAAGTCTAAGGATGGCGCTATCTGCTTGTCCCGGTCTGATGATTGTTCGTAGTCCTACTTCGAAATCGTACTGGCGGTATATCCATGCTCGACTGCAAATGTTCGGGCTGCCAAGGAGCGCTAATAGAGTCGCGTTGAGGTCCTCCGGAATCTGAGGTTCAGGAGCGTCGGATAATTCGTCAATGTACGGGGGCTTTCTGCTGGACCGCGGAGACAAAGGTGCTTCTGCGACAAACTTGGCAGGAGCCTCAGCAGCCAAGTGGTTTTGATGCGTGATGCGGAGTATTCCGTCATTCGTGAGATGGCCTATGCGTGAGTAGCCTAGTTCCCATTTGTCCAGGATCCGAGTGAGCTTCTCTTCATTCTTCGACTTGACAACAACTATCATGCGTTCCTGGGACTCACTGATCATGATCTCGGCAGGGCGCATGCCCGGCTCCCGGATCCGAACATTGTCAAGGTTGATCTCCATGCCAGTTCCAGCCTTCGAGGCCATCTCCGAGAGTCCACAAGCTAAGCCTCCCCCGCCCAGGTCTTTCATTCCCTGAACAATACCCGCATCGACGGCTTCTAGGACTGCTTCGATGATTATTTTCTTGGTGAACGGGTCCGGGACTTGGACAGCCGATCTCTCGCTATCCGATCTTTCTGTTAGAATTCTGCTTGCGAAACTGGCACCTTGAATCCCGTCGCGTCCGGTGCTTCCTCCTACGACATACACTAGGTACCCTGGACGGATGGATCCGCCGAGAACGAGCTTGTCCCTTAGGCCAAGGCCGAGACATACAACATCCACGAGACAGTTTCGTTCGAAGGAGGTGTCAAACTCTACTTCGCCTCCTACCGTCGGTACTCCTATGCAGTTCCCGTACGAGCCTATTCCGCGGACCACGTTATCGAAGAGCCAGCGACTATGGCTGCTGCCCAGGGCGCCAAATCGAAGGGGGTCGAGAATCGCAATCGGACGAGTCCCTAGTGAGAGGATGTCCCGAATGACACCTCCCACCCCGGTGGCCGCACCACCGAATGGGTCGATTGCGCTCGGATGATTATGTGACTCGATGTGAAGAGTGACCACCCAGCTATTTCCGACATCGATGACTCCAGCGTCAGACCCGGGTCCAACTATTACTCGAGGACCCTTGCTAGGCAGAAGCCTAAGCAGTGGCTTGCTCGACTTATAGCTGCAGTGTTCGCTCCACTGCGCCTCAAGCATCGCCCATTCGACCTCGTTGGGCTCGCGGCCAAGCTTCTTGACTGCGTACCGAATCTCTTCATCTGTCAGATTCGGTTTCTGAACTTGTACCGTTGTCATTGGTCCTGTTCTCTTGCCTTGTGCATCAGGAGAACGGTTCGTGAGCCTACTATCGCTCCTGCGATGAACCCGATTATCAGCCCCAAGACGCTGTTTATGGCATAGTAGCTGACGAGCCCCGCAGCAAGTCCAGCAATCAGACCAGCGAGGACCGCGCGCGGAATCGGACTCGGCCTTCGATTATCACCTGTCGAGCTACTCATCAGGTAACAGCCTCCTTCTTTGCGATTAGAGCTACGCCAAGTGCTATCATGACGGCGCCATACGCTCCGCCGAAGATTCCTAGGCCAAAGTAGTAGCTGGTGCTTGACAATCCCACTAAAGATACGCATCCCATTATTATTGCGAAGACGCCGAGCGCGATTCTACGCTTGGAACGGGCAGATTCGCTCATTTTGGAGGACGGCTCCTCTGAGATGTGTAAAAGTACAGACCTGCGGTTATCAACGCTCCCCCGGCGAAACCGAGAAAGAATCCCTGCAGAGTGAAGTTTGGACCGGTCAGAAGGCCAACGACTAATCCAGTTAGCAGTCCTACAACGATGATCCCAAACACGGATGGGGGAGGAGCACCGGCGTATGATCCAGACGAGGGAGCTGTGTTTTCTGCCGAGGAAGCGTTGAACCGTGAACTGTGGATGTTCATCCTAAGCTCCAGGGCCGCGTAGCGTTCTCATCATAGAGTCAAAGATGACTCGGCCACCATTTTCGCTGTCGGCTGACATCTCTGGTAATGAGGCTCTTTCGGGATGCGGCATCAGCCCCATGACGTTACCACTCTGATTACAGATTCCTGCGATGTTGTCGATTGATCCATTAGGATTAGCGTCTTCTGTAGCTTCTTTCTTTTCATTCACGTATCTGAATACGATCTGCTGGTTTCTCTCCAGTTCTGGAATTTGTTCTTTATCGAGATAATAACGTCCCTCATTGTGCGCGATTGGAATTTCCAATACCTGTCCTGCATTGGCCCTTTTCGTGAAGGGCGTGCGTGTGGTTTCGACTCTCAATCTAGTCCATGTGCAAACGAAGCGGAGTGAGCTATTACGCAACACCGCTCCTGGTAGGAGTCCAGCCTCTACCAATATTTGGAATCCATTACATATTCCCAGAACTGGCTTGCCACCTTCAGCCGCCTCCTTGACTATTCTGAGGCTCGGACTGGTGGCTGCGATCGCGCCTGCTCGGAGATAGTCGCCGTAGCTGAACCCGCCGGGAAGGACGTACGCATCATAATCTTCATGCGCCAGATCCTTGTGCCAGACAAGATCTGTCTTTGCCTTGACTACGTCCCGGAGGATTTCTAGGGCGTCTAGGTCGCAGTTGCTTCCCGGGTATTGGATTACTGCGACCTTTCCCATTACTTGGTTATCCTACTATTCTGACTTGGATTGTGTGAGCTGCAGGGTTGTAGATTCGCAGGTCATCGGAAAGCTTGCGGACTATCGCGCGAGCGTGTTCGGGACTGTTGGCTTCGACGTTCATTCGTAGGAGTTTGCCTGCGCGGACGCCGGTTACTTGTTTGTAGCCGCCTTTCAAGATGAGATTCTGATGTATCGTTTCGCCTTCAGGGTCTCGGGCTAGCGGCTTGTTCTCGACGATGACTTCGACCACATAGCTCCCGGGAGTCATTACAAGTTTGTATTAATTTCCGCGGCTATTTACCCCTTCTTTAGCACGTTCATGCTAGGGACCGCCGTCGGCCTGTCCTTCTTTCCTGAAGATCAGGCAGTACTGGTGATGTCTATTCCCCACCCATGCGTTGAAAACTCCCAGCGGGAGGAGAGTCTTGTCATCCTGACACCACACCTTCTCATCTTTCGGAGTCCAAGCAAACGGTTCCTTAGAGAGCGTTGAGACGGTGTCAAATGCCAGGGGGTACATTTTTCCCTCAGAGAAGACATTGTTCGTTATGATCGTCAGGTACCCTTTCGGTTTCATCACTTTGTAGACCTCATCGAAGGCGCGTTTCAGCGCATGCTGGAAATCATGATAATCTCCGATGTTACCGATCTCATCAGGATTATCACTATAAGTCGTATCTAGTCCTTTTTCCGCGCGACCCTTTTGGCGCATATGACTCCTTCTCAGTTGGTTCCAGTAGGGTGGCGAGGTGATGCAATAATCGGCCGGAGGGAAAGCGTTCTCCTTCCAAATCTTCGATAGTTTTGCTGAATCAGCAGTAATGATCTTGGCCCAGGACGATTTACTTTTTGTTGCCTCCTTACTTGCCCTTCTCTGAGCTAGCGCATCTCGGACTCGCTCCTTCGAAATGCCGGCATATTTCTTGACAATCTCAAATCCGATTCCTGAGCGCCCAGTTTCCAGTGCTGCCACCAAAGTGCTCCCAGTTCCAACAAAAGGGTCGACGACTAACTCGCCCTTCTTTGTGAAGAAAGAAACAAATTCCCTCACTAGGGATTCCGGAAAAGAGGCAGGATGTCGAATCTTCCGGTCTCCCCTGGGATCAGGCCTATGAACGAACCACGACTTTGTGAACTTGATCCAGTCCCTTCCAGAAAGGTCGTTCAGTTTGTTGCTGTGAGTCACCTGTGCTGAGGCTTGGCGACGAACAGTTTCAGTCTCCATCATTAGTTCCCTTGCATAGAATAGGTCAGGGTAAGGAAGAACCGTACTTTATGAAAGCACGCTAAACAAACATCTGGCAGGAAGAATTGATGCGTGTTGGTCCCTAAACTACGAGAGTTCAATCATGAAGGACGGTTGAGGCTCGCGCACCAACTTTCCGATCGTATTGTCGAAAAATATGGGAGCGATATTTTGGCAGTTTATGTCTGCGGCTCAACATCAAAGAAACTTGACCGTCCCTTTTCCGACCTGGAACTGATCGTTGTGGTTCGTGATCAATCGGAGATTCCGATGAAATACTATCTTCACCAAGGACTCATCATACAGATTGAATATCTCAAATCTTCTAGCACGCTAGCTGCCGCAGAGCAGCTTACGGACAACTGGCCTTGGGAAGCCGACCAGTACAGGAACAGAATTGCGCTTTACGAGCGAGATAGCTGGTTCAGAAGGCTGAATGAAGCGGTTGAGAGGAATGACAAGGCGGACACTGTTGAAGCGGTTCGAAAATCGTTCATGATGATGACTGAGTCTATGGCGGTTATGAGGAACGCGATGCTGACAAAGGACACGGTCGGGATATTGTCGAGAGGGCGAGTGCTCGCGGAGGATGCCGCAAAAATAGTCCTTCTCTTGAATCGAAGATATGTAACGACAACAAGCTGGCTCTGGAAGATCGTCTTCGATTTACGAACTAAACCTAAGGATTTCAAGGAGCTTGTCGAGAAGATGTCAGGGTTCGTCCCGACTACTCGGGAAGAAGTTGTCGCTTCCTCGGAGAGACTGTACAAAGAGATGAGTGAGCTTGTCACTCAGGCTGGTGTCAAAATAGAATGCGATGATTTGTGGGTTTGAGTCGAGGCTACGACTCTAAAGCATCGTAACAGAGTCTTGACGCTAAGCCACTCAGGTTCTATTGATTCCCATGCTTTGTTGAGAGGGGTTACATCACTCCATTATCCGGCCGAGATTCCATGCGACAAGAGATTCCAGCGTTGGCCACTAGGAGACGCGCTCATCCGGCTAGAACGGTCCATTCTATGGTGGATGATGAGCTACGAGTCTCCACGCACAAGAGCATCATCAAGACCCTGGGACGCCAGTACACAGACGCGGCGCAATTCTTCGTAGAGCTCGTGGTCAATTCTTGGATGTGGGGCGAAGCGAGCAAAGTCGAAATCAGGATTCCCGAGAGTGGGTCTACCATCGAGTATGAGGAGTGGGGGAACGGCATGGACCTCACCGGGTTGCGAGAATTCCTTACAAAGGGGAAGTTGACTGACGAGGGTTTCTCGCCCAAGTACAAGCGTCCAATACGAGAATCGTACGGCATGGGCAGTCTCGCATGGCTGACTGTCGGCAAGGATTTGGAGCTTCAAGTCCACAGAGGCCGATTCGACCGCACGATTACTCTCACCGAGAACCTTATCGACAAACACTGGGACGCCACAGACCAATCGACCTGGAGACCGCTCCGACTGATTCAAGCGCCTCTAGATCATGATGGTTTGAGAATCCGGATACGGTCGCTCACCAAGAAACCTGATCCGGTAGACGTCCGGAGAGCTCTACTAGCCCGGGCAAATGTTCTCGCCCTCCGGGGCTACGGGCCATTCGAAGTCTCAGTCAATGGAGAATTAGTGAAACCTGAGGAGTTGAGAGGCTCGACATTGCTCCCGGTCAACATCGCAACGGAATATGGAAAGATAACAGGCGAGATCATGGTAATGCCGATATCAAAGGTCCGAGCTGGAATATCCGAGGCGGGAATAAGCGTCCAACAGAAACACATCACCTGTCTTCAGCACCAGTTCTTCGGTCTAGACCAGTACCGGACCCACGGACTGTCCCGGATCCAGGGATGGGTCAACGCTGACTTCCTTCGACGACTGCCAGGTGGGAACGAGTTCGAACATGACAGCGCCCAATGGCGCGTTTTCGAGAAGGCTATGCGAGGCTTCGTGAAGAACAAGGTCTACAAGTTTCTGAAACAGACGGCCAGCAGGAGGGAACTGAGAAGCATCCAATATCTCAATCGTGAGATCGCCGAGAGGCTTCGTAGAAGTCTTCGAAGAAACGTTCAGATCCTCTCCAAGACAATGCTGAATCCAAGAGTGGCTCCGAAGATCAACGTGGTGCCGGGCAAGACGAGGAAAGAGATCGTTCTTGGAGAGAGGAAGCGCAGGAGGGGAAAGAGACATAGTCGAGAAGCTACCCGGAGTATTATCCATCTCAAGGACCAGATCCTAGCCTTCGATGTAGCTCACGGTGGAGACCGGGGCCAAGCTTATGTTGAAACTGACAAGAGTGGTGTCCGGACCGTCTTTGTGAACATGGATCATCCGATGTGGTACGTTGAAGCAGGCATGACTCCGACGAAACTCCGCTATTGTATCAGACAAATACTTGAGAGATCTATTGCGGAGGAAATTCTCCCTGTGAGCCCTTCTACTCCTGAGGAGACATTTTCCACGTTGGACGCATTATACAATGATGCCCTAGCATAGAACAGGGCCCTTGGTCAGCGCAAGATTGGGTCGAGACTAGTCAATATATCCAGAGACCTCGACGGGATAGGTGATATGGAAGTGCAGCGTGTGTTTTCTGAAGCGGAAACTCAATACTTGAAGTCTCAACGCCTGGCTAGGATAGCAACAGTATCCACCAAGGGTCAGCCTGACGTTGTCCCCGTAGGGTTTGAATTCGATGGAAAATACTTCTGGGTCGGAAGCCACAGCCAAGAGATTTTCCACCGGACGCTGAAATACCATAACGTGAAGAACGGCAACAAGCTTGTTGCGCTGACAGTTGATGACTTGGAGTCTGTCGATCCTTGGAAGCCAAGAGCAATCAAAGTATACGGTACAGCAGAAGTCTTAGATCATCAAGGTAGATTCGGCGCTGGAAAATATCTTCGAGTTACGCCGAAGATCTCTTGGAGCTTTGGAATACCAGGTCTCAAGTCTGAAGGACCTGGTTGGGGACGGGTCAAGACAGTACACCACTAGCCCAGTTAAGTAGCTGAAGTCGGGGAAGAGCTCCGGTTCACAGGTCTAAAGCCATTATTGGTTCTGAAGATTTCCATAAAATAGGGGGGTTTGATCGGGTCGGAGTCATTCTTCTAGGCTCCTGTGAAGGGTACGACCAACACTCGGAGACAGGTTGTTGTTGACGAGAGGCTGCCTGAGCCTATCACGTGGACGCTGACGGTTGTTGGGCTGCTCCATCCTGCTGAGATCGTGTTGCTGCCGCCGAGCCCTGGAGCCGCGACGACTATTGTTGCTGCCGGAGTGGTTCCTGTTCCTTGGTAGGATAGGGTCAATGTGATGTGGGTGCCGTCAACGATGGTGAAACCTGTGACAGTTACGTTGGCGATGGTGCTTGCAGCTCTGAATGAAGTGAAGGTCCCGTTATTGCGTGCCTCCCAGCTGAGTGGCCCGGCCCCCCTCAAGCCGAGCCACTGCCCATTGTAAGTGTTGAGACCGTTCTGGTTCGATGAAGTGCTAGGAGCGGCCGAGGCGCTGGCTAGAACGTAGGCGGCCGTGCCGGCACCGAGTCCGACGAGTAGTATGACCAGTACTATGGAACGTGTGGAGAAGCTCTTTCTTGTTGGTAGTTGTGTTGCTACTTGTGACATTTTCCTCGACCTATGGACGTTTTGGGATGAAGATGGCTGTTCTCCTAGGAATCCGCTTAAATCCTCAAAGACCCGCAGTTCTCTATTGGTTTCTTTCGTAAGGAGACCGAGTCAAGAAACATGTCTTCTATCGACGATCCTGTGTTGAAGGAACTACTCGCCGCACTGAAGGAGGACACTCAGCGAATGGCAGCGGATCTTCTCAGTATCATAACGACAAATGCTCTCATCGCCATCTTCGCCCTGTTCCTTGCTGTTGTTTCGCTCGTGAGGATAATCTTCTACCCTCCCAGGTTTGGCCCCGGGCCGGCTCCCGGTCTCTTCGAGTCGGCTCTAACCCTCGTCCTCTTTGCCCTCTCGGTAGTTTCCATCTACAACTTACTTAGACTACGCGAGAGATACGCCCGACTTCAAGCTCTGGCTGAAAAGCTCGGCCGATAGCCGTTGCCGCTGTCTCCCGACACCAAGAAGGAAGCGGAGAAGAGACTTACCGTATTGAAAATGATAGAGGTCTTCGCGGACAAATGCGCGAAGAGCACACTGCTCAACGGACCATTCGGTGGAGACGATAGAGCCTTCGACCGGTTGCTCGGACCCGCGGGGATCCTGACACGAACATCCCTAGTCACTGCAACGATGGACGGCAGAGTCACTCATTATGGCCGGACCGAAGCTGGCAGGGTCTACCAGCAGGTCTTGGATACAGAGTTGAACTTTCTGGACCCTTACACTGGAGGAGAGGTCTGGAAGAAATGATGTTCCGAGCCCAGTGTCGCGGATTTCCAGGTTAGTGCCGTTCTTGACGGAGCGAAACTAACCAGCCCATTTTCCAGATTTTTCGTATCTCTCACTCTCGCGTCGCAGACCGTCACTAGCCCTCCCCAGTTTTTCCCAGGGGCCCGGCCAGACGGAACTATATTCTCGGCGAGGATTCCGGGCTATCGCGCAGAATGGGCTTGGAACCGGATCTTGAAAGTTTGGCTACGCCTATGCCTTGTTAGCGAAAACCCGCGTATCAAAATCGCTTGCTTGGATTCGGGAATCGGGCGTGTTTCAGAACGAGTTCACAAAAAGAACGTGGAATGGCACGTGAGCCCGACGTAGCATTCCGTGCTGGGCAAAGTTCTAGGTAGCTGCAGATACCTACTAGGAGACTGAAAGTAATCTCGGTCGAGAACGTTCTTGTAGCCTCGATAAGGGTCGCGGGTTAGAGGAACAACTATGCAAGCTCGAGCACAAAAGATGAAGGGCGAACTTCTATTCGAGTTCAAGGCCAAGAACAACAGCACCACCATCAAAGACATCGGACCCAACGGCGTACAATTAGAGATGAATGATCACGGAGAAGTCAGCGGCAAATACCACGCTGGACACATCGACACAGTCAGCGTCAGCCTCAACACCGACGGAACCAATGACTGGCAGCTAAAATCCATCCACAACACCAAGGACGGAGACATGGTCGTAGTCTAGGGAGGCGGCAAAGGCCGCATGGTCGGTCCGCAAACCGGCACTTGGGAAGGAGAACTACACTTCATGACCCAATCTCCTAAGCTAGCCTGGCCGAACAATTCGACCGGCTGGGTCGAAGGCCAAGGCAACATGTCCACCGGCGAAAGCAGCGGCAAGATATACGCCAAAAAGTAACACGCCCTCAAGTCAAACTTTTCAATACCGTTTTTTTATCCGGTTGAGAACAGCGTAGCATCCGATCATTGCTAGCTCCAAGAATCGTCTCCTACGGAGCCTCTGTCAAAGGCGAAGACCACAAGGAAAACGAAGACTCCATACTGGTTGAGGACAAGTTAGGACTATATGCTGTCGCTGACGGAGTAACGATGCCATATGGTGGAGGACCCGAAAGCCGACTTGCCATTAGCAGCCTCAGGTCCTTGTTCAAAGGCGACCTGGCAGAGACTATACTGCAAGTCAACACGACAGTTTAGGATGAAAAGAAGAAGCCTAGAATCGGGTCGAGCACACTCACCGCAGCACACTTGGCCGACGGAAATGTCAGGATTGCTCACGCAGGAGACAGCTCCGCTTCCTCATCCGAGAGAACGCAATGATCCTGAAAACGGCACCTCAGAACCGGGAGGGTTTTCTAACCAACACCATCGGAGAATACTTCGAAGGAGCAACTCTCTACAGCAAAGAAATCAAGTCAGGCGACTATCTAATTCTAGCAACGGATGGCGTGACTGCAGTACTGAACCATGATGAGATAGCGGATATAGTGACCAAGCAAAAAGAACCCAAGAGAATCGTTGAACATACTCTCCGCGAGATCGAAAGACGACCTCGACCGTACCGAGACGACCGGAGCATGGTCGTTGTGAGAGTATGACAATGGTCCAAGGAGGAAAAAGCCACGAAATAAGAGTCAGGAAATTCAAGATCAATGATCTTGACCAAGTTCTAGCACTAGCGGAAAGATACGCTTCGTGGGACGCAACAGCGACAAAGGCAGACATGGAGGGATTTCATTCCACAAATCCAGAATTTTTCTTCGTAGCCGAGTTCAACAAGAATATCGTGGGGTTCGTCTATGGAAGAGACTCTAATCCTCCCACAGAGGTCCTCGACAAGTGGAATTCTAGAAAGGTTGCGTCAATTGAGACGCTCGCGGTAGACGAAAATTATAGGCGGCGGGGGATCGCTACTTCGCTGTTGACAACTTTGTTCGAAGCGTTCAAAGAGAAAAAGATAGATCTGGTTACCCTATCAGTTCCAGCCGTGGAGATAGAAGCGATGAAGCTCTACGGAAAAATGGGATTTGAACCTAGGGCCCAGTTGCTTTGGAAGAGACTCGATTCGTAGCTACTGAGCCGGTGTAGTCTGCATTGAAGCCTCGGGATGCTGTCCCTGTGAGAACATTGCCATAGCCTGCTTCTGCTTCTCTTCTCTCTCTGCCTTGCTCATTTTGATCTGCTCTGACAGTGACCAGTGGTGACCAAACGGGTCAGTAAGTTGACCGTAGCGTTCGCCCCAGAACATGTTGTCCAACGGCATAGTTACCTTGGCACCGGCGTCGACGGCTTGCTGCCACAGCTTGTCAACATTCTTCACATAGACCTGCAGAGTGACTGAGCTGTTACCTAGAACATCCGGCGACTGCGAGCTAGCCCCTGGAAATACGTCCGACATCATTACGATCGAATCTCCGATCCGAATCTGAGCATGCATGAGCTTCCCGTCGGGGGTAGGTTCACGGACGATCTCCTTCGCTCCAAAGGCTTTCTTGTACCAGTCGATAGCCGCAGCGGCTCCATTAATCGACAGGTAAGGAGTTACCGTTCGGAAGCCTTTCGGAACAGGCTCAACCTTAGCTTTTTTGGGTTTAGATTTCTTGGCTTGTTCTGATTTCTTAGGCATATGATAATCCTCGATACCGGGTCGCGTAAATCTCGTCCATAAAAGAAGTTCGGTCGATTGATAGGAAATGGGCTCAATTTAGCCCGCTCAGGCTCTAAAAGGGGGCCGGGGTACGGTCAAAAGCGAGAGTCCCAAGTGTTCTCAAGAAGAATCGTAGCTAACCAGAGTATAGGTTTCATGCAAAACGTAACCTAAGCGGTTGCGGTTGTTTGCCCGGCATTATTTCTCCAGGAATCTGTGGAGATCTTCTGTAGACGAGCTGCTATAGCTGGATTGAGAAGGAGGGGCTACGCTTAATGGGCCCGGAGAGAGCTAGAGTGACCGCGGACGCATCGGATGAGCAAGCCCCTCGATAACCCGCTGTCAGATCAAGCAGCGAACCCCTCAGCGGATCCTTCGAGAGAGGCCAGTGTGATGGAAGAGGGGGCGTTACCAGAGATTTTCAGGGGTCGCATGTTCTGTACGGTGCACGGTCGGCAATGCTATCGTGGCACTACCTTCACAGGTGAATCTGTCTGGATATGTCCAGACGAGCGCCACGTGATTCCCTTGCGAGGGTAAGAAAATGGGAGTGGAGTTTCGTCCAGCTCTTATCGGGTTACGGTGAACGAGAATTGGTTGCTTCTAGTAGTTGTCAAGATCACTGTGTATGATTGTCCCACGTTGAACTGGAAGAATAACCCAGGAATTCCACCGTAGACGCAACCGGGGCAGTTGGCGCCGATCAGAATGCTCATTGTGGCGACATCATTTGGAATTATCGTAGGTCCCGCTAAGTTGGAAAGGGTCCACGTGTTTCCCGATGAGTCCTGCACCGTATAGGATTGAACTGTCACTGATGTATTTCCGGCATTCAGAAGGACAAGCGATAAGCTTGTGCCATTGATGAATTGGTATCTGTTTAGCTTCAAGGATTCGATTACGGGCGGAGGTATGATAGGGTCGACAACCGTTAGGCTGATGACTGTTGAATGGGTCCGTGAACCATCGGTTCCTGTTAGGGTGATATTGTAGTTTCCGAGGGTCGTGCTGAGGCTGGTGGTTATGTCCAAGGTGCTTGAGGATGTCCCGTCAGCGGATAGTGTCAACGGGTTCTGGCTGCCTGTCACCGTGATGTAGCCGAAGGGTGCTGTGACTGTTAGACTAACGGTTCCCGTGTAACCGTTCACGCTTGTAACGGTGACGGTTGTCGTATTGCTAGACCCGAAGACGTTGACGATGTTCGACGGGGAGGAGGTTATCGTGAAGTCTTGATTGGAGACGACTTGAACTGATAAATCGGCCGACGCATAGGTCGTCTTTCCGTGACTGCTTGCGATTCCGATTACAACGATGTTGTAATTTCCAATACTACTAGTCGCGGTAACCGTCAACGTGGATTTTGCGGTGCCGTTTGCTGGGACACTAACACTGGTAGGGCTTACAGAGGCGGGGAGTTTCGAACCCGTAAAGAATAGGGACAATGATACAGTTCCGGAGAAACCGTTCACGCTGATGATGCTTACGCTTGAGGTAAGGGATGAGCCCTGCTCAATGGACAAAGTCGAAGGATTCACTGTTAGAAGGAATGAAGGGCCCACTTTACCACCATTCACGTACGAGCTGAGCATTGTGCCGCCCGCAACTGTTCCTACCACGGCCGTGAGAACCATTAGGAGCCCCTTCAGATAGACTAGATTGCTGAATAGCATTGTGTTGCAATCCCC
>Ga0209805_1000743_pt1 | contig 19968 bp, 20 predicted proteins | sample GraSoiAngelo_148_FD_185905 | JGI IMG/M metagenome (GOLD analysis project Ga0209805, IMG submission 185905) | Grasslands soil microbial communities from the Angelo Coastal Reserve, California, USA - 14_1009_09_20cm (SPAdes) (version 2) | ecosystem: Environmental > Terrestrial > Soil > Grasslands ...
CGCACGCGTTGACATCCGGCGACTTAGGACATCGACTGCACATATCTACTTTCGGCACATAGTTTCCTTTGGACTAAACCGCTAGCGCGGTAGTGGTGGCGCTGCAATCGTGTCGGCTTATCCGGTCATGCTCGTCGCTGTTCCCCTTGAATATCTCCCCACCTCTGAAGGCCTCTTTGCTAAAGCATGGTGCGGCTGCTCACAGCAGCACATTCAAGCTTGCAAAGGAGCTTTCCATGACGTCTCTTCGACAACGCTTTATCGAGGACATGCAAATCCGCAACTTAGCAGTGAACACCCAAGAGTCCTACACTCAACAGGTCTCTCGGTTCGCGAAGTATTTCCAGAAGTCGCCAGAACTGTTGGGACCTGAGCAGATTCGGGCCTACCAGGTCTACTTGACGAATGAAAAGAAGCTTTCGACAGGGTCGATCGTCATCGCCATCTCAGCGCTGCGCTTCCTCTACCGAGTCACGCTCAAGAAAGACTGGTCCTTTGCCGACCTCATCCCGGCTCCCAAGATGCCTAAAAGACTGCCCGTCATCCTCAGTCCGGAGGAAGTCCTTCAGTTTCTGGATTGCGTCAGGAAGAGGAAACATCGCGCCATCTTGACCACCTGCTATGCCGCCGGCCTACGCATCTCCGAGGCCATCGCACTTACTCCTCCCGCCATCGACAGCAAGCGCATGGTCATTCGTATCGAGCAAGGGAAAGGGAAAAAAGATCGCTATACCATGCTCTCGCCGAAGCTCCTGGAGATTCTGCGTGCTTGGTGGCGAGTCGAAAAGCCCAAGGATTGGCTCTTCCCAGGAGACTTCCCGGGCCAGCACATCACAAGATCTGCGGTTGAGCAGGAGTGCCAGAAGGCCCAACGTATTTGCAAGATCCCTAAACCGATCACACCGCATTCTCTTCGTCACGCCTTTGCCGTTCACCTGCTCGAACAAGGCACCGACGTTCGTAAGATTCAGCTGCTGCTCGGCCATCGCTCCCTTGCTACAACGGCAAAATATCTCCGCATTGCGACCAACAAAGTCTGCTCGACATCGAGTCCGCTGGATTTGCTGCCTCGTCCTGTCTCGATGGAGATTAAGCCCAAACCACCCCAACACTTCTAACCGCTGGGCGCGATGGATCGCCCGAAGCTGGAAGTGGCGGACATCTTCCGCCGCTACGGCGAAGCCTATCGTCTACAGCATGATGGCTCGCTCTCAACGGCACAGCGGCGTGTCATGACCGCGATCGAGGTGTGTCGCACCGCAGCTCTCGGCGGTCATCTCGAACGCTGCGATTGCTGCAGCTATGAGCGGCCTTGCTACAGCAGCTGCCGGGACCGCCACTGCCCAAAGTGCCAATCCCTCGCGCGTGCCGAGTGGGTCGAGAAGCGAATAGCCGAAGTCCTCCCCACACACTATTTCCATGTCGTCTTTTCCGTCCCCGAACAGATCGCTTCCATCGCTTACCAGAACAAAAAGGTCGTCTACGACATTCTGTTTCGTGCCACGGCCGAAACCTTGTCCACCATCGCTGCCGATCCCAAACATCTGGGAGCTGAAATCGGCTTCTTTGCCGTACTCCACACCTGGGGACAGACCTTGGTCCATCATCCCCATCTCCACTGTGTCGTTCCGGGCGGCGGAATCTCACCCGATGGTACCCGGTGGGTCTTCTGCCGCCCGCGCTTCTTCTTGCCCGTGCGGGTACTGTCCCGCTTATTTCGCCGATTGTTCTTGAAGTATCTGCAAGAGGCCTTTGACTCTGGCAAGTTGCGGTTCTTCACTTCGCTTGAGGCCCTGCGAGACCCGCAGGCTTTCCAGCATCATTTGGATCCGGTGCGCAACTTGAAATGGGTCGTCTACGCTAAACCGCCCTTTGCCGGACCACAGCAAGTGGTGAACTACGTCGGCCGCTACACGCACCGGGTGGCCATCTCCAACCATCGGATCGTCGATATCGAAGGCGGTGAAGTCAAATTCACCTGGAGGGACTATCGCAACAACAATCAACAGAAGACCATGACCCTCTCAGCAGACCAATTCATCGGACGCTTCCTCCTGCACGTTCTGCCTAGCGGGTTCCACCGCATTCGCTACTACGGATTCCTTGCCAATCCTCATCGCCAAGAGAAGTTGGAGCAGTGCCGCCAACTTCTCGGCATGCCCCCCACACGAGAAAGTTCTTCTGCCCCCGCAACGCTGGAGGACTACCGTGATCGATACGAGAAACTCACGGGCCGTTCTCTGCGGGAATGCCCCGTTTGCCATCGCGGCCACATGATCCCCGTTTCCAATCTGCCCGGGGTTGGCCCTTCGCCGGTCATCGAAGACACATCATGATCCAGCCCACGCGACTCCCCATCGACCTCGCCCGGAGCTCGAAGCCTTCGAGCCAACGGGATCGTCTTGTCGCACGGAGTTCTGAACCCTTTGCGGTCACCCGAGAATCCCACATTCTGCCTCTGTGCAGCACCGCAGAACTCTCCCAGCGCGGCCCACCAAGCTCAATCGAACAATCACCCGCAGCTTGCTCTCTGTTTGGCTCCTCCGGTTCATCAAACAAAACCCATAGGACACGGACCTAGCAGCGGTTTAGCCCTATCCATTTTTAGCTCACCGGCACGGCTCCGATCACCTTCCCTCCCGGCTTATACCTGCTGTCGCCGTGCCGCCAAGCTAAAAATGCTCTGCATTCTGTGAGAGTCTCCATAAGTCGTAGAAATCTTTCATGCGCGTGTTCGCCATCCCCAATTTCACGAGAGCTTCCAGCTTTTCCGCGACAACTGTTTCACGTGGGTATGCTCGCAGGCGCGGGCTTGGAAAATTCAGTAGCGCAGGGTATTGAATTTCTGTTGGCGGAGGAACGATCACATCGCCGAAGCCGATATCAACCTGCATGTTGATTTTGGCGCGCTCCAAGCGAGCCTCAAGATTGACGCGGAGGCCCTCGTATTCTTGTTCTTCTTTAATCCGAGCGACGCGGAGAGATTTGGGGTCAAAAACGAGTCCATCGTCTTCGACGGCTTGGCTCATGATTTCAGCAAATAACCGTTTGATTCGCGCGATGCTATTTTCGCCCTGCCCTTCGAGGTCAAGATCACGAGTTGGGCGGTACGGGCGATGCGTCCAAAGTTCGAAGAGTAGCGCGCCTTTCAGGATGAATTGGTCCCGATATTGTGACTGTGCCAGACGATATAGAAAGCGTTCCAGGCCGTACCGCGTCAGAACTAAGCCAAAGTCCTCGCGCCTTTCTTGGGCGAGATTAAACAGCCGTTGACGAACCGAGGCGGCAAGATTTCTGGGTTTCTCCCGGCTCACGAAAGCGACTCCAGATACGGGCGCATTACATTTGCCACACGACACACCTTGGCGGCTTGCCAGAGTTCGTCCGAAGTCGCTCGGCGCTTGCGTCTGCATTCGCGAAGGGCTTCAAGTGCAACGTCGAGCCCGATCTTGTTTCTATATCGGAAGCAATCCGCAACTGTTTTTGCCGGGGAGAAGATGCGGACAGGGACGCCTTCGATGCGGTGTTCTTGAACTCCATAGGCAAGCGTTTTTTGTGAGAATCGAACTATGCGCAGGGGCGGCTCGTCGGTCTTCGGAAGTCGAGCCTTGTCGCTGATTGCAAGCCACACCTGGAAGGGCGACTGCGTTGTGAGGCCGTGAAATCGGAGTGCGGATAGCAGACAAACGACGCCATGAGGAACGCGCTTAGAGGCTTGTGCGAGACTGTGATGCTCAGTTGGACGCGCACCACGAGCGACGTAGAGGCCCCGGCCCACGCGCATGATCGCGCCTTCGTCAGCAGCCATGCGAAGATACAGCCTAGGGATTAGGGATGCCGTGCGATTCGAGGTCTCGGGGACGGAGTATTCCCGCTCTCTTGACGAGCCTAACCACGTCGGCGATTCGGTCGTGGAGCACGGAGGCAACTCTTTACTAAACGTCGGCAATTATATACAACTCCCAACATATTGTAAATAAGTGGTGCCGGGCAGTGGGACCGTTTGGCCGGAAACCAAGGGGTCGGAAATACCCGAAATCAGTACCGTTGGCCAATTGGCCAATTCAAGCGTAATCTGAAATTCGTAAGTGACGCCAAAGCAACGACTTAATGATTTTCACCCGCGGCTGTTAACCGAAGGGTTGTCAGTTCGAGTCTGACCCGGGGGAGCCATTCTTCCTAACGTCTTCTCTTCCGACCACGACGACCGTGGGGACACAAATGTTCCGCAACATCGGGAGGTAGTCGCGCCGCTGTGCGCGTCCGCGAAGTGCCGCAGCCGCTCCGCTGGGCGGCGTTGTTACCATCATTTCCATGAGAGCTGCCAGCGCTGGATGATGGTCAGCATTTGCGGGAGTGATCATTTTCGTGAGTTCTTCGGAGGCGTAGGCCGCCATTCCTTCCCGCTCAAGGCGATCGGCTGCAGCAAAACGCAGTTACTTGCGTTCCGCCGAGTCGAGTCCGGCAAAAGGTGCCCGAAACTGTCAACTCAAGTAGAGCCGACCGATGCGGCGGGTTTCGTCGAGAAAGTATTTCATGACTCCTGAGCCATGCTATTTTGCCACGTCACCTTGGCGCGAACATCATTGATCAGGAACCGCACGCCTTGGTTATCCGACGGATTCAGCCACAGGATGCGGTCGAAGATGCGGGCGGCCTCCTCAAAGCGCCCGAGGCGCCAGAGGCCCAGCCCGAATCCATACATGCAGCGGAGAAACGGCCGGTTATCGATCCAACCCCATGGCAACACGCCATGGAAGTCTTCCCCGAGCGACAATTCACCGATCCGAAATCCGGCCTCGTAGTGGCGGATTGCGTCTTTGGGCCAATGGTCCCATGCCAGGTTGCCGAGATGCGCGTGTGCGTCCAGACAGCGAAGATCCGTTTGGCAGAGATCCATCAGAATTCTGTATGCCCCTTTCGCGTCGCCGGATTCCTTCCGCTCGTTGGATTCCGTGATGGGATCGGAAAATGGATCTTCAGAATCCTCCCCGGGCGGCACCTGCTCCATCTCGAACTCCCGCCGAGGTCCCTGGGCAATGATTGTTTTGGCCCACTCCTCGATCGGCTCTCCATCCTCGCCCCAGTACTCTTCGCTCGGATTCCATGTGCCTCGGTCCTCGAGCTTGAGTGGAATGAGGCCCAACGCACTCGCTTCGATCCGGGTGGATTCGATCACACCGGACAAATAGCTGCCTCCCGCGTACGACCAATCCTTGCGGGGCCGTACCATGGCGATCTCGCCCGGAACCACATCCCAAAGGCGGCCGACGCGGAGCATCAGGATGCGGTCACCTCCGAGAAGACGGCAGCGCGCAGCCTTCTGCTTCACGGAGAGCACAACGAGTTCGACCGATCGGCGGAGGTCGATCGAAGCCGTGGCCGCGTCGTGCTGACTCGTATCTCGACCCTCGGTCGGCGAATAAGGATCGAGTCCCATCCATTGGCGATATGCGGCGAGGCAATCTGCGCCCGGCAGACTCGGTGGAATCACAACGTCGGAGGCCGCCACCTTGTAGTCCCGGCCATCCACACGACGGCACGTCGCGGTCACCGCGCGACGCTGGTTTCCATCGTACTCGAAGGCGATCACGGATACGGGCTCACCGATCACCAAACCCGCGCAGGGAAACCGGATGTGCTTCTGTAATGCCTGCTGGAAATTCCAGATCCGTTCGTCATCGCTGCCAGTCTCCGCGGTGAGCTCGTCGATGAGATCGTTTAACGACCCAGGATCCAGGCGTTTGCTTTGCTTCATGAATTGCCTCCCCCATCCCGCTCACCCCAGCGTGCCTTGGCGCGTTCCAGGAACGATGGCTTCTCAGCACGTCTCGTACCGGCCGCCACAGATTCAAACTCCGAAATGAAGCCGGTCTTGCGGTGATGCGCAGTGTGCACCTGGCGCACGGTTTCCTCCCACTGGGCGGCGAGGCCGGCCCGCTGATAGCAGTCTCGGGCACGCTCGAAATTCGATAGTGTCGCGTCGTAGTACTTGCTCTTCTTGGCGTCAACGATGCGCATCCCCTGCGCGCGCCAGAGCCGGGCGGCGAGATCCGGACGGGTCTTCTCCAATTTCCTCGCGGCGGCTTCGGTGGAGTGGTGGCTCACATGTTCGAGAGCTTTGCCGGTCGAGCCGCTCACCAGGTCCGCCAGCCGCTCCATTGCTCTGGCCTTAACGAACAACTCCAGCAGCGAATGCAGGTCTTCGCTCTTGGCCGCACTGAGGGCCTTTTTCTGCCATTCCTGGCGCTCGGCCTTGGGCACAAACTTCATGAGATCGTCATAGGTGAACTTCGAGGGCTGCTCCCGAAAGCCGGCCCAGGCGGCTTCCAGCGCTTCGTTTTTCCGGCCAAGCTTCGTCAGCAACTGGCGGTGAACTTCATCGAGATCGTAGCCCGCCCCGCATCGGAACCGGCTATCCCGGTCAAGAGCGCGCCCACGTTCGACCCAGGTCAGGGCCTGATTCGGTTTCTGTCCAGCTAGCAATTTGGCAACGGCCAGGCAGTCCTCCGCTTTATGCCCGGACCGCTCGGCGAGTTCAACATAAGCTGGGATGTTTCGTTGTGCGCAGTAGATCGCGCGTAGAACCTCGCTCCAGAGCCTGCAGGGATACTCAGAATCATAAGGCTCTCCCGAAACCGCTTTGAAACGCTTGCGAACCTGCTTCTCGAAGGCAGTCAGCCCGGCTTTGTTAAACGCGGCCGCGGCATCTTTCTCGATCTGATAGAAGAATGCGTAGGGGTCATCGTCCATCCACGCCAGCAAAGTCGAAGCGGTCATGTCCGCGTTTGCACCAGAAGCTTGCCGGGCTTTGATCCAAAGGCAGATGAGATCTTGAACGAATTGTCCAAAGCTGCCGCTGGAATCGTCGAGTTCTTCGACTTTCTCAAGGCATCCTGCGAGAAAGGCCTCGCACAGGGCGGTCGCGCGGGCCGGGTCGGATCTGGTGAGGGCCCGAACTTCGGCCGCGACGCCGTCAAGGCTGCTCACGAATGAGAAGCATGCGCGGTCGCCGATGAACTCTCCGGAGCGGAGCGCAAGGTCGATCCGCCGTTCGATCGGATCGGCCAAGCGGCGAGACCGCGGCTTCGTCTGCCTCTCTCGTGCCCGTTGGCCGCCAAACCGGAACCGCCTTGCTGTCTCGTCATCTCGAATCAGTTTGCCGTGATCCGGAGTTCTTCGTAGCCCACCTTCTAAAAGGGGGCGAATAGGGCGCGATCGGGTGATCCGCACCTCCATCTCGGCCGATGGCCTGGCGAAGACTGTAGACGAAGGTCAGCCGGTATGCAAATTTCAGCAAATTTCCTTCACTGCTTAGCTTCTTCGGCCACACGCCCCTGCTCACGGGATCTGATGTTTGCGACTGTTCTCGACTGGAGGTTTGACATGCAATATCGCATGCAATATCCTATCTGAGTGAGGGCGTATGTCGTGGACACAGATGTGCTCGTGGCGGCCTTCCGCAGCGATTCTGGCGCATCGCGCCAAGTGCTGGAGGCGGCGCGGGCTCGCCGATTCAACCTGCTTTTGTCGGTGCCCTTGATGCTGGAGTACGAATCGGTTCTGACGCGCCCCGAACATCTTGCGGCAAGCGGAGCAAGCAGGGAAGACGTATCGGCTGTGCTGGACGAATTGGCTTCCGTGGCAAAGAGAGTGCAGTTGTTGATTCGCACGCGTCCCTTATTGTCGGATGCGAATGATGAGATGGTCTTAGAGACGGCTATTAATGGACGCGCCGACGCCATCGTGACTTTCAATGACCGGGATTTTAGACCTGTTGCGACACGTTTCCGTTGTTCGGTCCTGCGACCCGTGGAAGTGATCCGCCGACTAGCAGAGGAAGCCGAGTGACGAGAAGCGAAGGAGCGAATCGATGAGACGAAGCAATTTCGCTTTGCGCGTACCGCCCACCCTTCTGGCCGAAGCACGCAAGGCGGCCGAAGCCGAAGGCGTGGCTCTCAACCAGCTCATTACGCTTGCGCTCGCGGAAAAGGTTTCTGCCATGCGAACAGAAGAGTACTTTGAGGAACGCGCGCGACGCGCTGATCCGACTCGGGTCAGTCGGATTCTCGCTCGCGTGGGCAAGGGAAATCCGCCCGTCGAGGGCGATGAACTTCCGTTGGGATTTGTTCCGACGAAGGCGAGAAAAAAGGAAGTGAAGAGAAAGACAGTTAGCTGAAAATAAATCAGGATTCCCTACGCCTATCTCTCCGGCGAATGGCGGCATTATTGGGCTCCTCTTCTGCGGTCCTCCTCGCCAAACTAGAGTGTAATTCGAGACTCGAGCAGGAATTGCCCAGCACTTTGGGTACAGGATTGGGTGCAATTAAAGAGGTAGGGATGGCTCCGAATCTCGGTAAGCAACACCAGATACGGCACTGCGATTTTTGACCGCAACAGCTGTTAACCGATGGGTTGCAAGTTCGAGTCTTGCCCGGGGAGCCAATTTTTTCCATTTGAGTCAATTAGGAACCGCACTCGCGGGCTCCTCGCTCAGGAGCCGCTAACTGTCACGAAAATGCAACGCGGTGTATTCTCCCTTCAAATGCTGGTTCACCTTCTCAACGGCTTGGCGCATCTGCTCCACCATCCCGAGTTGTTAGCGACCCTTGGTCTCCGGGCTGGTGTGTCTCATGGCTCGCTGCACAACCCTCCACAAGCCGGGTCGTGATTTTGTCGAGGCGGCGGTCGCCGAAGAACGCCTTCGGGTGTTTGAGATACGCCCGGCGACCTCGAATGGTGTTCTCGAACAGCCCGGCGAAATGAGAGCGTTATACGCTCAATTCTATCCAACAGTTGATATCGCTCTTGCCTTCATTCGGTTTCGGATCTCGTCGAAGTGCCAAGGGCGAAAGTCATGAGTATCCACGCCAACATCCATCGAAAGTGAATTGTCGAGATTAGCCAATCTTCCGTGGGGGTGTCCATACAGGTGCCAGGCGCCATGAGATGAATGATTCCAAACGCGCATTGCGTAGTGGCACAAGACGATTCGCTGACCATTGATTGAGACCTCGGCGAGATTGCCAAGCCAAGAAAACTCCTGAGTTAGTTTCCGCGTGTCCTTGTCGTGGTTGCCGGGCACAGCGAATATCTTCTTCCATCGAATCTCGCGGCGTAGCTGCACTGCCCTCGCTTTTGGACCGATGCAGAAGTCTCCGAGAAAGTACAAGATGTCGTTCGTTTTGACCAAGGTGTTCAACCGTTCGACGATTGTTCGATTCATCTCTTCGACGGTGTCAAGAAGACGATTACAATACCGGATGATGTTCTTATGCCCGAGGTGAAAATCGGTAGTGAACCAGACGCTAGGCATGGCCCTTCTCCCAGTCAGGGGCGAACAACGAGTCTCGTATGGGAGGAGGTGCAACGGGCAAACTATTCGGATGGAGTCGCAAGGTTCGGCGGTGTTGCCCGGCGACGAACGGCCATGGACGGTGCGGGAGGCGGCGACGTTCGTAGGAGTGAGTCAGCAAACGGTGTACCTCTGGGTCGAGCAAAAGAAGATTCTTCATCTCCGCGTGACCGTTGGCATCAAAACGGACCTCAATCCTCGCAGTTCGCGCCCGAATAGCCCGCTGTCCACTCGTTGTTCTAGACGGAGGAGATCGGTTTCAGTTGAGCTGGTTCTTCGAGTATGTCTAGCAATTCTTGCGCACAGTAGACACGGTTGCGGCGAGCGTCTGTTGTCCTCCTTACTATCCGCTTCTGTTCAAGCCGCTGGATCGCCCGTTGCGCCGTCGTAAACGCGACGCTCAATCGGCGCGCAGCGCCTGTAGCAGTGATAAACGGGTTGGCAGATAGCAGCTCAATGATTCGCACGGTGTTAGGCTCACCGGCCAACTTCTTAAGCCATTGGGCAACAACGTGATTGATCCGAGTCGCGCGGCTGAGAGCGTCTTCTGACATCCGCGCAACACCCAGCAGAAAATATTCGATCCATTCGTGCCAATCCGCTCTCTCGCTCACTGCGCGCAGATTGTCGTAATAATCTCGACGGGACGACTCGAAGAACGCCGACAGATACAGCAGAGGAGTCGGCAGGATCTTTCGCTCGATCAGGAACAACGTGATCAGCAATCGCCCAACTCGGCCGTTGCCATCTCGAAACGGGTGGATGGCCTCGAATTGATAGTGCGCGAGCCCAATTGTCATCAATGGCGGCAAGTTAGATTCGTGCAGAAACCGCTCCCATGCAGCAAGACACGGCTCGACTTCGCCGGGTGGCGGAGGGATAAACGACGCGGTTTGGATCGTGCTTCCGGGTTTTCCAATCCAGTTCTGCGTTTTTCGGAACTGCCCCGGTGCTGCTTGCTGGCCGCGAACGCCGGTCATGAGCTTTTCATGCAGCTCCCGGACCAGGCGCACACAGATCGGAATCTTGCCGAGCCGTGCGATCCCGTGTTCAAGGGCGACCACGTAGTTGCCAACTTCGCGCAGGTCTTCTGGACTGCGGGCCACCACCGCTCCGGCTTCAGCCGCGAGAAGCTCACCCAAGGTGGCTTGCGTGCCTTCAATCTTGCTGGACAACACAGCCTCGCGCCGCACAAAAGGGCGCATGAGCACATGAGGGTTGGGGAGTCTCCCGCCCTCGCCAGCCAGCCTGCCAATGAGCCGGTCTGCGTCGGAAAGCACTCGGATGAGTCGCGGCGTCCAATCGAGTGCCGGCGGTAGTGGTGCCGGTACGAAGGCGGAATACCCGCCTTGTGGCACCAGTTTGCCAGGTATGTTCGCGGTTTTGGCCATCTCACCTTCTTGCGTCGCGAAAAAGAGGCAAAACTGTATTTTCGATATTCATGATAATCGAAAATAAGGCTATTGGCTATTAGCGATCCCGAAAACACACGAAAGGCGCTATTTGCGCGACTCATTACGTTCTGTTGCGTGGAGCCTTAGTTTCAGAGTGAGCGTTTCGATTCGGTAGACTATGGCCGGGAACGACAGCGATCCCGGTGTCGTCAGCTGGGGATGGCAGCGACCTCTGGATCACCTGGACGGTGTCGCTCGACCTTCACGTCCGAACTCTCCTCGCGACCTGTGCTGTCGCGCTCTCGCCAGCCCATCAGATTTTGGGGTTCGTTAAGCCATCCCTTTCTCTGCCGCACATTTTCCTGGGCCCTGCTTGGACCCGTGCCTGCGCTCGGCAGCTTTCTTGGCTCGCGGAAGCCGGCGTTCACAGCGGGAGGTTGGCCAGTTGCCCAATTACAGCACGGTTTGAAGGTTGTATGTGACTTATCAGATCAATCGCGGCGAACCGCGATCAAACCACGCATTCGGCTCGCAACCGAAGGTGTGGTCAGCTCGAGTCCTGCTTTGTGGCGAGCAGAGCGTGATGACGGACCACGGGTAAATATGCGCTACAGTAAAGAGAGGACCACACCAGTTTTTTGAATCAGTGAGCAAGTGCTATCGCTCTGGTAAGGTGCGAAACAATCGACCTCTTAGGTTGCCGCGCTTGCGGTTTGTGCGCCTTCGATTGCAGCGACTTCGCAATACACCTTGATTGATCCCTTAGACTCCGTGAGCAGGCGAATGATTTGCTCGTAGTTCTCCAATCCCTTCACGGGGTGCGTAAGAAGTTTCTTCAGCCAGCCGGGATATTGGAGTTCCGCGGTGGATAGATCCTTCACGCCAGATTCGAAATACTCACGATTCGCGTTGACGCTCCCAAACGCAACCTTATTGCCGAGCACAAAACCGAGATTGATCTTGTCAGCGGGAACCTCAAGCTGGCGGGAGCCGCCCGTAACGCTCACCATGGCGAGCACACCGTTCTTCGCGAGAACATTCATCGCTTCGAACACGAGCGGTGAGTAACCGGTTCCCTCGAGAATCAGATCGAACGGACCGTACTTTGCGGAGGCATTTGTTAGCGACGTCTCTTTGGTGCTGACGTAACGGACGCCAAGTTCTTCAAGGAGCCTCGAATTCAGGAACGGTGGCATCGTATTCCCAAAGGCCGTGACTTCAAGGCCGCGCAGCCGCAGGACAAGCGATGACAGCAGGCCGAGTGTGCTTGCTCCGAGCACCGCTGCCCGCTTGGGACGCCATACACGGAGGCGCTGCTGGATGCGGTAAGCCTGTTCAATCGCTTTCTGCGCCACACTCATCGGTTCCATCAGGACGCCGACTTCTTTCAGGTTTTCCGGCACGCAAATGATGTATTCCGGTTCATCAACGACGTATTCCGTGAGAAAGCCGTGGCGCAGGTTGATGCCACGCTCGAAGTAGGTGTCGTCGGTCGTCATGTCGTACGTGCCAATCTGATCGTAGAGACTCGAACCGGGACGGCGGACGGTAAGCGCAACGTAATCGCCGGGCTTGAATTCCGTAACGCTTGGGCCAATCTCTTCCACGCGGCCAAAGCTTTCATGTCCGAGGATCAGATAGTTGCTACCGTCGGGGGCGGCTCCGTATTCGGCCGCATTGATTTCCTTGTCCGTGCCGTCCACACCGACGCGAAGAATCTTCACCAGCACGCCGCGTCCATTCGGAACGTCGGCGACGCTTGGCTTTGGGACCTGCGCCAGATGCACGCTCCCGGCTTTGCCAGGAAATACCGCTATTGCTTTCATGATGTTCTCCTTAACTCGCTGCACTTTTTGATCGAAACTCGATGTTCTTCTCGCGGGCTTCGCCGCTCTGGGTCAGCAGCTTGGCGACAAGTCCTGTCCATCCAGTTTGGTGATTTGCGCCGACGCCGCTGCCGGTGTCGCCGTGGAAATACTCGTGGAACAGGACGAGGTCGTTCCAGTGCGGGTCGTTCTGGAAAATCTCCAGGTTTCCAGTCACGGGGCGGCGACCGTCTTCACCGCGCAGAAAGATTCTGTTCAAACGGCGAGAAATCTCTCCAGCTACTTCCGCTAATGTGAAAAGTTGTCCACTGCCGGTTGGGAATTCCACCTTGAATCCGTCACCAAAGTAGTGATGGAACTTTTGGAGAGATTCCACGAGGAGGAAGTTCATGGGGAACCAGATGGGCCCGCGCCAGTTGGAGTTTCCGCCGAATAGCGAGGTCTTCGATTCCGCAGGCTGATAGTCGACGCGATGTTCCGTCCCGTGGACGCTCAGGACGTAGGGATTATCCAGGTGATACCGCGATAGCGCGCGAATTCCATGAGGCGATAGGAATTCGGTTTCATCTAGCATGTAGCGCAGAGCATGACGCAATTTGTCGGCGTCAACGATGGAGAGGAGTCTCCGTTCGCGATTTCCTGGCGTACGCATACATGCGATGTTGGATGTCAGGTCGCGACGGTTCTCGATAAACCACTCGAGCCTGCGTTTGAAATTGGGGAGCCGCTCCAGGAGTTCGGGCTCAAGGGTCTGAACCGCAAAGAGCGGGATCAAGCCGACCACGGAACGGACCTTCATCGGCGTGCGTTCGCCATTGGGGAGATGCAGTACGTCGTAGAAAAATCCGTCTTCGCTGTTCCACATCGAGTCCATACCGTCGCCGCGATGGCTCATGGCGTTGGCGATGTAGAGGAAGTGCTCCCAGAACTTGCTGGCGACGTCTTCATAGACGGGATTTTCGCTGGCGAGCTCAAGGGCGATGGCCAGCATGTTGAGGGTGTACATAGCCATCCACGCAGTGCCATCAGACTGTTCAATATGGCCACCAGTGGGAAGCGGCGCGCTGCGATCGAAGACCCCGATGTTGTCGAGGCCGAGAAAGCCGCCCTGGAACACGTTCATTCCTTCGGCGTCCTTGCGGTTCACCCACCAAGTGAAGTTGAGCATGAGTTTCTGGAACACCCGCTCAAGAAAGGCACGGTCTCCCTTGCCGCGTGCCTTTTTTTCAATCTTGTAGACGCGCCATGCGGACCAGGCATGAACAGGAGGATTCACATCGCCTAGCGCCCACTCGTACGCGGGCAGTTGTCCGTTTGGATGCATGTACCATTCGCGGAGGAAAAGAACGAGTTGTTCCTTCGCGAAATCTGGATCGACGAGCGCCAAAGGAACACAGTGAAACGCAAGGTCCCACGCCGCGTACCAAGGGTATTCCCACTTGTCAGGCATTGAAATCACGTCGGCGTTGTAAATGTGCGACCAGTCGCAGTTGCGACCTCGCTTGCGTTGTTCGGGAGGCGCTGGTTGCGCTGGATCGCCGGCAAGCCAATCCCGTTGCGCGTAGTGATAGAACTGCTTGGACCACAGGAGTCCAGCAAAGGCTTGCCGCTGGACGTTGCATCCGTCTTCCGACAAAGAGGGCGGCATTAACTTGGCGTAGAACTCGTCAGCTTCTTTCTGGCGTTGAACGAAGATGCGATCAAATTCACTGTCGATCGGATTTTTCTGAGAAGCGGGGCTTTCTTTCGTAAGGCGCAGCTTGATCGTCACGCTACCACCCGCCGGAATCTCGGATGAATAGTGCGCGGCAGCCTTGGTACCAGATTGCGCTGGATTCACAGCATCCTTGTTGCCAGCGACGATGTAATCGTTGATGCCGTCCTTGGCATACGCTGGACCGGGATGTCCATAAAGGCGCTGCGTATTCGTTTCATTTTCGGTGAAGAGGGTCTCGGCCGCATCCTTGCAATGGAGCCAAAGCCTGCCTGCCTCAGGATGCTCGAGTGCAAGTGTGGTGATTTTGCCGAGAGCGTCGACTCTTTTTACGACCGGCTTAGTCCGGCCTTTATTCCAGGACCAGGTATTGCGAAACCAAATTGTCGGTAATAGATGCACGCGCGCCGGTTCGGGTCCGCGATTGTGCGCGGTGATTCGAATGAGGATGTCTTCCGGGGCGGCCTTGACATACTCGACCACAACATCAAAATAACGGTTTTCGTTGAAGACGCCGGTATCGAGCAGCTCAAATTCGGGGTCTTGTTTCGAACGGCGCCGATTTTCCTCCAGCAATTGTCCATAGGGATAAGCGCGCTGGGGATATTTATAAAGGAATTTCATGTAGGAGTGCGTGGGCGTGCTGTCGAGATGGAAGTAATACTCCTTCACATCTTCGCCGTGATTTCCTTCGTTGCCTGTCAAGCCGAAGAGACGTTCCTTGAGGATAGGATCGGCTTCGTTCCAGAGTGCAAGACCTAAACAGACAAATTGATGCCGGTCACAGACCCCGGCAAGGCCATCCTCGTTCCAGCGATAGGCGCGTGAACGAGCGTGATCGTGCGGAAAATATTCCCACGCCTCTCCGGTCGCACTGTAGTCCTCGCGCACCGTTCCCCATGCGCGATCGCTGACGTAGGGACCCCATCGCTTCCAATGCGCTTTGCGTGTCCTGGCTTCTTCGAGACGCTTTTCTTCGGCGTTCATAGTTTTTCACCATATTTCGACAGCTTCAGAACAACCAATTTTATGGAGCAATGCTCCCAGTTCCCTCGTGTGGTTGCGAATTTTCTCCAACCATTCCCGCGCCGGATGAGAATCTTCGATCGCGTGAAGTGCCAGTTCGCTATAACCAATCACGGCAGTGAGCATATTCGTGAATTCATGAATCAACTCACTTGTGAACGGTATCGGTTTTTCGTGATTCGCATCCTCGAAAAGTGGCTGTTCATCCTTATCTTCGTGCTTCGTCAAAAACCACACTCCTGCTCCCAAACTGCTCATTGAGCCGCAATTTCGATTGCATGGCCGTCGGGGTCACGCACGAGAAATGCCTTGCTAAAGTCGAGCATTTGCATGTGATTCGCGACAACGCCAGAAGATACAAACTTCACTCTTGCTGCGTTGAGCTGTGATGCCGCTGCATCTGCATCCGGTGTAATCAAAATCGTCTCTCGATGGATAATGTCGTTCGCGTGCTCATCAACAGGGAAGGGACGCCCATCGCGCGGGTTCAAGTACTCCAAGAGTTCGATTCCTGGCCCGGTTGGGGCGCGTAGCGCCGTGATTCGGAGATGGGCGCCGAACACATTATTAAGGTGTTCTTGCTCTGTACCATAGTTTTCGCTCTCTCCGGCAACCCGCAAGCCGAGCAGATCGCGGTAGAACTTGAGGCTTGTGTCTGTGTCCGAGACGGCGATGGCCGTGTGATCGATCCCGAGAAACAGGCGGTCAGGGCCGCGATGCCATTTCGGATCTCCCTTGCCCTCAGGAAACTCGAGGATTTCAACAGGGTGCTCATCCGGGTCCTTAAAGTAGAAGGCCTTGATCCCACCCGCATTCTTGTTCCAATCGCGTAGGCGCTGCGGTCCAGAGGAAGCCTGTTCAACCTTGTTTTGCCGAAGAACCTGATAGGCGCGATCCATGTCGCTTACGATCACCGCGATGTGTTGAACCAAAGATCGTTGCTTCGGGAATCGACAGGAATCGAACGTCCACGCGGCGAGAGAAATTGCACAAGTTCGACATATTCATCGCCGAGCTTCATCCGAACCACCCGCACGCGTGCCCCAAACACGCCGAAGAGGTGCTCGACGTCGTTGCCAGCCAGCTCCGTGTCCGACACCTTCTCGAATGTGAGGACGCGCGAATAGAAATCCAGAGATCGGTCCATATCACCCACCGTGATTAGAATGGTGCCGATACTGCGAATTTTTACTCCTGAAGAAGAGCTCTGAGGTGCTGCCTGGGTGAATGATGGAAGCGTCCATCCGAAGGACAGCGCCGCAGCTAGAAGCAGCGCCTGGAGTGGCTTAGACCGCATTTTGTACTCCTGCAAAGGACGGCACTCGGGAGTTATCCGCCAAGGAGGTTGTGACGCCCAATCGCTGTTTCAGGTGATCGCCGACTCGGAGTGCATTGGCCATGATGGTCAGCGCGGGGTTAACAGCGGCGCTGGAAGGGAAGAAGCTGCTATCCACAACATAAAGATTGTCGATTTCGTGCGCCTTGCAATTCGTGTCCAATGCGGAGGCCTTGGGGTCAGTACCGAACCGAATCGTACCGTTCTGGTGTGCCACGCCTGCGAGTGGAATACGGTCACCGACGAATAAATTACGCGCGAACAGTCCTTCATGACATTCGTGGCCATGAATGCCACATTTGGTTTGCTGCTGCATGAGTTCTTTGAGCTTGGCAAGCAAGCGGCGGTGCGGTTCTTCGTTGTTCGGCGCGTACTGCAGAACGATTTTCCCGTCGCGGTCAACGGCGACGCGATTGTTTGGGTCTGGCAAATCTTCCGAGTGATCCAGAAGCTGAGGGTGTGCTTGGCCATGAGATCCAGAGTCCACCCTGGAGCAATGCCTGGAGCGCCGGCAGAGAGCGCCGTTCCGTCGAGCTTTGCGACAAAGGAGATGTGGCCCATCGGATGGTTCCACTCCTTCGAGCCAAAATAGAAATCGTTTACCGCGAGTGATTTCTGGTACAGCGTGGGATTCGGGCACTTCGAGAGCGCGAGCATCACTGAGTTCGTGTGGCCCATGTAGTGCCGGCCGATTACGTCCGAGCCATTGGCCAGCCCTCGCGGATGCTTGTCGTTTGCAGAGCGAAGCAGTAGAGCAGCGGAATTAATCGCTCCGCAGGACACCACCACGAGATCTGCGGAGTAGCTCTCGCGCGCGCCATTGCGGCTGACGACTACTCGCGATATTTCTCTGCCCGCAGCGTTTGTTTCCAGGCGTTCCACATATGCGTTCGTCAGCAAACTTACATTGGGAAAGCGCAGCGCTGGGTCCACGCAAAGCACTTGCGCGTCGGACTTTGCATCCACAAGGCATGGATAGCCGTCACACGTATCGCAACGAATGCACTTGCTGGTATGGGAGTTTTGTTCGTCGAGCTGCAAGCCGAGGGGCGTATGGAACGGTTTCAGTCCGAGTCGCTCAAAGTCGTCGCTGAGCTGCTGGATGCGCGGCTAGTGGCTGATTGCCGGATGCGGGTAAGGGCCGCTCGCGCGAGGTTCCGTGGGATCTTCGCCGCGCCTTCCGTGAACGTGATAGAGCCTTTCCGCTTTTAGGTAGTACGGTTCGAGCTCATCGTAGGAGATGGGCCAGGCTGGCGAGATTCCGGCGAAGTGGCGAATCTCCCCGAAATCTTCTTTGCGGAGTCGGAAAAGTGCAGCACCGTAAAATTTGGTATTGCCTCCGACGTAGTAGTTGGTGTGCGGATGGAGCGGCTTGCCATCTTTGTCCCGCCACTTTTCCTTAGTCTGATACTTGGCTTCGACATTGACGGCACGCGAATCCCAGTTGGCCTTCTCTCGGCGCACGTAGTCACCGCGCTCGAGAATTAGAATGTTCTTCCCCGTGGAAGCGAGTGGATGCACGAGGGTTCCGCCGCCAGCTCCAGTTCCGATGATGATTACGTCGTAGTGCTTGTCCTGCGTCATCGTGTTTGCCTCCACTGAGAATGATTCGAACCTATTCCGTGATTCCAAAGATTGTCGGGTCCTCAAGCTCTGAGAATCTGCAACGAAAAATGCATCGCTTGTTGTTGTTGTGATGGTATTTGGCGCAATGGACCGCACGGATAGAACGTAGCCTCACATACACTTCAGCGGCCGCCAACATTCCGATTGGAGGTGCAACGAAATAAAGCCAGAGTGCGTCGAAAGATCTTGCTAAGGACGCAGAAGCAAAGGTCCGCGCCGGATTCATACTCATCCCGGAAAGTGGCGCTTCAAACGTGATATAGGAGGCGATCAGGATTCCTCCAAACAATCCGGTGTATCGCGCCAACTTCTTGTTATTGGAAACGGTAAGGACCGTCAGGAGCAGTACGAAAGAAATGAGCACCTCGGCCACGAACGCAACTTTCACCCCCAAAGGACCTGGCCGCGTGACTGCGTAATTCACAGAAGGATGTGCTACTAGCATCCCTAGAAAGAGCGCTGCGATCGCAACCCCGGCTACTCCGCCAGCAAACTGCGCGATTACGTAAAAGAAAGCGTCCCAGGGCTCTATCTTTCCCAGGCGGAAGAATGTGAGGGTCATCGCAGGGTTCATATGTGCGCCCGACTGTTTCCCCCATCCGGAGTAAATGATCGACACAGCAGTCAGCGCCATGGCGAACCCGATGATTGCGTTTCTCACAAAGGGAGTTGGGAATTAGCCTCAGGGCGGGAGAAGCGGGATATTGCAGCAAAGCTGTGAAGACACAGGCGGATATCATGAAGGTTCCGAGTTCAGCACCTTCCATCGAGTATTCCGGCCAATGGCGAGACAGCGCGTAACCAGCGCTACGGGTGAACGATGCCGGGTTATCGCCAGTAGGCAAGGACCTAGTGGGACTGCGTTGTGCAGCAGGCACCGGCGAGATGTGGGTGTCGGTCACGCGGGATAGGATTCGGATAGGTGCAATAAGTGACAAAGATCAGCAGAAAATCCCCACGAACGCGTGGTTAGACTCTTCGAAAAATTCTTGAAAATAGTTGCGACCTTCTGGAAGTTCCCACATCCGATACGCATTCGAGAGTGCCATTTGGGGACGTACATCGGAATTTTTCAGGTCATCGGACAGTGCAAAAACATGGAGACTTCCAGGGTAATCCGTAAATTTCTTAGTTTGTGTTAGTTAAGGCGGGAATTCGTGTCGACAGGGACGGCCAAGCCAAACTTTGAAACAACCGAGTCGGAGTTGATCCAGCGCGTCTGCCAGGGAGACAAGGAGGCTTTCTATAGCCTGGTACAACCTTGTGAGCGCGGCGTCTTCACCGCCGCCATGTCGATTCTTAATAATCCCGCAGACGCCGAGGAAGTGGCACAAGAAGCTGTTCTGAAGGCGCTCTCAGCCTTGCCCCGATTCCGTGGCGAGTCCAAGTTCAGCACTTGGCTGATCCAGATCACCATCAATGAGGCGCGGCTTAAGCTCCGCAAGGACCGCAAACACCTCTACGAATCCGTTGATGAGCAGCGGACGGACGAGCAAGGAGACTACTTTCCCAAGGATTATGCGGACTGGCGGGAAATCCCATCCGAAACACTCCATCGGAAGGAGTTACGTGAGGCGTTGAAACGAGCCTTAAACTCCCTACCCCCGAAATACAGAGAAGTGCTTATACTGAGGGATGTTCAGCACCTAAGTATTCAGGAAACTGCTCAGGTTCTGGGCATTACGGAAGGC
>Ga0209805_1000746_pt1 | contig 19949 bp, 23 predicted proteins | sample GraSoiAngelo_148_FD_185905 | JGI IMG/M metagenome (GOLD analysis project Ga0209805, IMG submission 185905) | Grasslands soil microbial communities from the Angelo Coastal Reserve, California, USA - 14_1009_09_20cm (SPAdes) (version 2) | ecosystem: Environmental > Terrestrial > Soil > Grasslands ...
CGGCCATTCGCCGGCAACCCGGCCGACCTTGCCTTCTGGAGACGGATGCTTGGCCGCCCGAGACCTGGATACACGACGTCGGTCGTGAACTGAATCCGTCGGAGACAACCTTCGCGATGAAGCGACCGCGGAAGAACGAGGCCGACTGGGCGCTCCGCTGGTTCACCCCGCTGGTCGAAGACGACCTGTGCGGGCATGCCACGCTGGCGACAGCGCATGCCCTGCATGCGGCAACCCATCATCAAGAGTCCGTCGTAACCGTGTGAGAGACGTTGAGCGGCTTGGCGGAGACTTTCTTGCATTCCTAAGCACGCCTTTTGCGCAACGACATTTGCCGATATGTGAGCGCGGCAGCGGCAACCACTACCGGCAGCAAGAGGTTTGGGCCAGCAAACATAAGGACGATCGTGCAGAAGAAGCAGCTGATCCCAGCCGCGATACGCATCCCGCTGCGGAGAAGCCGGACCGCGGCGAGGGTCCCGACGATATATGTGGCTGTCGCAAGTGAATTCGGAATGATCAGCAAGGTTTCGGCGCCGAGCGACCCCAGCTGCGCCAGTAGGATTCCTATGCCTGAGAGCAGCCCGATGAGGAGTACCGATCGGCGCGGCACTCCACGTGGACTCAGGTGGAACAAGAACCCGGGGAATGCGCCGTCACGGGCTAGCGCGTAGGCCAACCGTGACGCTGCCGCGACAAACGCATTTGCGGTCGCCAGCGCGATGCAGATCGCCATCGTTGCGGCCGCCGCATCCGCGTGGAATCCCACTTTGCGCCCTAACACCTCGGCCACGCTGATTCGATCCAGGACAGGATTTCCATAGGCACCCGTCGTAACAACGGCGACAGACACACCCGCATACAAGACGGTGATCAGACCCACAGCGACGAGGGTGGCGCGAACCACATCGCGCCGCGGATCGCGAAACTCGGCGGAAAGATGGGCGATTGCCTCCCAACCGAAGAAAGCAAAGAAGATCAGGAGGGCTGTGCTGCCCACGGCGAGATATCCGTGTGGTGCAAACGGGTGCCACTTCGCGTGAGGGATGTCCGGCAGGGCAGACGCTGCAGCGGCAAGTAGCAGGAGCGCCACGGCACCGCTGAACACGAGCTGGAGGCGCCCGCTCACTGTCAGTCCGAAGTAGTTCGCAGTCACAGCGACGAATAGGATCACCTCCGCCGTCAATGCAATTTGCCACGCAGTCAACCCCAGCGCGACCGACGCGTAGTAGGCTCCGCTCAACGGCACGATCATCATTCCGACGACGACGGCGAAGAAGTAGAACCAGCCAATCACAGCCCCCCACCCACCCCCGAATGCCCGGGTGGTAAAGCTCGCGACTCCCCCCGCGTCGGGAAATCGAGACGCCAGGGCGGCAAACGTTAGAGCTAGCGGAATCCCAAGCAGGCCGTCGAACAGCCAGGCCAGCATCGACGCCGGGCCAGCCAAGGAGGCGGAAACCCCAGGCAGGAGTAGGACGCCTCCCCCGATGACCGCTCCGAGATACAGGGCGATGCCCTGCGGAAGGCTGACGGTCCGGCTCATACGCTGCGCCATCTCAGCCAGTTAGGACGGTGCGTAAGCCCGCGCAGTCTCCGGCCACACACATGCTGAGTCGACTAAAGCTAAGCGCGCCCCCTGGGGGCCAGGTCAATGCTTCGCAGCTAGGCGGTAATCGATCCCGGGTCGGAGCCGCGGGCGATGGGATAACCCTCGCGGCGCCAATACTCGATGCCCCCCACCATCTCCTTGACGCGGTAGCCAAGTGTCGCGAGGCGCACAGCTCCCTTCGCGGCCGCGTTGCACGCCGGCCCCCAGCAGTACACCACGATCAGCTCGTCCTGCCCGAGCTTGCGGGTCATGAGCTCGTCGATCGTGCGGTACGGCATGGAGATCGCTCCGGGAACGTGGGCTCTCTCGTATGCCTCGGTCGGGCGCGTGTCGAGGACGACGAAACCGGAATGCCCAGCCATGAGGTCGGAGTGCACATCCGAGGGATCCGTCTCGAGGGCGAGCTTGCCCGAGAAGTGATTTGCGGCGAGGGCGGGATCCGCGGCGCCTGCGGGGTCCACTAGGGAGGTCGTGACAAGCGGCTTTTGGGCCTTGATCTCACGTAGGTCTTCCATGCCATCACCTTAGGAGTTCCAACGCTGGCCAGCGATTGGCAGATTTGTCAATGTTCGTTGGTTTCCTGCCAGAATTCAGGGATGCTCCGCAACGTGGTGGCGGTCGCTTGCGACCGCGTGGCCGCATTCGAGCTCGCCGTCATCTGTGAGGTGTTCGGGCTGGACCGAACCGGTGACGGCTTGCCTGGATACGACTTCGCGGTATGCGCGGCGGAACGGCCCCCGCTGCGCACCACCTCCGGTTTTTCGATCGACACCCCCTTTGGCCTCGACCGGCTTGCAGAAGCGGACCTGATCGCTGTCCCCGCCTGGCGCGACGTGAATGAAAAGCCGCCGGCGCGCCTGCTCGAAGCATTGCGCGAGGCCCATGCGCGGGGGGCCCGGCTGATGAGCGTTTGCACTGGAGCGTTCGTCCTTGCCGCCTCCGGGCTCCTGGATGGAAGGCGCGCCACCACGCACTGGCGGCACGTGGGCAAGCTCGCTGAACGCTATCCGGCAATTTGCGTGGAACCGGATGTCCTTTATGTCGATGAAGGTCAGGTTTTGACCAGCGCCGGGACGGCCGCCGGGATCGATCTCTGCCTGCACATCGTCCGCCAAGAGCACGGCGCTGTGGTCGCCAATTCGATAGCTCGGCGGATGGTGGTGCCGCCGCACCGGGCGGGCGGCCAGGCGCAGTACACCGAGACCATCGTCCCGGACACGTGTTCCGATAACGGCATTCCGGAGGTTCTCGCCTGGGCGCAGCGCCGGCTGAATCACAGGCTGACAGTCGATCGCCTCGCGTCGCGGGCGCACATGTCGCCCCGGACGTTTGCGCGCCGATTCGTCCAAGCAACCGGTACCACCCCACACCGCTGGCTGCTGACCCAGCGCCTGATGCTGGCGCAGCGGTTGCTCGAGGGCAGCGAGCTGAGCGTCGAACTGGTCGCCGAAAATGCGGGCTTCGGAACGGCCGCTGCGCTGCGTGAGCACTTCGGCCGCCACCTGCAGACCAGCCCTCTTGCCTACCGCCGCTTGTTCAATTCGCTGCCCGAGAGGTCGGCCTCGTCAGGGCACTAGAGCGAGACGTCGTCCTCATGCGATGCGAGGCTGCGTGAATAGAGCGTCAATGCTTCTTCCATGACCTCATGCCGGCTTTTTCCGCCCGCGTCCAAGCCAAACACGTACCGCATGAAGTCGATTCGAGCGAGCTCTTCGTGTACCAGTGACGCATCGTCAGGTCGGTAAACCTGGGCCGGCCTGCCGATTGCGATGTAGCCGATCGGAACGCGTGAACCTGGAGCCAGCTCACTCTTGACGTGCACTTTTCCGCCGAGCGCCACGACGCAAGCGTCGCCCAGGAACGCACCGTTGAAGACCATGGCACCGGTCGCGATGAAGCAGCAATCGCTGATCTCGCACCCGGTCAGGTACGCATGCGGCCCCACCAGGCAGTGGGCGCCGAGCGTGAGTGGAAACGGCCCCGCAGCCCTGAGGACGGCGTGCTCCATCACCACGGTCTCGGCCCCGATGGAGATCCTGGAGCCGTTTTCCGCGGTAAGGATCGCGCCGTAGAGGATCCGTGCGCGCGGTCCGACCGAAACCTCTCCGGAAAGGACGGCGTTGGGCGCCACCCATGCGGTACGGTCGACGGCCGGACGCTTCCCACCATGCTCAATGAGCACGCGATCAACAGTACGGATTCATCATTGGGCGACGATCAGACGTTCGGGAGGGGCTCCGCGGCATGGCAAACTGACTCCCCGCGCCACCGCGACGCCGGCGAGACACAACGGCGCCGCCTCCAAGCGCGGCCCAGCCAGGGACCTCGTCAGGAGCAGCCAGCTCATGGCCACCGCCAGTGCCGAAATGAGATAGGTCGTCGCACCTAACCGACCGGCAGGGCTGCGGGCGAGCGCGTAGGCCCAGGTGCTGAAGCTGATCGCCGTCGGCGCCACGCCAAGGTAAACGGCCCAGGCGAGCAGGCCGATTGCACGCGGCCAGCCTCGATGACGAGCTGCCCGGCAAAGGGCAAGCAGCAGACAGCGCCAACGGAGCACGCCAAACACGTGGCGGCGAGCGCCGGCGAGCAGGGCTTATCGAGGATCAAGGCAGCCGCGTAAGCCGCAGCGGCGACCAAGCAAAGCAAAGCTCCGACTCCAACCGTCGGGCCATGCGATGAGGTCGCTAGAGCAGGTTCCAACAAACACGACGGCGTAACCGACCAGAAGCCTTCGCGGAAACCCTTGTGCAGCAGCAAACCTCCGAGCACGGCGATCAGAATCGGACTGACGTTAACGAGCATCACCGCGGTACCGGCATCGATCGTGCGCTCGGCCGTGTTGAGGGCGACGTTATAGAGGCCAAACCAGAGCACAACGCAAGCAGCGAGTCGGATGTAATCACGACGGGGCGGAGTCTCGGTCGGCGCAATGCCGCGAGCGCCCCCAGGGTGATGCTGCCGATTAGCAATCGCAGTAGCGAAGGAGGTCCCGTCGACAAGGCGGCGCCGGCCGCGCGGATGCCGACAAATGCGGATGCCCAGAGCACAACGCTGACCATTGCCGCGCCCAGCGCTAGCGCCTCCTGCGGGCGAGGTAGGGGCGGTGGCTTTACTGGCTAAGGCGTCGTGACCTTGACGGGCGTGCTCAGCGACGCCTGGTCTACAACGATCAGCCGGCAACGTGCCGCTCGCTCCCGAGGACCAAACGGGCGATCTGGGCCAGGTGATCCACGTCTTCGCTCGCTACATGGGCTTCATAGTGCTCAACGGACATCGGCCCGTGCTCCGAGTGGACGCCGATCCTCTGCCATTCAGCCTCGTCGAGCGCCGTCAGCTCGTTCACATGTTGAATTCGCCCACGCTCATACCGGTCGAGCTGCTCGGTCACATCCATGTCGATATAGCGCCGATCTCTCGCCAGCTGTTCCTGGTCAAATCCGAGTAACGGCGGCTTGTCTTCGCGCAGCATTCGCCGCAGGCGCCCCAGAGCACGCTCGTCGGTGTCGGCCATGTGAGCCACGATTTCGATCACCGCCCACTCGGTTGGCTGCGGCCGGCGACGCACCTCTTCGGCGCCAAGGTCGCGTACCAAGCCTCGGACGATGGCCGGAGCCGCGCGCATCGACTTGAGAATTTCATCGTGGAGGTCAATTCCCATATGAGATCTCCGATACCATCCTGCTTGGCTGGCTGGTCATGCTGCCCGGAGTGCGGAGTCCAGGTCCGCGATGATGTCGTCGACACTCTCGATGCCAACAGACAGGCGGATGAGCCCATCGTGTACCCCAGCCGTCAGTCTGCGTTCGCGCGACATCGACGCATAAGTCATCGAGGCCGAATGTTGGATGAGCGTCGCGACATCGCCAAAAGAAACACTGAGTGAACAGAGTCGCACTGCGTTCACGAGCCGACGCGCCTCATCGAAACCACCCAGCTCAAATGAGAGCAAGCCTCCGCTGCCCTGCATCTGACGCTGCGCCAATTCGTGCTGCGGGTGGCATGGAAGCCCCGGATAGTGAACCGCTTGCACCTTCGGATGCGATTCGAGAAAGGCGGCCACCGCCCGAGCATTTCGATTGTGTCCCTCCATGCGCAATGCCAAGGTCTTGAGGCCGCGTAAGACCAACCAAGCGACGTCCGGAGAGACGATTCCACCTAACACCTTTGTGACCTGCCACCTCGCGGCTTGAATGAAGGGCTCCGATGCCACGATCACGCCGCCCATGAGATCCGCGTGCCCGGCCAGGTACTTGGTGGCGCTATGAACGACCACGTCCACTCCAGCGAGGAGAGGCCGCTGATTGATCGGCGTCGCGATGGTGTTGTCAATGACAGTCGTGAGCCCATGCTTGCGCGCGATCGCAACCACTTGTGCGACGTCAGTCAGAACGAGCGTGGGATTGGACGGCGACTCGAGATAGAGCACCTTGGTGGTGGGGCGGAGCGCCCGCAAATAGTTGCCTGGGTCCGCGGCGTCGACATACGAGACGGCGATACCGAACGGCTTCAAGAACTGATCCATGAACTGGAAAGCCGTCGCGTAAATGGATTGAGGGGCAATGATGTGATCTCCCGGTTTGACGATCGAGAGCAACGCCGTGGAAATGGCTGCCATGCCCGAAGCAAGTGCCAGCGCGGCCTGACCGCTTTCGAGTGCACAAAGGGCAGCTTCAAGGGCCGATTGCGTCGGATTCCCGATGCGCCCATAGAAGTACCCGGGCTGCCTTCCCTCGTGAATTGCCGATGCCTGGTCAGCGTCGGGTAGGGCAAAGACGGCTGACCGAAAAATTGGAACGCTCAATGAGCCACGAAATTCGTCGCGATTCTCGCCGGCGTGCACGGCTGCCGTTTCAATCCCCGTGTACGGCCTGGATGGTGAGTCTTTCATGTCCATGACATCGTTCGGCCTGCCTGGTTTCCCCGCTCGCGACGATAAACCCGCCCCCTTGCGGGCAGGTCAAGTGGGAAGGGGGGCGTCCGCGGACACGCGGCGTGGCGGGCCTATCGATATCGCGAGGTCGAAACGCCGGAGGCTGCCATTCTTCAGCGCATTTCTGCCAAAAGACCGATGGGCGCGTTCGACCAGGCAGATGACGGCAGCACATCAAGGTGCCGGACAGTACCGAGCTTTTCGCTGCGTCATCCCGAATCGTGGCCGCCGGTCCGGGCCCTGACGTCCTGTGCATAAATGGCCCAACGAATCGACCAGGGGCGGCTGATCGGAGTGCTGTCTGCATGCGGGCGGCCCTCGGCGGTTTGGTTCTCACCCTGCCGCTGCCGTGGCAATCTCCACGCTGCTGGCGTCGTCATCGATCGTCTTCGCAGGGCTCAGATACTTGGGCGCTGCCCGCGCACTGGCATTTGGCAACTAACCTCAATCAAGTTAGTCTTGGCCTCGCCGGTTTATCTCGGTTGCTTGGATGCGAGCATCGCCGCGGCGACTCGCACCAGCTCAGCGTTGTCGTTAGCGAGTCGGCCATCAGGTAACACGACCGTGTCTTCAAGGCCCGTGCGGATTCCATAGCCTCGCTCCACCGCACGCCGGTTCACCGCCCAGCTGGCAATTCCGTCTCCGTGGTGGACCTGCTCTAGGTCGATGCCGGCGCTTATAATTACTCGCTCCATCTCAGCTGCGTGAGCAACGGCAGTGGCAGGGCTTTCGTCGAGCGGTTCGATCAGAACGCGAGTACACCGCGCAGCGATTCCGGACACGATGAACTTTCTGGCATCGTCGAGGGTGAGGAGTCCTGCCTCGATTCCTATCCCACGTTCGAGAAGCAGCGCACAAAGTTCGGCGATCCCCGGCTCGCCCATATTGGCTGTCACGAGATCGGGCAGATCGATCCAGCCGCCGACGAGTTGGAGCCGACGTGCTGGGTCGGGTTCGACCCCACTTGAGGTTGTCAGTGAGATGGAGACGCCTGGGCACGCTTGGCGCATCGCCGTCAGCACGGCAGCGCAATAGGGCGCCGCCAGAGTCTCGTGTCCATACGGGTCGTACGCGTGGATGTGTAATACCTGCGCGCCTGCTTCGACGGCCAAATGCCCCGCGGCTGCTATCTCGTCAGGCGTTCTCGGTATCGCTGGATGCTCCTCGGAGGTTCGCGCCCCGTTGAGCGCCGCCTCAAGCAATGCCGACGAGCTATGCGACATCGGTAAGCACCTCGAGGACAGCGTCAATTTCTCGAGCCGAGTTGTAGAGGTGAGGCGCGATACGAACGTTGTTGCCACGCAAAGCGACGTCGATGCCAGCTGCGGCAAGGCGGTCGAAAACCTCGTGGTTGCGTGCAGTGTCGCCATGGGTCAACAGGACGAGTGTCGACCGTGCATTTGGCTCACGCGGGCTCAGCAGACGGTAGCTATCGGGAAGTCCGTCGACGAGCTGCTGAACCAGTCGCTGATCGTGCGCCGCAACCGACTCGAGGCCGAATGACAGCAAGTGCTCGATCGATGCAATCCAAGGCAGGTAATTGAGAAAGTTCGCGGTGCAGAAGACGTCGAAAGCAGCCGCGCTTGGGTCGTCACTCAACTTGTAGCTGATCTCATCGTTGAGATCCGTTGGTGCCGCGCGAAGCCAGTTGGGAACTGGATTCTGGAGACGCGCCCTGAGCTCATCCCGAATCCAACAGAAGCCTGTGGCATAAGGACCGCACAGCCACTTGAAGCCACAACTCGACAGCGCGTCGATTGGCAGCCCAGTTGTCGAAAGCGGCTGCGCTCCGACGCCTTGCGATCCGTTGACGACGAAGATGATCCCGTGGCGACGGCACACGTCGCCAAGGGCACCAAGATCGACTCTTGTTCCGTAGAACGAGAAAACCCAGCTCGTACAGAAGACACGTGTCCGCGGTCCCAGCGCGGCCTCGAGCAGTTCTGGACCTAGGTGGCCATTCGTGCCCTCCAGGAACCGTATCCGGATACCAGCGCGGGTCAGCCAGGGCAGTACGGTGGCCGGGAAATCTCCGTCGACGAGGAGAACCTCATCACCGTCATCCAGATCGAGTCCTTGCGCGATTAGGCTGATTCCGTAGCTGGTGCTGTTGGTGAGTGCGATGTCGGTCGGCGGAGCATCAATCAACTGCGCCAGCGCTCCACGCAGGCTGCGCGGGACTTCCCAGAAGGCGGCATCTGGCAGTTGGGAAGGGTTGACTTTCATCGCCATCGCCTTGCGTATGGCCTCTTGCGCACTTGTTGGTAGCGGCCCTTGGTGCGCCGCATTGAGCCATGCCCTGCCATGGAAGGGGCCGTACGCTGCAGAGAGGGGTTGAGCGGTCGTCGACTCCATTACAGCGCTTTGCATTCGGTTTGGCATTGCCGACGATGGCTCACGGATGGGCCCTGGCTTTCGACATGCCGTAGATAGATGCCCTAATCCGCTTGATCGCCTCCTCGACGAGGCTGAAAGAGGTGCCGAAGTTCAAGCGCACATACCCCTCACCTTCCGCCCCAAAGTCCAGGCCGCTGTAAAGAGCGACTCGGCCACGGTCAAGAAAATGCCGGGCCGGGTTGCTCCCGAGGCCAAGTGCGCGGCAATCCAGCCATGCCAGATACCCAGCCTCAGGAACCTGATACCCGACTTCAGGTAGCTCGGTCATGAGCAATGACCTGAGTTGGCGCCGGTTGTCATCAAGATATACCACGAGTTCGTCGAGCCACCGGATTCCGTCGGTGCCGAAAGCGCTAACCGAGGCGACGATTCCAAGCTGACTGACCCGGTCGATCAAATCCTTCGGTAAGAGCTCACGTGCCTTAACAGCGACTTCCTCGGAGCCAGGAACAATTAGTGCGCACTTCAGCGCGGGAATATTCCAGCCCTTGCTGGCGGAAAGGATTGTGAAGCCGGTTGTTTGCTGCACCGCTGGGATCGAGACGTACGGGGTGTGTCGCTCGCCGGGCATGACCAGCGGCGAGTGAACTTCGTCGGAGATGACCAGGACGTTGAAGCGCAGCGCAAGTTCCGCCACTGCCTCTAGCTCAGCCCGGCTAAATACCCGGCCGGATGGATTGTGGGGATTACAAAGCAGGTAGGCGCGAACTCCTCGTTCAAATGCCGCCTCCAAGCCCTGCAGGTCGAGTTGCCAACCGTTAGTCGACTCTCGCAACGGCACCGGGACAATCTGTCTTCCGACTCCCCGAATCGTTGTGTAGAACGGTGGATACACAGGAGGATTGATAACGACGCCTTCGCCGGCGGAAGTGAATGCCCGCAGCAGTTCGGCGACTCCGGACATGATGTCTGCCACAAGCACAAGAATCCCAGGGTTGAGTTGCCAATCAAACTTCCACTTCGCGAACTCAGCGAAAGCCTGGCGGATTTGTCCCTCGTGCGCGTAGCCGCAGTCCCCTAGTTCGATTGCATCCACGAGGACTTTTTGGACAGCGGGCGCAAGGGGAAAGTCCATCTCGGCCACCCACGCGGGCAAGACGTCTGGGCCATACCTGGCCCACTTGTCACTGCGACGCTTGCGAAGCCAACTTAGGGACAGCCCGTCAAACTTGGAGTCAGGCATTACCGTTCATGTCCTCGGTTGGAACTAACAAGGTCCCGTCCAGGACGGTCACGGCTCGGCCAGTTATCCATACGCGGTCCGCTCGCAACTCGACATACAGTCTGCCTGTGCGCGCGGATGCCTGGATGCCAACAAGTTGCCTCCGCCCGAGACGGTCGGACCACAAGGGCACCAGCGCGGTGTGGGTGCTGCCGGTAACCGCATCCTCGGGAATGCCGTCGGCAGGCGAGAAAAAGCGCGACACAAAATCGTAGCCAGCCTCTGGGTGCTCGGCGCCGGCGGTGGCGATGACTCCTCGAAGGGCGTGCTGCCGGGTGATCGCGGCCAGCGCGGCGAAGTCGGGTCGCAGTTCGCGCACCCTACGCTCGCCGTCGAACACAACCAGGAGGTCACGCAGTCCTGTGCTAAAGGCACATTCCGGCTGCCCGCCTAGCGCGGCAGCCAAACCTTCGGGCGCCGCGCACCGATCGATCTTTGCAGTCGGGAAGTCGAGGGTGATCGCGCCCTCCGGCGTCGCGCGGGCGAACAGGATTCCACTTCGCGTCTCGAATCGGATCTCGCCCTCCGCCAAACCATCGGCGAAAAGCACATGCGCGGTCGCCAACGTAGCGTGGCCACAGAGATCGTCCTCGACAACCGGCGTGAACCAGCGCAGTTTCCAATCCGAGCCGCTACGCGGGGAGGGCCGACGCGCAAACGCAGTTTCCGACAGGTTCATCTCCATGGCTACTTTGCGCATCCAGGCCTCCGAAGGCCAGTCAGGTCCCTCGAGCAGACAGACAGCAGCCGGGTTGCCCTCGAAAGGACGGTCAGCGAAGGCGTCGATCACCCGGATGCGGATCGTCAAGCGCCGGTGCCCGCCGAGTTCTGGCGAAGCCAGTACAAGACCTCGGCTGCGTGCGTGTCGGGTGGGAACACCGGGTAGAAGACGTGCTCAATCGTGTCGGCGGTGAGGACCATCGTGAGCCGCTTATAGAGACGCTGGCCAAAGGCTTCGAACGTTGGCAGGTCCATCGCCGTCTCAAGTTCGAATTTTGGGTCGGACAACATCTGGTAGGGCAGCCGAAATCGTCGAACAAGGGCCACCTGGTACTCGTGGCGGTCAGACGACAGCGCTAACACCCTGTCTATTCCGTGGGAGCTCAACTCTTCGAAATGATCTCGAAAACCGCACGCCTCTTGGCTACAGCCACGCGCGCCTGGGATTTCATTCCATCCCCTGGGCACGTCCTCCCCGGGTTTGCCCGTCAGCGGATAGATGAACAGCACCCAGCGTCCGGTGCAAACCGAGTCGAGCCGCACTTGCGATACGTCCGTAGCCAGGAATGTCAGGGGCGGAAGTGTTCGTCCCACAAGATGGCGGGCCGTGCCGTCGTCCACGGGCCTCGGCAGATCAGCGGGAAGAGGATCAGGCACCGGGGGCACGGTCGCCGGCTAATTAACCGAGTGCTTCACTGGAACCACGCTCCGCAGCTGCCTGGTATCCGATCCCGAGATTGCTTGTTTTGGACCGAGGCTTCGCCGCGCACGAAGCGATTTCGCAGACAACCTAGTCCCTCGATCTGAATCTCCACGAGATTGCCCGCCCTCAACCACGTCTTCTGATTCATACCGAGAATCACCCCTTCAGGCGTTCCAGTCGCGATGAAATCGCCTGTTTCGAGCGTCATGTACTTGCTCAGGTAGCTAATGATCTCGGCGACCGAAAAGATCATGTCGGCAGTCGTCGAATTCTGCCGCAATTCACCGTCGACCCAGCAGCGGATCCCCAGCGCCTGCGGATCGCTAACCTCGTCAGCTGTCACCAGTTCAGGTCCAAGCGGCAGGAACCCATCAAGTGACTTGCCCAGCAGCCATTGCGAGCTTCGAGACTGCAGGTCGCGTGCACTGAGGTCGTTTGCATTGCAGTAGCCGAAGACATGTTCCAGGGCAGCGCGTTCCGGGACGTTGCGGGCCCGACGGCCGATCACGACGCCCAGCTCCGCCTCGTAGTCATACTGCTCTGCCGCATCAGAGAGCGTGATGTCTTGGCCGCTGGCTGCAATGCTGTTGTCAAACTTCGAAAAGACAACGGGAGTATTGGGTGGTGTGCTTCCGGATTCCTCTACATGCCGTTTGTAGTTCAGACCAATGCAGATCAGCTTGCCTCGAATCATCAGGCTGGGGCCGAGGCGCAGATTCTCGATTTCGAACGTCAACCCTGTAGGCGGGCGAAGGGATGTCCAACTCTCAGGCTTGGACTGAAATGATGCAAGGGGGCCGAGATCTTGCACTAGCTCCCCGTCACGGACGCCAGCTCGGAGTTCGTCCGCGTGCCAGAAGGTGACGAGCCTCACCGTGGTTCCAGGGCTCCGCGAAGGCCAATTCCGACCAGCACGACTCCGGTTGCACACCTCGGAAGGCGAGCAGATCGGTTGCCCGGTTTCACAAACCACGGGGTGAGCGCGAGCAGACGACTGACGGTGATCACGCCGCCTCCGCGGACGCGGCGAGGACGCGGTCGACGACCAGGTCAGGGTCAGCCATAGGGTTTGCGGCGACCGACCTTAGCCACTGTTTCTCGCCAATCCTTGCCTTGGATACAAAGGCCCCTTCGAGACGTCCGATCAGAAGATCGAGGTCAATCTGCTTGCGCGGACGCCAGAGCACGACTCCCGTGCGGGGTGGTGCGAACAGTTCGAGTTCAGGCTCCTGGGCTATGCGCTCGGCGAGTCTCTCCGCAAGCGCCATGCAGTGATCGATCAGCTCCGCGGTTCCCTGCCGACCCCAGGCCAGAAGCGTTGCCGCCAGTGTTAGAGCTGATGAGCCATGTGAGCCCAGTAAGCCCACGTTAGGCACCGCGAGATAGCCGGCTCCGTAGGTGATGGCCGCATGAGAGGTTACGGCATCGCGAAATAGAACGAGCGCCGACTCCTTGGGCTGAAAAAGCCACTTGTGAGCAGAGACCGCGACGGAGTCGGCGGTTTCGATTCCGTCGAGTAGATGGCTGTGACGCTCGGACAGCCTGAGCGGTCCAGCCCAGGCTGCATCAATGTGCCTCCATGCCGCATCCATACCGGCGTCGAGCGGGTCGATCGCGCCGGCGGCAACGGTCCCACAGGTCAGGACAAGAGCTGACCGCCTCAACTCCCCGAGGCCGCTCCTGGCCAACCGCTGCCATCGGTCGGTACGGAGAGGTCGATACCTGAGTCCCAATAGGTCGGCCGCTTTGCGGATGCTGACGTGAGCGGCGTCCGTGGCGGCCACTTCGCGTATTCCGCGGAGCTCGCGAGCGACCCATAGCGCAGTGAGGTTCCCCAGCGTGGTTCCGGGCACGAAGTGACCGCCGTTCATGCCATATATGGGTGCCAACCAGCCAACTACCTGAGACTCGATTTCTCGTGCCACCGGGGCTGTATCTGGGTGAAGGAGATTTTGGTTGAGTGCAGCCGACCACTGAGCCGCAGCCCAGGCGACCCAGGGCGTGGGTGGATCCATATGGGCGAAGAAGCCCGCATCGTCGAGATGCCGGGCACCGTCCAGGGCAGCCTGGGCAAGGCTCTTCAGGGCAGCACCGGGTCCTAGGCCTGACTCCGGGAGCGTCGAAGGAAGGGCAACCGGTGGCGACGCAGGATCTGCCTCAGGCGTGAGCCTGTGAAGCAGATCGTCCAATGCTGTGATAAGGCCCGTCCGATCTGGCACGAAGTCGAGCAAACGAACCCTCCGATTCACGCTGTCACTACAGTCGCTGCGCCCATCGCGAAAGCAAAAGACAAAGCAAGAAACGAAAAGGCTCGTCTGTTTAGCCGTAGGCCGACGGCAACCCCTGCAGCGTTTGCGACTAATGCCAATGGCAGCCAGACAATTGCCGCCATCAGTGACGACCGCGGCACCCCTGCCGTTAAGGCAAGCAGAATTACGCCAAAGCACGCAGATGCAACTGCATAAACGGCGAGGTCGGCGAACAACTCCTGTGTCGGCAGCCCGCTTCGGATCAGGGCCAGTGCCGGCACCACGCCATTGAGCGAAGTGGAGGTGCCCAGAAGGCCCCCAGCAAAGCCGACAATCATGCATGCCCAAGACGGAATCTGAAGGGTCGCTTTCGCAGCGTTGATGGCAAGACTGGCCGACGCCAGCATTACGACCAAGCCGACCACCACCTTCAGGGCGTGAGCATCGAGAAAGGCGATCACTCGTGTTCCGAGATAAAGACCGGGAAAGCTCCCAACGACGAGAAGGAGGACTCGATTGCGGTGGATCGATGACCAAAAACGAATGCTGACCGAAAGACGAGTTGCGCCAGTCAAGAGCAATGAGTTTGCGATGACAAATGGTGGCGGGAAACCTGTAAGGAGCAAAAGCGGTGTCGCCACCATGGCGAAACCAAAGCCAGACGACCCGGCGGCAGCCCCGGCGATCACAACTATCAATGAACCAACCATCAATTGAGAGGTTGTGATGTCGTTCATCGACGTCGGGATGTCGGCGTTAGCTTCAGCCACGACTCGAGCGGCTGGAGCAATTCGACAGCGCGATTTTCCCTTCGTGGCCGAACAAAGCCTTGATTCAGCAGGCAGTCCATGACCGCCACGCCTAGGGATCCTCCCAGGTGGGGTTGCCTTTCTGTCCAGTCCATGCAGCCGAAGGCGAAGCTCCGGCGGCGCGCTCGCGCGGTCTCGACGTTGACACCCCTCGCCAAGAACTCGTGCTCTCCGGTGCTGGACAATTGGTAGGTGAGGCGAGAGCCAGTACCGGACTGGATCAACCAACCGCGTCTGATCATCTCGTGAAGCAGTTGCACGCTGAGTACGCCGCCAAGGTGGTCATAACATCGGCGCAACTGCCTCACTGGTGAATTGGCTCGAATCTCTGTCCATGCCCGGGCGCTCACACCAGCAGCGCGAGTCGGCGTCGATGTGGATGGGGGGAGAAAGAGTTCTAGTCGCTGCGCCCAGGCCGCTTCGGCGGAATAAGTCTTCTGCCGGCCTCGCCTGGTGCTGGTCACCAGGCCGCTCTTGGAGAGGCGTGCCAGGTGCATCGAAACACGGGGCTGCGGAATGTTCAGAGACGCGACCAGCTCACTGACCGTGGCGTCTCCTGTTAACAGCACGCTGAGGACCCGTAACCGGCCCTGATCGCCAAGGGCACAGAAAGCATCTGCAATCTCTTGCATCCGATTAATTGCCATTCTAGTATATGTCGTAGCGATACATCCACGACAGGAGATGTATGGACGTCGAACTTGGACTTTCGATCGGCTCTGTGCTTGGCCGGATCGGCGACGGGGTGCTTGAGGAATGCGGAAAGCTGTCTCGAGATCAGCTGAACCGCCGGGTCGATCTGGCTGAAGCGAACACTGCGTATCAGCTTGCCACTCACATCGCTGGATCAACCGAGTACTGGGTACTGGAGGTGGTCGGGCGGATTCCCTCACACCGCGATCGGCAGAGTGAGTTCGCTGCACGCGGCTCGGCCGACGAATTGCGGCGGAGGTACCGGCGCTGGATGGCCTTTATACCGACCGCGCTCGCCAACCTCGATTCAACGAGGCTTGGTCAAGTCGTCAATCCGCCGGACGAGTACGTCCGGACCGGCCACCTCGGCCGCGACGTGACCGTTGCCGATTGCCTTCTGCACGCAGTCGAGCACGCGTCACTTCACCTTGGCCAGCTGCAGATCACCCGGCAATTGTTGGAGCGGCGATGACAACCGATTTGGCAGCGCTCTTGCCACCAAGGTTAGAGCTCGGCCAGTTTCCAACGCCGTTGCACGAGGCAAGCCGGCTTCGAGCCGCTTTTGGAGGGTCTCGACATGCACCACGAATCCTCATCAAAAGAGACGACATGACCGGATTCGGCCTTGGCGGAAACAAGGTTCGAAAGCTCGAATTCGTGCTCGCAGAGGCCGTACGCTCCGGCGCCACCACGGTCGTGGGGTCAGGAGGCCGTCAATCGAACTTGACCAGGGTGTTGGCTGCGGCGGCTGCCTGGCTTGGACTCGGGTGCTTTCTGGCGCTCACACCTTCCAACGCAGACGTCCCAGAGCAGGGCAATTTGCTGCTCGCCCGTCTGTTTGGAGCTTCGATTGTTGAGACAACTGAGCAAGCCCTCGAAACCACGACACGTGTGTTGGTTGCTCAGATGGAACGGACAGGGCATCGCTCCTACGTTGTGCCAATCGGCGCGTCGAACGGCCTGGGTGCTGTTGGATATGTCGCAGGAGGTCTCGAGCTGGCAGATCAACTCGAGCTCCTGGGAGTCAACCCGGTACGGCTGTACTGCGCAGGGGGTTCGATGGGGACCGCGGGCGGCCTAGCGCTGGCGGGAACCATGCTGCGCCTTCCACACGTGATGGCGGTGGCGGTCTCGACGGGAGACAAGTTTGCAACTGCCCAAAAGATCGCTAACGAGGCTGCCGACGCACTCGGGATACCTAGTCGTGACCTTGCGAACAACCTGGCCATCGACGCCGAGCACATTGGGCCAGGCTATGGCCGATTGACGCCAGAGGCGACCGCGGCAATTGGCCTTTTCGCGACGACCGAAGGAGTCCTTCTGGATCCGGTCTACACGGCAAAGGCCGCAGCGGCGCTGATTGGGGACCTCAAGAAGCGTTGTTTCTCGCCGGATCAGACTGTCGTGTTTCTTCACACTGGCGGTCATCCAGCGCTATTCGCGTACGAGCCTGCGCTGCAGAGATACCAACCGTCGTTGATGGAGAACGCACGAGAATGAGGTTGTCGAAGCCCCCCGCCCTGGCGAATGAGATTACGGCTGCGCCACATTCAGCGATCCGCGAGATCACCAATCGAGCTGTGTTCATCCCCGGCGCCATACGCCTTGAGGTCGGCCAGCCGAGTTTTCCAACGCCGGAACACATTCGTGAAGCGGCCAAGGCGGCGATCGATCAGGGTTGGAACTTCTACACTCAGACAGCCGGCCTGATGACCTTGCGAGAGCGCATCGTTGCCAAGCTCCAGCGTGTCAATGGCATCACGTGTTCGCCGCAAGAAGTTGTATGTGCATCCGGCGGCGCTGGAGCCTTGTCCGCGGCCATAACAGCCGTGACAGCACCAGGGGAGGGAATCTTGGTCCCCGACCCCGGGTGGCCGAACTACTTCTTGATGGCAGCGGCTAACAACCTCGACCTGCTCCGATACCGATGCCCGCCCGACAACGATTACCTTCCAGACCTCGATCACCTGGACCACCTCGTCAACCGGCGTGTTCGCGTCCTCTTGGTCAATAGCCCCAACAACCCCACTGGCGCCATATACCCGCGCAGATTGCTCGAAGCGCTGTGTTCATTCGCCCAGAAACACAATCTTTGGCTGATCGCCGACGAGTGCTACGACCAGATAGTCCTTGACCCTGGCGACTCGTGTGCGATCGCACGAATCCTTGATGACGGGCGAGTCATCAGCGTCTTCAGCTTTTCAAAGACATATTCCATGACTGGCTGGCGACTGGGTTACGCCGTCGCTCGGCCCGAGGTCGCTGACTCGATTGTCAAGACTCTGGAGGCGAACTCAACCTGCACGTCAACTGTGACCCAGAAAGCCGCAGAGGCCGCCCTCGACGGACCACAAGACCATCTGGACCATTGGCTCGCCACCTACCGCTTGCACCGTGATCAGTCGCTCGAGATCTTGAGCAAGGGTCGACTATCAGCGAGTCTCCCCCACGGCGCCTTCTACGTTATGGCCGATGTCTCGAGTTCGGGCATGTCATCGCGGGACTTCGCCCTTCGCCTACTCGAAGAAGAGCGAGTTGCAGTCGCCCCGGGAGCTGGCTTCGGAGTGGTCGGTGACCGTGCGGTTCGGATCAGCTTTGCGGGGACCCAAGCCGAACTAAAGGAAGGCTTGGATCGCCTCGTAAGATTTGCCGTCAGGGGCACGGCGGACAGGTCTTGACGAGCCAACCTAACTACCGAATCGAGACCGTGGCCGTCCACGGGGGGCGCTCCGTGGACGCCAGCACTGGAGCCGTGACGTCGCCGATCCACTTGAGTGTGACGTTCGAGCGGGCACCCGATGGATCCTACCCGCACGGATATGTCTACACCGCCAAGGGGAATCCGAATCGTCGACAGCTGGAAGCACATCTTGGGGCTCTGGAAGGTGGAGTTGCCGCTGCCGCCTTCTCGTCCGGTATGGCTGCGATCAGGAGCGTGCTGGAAATTCTCGAGCCAGGCGACCACGTGCTGATTCCGGATGATGCGTTTGCAGGGACTCTGAGACTGTTGGCGGAGCGGTTGGCCAGAAAGGGCTTGAAGTACACGTTGGTCGATATGACCGACCTGGCCGCAGTTAGAGCCGCGATAGTGCCGCGGACAAAGATGTTTTGGGTCGAAACGCTGTCGAACCCAATGCTTAAAGTGACCGATCCCGGTGCAATCGCCGATATGGCCCATGCTCACGGGGCCCTTTGCGTTTGTGACAACACCCTCCTGACGCCCTTGTTGTATCGACCGTTCGAAGCAGGCGTCGACTTGGTGGTACACGCGACGACCAAGCTCCTAGGTGGACATGGCGACGCGCTAGGTGGAGTTGTCATCGCGGCCACTGAAGCAGGGCCATTCGCAGAAGTACGCAATGCCCAGCTGACTGAAGGGTCGGTGCCTTCGCCCTTTGACTGTTGGTTGATAGAACGGGGCCTCAGCAGCCTGCCTTATCGAGTCCATGCCACGTCAGACCACGCGCTAGAGGTTGCGCAGTTCCTCAGCGGCCATCAGGCAGTGCGGACAGTGCATTACCCCGGCCTAGACTCAGATCCAGGGCACGATTTGGCCGTCACGCTGATGCCGAGGTTCGGGTCGATGTTGTCCTTCGAGCTTAAGGGCGACGCCAAGCAAGCGATGGATGTGGCTGCGCACGTAGCCCTGTTCCTGCGCGCTACTAGCTTCGGCGGTGCTGAGAGCTTGATTGAGCATCGGGCATCTTCGCCGATCCAGACTGGCTTCGGTTCACCGGAATCCTTACTTCGACTATCGATCGGATTGGAACACCCCCAAGATCTGATCGCAGACCTAGACCAAGCGCTGGGAGCGGCATTATGCGAACAGGCGTAGGCCCTTTTGGGCGTAGGCTGACCGCCACCGAGTTTGCGGACAGCATCCCGACGCCTTTTCGCGCGCTTCTTTCCCCCAGGTGACAAGTGGCTGCAATAGTTGTCTCTATTCCGTGGCCACGGCCGTCACAGAAGCTGCGCCAAACGTGACCGCGATCAACCGGATCCAGCGAAACATCAGCGCAATCGCCGTGGACGCGGATCTGGCGATTCAGCAGCGGGAGGCTTAGGTATGAATGCGCCGAACGAGCGGCTTGGCAACTCCCTTCTTATGGAAAACGAACATCTCCGAGTGTGGGATCACCGGGTAGCAGCGGGCAAAACTGGCCATATCCACTTGCATCGTCGACCTTATCTATCCGTTGTGATCGGCGGGGGCAAGGGCCAGACGGTGAATCCCAGCGGCAATGTCCTACAGGAATTTCAGCTAGAGCCCGGAAAGGTTTATTGGTATGGCTCCGAGGATCTTCCGGAGGTGCATGCACTTCGAAACACCGGATCGGCTGACATCGCTGTGATCACCATCGAGCTCCTGTCGCCAAGTCTTTGAAATGGAACTGACGGAGACTGGCTTGTCCTGTTGGAATTCCTCGGTAATCGTGTGCAACAAGGCAGCATGACTCCGAACTGCGCAGTGACAGACTGATTCGTGTCTTACGGCCCATGGTCCTGAATCGCCGAATCCCAACTCTATTGACGCGCCATCCGTCCGTACTCGATGTCTGTCTGGTCGGGTCTAGGGCCGAGGGCCGGGCCCACGAGCGTTCAGACTGGGACTTC
>Ga0209805_1000747_pt1 | contig 19931 bp, 20 predicted proteins | sample GraSoiAngelo_148_FD_185905 | JGI IMG/M metagenome (GOLD analysis project Ga0209805, IMG submission 185905) | Grasslands soil microbial communities from the Angelo Coastal Reserve, California, USA - 14_1009_09_20cm (SPAdes) (version 2) | ecosystem: Environmental > Terrestrial > Soil > Grasslands ...
GCACAAGGACGCCGGCACAATTGACTGGGAACTTGGGTTTCCCGACGGTTCCATCGGCGTCGCTCAATCCCGGGTGACGGAGACTGCTCGAGGAACGTGCATCTACAGTTTCGTTCTGCATGCTCCACCCGTACCCTTAGAGCGCTTGGAGGGCGCGCTGGATGCCCAGCGCATAGCGTTGCGCGAGGAACTTGCCGAGCTTAAGCGACTCCTGGAAGGGCAGTGAGCGACAGAACAACTGTCGAGGAGGTTGCGCAACGTGCAGTCACTGGAGACCGCGATGCGTTGGACGCGCTCGTGCGAGCAGTTCAACCCGACATCTATGCTGTGGCTCTCCGGATGCTGTGGAACCGCGAGGATGCGGAAGACGCGACCCAGGAGATCCTCGTCCGAGTCGTCACTCAGCTCTCTAGCTTTAGTTTCCGCAGCCGCTTGAAGACTTGGGTCTACCGCGTCGCGGTCAACCACCTTCTAGACCGGAAGAGGAGCGCCGTCGAGCGCATGGATTTGAATTTCGTGCGTTTGTCCGAAGACTTGGCGGAGGGACTCGCTTCCGATGGCCCCGGCGAGAATGAGCGGTCGATGCTCATTGAGGAAGTCAAGATCGGCTGCACGCTGGCGATGCTCCAATGCCTTGACCGGCCGCACCGTCTCGCCTACATCCTGGGTGAGATTCTCGACCTTCCAGGGGCCGAAGCCGCCGAAGCGCTTGATGTCGATCCGGGTGTGCTGCGGAAGCGACTCGAGCGCGCACGAAGCGCGATCCTCGCGTTTACAAGTTCGTATTGTGGCCTCGTGTCTGATGACGCAGCATGCCGATGCAATCGCCGTGTAACGGCGGCTGTACGTCTTGGACGGGCTCGCCCCGACGCACTCGAATTCGCGGATCGGGCGGTGTCATTTGAAGAGGTGCGAACGGCGGTGCGGCGTGCCGGGGAAGCGCGGCGCGCTCTGGAAGTCCATCGCACCAGTCGGCCACGTGAGTCTTCCGTGGAGCTTGCCCGACGCATCGTCGCGGCGATCGACCCGGCTCGAGGGTAACTCGAGAGTTTGACGTCTGTCAGGCCATCGTGTCGTTGAACAGGACTCAACCCGACGGCACTTTCACGACAATTTTTCCGTTTGCCCCGTTTGACTCCATGAGCCGGTGAGCATCGCGAATCTCATCGAACATAAAGGTCCTGGCGGGCTTTGCCTGGTAGACGCCGTTCGCGGCGCGATCAACAATCTGCTGGAAAGGGATGTCGGACAGGGGAAACTCAGGTGTTCCGAACACGAAGCTGCCAAAAAAACTGAAGTGCACGTGAGGTGCTCCCCGCTTTAGTACGGACTGGAATTTGAGTGGTTCGTGCCTTTGGGATTGGTCCCGATTTGGCAGCGTCGGAACCAAACCACCGCACGATTACCCGCCAGGAATCTCGCGAATTACTCCGTCACGTAATACGCGAGTCAGTCGCTCCGGCCGACCAGCTCTTCTGCTCAAGCAGATAACGTGCCTTGTTGGTCACGATGTCAGTTCGGTCTCGCGCAGAGTTGCTTCCTGGAACCGAACCTTCAGGAACCGAACTCTCTGTTACCCCCGAAATTTACCCGCTACGCGTGCTCGCTAGGCTCCTTCGGGAGCGCTGGTCGCCGGCACCTCGATCGCGATCGCCGCTCTACGAACGTCCTGCGAAGACGTAGAAGAATCATCTATGATGCGGGCGAAGTTCGAGTCCTGTCTCGAACATGGAACTGATTGAAAAATATGAAAAAAAGAGACTTGGTGCCCGGGAGAGGACTCGAACCTCCACGGTGTTACCCGCTAGTACCTGAAACTAGTGCGTCTACCAATTCCGCCACCCGGGCAGGCGAGGAAGGCCGCGAAATGTACGCACGGGTCCGGGGGCTGTCAATTGAAGGCGCGTAGAGGAAAGTTCGGGCCGCGCGACCGCGGCGCTGGCGCAGCGTCGAAGAGCCGCGGTGGCAGGTCGCGCGGCGCTAAATCCAGGGGCGGCGGGCAGGCCGAGGCCACGGGCCACGGCGCGCGCTCGAGCGTGCGCGCCGGAAGGTCCGTGCCGCCTGATTCCAACGTGAGGCCGGGCTCGCTCGTTGAGGGCACGGTCAGCGCCAATCGCGCCGGCTACGGGTTCCTGCGCGTGGAGGGATTCAAGGAAAGCGTGTTTCTGCCGCCGCCGGAAATGCGTGGCGTGATGCACGGCGACCGGCTGCGCGTGAAGGTGTCGCGTGATGCGACCGATCGCTGGTCGGGCGCGGTGCAGCAGGTGCTGGAGCGCGGGGTGAGCGCGTTTCTCGGCACCGTGGAAGTGCAGGGCCGCAGCGCCTGGGTGAACGCTGCTGATCGGCGCCTGCAGCTGCGCTGTGCGGTGGCGCCGCAGGACCTGCACGGCGCGCGCGGCGGCGATTGGGTGATCGCCCGGATCACGCGTCACGCCGGCTCGGCTTCTGCCGCCCAGGCGGTGATCGGCAAGCGTCTGGACCCGGATCGGCCGGTCGAGCTCGCCACCGAGTCGGCGATCGCACGCTTCGACCTGCCGCACGAATTTCCCGCCGCGGCGCTGCGTGAGGCACAGGCACACGGTGAACAGGTCGATACGCGCGAAGCGAACGAGCGCGTGGATCTGCGCGAGCTGCCGCTCGTCACCATCGATGGCGAGGATGCGCGCGATTTCGACGATGCGGTGTATGCCGAGCCGCACGCGGGGGGCTTCCGCCTCATCGTGGCGATCGCCGACGTGAGTCACTACGTGAGGCCGGGGAGTGCCGTGGATGCCGAAGCGCAGACGCGCGGTACGTCGGTCTACTTCCCCACGCGCGTGCTGCCGATGCTGCCCACCGCGCTGTCGGATCACCTGTGTTCGCTCGCGCCGCGGGTCGATCGCCTGTGCTTTGCCGCGGACATGCTGGTCAGCCGCGGCGGTGCCCTCAAGAACGCACGCTTCTATCCGGCGGTGATGCGCTCGGCGGCGCGCCTCACGTACACGCTCGCGAACGACGCGTTGTTCGTGGGCCGGCCGGCGGCGCGCACCCAGCTCGGTCCGCTGCTCGAGCCTCTCATGGTGCTGGTCGATGTCTACCGCGCGCTCTACAAGGCGCGCGGCCACCGGGGTGCGCTGGATTTCGACGCGGCCGAAGCCGAGTTCGTCATCGACGCCGGCGAGCGGGTGCGCGCCATCGAGCTGCGGGTACGCAACGATGCGCACCGCCTCATCGAGGAGTGCATGATCCTGGCGAACGTCGCGGTGGCCGAGGCGCTCGAGAAGGCGCACGCGCCGACCCTGTACCGTGTGCACGGCCAGCCGGAGGACGAGAAGCTCGAGAGGCTGGCGGCAACTCTCACCGCACTCGGCATCGATGCCCGCATACCCAAGACCGTGACCACGCGGGACCTGCAGGCGATCGCGCGGCGCGTCGGGAACGCTCCGGAGCGCGCCTTCGTGGAGTCGCTGGTGATCCGGTCGATGCCGCAGGCGGTCTATCAGCCGGCCAACATCGGACACTTCGGACTGGCGCTCACGCACTACGCGCATTTCACCTCACCCATTCGCCGCTACCCGGACCTGGTCGTGCACCGGACCCTCAAGGCGCTGATCGGAGCCCAGGGCGGCTCGGGCGTGCGCTACGCGACCGCGGAACTCAGTGCTCTGGGTGAGAGCACCTCGCGGCTGGAGAAGCGTGCCGATGAGGCGGACCGCTACGTGTCCGGATTCCTCAAATGCACCTATTTAAAGGAGCGCATCGGGCAGACGTTCCAGGGGCTGATCACCACCGTCGTGGAGTTCGGCTGCTTCGTGCAGATCCTGGACGTCGCCGTGGACGGCCTGCTGCACATCGACAACCTGCGGGATGATCAGTACGTCATGGAGGACGACGGTCACGCCTGGCGGGGCCGGCGCACGGGACGGCGGCTGCGCACCGGCGCGCACGTGCGGGTACTGGTAACCGCCGTGAATCCCATCGAAGGCCTGGTCGACCTCGCGCTGGCGGAAGAGGCCTAGCCGCGGGCGCGAGGCCGCGGCGGCGAGCACCGCGATGAGGGGCACCGACACCATCTACGGCCTGCACGCGGTACGCGTCATGCTGGAGCGCCATCCCGAGCGTGTGCACGGCGTGCGCATTGCGCAGCAGCGCGACGATCCGCGCGTGCGCGCCATCGACGAGCTGGCGCGGCGCCACCATCGACCGGTGCAGCGCGTCGAGGTGCGCGCGCTGCAGCAGCTGCTGGGCGACGTCGCCCATCAGGGTGTGGCCGCCGACATCACGCCACTGCCGCCCTGGAGCGAGGATGAGCTGCTGGCGGCTCTGCAGAACGTGAGCGCGCCGTTGCTGCTGGCGCTCGATGGCGTGCAGGACCCGCACAATCTCGGCGCCTGTCTGCGCAGCGCGGATGCCTGCGGCGCACTCGGCGTGATCGTGCCGCGCGACCGGGCCGCGCAGGTCACGCCCACCGTACGCAAAGTGGCGGTGGGCGCGGCGGAAACGACCCCGGTGGTCGCAGTGACCAACCTGGTGCGCACCCTGAGGCTCCTCAAGCAGGCGGGTCTGTGGGTCATCGGCGCGGACGCCGCGGGGGACAGGAGTGCGCACCAGGCGGATCTCCTGGGGCCGGTGGTGCTGGTGCTCGGGGCCGAAGGCACCGGCTTGCGGCACCTGACGCGACAGACCTGCGATTTTCTGGTCAGGCTGCCGCAGCTCGGCGCGGTCGAGAGTCTCAACGTGTCGGTGGCCGCCGGTATGCTGCTGTACGAGGCGGTGCGCCAGAGGCAGGCGCACTGAGCGTACTTCCGTGGCATTGCAGCGGCGAGGCGGTTTCAGTATGCTTCGCGCCCCTTTTTATCCGTCCGCGCATCTCCTTGCCGCACCGGGCGAGCCTTGAATCCGGGCGGCTCAATCCGCAAGGAGCACACAATGAGGCATTACGAGATCGTCTTCCTGGTGCATCCGGATCAGAGCGAGCAGGTGCCCGCGATGATCGAGCGCTACAAGGGCATGATCGCCGCCGGCGGCGGCCACGTTCACCGCCTGGAGGACTGGGGGCGCCGCCAGCTCGCCTATCCGCTCGCCAAGGTGCACAAGGCACACTACGTACTGATGAACATCGAGACCGATCAGAAGACGCTCGGCGAGCTCACCGGCTCCTTCCGCTTCAGCGACGCGGTGCTGCGTCATCTGGTGGTGAACATGGATGCCGCCGTGACCGAGCCCTCCCCGATGGCGAAGGCCGCGGACGAGGAGGGCGAGGGTGGTCGGCGCCGCGACCGCGCGCGCGACGACGGCGTCGCGCCGCCCGACGACGAAGACAACTCGGTCGCCGAGAGCGTGTGAGCGCGGTGCGCATCCGCACCGGCATGTCAGCAACTGACCGATTCGAGGAATAACAGCCATGGCAATGTCCAGAGACCAGCGCGGCAGCGGCGGCGGCAGCCGCTTCTCGCGTCGCCGCAAGTTCTGCCGCTTCACCGCTGAAGGCGTGAAGTCGATCGACTACAAGGATCTCGCCACCCTGAAGGGCTATGTCACCGAGACGGGCAAGATCGTTCCGAGCCGCATCACCGGCACGAAATCCTTCTATCAGCGTCAGCTGGCGGTGGCGATCAAGCGAGCGCGCTTTCTGGCGCTGCTGCCCTACACCGATCAGCACTGAGGCCACCTCGATGGAAGTGATTCTCCTGCAGAAGGTCGCCAATCTCGGCAATATCGGCGAGCGCGTGAAGGTGCGCTCCGGCTACGGCCGCAATTTTCTGCTGCCGCAGGGCAAGGCGACCCTGGCGACTCCCGAGAACATTGCGCGCTTCGAGGCACGCCGCGCCGAGCTCGAGCGCCTGGCGCGTGAGCAGCTGGTTTCCGCGGAGGAGCGGGCGGCCGCCATCAGGGATTTCAAGCTCGTCATTCATGCCAAGGCCGGCACCGAGGGGAAGCTGTTCGGCTCGATCGGCACCAGCGACGTCGCCGAGGCCTGCACGCGCGATGGCTTCAACATCGAGCGCAGTGAAGTGCGCCTGCCGACCGGCCCGCTGCGTATGCTGGGCGAGCACCTGATCAACCTGCATCTGCACGCCGACGTCGACGTGCCGCTGCACGTGACGATCGTGGCGGAAGAGTAGCGCCGAGCGGGAGGCACAATCGCGGTGGCCGGTTCTGCCAAGGCGCGCTCGGATTCGGGCTCGGTCGCACTGCTGGACGCGCCCGTACCGCCGCATTCGGTCGAGGCCGAGCAGGCGGTGCTGGGCGGCCTGATGATCGATCCGGTGGCCTGGGACAATGTCGCGGACGTCATCACGCAGGCGGACTTCTACCGTCCCGATCACCAGTTGATCTTCGCCGCCATCGGCACGCTCGCCGGCGAAGGCAAGCCCTGCGACGTGGTGACGGTGTCTCAGCAGCTGGAGCGCACCGGCAAGCTCGAGCCGGCCGGCGGCCTCGCCTACCTGAGCTCGGTGGCGCGCGATACCCCCACGGCGGCCAACGCGCGCGCCTACGCGGACATCGTGCGCGAGCGCTCGCTGCTGCGGCAGCTGATCCGCGCCGGCACCGACATCGCCTCCGCCGTGTTCAACAACGACGGCGAGACCGCGCGCGAGCTGGTCGACCGCGCCGAGCAGCGTGTCTTCGATATCGCCGAAGGGAGCTTCCGCAAGCGCGACGGCGCGGTGCCGGTGCGCCAGCTCCTGCCGGGTGTCATCGATCAGATCGATGACTGGCACAACAATCCCGACAAGCTGCGCGGCCTGCCGACCGGATTCACCGACTTCGACAAGCTCACCGGCGGCTTGCGCGGCGGGGATCTGATGATCGTCGCCGGACGGCCCTCGATGGGCAAGACCACGCTCGCCGTGAACATGGCCGAATACGCGGCCGTGCACCCCGGCACCCGCGCCTCGGTGGCGCTCTTCAGCATGGAAATGCCCGCCGAGCAGGTCATCACCCGCATGCTGTCCTCGATCGGGGGCGTGCCGCTCAACAGTCTACGCAGCGGCCGCATTTCCGACGACGACTGGGTGCGCATCACCGGCGCGACCAGCCAGCTGTCGGAGGCCAAGATCTTCGTCGACGAGACTCCGGCCCTCAACCCCACGGAGCTGCGCGCCCGCGCGCGGCGCGTCAAGCGCGAGCACGGCTTGAATCTCATCGTGGTCGACTACCTGCAGCTGATGTACGTGCCGGGCACGCGGGAAAACCGCGCCACCGAGATTGCCGAGATCTCGCGCGGCCTCAAGGCGCTCGCCAAGGAGCTGCAGGTGCCGGTGATCGCACTCTCGCAGCTCAACCGTGCGGTCGAGCAGCGCGAGCACAAGCGGCCGGTGATGTCGGACCTGCGCGAATCGGGATCTCTCGAACAGGACGCGGACCTGATCCTGCTCATCTATCGCGAAGAGGTCTACGACCGCAACACCACCAAGAAGGGCGTCGCGGAAATAGACCTGGTGAAGCACCGCAACGGCGAGATCGGCACCTTCCTGCTCACCTTCCAGGGGCAGTTCACGCGCTTCGCCAACTACCTCCCCGACAGCTACGCGGAGGGCGTGTTGCGGTGAGCGGCCACATCCGCGCCGTCATCGATACCAACGCTCTGCAGCACAACTTCGGCCGTATCCGTGCGCGTGCCGGCGGCGCCCGGGTGATGGCGGTGGTCAAGGCCAACGCCTACGGGCACGGGCTGATGGCGACGGCGAGCGCGCTGGCCGCCGCCGACGCGTTCGGCGTGGCGCGCCTGGAGGAGGGGATCGTGCTGCGCCGCGCCGGCATCACTCAGCCCATCGTGCTGCTCGAGGGGGTGTTCGACGCGCAGCAGCTCGAGCGGGCGGCCGAGCACCGCCTCGACCTGGTGGTGCACGACGCGCTGCAGATCGGGCTGCTCGAGCGGCCGCAGGGCGCCGCGCAGCGCTTCGTGCTATGGATCAAGATCGATAGCGGCATGAATCGCCTCGGCTTCCCCGTGGCGGAATTCGCCGCTGCGCTCGGGCGCCTGCGGGGCCTCGCGCCCCCCGCGCGCGAGCTGCGCCTGCTGACGCATCTGGCGTGCGCCAACGAGCGCGATGACGCCGTGACGCGCGAGCAGCTGGCGCGTTTCCGGCAGGCGACCCGGGGTCTCGCGTACCCGGTGAGCATCGCCAACTCTGCGGGGCTATTCGGCGCGGTGCCCCTGCAGTGCGACTGGGTGCGCCCGGGCGTGGCGCTCTACGGTGTCTCCCCGTTTGCCGACTGTTCGGCGGCCGACCTGGGCCTGAAGCCCGTGATGACGCTCGAGAGCTCGGTGATCGCCGTGCGGCGCGTGGCGCGCGGCGAGCGCGTCGGCTACGGCGGCGCCTGGGTCGCGGCGCGCGATTCGGTGATTGCGATCATCGCGGGCGGTTACGGGGATGGCCTGCACCGCAGTCTCGCCCCCGGTGCGCCGGTGCTGGTGGACGGTCGGCGCGCACCGCTCGCCGGCCGGGTGTCGATGGACATGCTGGCGGTGGACGTGTCGGAGCTTGCCGGGGTGCACATCGGCACGCCGGCGCTCCTGTGGGGGCCGGGACTCGCGGTTGAAGAGGTGGCACGCCACGCCGGGACGATCCCGTACGAGCTGCTGTGCGCGGTGAACCAGCGCGTGCCATTGGTCGTCGGCCGCCCTGAGGCGGGCTGAGGCGCGACGGCTTTGTTGCGCTGCAGCGGGCGCCCTCAGTTCACGAAGAACCCCATCTTCACGCCGGCGAGTTGAATCACGTCGTTGTCGGAGAGGCGCGTCGCCTGGGCTCCGATCGGGGTACCGTTGAGCAAGGGGTAGTCGTTGGCCTTGCCGCTGTCGACGTGCACGATGTAATAGGCCTCGGCGCGGCGCGTGATGGCGGCCACCTGCACCCCGGGACGCCCGAGCGTGGTGAGGGCCTTGTTGAGCTCGACCTCGCGGCCTGCGAACGCCCCCGACAGCACCTGCAGTTTCGCCTTCTTGAGCGCCGCGGCGCCGTCCGCGAGCGCGCGTGTGCGCGCGGTCCCGGTGAGCGCGCCGCCGACCTGCTCGGCGGCCTCGGCTGCCGCGCGCACCCTCTCCACCGGCCGGGCGGAGGGCTGGATCACCATGGTCTTCTCGAATTCGTCCTGCTGCTCGTCGTCTTCGACGAAGCGCAGCTGGTGGTGACCGACGGTGATGACGTCGCCGTGCTGCAGGGCATGTTTCTTGATCAGCTTGCCGTTGACGTAGGTGCCATTGGTGCTGTTCAGATCCTCGAGGAACGAGTCGTTGAGGATGTTGATGATCAGCGAGTGGTGACCGCTGACGGCAGCGTTGTCAATGCGGATGTCGTTGTCAGGGAGCCGCCCGATGGTGTAGCGCTCCTTGTTCATGTTGTATTCCGCCATCACCTGGCTATCCAGGCTCAAGACCAACCTTGCCATGTGCTTTTGCCCCTCTCGCGTGTCAGCCGAACCAACCCAGGATCTTGTCGAATATCTTAGTGCGAGCCGGGAACGCATCCATGATGTGCGCCATCACCACCGAGACGTTGTCCCGGCCTCCATTGTCATTGGCCAGCTGGATCAATTGCTTGGCGACCGTGTCAAGGTTAGCACTAAAGGTATTGATCGTTAAGTGAATATCTTCGTCCTCGACCATGTCCGAAAGCCCGTCCGAGCACAGGATGAACACCTCGCCCTTGCCCACCGGCACTTCCTGGATCTCCACGTCCACGTTCGACTCGACCCCGAGCGCGCGTGTGACGTAGTTCTTGTTTCCCGCGCGCTGTGCTTCCTCGGCGGAGTAAAAGCCCCGGTCGACGAGCTCCTGCAGCAGGGAGTGATCCATGGTCACCTGCTCGAGCTTGTCGGCGCGCTGGCGGTACAGCCGCGAATCGCCCACGTGCGCGATGGTGACCTTGTTGTCGAAGAACAACGCGGCGACCACCGTGGTCCCCATACCCTCGCATTGCGGCTGGGTGCGCGCAGTCTGATAGATGATCTTGTTGGCACGGCTGATGGCATCGCGCAGGATGATGTTGGGTCGTGACAGGCCGGACTCACGGTCCGGTACCGAAAGGTCTTCGCGCTCCACGTGCTCGCGCACCAGGTTGACGATGGTCTTCACGGCGATGCCGCTCGCGACTTCGCCGGCGTTGTAGCCGCCCATGCCGTCGGCGAGCACCAGCAGCCCGATGTCCGGATCAACCGCAATGGTATCCTCGTTGTGCTCGCGGACCTTGCCGGTGTCGGTGAGCCCGACGAAACGCAGCTTGTTGCGCAAGCTCATGCTGCGGCCCGGCACGCCAGTGGTCCTCCGATTGTGATACGCGTCACTTTCCCGTCCCCGATTCAAGCCGGCATACGCTAGCATCGCCAGCAGGCAGGCCGGGCGGCTTTGGTCACAAAAGAAGCCAATCGGGCCTCCCCCGGCCGCGAATCCTAGCCGAAAGTTGACCGAAGGCGCATCGATGGCTCGCCCGAATGCGGTGTTCGTATGTGGCTCCTGCGGGGGCGAGACCCTCAAGTGGCAGGGGCAGTGCCCACTGTGCGGCGAGTGGAATTCCCTCGAGCAGCGCAACGCGGCGCGCACTCGGCCCGCCGCGCCGGCGGCCGCCGTGAGCCTGGGGGGGCCACCCGCGGAGGATGCCCGGCGCTTTGGCAGCGGCCAGACGGAGCTGGACCGGGTCTTGGGCGGGGGCATCGTCCCGGGGTCGGTGATCCTGCTGGGGGGCGACCCCGGCATCGGCAAGTCCACGCTCCTGCTGCAGGTCGCGGCTCGTGTGGCCGCCTCACGCCCGGTGATCTACGCCAGCGGCGAGGAGTCGGTGGCCCAGATCGGCCTGCGTGCGCAGCGTCTGGCGCTCACGGCCGGGGCCCTCGGCGTGGTGGCGGACACCGATCTGGCGTCGATCCTGGCGCTCGCCGCAGAGCAGCGCGCGGCCGTGCTGGTCATCGATTCGATTCAGACGGTGCAGTCGGGGAGCGCGGGCGCGGGGGCGGGCGCGGTGTCGCAGCTGCGCGAGTGCACCGCGGAGCTGGTGCGCTACGCCAAGTCGAGCGGCACCGCCGTCATCATCGTCGGCCACGTGACCAAGGAGGGCACGATCGCCGGCCCGCGCCTGCTCGAGCACCTGGTGGACACCGTGCTGTATTTCGAAAGCGAAGCCGGCAGCCGCTATCGCATCGTGCGTGCCACCAAGAACCGCTTCGGCGCGGTGAACGAGCTGGGCTTCTTCGCCATGAGCGCGAGCGGATTGAAGGAGGTCAGGAACCCGGCGGCCATTTTTCTCTCTCGCGCGGCGCAGCCGGCCGCCGGCAGCATCGTGACGGTGACGCGCGAGGGCGGGCGGCCGCTGCTGATCGAGCTGCAGGCGCTGGTGGACCGCATGCGCTTCGGCGCGCCGCGGCGCATCGCGCAGGGGCTCGACGCGAATCGCCTGGCGATGCTGCTGGCCGCAGCCAACCGGCACGCGGATGTCTCGCTGCAGGAGCACGACGTGTTCGTGAACGTGGTCGGCGGCATTCAGATCACCGAGACCGCCTGGGATGTGCCGGTGCTGATCGCGCTCGCTTCCAGCCTCAAGGGCCGTGCGCTACCGGCCCAGCTCGTGGCCTTCGGGGAGCTCGGGCTCACCGGCGAGGTACGCCCGGTCGCCTACGGGGACGAGCGGCTGCGCGAAGCGTGCACGCAGGGGTTTCGCGTCGCGATCGTGCCGCGCGACAATGCGCCGCGCAAACCGCCCGCCGGGCTCACGGTGCTCGCGGTGGCACGCGTGGGCGAGGCGCTGGAGGCGGCGTTCACGGCGAGCGCGTAACCGCCAGCGGGGGTTTGGCGCCCGCCGGCGGGCGCATCCGCACGGTGCGGATGGCGTTGTCGCTCACCTGCAGCACCTCGAACTCGTAGGCACCGACCCGCACCATGGTGCCGGAGTCCGGAATGGTCTCCAGGTGCTCGAGCAGCAGGCCGTTGACGGTCTTGGGCCCCCCGGTCGGCAGCTGCCACCCCAGCGCCCGGTTGAGCGCGCGGATCGTGGCACTGGCGTTGACGATGAACACCCCGGGGCGCTCGGTGTGCACGTCCTTGTGCGTCACCGTGGCCGGATCGGTGGTGAACTCCCCGACGATCTCCTCGAGAATGTCCTCGAGCGTCACCAGTCCCTCGATGTCGCCGTACTCGTTGACGACGAAGGCCAGCCGGCGGCGGTTGCGCTGGAACTGCCCGAGCTGCACGTTGAGCGCGGTGCCTTCGGGCACGAAGTACGACTCGCGGCCGCGCGCGATCTCGATGAGCCGCTCGCGGCTCAGGGTGCCGCGCACCAGCTCGTGCGCCACGCGCTTCATGTGCAGCAGGCCGATGAGGTTGTCGAGCTCGCCTTCGTACACCGGCAGCCGCGTGTGCGGAGTCTGCCGCAGCTGATCGAGAATGTCCTCCCAGCCCTCGCTCACGTCGATGCCGGAGATCTCCTGCCGGGGGATCATGATGTCGTTCACCGTGATGCGCCCCAGGTCGAGGATCGACAGCAGCATCTGCCGGTGCCGCGCGGGAATCACCGGCGCGGCCTCGGTGACCACCGTGCGCAGCTCCTCGGCGCTCAGGGTCTGGGTGGTGACGGCGGCGCGCACCACGCCGAACAGCCGCAGAAAGCCGTACGCCATGGTGTTGGTGAGCCACAGCGCCGGCCGCGCCACCAGCACCAGCACGCGGTAGATGCCGGCGGCGTGCAGCGCCACCCCTTCCGGATTCGCCGCCGCGTAGATCTTCGGCGCCAGCTCGCAGAACACGATCACCACGATCGTGAGCAGCACGCCGGCGAGCGGCACGGCGTAGGGGTAGCCGGTGCGCTGCGCGAGGATGGTCGCGATGGCGGAGGAGAACACACTGGCGGCGGCGAGGATGACGAGGTTCGCTCCCAGCCAGTCATCGGGCTTCTGCAGCAGCCGCTCGAGCACGCGGGCGGTGCCCTGGCCGGACTGCGCCCGGTGCCTGATCCGGTAGCGGTTGACCGAGAGCATCGCAACTTCGGTGCCCGATGAGAAGGCGACGATGACCAGCAGCACGAGCAGCGCCAGCAGCAGCGGGGCGTTGGAAGCGACGTTCAAGGCGGCATCCCTCGGTTTGGTGGCGGCGCGGACGCTCTAGCATAGAAGCTTGCGGCCGCGAGGGGGAAAACTGCCCCACTGGCGGACAACCGCCGCCGCGACCCTATAATCGACACCCCGACACCTGCCCAAGTCATGTTCGACCACCTGACGGCGCGCCTGTCGCGCACCATCGAGAATCTGCGCGGCCGCGGGCGGATCACGGACGCGAACGTCGCAGCGACGCTGCGCGAGGCGCGCGTCGCGCTGCTGGAAGCGGACGTCGCGCTGCCGGTGGTCAAGGCATTCATCGAGTCGGTCAGGGCCAAGGCGCTCGGCGCCGAGGTGCTCGCGAGCCTGACGCCGGGGCAGGCGTTCATCGGCATTCTGCACACCGAGCTGGCGCGGCTCATGGGCGGCTCGGGCGTGCCCTGGGAGCTGCGCGCGCAGCCGCCGGTCGTAGTGCTGCTGGCGGGCCTGCAGGGCGCCGGCAAGACCACCACCGCGGCGAAGCTCGCGCGGTGGCTGATCGAGCGCGAGCGCAAGCGCGTGCTGCTCGCCAGCACCGACGTGCGCCGGCCGGCCGCGATGCTGCAGCTCGAGCGTCTGGCGGGCCAGGTGCAGGCCGAATACTTCGCCGCCGGGAGCGAGCAGGCTCCCGCATCGATTGCGCGCGCGGCGCTCGAGCGCGCCCGCAGCGGGGTGTTCGATGCCCTGATCGTGGACACCGCCGGGCGGCTGCACGTGGATGAGAGTCTCATGGCCGAAGTGCGCGACATCGACGCCGCGGTCGGCTGCGCCGAGCGCCTGTTCGTGGTGGACGCCATGGCCGGCCAGGACGCGGTGAACGCGGCGCGCGCGTTCGGGGCGGCACTCGAGCTCACCGGGGTCATCCTCACCAAGGCCGACGGGGACGCGCGCGGGGGTGCGGCACTGTCGGTGCGCCAGGTCACCGGCAAACCCATCGTGTTCGTCGGCGTCGGGGAGAAACCTGAGGCGCTCGAGCCCTTCGACCCCGAGCGCATGGCCTCGCGTATTCTCGGCATGGGCGATGTCGTGAGCCTGGTCGAACAGGTTCACCGCCAGGTCGACACTCAGGAAGCCGAGCGCCTGACGCGCAAGGCCCTCAAGGGCAAGAGCTTCGACATGGTGGATCTGAAGAGTCAGCTCGAGCAGCTGCAGAGAATGGGCGGCGTCGGCGCGCTGCTCGACAAACTTCCCGGGGCGGTCACCAGGAAGGGGGCCGTGTCGGCGGACCAGGGGGATCGGGACCTGCGCCGGCAGATCGCCATCATCAATTCCATGACCCCCCGCGAGCGGCGAAGCCCGGCGATCATCGACGGCTCGCGACGCCGGCGCATTGCCGGGGGCTCGGGCGTGCAGGTACAGGACGTGAACCGCCTGCTGAAGCAGTTCCTGCAGATGCAGCGCGTCATGAAAAGCATGAAGGGCGGGGGGCTGCGGCAGCTCATGGGTGCCTTGAAGGGCGGCCTGCCGCCTTAGCTTCCGCCGGTGGCGGCCAGTTACGTGGAAAAACTGGCGCAGGATTCGCAGGTTGCGTAGAATCCGCGCTCTTTTTTGGGCGGCCCCTTTGCGCTCGCCCGTCGGAACGAGAGCGATACGATCATGGTAACCATCCGCCTGACGCGGCGCGGGGCGCGCAACCAGCCCTTCTATCACGTCGTCGTGACCGACAGCCGCAAGCGCCAGGGCGGGCTGAGCCTGGAGCACGTGGGGTTCTTCAACCCCATTGCCCGCCGCGGCGAGCAAAAGCTCAAGCTCGATCTGCCGCGCATCGACTATTGGGTTGGTCAGGGCGCGCAACCCTCGGACCGGGTGCGCACTCTGGTGGCCTCCTACCGCAAGCAGGCGACGGCCTGAAGCAGGCTCAGGGTGAGGCCCGCGGGCCGTGACGTGGGTGGAGCTGGGTCGGCTGGGGGCGCCGTACGGCATCAAGGGCTGGGTCCATGTCCGGTCGCATACCGATCCGCCGCGCCGGCTGCTGGAGTACCGGGAATGGGTCCTGAGGCTCGCCAGCGGCGAGCGGCTCACGCGGCGCGTCACTGAGGCTCGTGCGCACGCAGACGGGCTGGTCGCGCATCTGGAAGGCGTAGCGGACCGGCACGAGGCCGCCGCACTCACCGGTGCGGTCGTGGAGGTGGATCGCGCGGCGCTGCCGCCGCCGGGTGAGCGCGAGTACTACCGCGCGGATCTGGTGGGCTTCAGCGTCCGCAACCTCGAGGGTGCGGAGCTCGGCGCGGTGCGCCACTTCGTGGATATGCCCGGCGGTGCGGTGATGGTGACGCAGGCGCCGGGCGGGCGCGAGCATTGGGTGCCGGCGGTGCCGCGCCATCTGCGCCAGGTGGATCTGGCGGCGCGCACGATTCTGGTGGACTGGCCAGCGGAGCTGGAATAGAAGGCTCCATGAAGATCGAGGTTGTCACGCTGTTTCCGCGCATGATCGCGGGAGCGCTCGAGTTTGGCATCGTCGGGCGCGCCATCGCTCGCGGGCTGATGAGCGTGGCGACAGAAGATCCGCGCCTGCACGCCAGCGACGCGCATCGCACGGTCGATGATCGCCCCTACGGGGGCGGTCCGGGCATGGTGATGAAGCCCGAGCCGCTGCTGGCCGCGATCCGCGCGGCGCACGCGCGACTGCCGCCGGGAAGCCCGCGGGTGTACCTGTCGGCGCAGGGTCGGCCTTTTGGCCAGGCGCAGGCGCGCGAGCTGGCGGCACTGCCGGGTTTGCTGTTGCTGGCCGGGCGGTACGAGGGGGTGGACGAGCGGGTGGTCGAGCTCGGCATTGATCGCGAGTTGTCGGTGGGCGACTACGTGCTCTCGGGCGGGGAGCTGCCGGCGCTGGTGATCATCGACGCCGTGGCGCGGCTGTTGCCCGGGGCACTGGGGGATGAGCGCTCGAGCGTCGAGGATTCCTTTGCGCACGGTCTGCTCGAGGGGCCGCATTACACGCGGCCGGAAGTGTTTGAAGGCCGGGGCGTGCCGCCGGTGCTGCTGTCCGGTGACCACGCCGCCATCCGCCGCTGGCGGCTGGCGCAGGCGGTGGCCCGCACCGTGGAGCGCCGGCCCGACGTGCTGGCGAACGCGCAGCTCGCGCCCGAGGCGCGGCGCGCACTGAATGAGTTCCAAACCGGCGCCAGTAGTGATGCTGGCGCTTCGGGGGCCGCACGCGCGGCTGGAAGCCAAGATCGAGGTGATTGATATGAGCAGGATAATCCAGGAAATCGAGAAGCAGCGCATGACCCGCAAGGTTCCGGACTTCAAGCCCGGCGACACCGTGGTGGTGCAGGTCAAGGTGGTGGAGGGCGACCGCGAGCGTGTCCAGGCGTACGAGGGCGTCGTGATCGCGCGCAGCAACCGCGGACTCAACTCCTCGTTCACGGTGCGCAAGATCTCTCACGGCGAGGGCGTGGAGCGCGTCTTCCAGACCTACAGCCCGGCGATCAGCGAGATCTCCGTCAAGCGCCGCGGCAGCGTGCGCCGCGCCAAGCTCTACTATCTGCGCGATCTGTCCGGCAAGGCTGCGAGGATCGAGGAAAAGATCTGACGCCGAGCGGGCGGCGGCAACCGCGCCTGCCTCGAGCTAAAGGGATAGATATGACGCCGCGTTCGTTTTTCTCCGGCCTGTGGCGCGGCCTGGACGGCCTGCGCAAGGTTCTGCATCTCCTCGTGCTGCTGGCGATGGTCGCCGTGCTGGTGGGGGTGCTGCGCGCCGGCGTGCCGCGGATCCCGGCGCGGGCGGCGCTGCTCATCGCTCCCCAGGGGGAGCTGGTCGAGCAGCTCTCGGGCGACCCGGTGACGCGCGCGGTCGAGCAGGCACGTGGGGAGGGTCACGCGGAGACGCTGCTGTGGGATCTGACCGACTCGATCCACGCGGCGGCGAGCGACCGGCGTATTCCGGCCGTGGCGCTGGATCTGGAGAAATTCGCAGGCGCGACCCAGGTCACGCTCGAAGAGCTGGCCAGCGCACTGCGCGAATTCCGCGCCAGCGGCAAGAAAGTGATCGCCTACGGCACGGAGTTCACCCAGGAGCGCTACTACCTCGCCGCCCAGGCCGACGAGATCTACCTCGATCCGATGGGCTTCGTGCTGCTCGACGGCTACGACCGCTACCGCACCTACCTGAAGGACGCGCTCGACAAGCTCGGCGTGGACATCAACGTGTTCCGCGTCGGTGCCTTCAAGAGCGCCGTCGAGACCTATACGCGTACCAGCATGTCGCCCGAGGACCGCGAGGAGAGCCGCAGCTATCTCAACGCGCTCTGGAGCAGCTACCAGCAGGCCGTGACTCGCGCGCGCAAGCTGCCGGCCGACGCGCTCACCAAGTACGTCGCTACGCTCGCGAAGACCGTGCCCGCAGCCGGCGGGGATGCCCCGCAGGTCGCGCTGCAGGCGGGTCTCATCACCGGCATCAGGTCGCGCCTCGAGGTCGAGCGGCGGCTGATCGAGCTCGCCGGTCAGGACGACTCGAGCGGATCCTTCAAGTCGGTGCCGGCGGCGGATTACGTGCGCTATGCGCGCGCCGAGAAGAAGCTGCACGCCGACGGCAAGCCGCGCGTCGGGGTGATCGTGGCCGCCGGCGAGATCCTCGACGGCGATCAGCCGCCGGGCACCGTGGGCGGAGAGTCCACCGCACGGCTGATCCGCGCCGCGCGCCTCGACAAGGACGTGAAGGCGCTGGTGCTGCGCGTCGACAGCCCCGGGGGGAGCGTCCTGGCCTCCGAACAGATCTATCGCGAGCTGCTGGCGCTGCGCGCCGCGGGCAAGCCCGTGGTGGTGTCGATGAGCGGTTACGCCGCCTCCGGCGGCTATTACATCTCGGCGCCGGCGGACGAGATCTGGGCCAGCCCGGCGACGCTCACCGGCTCGATCGGCATCTTTGCCATCATTCCGACCGTCGACCGCACCCTCGGCAAGGTCGGAGTCAGCGTCGACGGCGTCGGCACGACGCCGCTCTCGGGACAGCTGCGCATCGATCGACCGCTGGGCGAGGAGGCGCGCGCGCTGCTGCAATCGCAGATCAACCGCGGCTACGACGAGTTCCTGGTGCGCGTGGCCAGCGGCCGCAACAAGACCCACGAGCAGGTCGATGCCATCGCCCAGGGGCGGGTGTGGGCGGGCGCGGACGCACACCGCCTGGGCCTGGTCGATCAGCTCGGTTCCTTCAGCGACGCGGTCAAGGCCGCCGCGCGCCGCGCCAAGCTCAGCGACTATGCCGCCGAGTTCCTCGAGCCCGAGCTCACCTGGGCGCAGGAGCTGGCGCTGCAACTGAAGTCGCGCGCGGCGCAGGCGCTGTTGCGCGCCGGCCCGGGCGAGCTCGCGCTGCGCGACCTCGCGCAGCGCTTCGATCCGCTGACGCGCGAAGTGGAGCGCCTCAGCCGCTTCAGCGTGCCGAACCGCCTGTACGCCTACTGTTTCTGCGAGACGCAGTAGCCGCTACAGCGTCGACCAGTCGAGGATCACCTTGCCGGACTGGCCCGAACCCATGGTCTCGAAGCCCTTGAGGTATTCCTGCGCCGGGAAGTGATGGGTGATGACCGGCTCGAGCTTCAGTCCGCTCTGCAGCAGGCTCGCCATTTTGTACCAGGTTTCGAACATCTCGCGGCCGTAGATGCCCTTGAGGGTGAGGCCCTTGAAGATCACCTGGTTCCAGTCGATGGCCGTCTCCTCGGGCGGAATGCCGAGCATGGCGATGGAGCCGCCGTGATGCATGGTGCGCAGCATGTCGCGCAACGCGGCCGCATTGCCTGACATCTCGAGGCCGACGTCGAAGCCCTCCTGCATCCCCAGATCCTTCATGGTCTGATCCAGTGACTCGCGCTGCACGTTGATGGCGCGCGTGGCGCCCATCCTGCGTGCCAGCTGCAGGCGATAGTCGTTGACGTCGGTGATGACGATGTGGCGCGCGCCGGTGAAGCGCGCGACCGCGGTGGCCATGATGCCGATGGGGCCGGCGCCGGTGATCAGCACGTCCTCACCCACCACGTTGAAGGCGAGTGCGGTATGAGTGGCGTTGCCGAACGGGTCGAGGATGGCGGCGATGTCATCCGGGATCGAATCGGTGAGTCTGAAGGTGTTGTCGGCCGGAATCGCCAGGTACTGGGCGAAGGCACCCGGGCGGTTGACGCCGACGCCGACGGTATTGCGGCACAGGTGGCGGCGGCCGGCACGACAGTTGCGGCAGTAACCGCAGGTGATGTGGCCCTCGCCCGAGACGCGATCGCCCTTTTTCAGGCCCTTCACTTCCGAGCCGAGCTCGACGATGCGGCCGCAATACTCATGACCCACGGCCATCGGCACCGGAATGGTTTTCTGCGCCCAGGCGTCCCAGTTGTAGATGTGCATGTCGGTGCCGCAGATCGCGGTCTTGGCGATCTCGATCAGCACGTCGTTGGGGCCGACCTTGGGCTCGGGGATGTCCTCGAGCCAGATACCGGGTGCCGCCTGCTGCTTGACCAGTGCTTTCATGATTTGCTCGCTAAAGCACGCCGAGCTCGCGGCCGACGCCGGTGAAGGCGTCCACGGCGCGCTCGAGCTGCTCGCGCGTGAGCGCCGCGGACATCTGCGTGCGGATGCGCGCCTGCCCTTTGGGGACGACCGGATAGGAGAAGCCGATGACATATACGCCGCGCTCCAGCAAGCGGTCAGCCATGCTCCCGGCGAGCGCCGCGTCCCCGATCATCACCGGGATGATGGGATGCTCGCCCGGCTTGAGCTCGAAGCCGGCCCTGGCGAGGCCGGCGCGGAACAGACGCGTGTTCTCGAACAGCTGCGCGCGCAGCTGCGGGGTGTGCTCCAGGAGCTCGAGCACCGCGAGGCTCGCGGCGGCTACCACCGGCGGAATGCTGTTGGAGAAGAGGTAGGGACGCGAACGCTGCCGCAGCCACTCGATGACTTCA
>Ga0209805_1000748_pt1 | contig 19900 bp, 11 predicted proteins | sample GraSoiAngelo_148_FD_185905 | JGI IMG/M metagenome (GOLD analysis project Ga0209805, IMG submission 185905) | Grasslands soil microbial communities from the Angelo Coastal Reserve, California, USA - 14_1009_09_20cm (SPAdes) (version 2) | ecosystem: Environmental > Terrestrial > Soil > Grasslands ...
TAGCGCCCGAGTCGTGCGGGACGCGGAAGGTCGGGTGGAATATTTCAACGTCCTCGTCGAAGACATCACCGAGCGCAAGCTGCTCGAAGCGCAGCTGCGGCAGGCGCAGAAGATGGAGGCGGTGGGGCGGCTGGCGGGCGGCATCGCGCACGACTTCAACAACCTGCTGACCGCCATCTTGGGCTCGGCGGAGCTGCTGCTCGACGCCCTGGCGCCGGAGGCACCGGAGCGAGAAGACCTCGAGGAAATCCGCAAGGCGGCGAAGCGCGCGGGGGACCTGACCCGGCAGCTGCTCGCCTTCAGCCGTCAGCAGGTGTTGACCCCGCAGGTGCTCGATCTGAACGTGCTCGTCGCCAATATGGAGAAGCTGCTGCGGCGCCTGATCGGCGAGGACATCGAGCTCCGTACGGCGCTGGCGCGCGACCTGGCGGCGGTGAAGGCTGATCCCAGTCAGCTGGAACAAGTGATCGTGAACCTCGCCGTGAACGCGCGGGACGCCATGCCCCAGGGCGGTCGCCTCACGATCGAAACCGCCAACGTCGAGCTCGACCAAGCTTACGCGGAGCAGCATTTCCCAGCCCAGCCCGGCTCGTACGTGCTGCTCGCCGTGAGCGACACAGGCACCGGCATGGACGCCGCAACCATGAGTCGCATCTTCGAGCCCTTCTTCACGACCAAGGAAACTGGCAAAGGCACGGGGCTGGGCCTCGCCACCGTGTACGGCGTCGTGAAGCAGAGCGGCGGGTATATCTGGGTGTACAGCGAGCCCGGCCAGGGCACCTCGTTCAAGGTCTACCTGCCACGCGTCACGGAAGCGCCCCAGCCCGCACCGACGGCCCCGACTCGGGCAGCCGCGCTGATGGGCTCCGAAACCCTGCTCCTGGTGGAGGACGACGAAATGGTCCGCAACCTCGCCCGACGGATGCTGGAGGCTCGCGGCTACACCGTGTTGTCGGCGTCGCGCGGCGAGGACGCCTTGGGCGTGGTCGAGCGCCACGACGGTCCCATCGATCTGCTCGTGACCGACGTCGTGATGCCGGGTATGAGCGGACGCTCCGTTGCGCAGCGCCTGCTCGAGCTGCGGCCCGGCCTGAAGGTCTTGTATCTCTCCGGCTATACCGACGATGCGATCGTGCGCCACGGCATGCTCGAGCCGGGGATCGCGTTCCTCCAGAAGCCGTTCAGCGCGGACGCGTTGGCGCGCAAGGTGCGCGAAGTGCTCGACGCGCGCCCCGCCGGTAAACGATGAACGCGTCCCGTCGGCGCGCAGGCTCCGGCCGCCAGAAAATCCTCGTCATTGAGGACGACCCCGTCGCTCGCGCGGACCTGGAGGCTCGGCTGGCGGCCAACGGCTACCTCGTCGCCCGGGCGGCCGACGCCGCGTCGGCCCTAACCGTTGTGAACCGCGAGCGTCCCGACCTCATTCTGCTCGACCTGGGACTCCCCGCCGGCGACGGGTTTCTCGTCCTCGAGCGCCTGCGGAAGATCGAGGCGCTCGCCGCCATCCCCGTGCTCGTCATCACCGGCCGCAGCGATGCCGAAACCCGGAAGCGCGTCGAGGCGATGGGCGTCGCCCCGTTGCTCGCAAAACCCGTGGACACGGAGGTGCTGCTCGCCGCCATCCGGGCGGGCCTGGAGACGAAGCCGGACTGAATCTGTCGCACCGGCGCCCCACCGTGCCGCAAAAACGCCCTATCCCGCCGCTCCGCCCCCGGTCATGTTGCACCCACAGACGTGATGACCGCATATAGAGACATGACCGTGGATCCGGTGGCGCGCGGCACCGGGCGCGACCCGCGCGTGGAAGCCGAGGTCCGAGGCGCTGCCCTCGGCCAGCTGCTCGCCGGTGGCCCACTCGCCGAGTCGGTGCACGTCGTGCTGGTGCTGGTCGTGGCGGCGCTGGTGTGGAACTCCCTGCCACAGATCCGCACCTTCGGCTGGGTGGGCGCAGTCACGGCCGCGGCCGCGCTGCGCACCTGGTGGCGGCTGGGCCTGGGCAGACGCGCCGCCACTCCCGAGCAGGCGCTGCGTGGCGTACGCCTGACGGTGGCAGGCGTCGGGCTGGCGTGGGGGTTCGGTGCCGCCGCCGCCATCCCCGAGCTCGGCGTGGCCCAGGCGGCCTTGATCCTGGTGGTGCTCTCCGGGATCGTCGCCGGCGCCACGGGGACGCTGGTCGGCGACCGGCGCAGCTTCCGCTACCTGCTGATCACCACGCTCGCCCCGCTCCCCGTCGGCATCCTGTTGCAGGGCCACGCCCGTATTCAGTCGATCGCGATCCTGCTGATCGCGCTGTTCGCCTGGAGCATGGACCGCGTGCACCGGCGCGCCCACCGTACGTTCGCGGAGCGCGTGCGCGCCTCGGTCCTGCTGGAATCCTCGAAACAGGAGCTGGCGAGCCAGCACGCCTACCTCGACGCGCTGATCGCGAGCACGCCCGTCGCCATCGCGGTGCTGGACGGCCGGCGGCAAATCCGGAGCGTGAACCCAGCGTTCGAGACGCTGTTCGGATATTCCGCGGCCGAGGTGACCGGCACCGGCATCGACAGGTTGATCGTGCCCGAATCGCTGCGGTCCGAGTCGAGCGACCTCGAAGCGCGGGCGCGCAGCGGCGAGATCGTGCGGGTGGAGGTCGAGCGCAAGCGCAAGGACGGGCAGCGGATCCAGGTCCGCCTGTCGGCGGCCGCGGTGAAGGCCGCCGCAGACGGCGCGCTCGTCGCGTTGTACGAAGACATCGGCGACCGCAAGGCGGCCGAGCAGGCGATGCGCGACGCGCGCGACCTGGCGGAGCGCGTCGCGCGGGCGCGCAGCGCGTTCCTCGCCAACATGAGTCACGAGATCCGCACGCCGATGAACGCCGTGCTCGGCTTCGTCGAGCTGGTGCTCGACACCGAACTCGCGCCGGAGCAGCGGCGCGCGCTCGAGCTGGTGCGCTCGTCGTCCGAGGCGCTGCTCACCATTCTCAACGACATCCTCGACTACTCGAAAATCGAGGCGGAGCATCTCGAGCTGGAAACGATCCCGTTCGACCTGCCCAAGGTGGTTCATGCCACCGCGACGCTGCTCGCGGTGCGCGCGCGCGAGAAGCATCTCGAGCTCACCGTGGACGTGCCGCCCGACGTTCCGCACCTGGTGCGGGGCGATCCCACGCGCGTGCGCCAGGTCCTGATGAATCTCATCGGCAACGCCATCAAATTCACCGAGGAGGGCGAAGTCGACGTCTCCGCCGCCGTGGCCGGCCACCACGGGGACAGCACGTCGGTGCGGTTCCGCGTGCGCGACACGGGCATCGGGATCTCCGAGCCGCAACTGGCCACCATCTTCGACGAGTTCACGCAGGCGGACGCGTCCATGACGCGCCGCTACGGCGGCACGGGGCTCGGGCTCGCGATTTCCCGTCGCCTGGTGGCACTGATGGGCGGCGCGTTGACCGTGACGAGCGAGGTCGGACGCGGCAGCGAGTTCAGCTTCACCCTGCCCTTCCCGGTCGAGGCGACCGCCGGGGCTCCAGCCCCCGGGCGGAGGGCGTCGCTGGGCGGCCGCCGGCTGCTCGTGGTGGACGACAACGAGACCAACCGGCGCATCCTGCGCGACATGCTGGGCGCCGAAGGCGTGGCCGTGCACGAGGCGCCGCGGGCCGAGGCCGGGCTCGCAGCGCTGCGCCGCGCCGCGACCGCGGCAACCCCTTTCGACCTCGCCATCCTCGACGCCCAGATGCCCGATCAGGACGGCTTCGAGCTGGCCACGGTCATCCGCGCCGACGCCCAGCTGGCACGGACGCGGCTCCTGATACTCACCTCGGCGGGGCAGCGGGGCGACGGCGAGCGCTGCCGCCAACTCGCCATCCAGGCGTATCTCACCAAGCCAATCGCGCGTGCCGACCTGATCGAAGCCGTGGGGACCGTGCTCGCGGGAGCGCCCTCGGCCGAGGGCGTGGCCGGCCTCGTCACTCGACACTCCATCGCCGAGTCACGCCACACCCTGCGGATCCTGCTCGCCGAAGACAATCCCGTCAATCAACAGGTGGCGACCGCGATGCTCTTGAAGCGCGGGCATCAGGTGGACGTGGTGGGGAACGGTCGCGAAGCGGTGGACGCGGTCGGCGCGGAGCGGTACGACCTCGTGCTCATGGACATCCAGATGCCCGAGATGGACGGATTCGAGGCGACGGCGCAAATTCGCGCCTTGCCGCAGGGTGGCACGCTCCCGATCATCGCGTTGACGGCGCACGCGTTGAGCGGGGAGCGCGAGCGCTGCCTGGCGCGGGGCATGAGCGGCTATCTCGCGAAGCCGTTCAAGGCCCACGAGCTGTTCGCGGTGGTCGAAGGCCGCGGCCCCGACGGCGCCGAGCCGGCCGCGCCGGCACCACCGCCCGTGGATGTCGCCGCGTTCCGGCGCACCATGGAGGAAGCGGGTGCAGCCGAAGCGGTCGATGGGATCCTCGCGACCTTCGTCGAGACGCTGCCGCAGCGGCTCGACGCGCTGGCCGCGGCGACCGCCGGCGACACGGCCGAGCCGATCGAACGGGCGGCCCACGCGTTCAAGTCGGCGGCCGCGACCATCGGCGCGCGTCACCTGGCCGCACTGCTGGAGCAGATCGAGGCCGCGGCCCGGGATGGCGACGTGGCCCGAGCGCGGGACAAGCTCGAGAGCGTACGGCGCGAGGCGCAGGCGGCGCTCGACTACCTTCAGACAACGGGGAAAGGCGGTGGGGATGGTTAACGCGATTCCGGTGCTGGTCGTGGACGACGACGCCGTGTCGAGCTCCCAGCTGGGCGCGTTGGCCAAGGCCGCCGGCTACGACGTGAGGGCCGCTCCCAACGGGCGCGAGGCGTGGGAGCTGCTGCAACTGACGCGCATCCCCATCGTGATCTCGGACTGGTACATGCCGGAGATGGACGGCCCGGAGCTGTGCCGCCGCATCCGCGCCCGCGTCCGTGAGCCGTACGTCTACTTTATCCTGGTCACCGCACGCGGCGGCAAGCAGCAGTATCTCGCCGGGATGGACGCCGGCGCGGACGATTTCATCGCGAAGCCGGTCGATCCGGACGAACTGCGCGCCCGGCTCAAGGTGGCGGAGCGGATCCTGGGCCTGCGCAAGGAGCTGGAGCAGCTCGAGGTGCTGCTCCCCATCTGCTCCTATTGCAAACGTATCCGGAACGACAAGGAAGAATGGGAGCCGCTCGAGCGCTACATCGAGACCCACTTCGAGCGGCTCGTCACCCACAGCATCTGTCCGGACTGCTACGTCAAGCACGTGCAGCCGCAGCTCGACCGGCGGGAGGGAAGCGCCTAACGTCCGTCCAGTACCTCGCGTACCTTGCGCGCCAGCGACTCCGGCGAAAACGGCTTCTGCAGATACGCGGTCCCCGACTCGAGAATGCCGTGTCGCACCACCGAATCGTCCGTGTACCCGGAGGCGTACAGCACTCGCGTATCGGGGCGGACCCGCGCGAGCTGCTCCGCCAGCTCCCGCCCACTCACGCGCGGCATCACCACGTCGGTCAGGAGCAGGTGAATGGGACCGCGATGCCGTTGCGCCAGCCGTACTGCCGCCTCGCCGTCCGGCGCCTCCACCACCGTGTAGCCCTGACGCTCCAGCACCTGTTTGGTCACCGCACGGACCGCGGCGGCGTCCTCGACGAGCAGCACCGTCTCCGTCCCGCGCGGCGCACGCGCGCCCGTCGCCGCCGCGGCCACCTCCGCAGTCGCGTCCACCTGCGGGAGATAGATCTTGAAGCTCGTGCCATGGCCGGGCTCCGAGTACACCCAGATGAACCCGCCCGCCTGCTGCACGATGCCGTACACGGTCGCGAGGCCCAGGCCCGTGCCCTTGCCCGGCTCCTTGGTGGTGAAGAACGGCTCGAAGATCTTGGCCTTGGTCGCTTCATCCATGCCGCAGCCGGTGTCGCTCACGGCGAGCATCGCGAAGCGACGCACCGCCGCGGCGTCCTGGTCGCGGGCGTAGTCCGGGTCGTGCTCCACGTTGGCCGTCTCGATCGTGAGCCTGCCGCCGGTGGACATCGCATCGCGCGCGTTGACGGCCAGATTCATGAGCACCTGCTCGAGCTGCCCGACGTCGGCCCGTATCGCGCCCAGATCGGGGGCGAGCGTGGTCGTCAGCTCGACGTCCTCGCCGATCACGCGACGGAGAATCTTGTGGAGACCCTCGACCACCGTGTTCAGACTCACCACGCGCGGCTCGACCACCTGTTGCCGGCTGAAGGCGAGCAGCTGGCGCGTGAGCGCCGCCGCGCCGTCCGCCGCCTTCCGGACCTGCTCGAGGTCGTCGCGCTTGGCATCGCCGGGCGCCAGGTCTTCCAGCAGGAGGTCCGAGTAGCTCGTAATCACGGTGAGCAGGTTGTTGAAGTCGTGCGCGATTCCGCCCGCCAGCCGTCCCACGGCTTCCAGCTTTTGCGATTGCAGCACCTGCTGCTGGAGTCGTCGCTGGTCGGTGACGTCACGAACGAAGGTCTCGTAGTATTCGACCCGCCCCGCCGCATTCCGCACCGCGCGCACGCTGAGCTGCACCGTCAGCAGGCGACCGTCCCGGCGCTTCCAGGTCGCCTCGACGTTGTCGTACTGGCGGTCGCTGTACGTATCCCGCTCCACCAGTCGCTGCCGCTCGGCGGCATCGGCGTACACGTCCCGCGCCATGTCGAGCCCGAGCACGTCAGCGGCGGAATCGTATCCCAGGATCCGCACGACGGCGGCATTCACCGACAGAAACCTGCCCTCCGGGCTCGAGCGATAGATCCCGACAGGCGCATGCTCGACCAGGGTCTCGTAGCTCGCCTCCGTCGCGCGCAGTGTGGCGCGCGCCTTGGCCTCGCGCAGCTCGCGCTCGATCGCGGGGAGCAGGCGTTTGAGCTGCCCCTTCGTGACGTAATCGTGTGCGCCCGCCTTCATGGCCGCCACGGCGAGCTCTTCGGTGATCGTCCCGGAGACGCAGATGTAGGGGACGTCGAGTCCCCGCTCCCGCAGCATCGCCAGAGCGGCGGTGCCGCTGAACTGCGGCATGCTGTAGTCGCCGATCACCAGGTCCCACGAGTGGCGGTCGAGCGCGGCCTCGAGGGCGGCCGCCGTGTCGACCCGCTCGTGCGTCAGGTCGTAGCCCGCCCCCCGGAGCTCTCTCAGCACCAGGCGCGCGTCGTCCTCCGAGTCTTCGACCATCAGCACCCGCAAGGGCTTGCCCATGACTACCAAGCTGGGGTTTCCACGGGGGGCCGGAGTGAGCGTCGTCACGTGCTGCTCCGCCACCCTGCTCACGTTTCGCGGGTGATGCGACCACGCCACACTAAAAAGCCCTAGATTGGTGGGCGGCGCGGGGACCAACAGGGGGTTCACGGGGCCGTGCACTAGGGCGTTTTTTGCGGCAAGGACGGTCACAACGCGACACACTCGGCAGGCGATAGCAGCGACGGTGCGGTCGCGACGGCACCCTGTTTTCGGGCAGCCGCGCGAGCCATTTTGGACGGGCGGTGCCACGAGAACAACCCGGTGTAGTACGTGCGACGAGCGCCTCCTTTTCCCTGACCCTGCCGGAGCACGGGCGCGCATGAATTTCCCCAACGAAGTCGAAATCCTGCTGGTCGAGGACAATCCGCACGACGAGGAGCTGACGCTGCGCGCGCTCAAGGAGCGCAACATCGCGAACCAGCTGTTCGTGGCGCGCGACGGCGCCGAGGCGCTCGACTTTTTCTTTGGCGAGGGCAGTCACCCCTGGCGCGAGATCGGCATCGTGCCGCGCGTGATCCTGCTCGACCTGAAGCTGCCCAAGGTGGACGGCCTCGAAGTGCTGCGGCGTCTCAAAACCGACGAGCGCACCCGCGCCCTTCCGGTGGTCGTGCTCACGTCGTCGCGCGAGGAGCCCGACATCGCCGCGGCGTATCGGCTCGGCGCCAACAGCTATATCGTCAAGCCGGTCGACTTCGAATCGTTCGCCCGGGCGGTCTCGGACGTGGGGCTCTACTGGGTGCTGCTGAACGAGCTGCCCCGCTGACGCGCATGCCCACGCTCGCGCGCATCCTCATCGTGGAGGACGTCGCGACCGACGCGGAGCTCATCGAGCGCGAAATCCACCGCGCCGGGATCGGCTGTGCCACGCGCCGTGTCGATACGGAGCCGGCGCTGCGCGACGCGCTCCGCAGCTTCGCTCCCGACCTCGTCCTCACGGACCACTCGATGCCGCGACTCACGGCCCGCGATACCCTGCAGCTCGTCCAGCAGGAGACCCCGAACACGCCGGTGATCATCGTCACGGGCAGCCTCGATGAGGAAATCGCCGCGGAATACATGAAGGCCGGCGCGACCGACTACGTCGTGAAGCATCACCTGGAGCGGCTGGGCCCCGCGGTCCAGCGCGCGCTCGACCTGAAGCGGGCGCGCGAGGAGCAGGCGCAGGCCGAGGAAGCACGCCGCCAGGGCGAGGAGCGGTTCCGCGCGCTGATCGAGCACGGCGCCGACGCGATCGCGCTGCTCAGCCCCGACGGCGCGGTGTTGTTCCTCAGCCATTCGGCCGAAAAACTGTTCGGCTTCGCGCCCAGCGAGCTGGTCGGCCGGAGCGCGCTCGAGCTGTTGCACCCCGACGATGGTCCCCGGCTGCAGGCGCTCCTGGCGGACCCCGCCGGACGCCGCGGCGCGCCGCTCACGATCGAGTTGCGGCTGCTCCATCGGGACGCGTCGTGGCGCGCGGCTGAAGCGGTCGTCGTCAACCGGCTGAGCGAGCCCGCCGTCGGCGCGATCGTCGTCAACTTCCGCGATATCTCGGAGCGCAAGGAGGCGGAGCTGGCGCTGCGCGACTCCGAGGAGCAGTACCGCTCGCTCGTGGAGGGGGTGCGGGACGTGATCTTCGCGCTCTCACCCGACGGCGTCATCGCCTCGCTCAATCCCGCCTTCGAAACGATCACGGGCTCGCCCCGTGGCCAGTGGCTCGGCCAGCCGTTCGACCAGCTCGTGCACCCGGAAGACCTGCCCCTCGCCCTCGAGCTGTTCGGCCGGGTGGTGCGCGGCGAGCCGCGACCCACCGCGCAGTTCCGCATCCGCACCAGCAGGGGCGATTACCGCCTGGCCGAGTTCTCGGCCACCGCACAGCTGCGCGACGACCGGCTGATCGGCATCCTCGGGATCGGCCGAGACGTCACCGAGCGGGTGCTGCTCGAGCAGCAGCTCCGCCAGGCGCAGAAGATGGAGGCGGTGGGACGGCTGGCCGGCGGCATCGCCCACGACTTCAACAACATCCTCACCGCCATCACGGGGTACGCCGACCTGCTGCTCGAGGACCTGGCGCCCCAGGACCCGCGGCGCCAGGACGCTGAGGAGATTCACAAGGCGGCGGACCGCGCCGCCGGGCTGACCCGCCAGCTGCTCGCCTTCAGCCGCCAGCAGGTGCTGCAGCCGCGGGTGCTGGACCTGAACGCGCTCGTGAGCGAGCTCGAGAAAATGCTACGCCGCCTGCTCGGCGAGGATGTGAAGCTGGCGACCGTGCTGGCCCCGACGCTGGGCCGCGTCCGGGCGGACGCCGGCCAGCTCGAGCAGGTGATCATGAACCTCGCGGTCAACGCGCGCGACGCCATGCCCACGGGCGGCCAGCTCACGATCGAGACGGCGGACGTCGAGTTCGACGGCGGCTACGTGGCGGAGCACTACCCCGCCCCGCCGGGCAAGTACGCGATGCTCGCCGTCAGCGACACCGGCACGGGCATGGACCCCGTGACGCAGGCCCACCTGTTCGAGCCGTTCTTCACCACCAAGGAAAAGGGCAAGGGCACCGGCCTCGGGCTCGCCACCGTGTACGGCATCGTGAAGCAGAGCGGCGGATTCATCTGGGTGTACAGCGAGCTCGGCGTGGGGACCACGTTCAAGATCTATCTCCCCCGCGTCGACGCGGCGGTCGAACCGGCGAGCGGCCACGCCGCGCCCGTTCCCGTGCCCCGCGGCAGCGAGACCGTGCTCGTCGCCGAAGACGAAGCGCCGGTGCGCGCCGTGGCCCGCCACGCCCTGGAGCGCTACGGCTACCGCGTGCTCGAGGCCGCGAGCGCGGAGGCGGCCCTGGACGTGGCGCAGCGCTACTCGGGTCCCATCCACGTGCTCCTCACGGACGTCATCATGCCGGGACTCTCGGGGCGGGATCTGGCGGCCCGTCTCGCGGCGCTGCGGCCCGAGACGCGCGTCATCTACATGTCGGGCTACACCGACGACGCCATCACCCGCCACGGCGTGCTCGAGCCCGGGTTCGTGTTCGTGCAGAAGCCCTTCACCCCGGACGCCTTGGCGCGCACCGTGCGCGACGTGCTGGACGGCACCACCGAGCGGCGGAAGCGCGCTTGATCGGGACGGGCCTGTCGCTCGAGCGCAGGATCCAAATCGGGTTCGGCATCGCCGTCGCGATCATCGTGGCGGTAGGCGCGGTCGCGCTGCGGAGCACGGAGGCGACGGTGAGCAGCGCGCAGTGGGTGGCCCACACGCTGCAGGTGCGCGCGGAGCTCGAGGCCGGCTTCGCCGATCTCATCGAGGCCGAGACCGGCGTGCGCGGCTACGTGATCACGGGCGACACGACCTACCTCGCACCCTATCACTCGGCGCGGGCGACGCTGAACAGCCGTCTGGCGGGTCTGCGGGCCCTCACGGCGGACAATCCCGCGCAGCAGCGCCGGCTCGATTCGCTGGACACCCTCGTCGCGACCCGCCTCGAGCGGTTCCAGTGGACCATCGAAACGCGCCGCACCGGCGGGCCGGCCGCGGCCGCCCGGGCCGTCGTCGGCGGCCGGGGGAAGGAGCTCATGCAGCTGGTGCACGACGTGATCACGCAAATGGAGGAGGACGAGGGGCGGCTGCTGGCACAGCGCGCTGTGACGCTTCAGGCCAAGGCGCGCCTGGCGCGCCTCACGGCCTGGACCGGGGCCCTCGTCGCGTTCGCACTCGCCGGCCTCGCGAGCGTGCTGGTGGGTCGTGAGATGGCGGGGCGCCGCGTCGCCGAACAGCGGCTCCGCCTGCTGGTGGGGAGTGTGCGTGACTACGCCATCTACATGGTCGACCCTGCCGGGTACGTCAAGACCTGGAACGCCGGAGCCGAGCGGATCAAAGGGTACGCCCCGCCGGAGATCCTCGGCCAGCACTTCGCGCGCTTCTTCACGCCGGAAGACGTCGCCGCCGGTCGGCCCGCGGCCGTGCTGCACGCCGCCGCGACCGAGGGACGCTACGAGGAGGAGAACTGGCGGCTCCGCAAGGACGGCTCCCGCTTCTGGGCGGACGTCGTGATCACCGCCGTACGGGACGACCGGGGCGCGCTGCTGGGGTTCGCCAAGGTGACCCGCGATCTCACCGAGCGCAAGCGAGCCGAGCAGGCGTTGCGCGCCAGTGAAGAGCGCTTCCGCATCCTGGCCGTGACCGCGAACGACGCCATCCTCTCGGCCGACCGGCACGGCCACATCACCTATTTCAATCCGGGCGCAGAGCGGATCTTCGGGCTCCGCTCCGACGAGGTGATCGGTCAGCCGCTCACCGTGCTGATGCCCGAGCGATTCCGGGAGGCGCATCGCGCGGGACTGGCGCGCTACGTGGCCACGGGTGAGGCGCGCGTCATCGGCAAGACGGTCGAACTCGCCGGTCGGAGAAACGACGGGACCGAGTTTCCGCTCGAGCTGTCGCTCGCGGCCTGGAAGCACGGATCCGAAGTCGCCTTCACGGCGATCATTCGCGACATCACGGCCCGCAAAGAGGGCGAGGACCAGCGGCGGCGCTACGCCGCGCAGCTCGAGGCGGCCAACAAGGAGCTCGAGGCGTTTTCGTATTCGGTGTCTCACGACCTGCGCGCCCCGCTCCGCGGCATCGACGGTTTCAGCCAGGCGCTGCTCGAGGATTATCATGATCGGCTCGACGACACGGGCCGCGACTTCCTGCAGCGCGTTCGGGCGGGGAGCCAGCGCATGGCGACCTTGATCGACGACCTGTTGAGCCTATCGCGCGTCACGCGCAGCGAGCTGCAGATGGCGGAGGTGAACCTGAGCGCCCTCGCCGCCGCGACCGCCGCGGAGCTGCAGAAGAGCGACCCAACGCGCGCCGTCACGTTCGCCATCGCCCCCGACCTGGTCGTCCGGGCGGACCCGGGGCTCATGCGTATCGTGCTGCAGAACCTGCTCGGCAACGCCTGGAAGTTCACCGCCAAGCGCTCGCCCGCACACGTCGAGTTCGGGGTGACGGCGAACGACCACGGGCGGGCGTATTTCGTACGAGACGACGGCGCCGGCTTCGACATGGCCTACGCCGCCAAGCTGTTCGGCGCGTTTCAGCGCCTGCACGCGGCCGCCGAGTTCCCCGGCACAGGCATCGGGCTCGCCACGGTGCAGCGCATCATCCACCGCCACGGCGGCCAGATCTGGGCCGAGGGCGCCCCCGAGCGGGGCGCGACCTTTTACTTCACGCTCTGAGTGGAGCACATCATGCACGACCGCTCGATCCTGCTGGTGGAGGACAACCCCGACGACGAGGCGTTGACCCGCCGCGCGCTCGCGAAGAACAACATCCAGAACGAGATCCTCCTGGCCCGCGACGGGGCCGAGGCCCTCGACTGGCTGTTCGGCACCGGCGCCCACGCCGGGGGCGCCGCCACGCCCGAGCTCGTGCTGCTCGACTTGAAGCTCCCCAAGGTCGACGGCCTCGAGGTGCTGCGGCGCATCCGGGCCAACCCCCGCACGCGCCTGCTGCCGGTCGTGATCCTCACCTCGTCCCGCGAAGAGAAGGACGTCGTCACCGGCTACGGCCTGGGCGCGAACAGCTACATCCGCAAGCCGGTCGACTTCAGCCAGTTCGTCGAGGCCGTGCGCCAGCTCGGGCTCTACTGGCTCGTCCTCAACGAGCCACCACCCAAGCCGGACGCGGCGTGACCGACCCGAGTGACGTCCGTCACGCCGCGCCAGGCGCCAGCGAGCAGCGCTTCCGCGCGCTGCTCGAGCATGCGAGCGACGTCCTCATGCTGCTGGACACGGACGGCACGGTGCTGTACGCCAGCCAATCGACGTCCCTCGTGCTCGGCTACGTCCCGACCGAGAACGTGGGCCGCCATGTGTTCGAGCTCGTCCACCCCGACGACCGTCCCGGCGCGCTGGAGCTGTTCGCCGAGCTGATGCAGGAGCCGGGCCGGCTGGTGCGCACCGAGCTGCGCGCCGTGCACAAGGACGGCAGCTGGCGGCGGCTCCAGGTGGTGGGCGTGAACCGGCTGAGCGAGCCCGCGATCCGGGCGATCGTCGTCACGTACCGGGACATCACCGAGCGGGAGCGCACCGAGCGGGACCTGCGGGAGACCCTGTCGCTGTTGAATGCCACCTTCGAGTCCACCGCCGACGGGATTCTCGTCGTGGACCTCGCGGGTCACATCGTCAGCTTCAACCGGAAGTTCGCCGAGCTGTGGCGCATTCCCGACTCGATCCTCGAGACCAAGGACGCCCCCCAGACGATAGCGTTCGTACTGGAGCAGCTGGTCGATCCCCAGGCCTTCCTGGCCAAGGTGCGCGACCTGTATGCCCGCCCCGACGCGTCGAGCTTCGACGTCCTGACGTTCAAGGACGGACGCATCTTCGAGCGCCTCTCCCAGCCCCAGCGCATCGGCGGGAAGAGCGTGGGCCGGGTGTGGAGCTTCCGCGACGTCACCGAAGCCAAGCGCGCGGAGCGGATCCAGCTCGCCACGTACCGGATCTCCGAAGCCGCCCACGCGCCGGGGACCCTCCAGGAGCTGTTCGGCGCGATCCATGCGATCGTGGGCGAGCTGATGCCGGCGAAGAACTTCTACATCGCCCTGTACGACGCCGCGTCCGACCTGTTGACCTTCCCGTACTACGTGGACGAATACGACAGCGACTTCCCCTCCAAGCGGCCCGGCAAGGGGCTCACCGAATACGTGCTGCGCACCGGCGAGCCGCTGCTGGTCACGCCCGAGGTGCAGGCCGAGCTCGAGCGGCGGGGGCAGGTCGAGCTGATCGGGGCGCCGTCCATCGACTGGGTCGGCGTGCCCTTGAAGATCGGCGATCGTCCCATCGGGGTGCTGGTCGCCCAGACCTACGCGCCCGGCGTGCGCTACGGCGAGACGGAGCGCCACATCCTCCAGTTCGTCTCGACCCAGGTCGCCATGGCCATCGAGCGCAAACGCGCCGAGGAGCAGCTGCACGAGAGCGAGCGCAAGTATCGGCTGCTGTTCGAGACCAACCCCGAGCCGATGTTCGTGTACGACTTCGAGACGCTGCGGATCATGGCGGTGAACGAAGCGGCGATCACGCGGTACGGGTACTCGGAGTCCGAGTTTCTGGCCCTCACCATCCGCGACATCCGGCCGGTCGAGGAGCAGGGCCGGCTGGAGCAGGAGCTGGCGCGCCGCACCGACGAGGGCGCCGTCCGCACGGGCGTGCGCCACCGCGCCAAAGACGGCCGGCTGTTCGAGGTGGACCTGGTGGCGCGGCCGCTCGAATTCGCGGGACGCCGGGCCCGCCTGGTGCTGGCGCGCGATGTGACCGCCCAGCGCCACCTGGAGGACCAGCTCCGCCAGTCGCAGAAGATGGAGGCCGTCGGCCAGCTGGCCGGAGGGATCGCCCACGACTTCAACAACCTGCTGACGGCCATCCTGGGCTCGACCCAGCTGCTGCTGCAGGCGACGCCGCCGGGCGACGCGCGCCGCGAGGACGTCGAGGAGATCCGCAACGCCGGCCTGCGCGCCGCCGAGCTCACGCGGCAGCTGCTCGCCTTCAGCCGCCGCCAGGTGCTCGCCCCCAAGGTACTCGAGCTGAACGCCGTGGTGGCGAACATGGACAAGATGCTGCGCCGCCTGATCGGCGACGACGTCGAGCTCGCCACCGCCCTCCACACCGAGGCGGGCGCCGTCAACGCCGACCCGGGCCAGCTCGAGCAGGTGCTCCTGAATCTCGTCGTCAACGCCCGTGACGCCATGCCGGGTGGAGGACGGGTGCTCATCGAGACCACCCGCATGACGCTGCGCGACGCGCTGGTGGAACGGCGTCATCGCCTGCCGCCCGGCGACTATGTGTGCCTCGCCGTCACCGACTCGGGGCTGGGGATGGACGAAGCCACCCAGGCACACCTGTTCGAGCCGTTCTTCACGACGAAAGAAGTGGGCAAGGGCACGGGGCTGGGCCTGGCCACCGTGTACGGGATCGTGAAGCAGAGCGGCGGCTACATCTGGGTGTATAGCGAGCCCGGGCGCGGCACGACGGTCAAGGTCTATCTACCGCGCGTACGCGGGGCCGCGGAGCCGCCGCTGCCCGCGCCCGAGCCGCCCCCCCTGCGGGGCGGAAACGAGACGGTCCTCCTGGTCGAGGACGCGGCGCCCGTGCGCACCCTGGCGCGCCGCAGCCTCGAGGCCCGCGGCTACCGGGTGCTCGACGCGCCCGACGGACCCAGCGCCATCGAGCTGTCCGCGCGGCACGCCGGCGAGATCGACGTCCTGGTGACCGACGTGGTCATGCCGGGGATGAGCGGGCGCGAGCTCGCCGAGCGGCTCGCACCCACGCGGCGGGCGATGAAGGTGCTCTATACCTCGGGATACACCGACGACGCGATGGTCCGCCAGGGCGTGCTCAGCGCGGGCGTCGCGTTCCTGCAGAAGCCGTTCGTACCCGACACGCTCGCCAGGAAGGTCCGTGACGTGCTCGACGGAGTGAGCTGACCGGCCGCTACTGCTTATCGATTATCCAGGATGCCCCGCAGGCGCGTGAGCAGGTCGTGTTCCGTCCACGGCTTGTGCAACAATGGCACCGCGGGGTCGGGGCTCGCGGCGCGGTCGGAATCGGAGTAGCCACTCGCGAACAGGAAGGGCACGGCGTGACCCTCGCGGCGGGCGGCGTCGTACAGGGCACGGCCGCCGAGGCGCGGCATCACCAGGTCCGAAAAGACGAGCCGCACGCCGGCGGTCTGGCGCAGTGCTTCGAGCGCCTCCAGCCCATCGGCCGCCGTGACCACCTGGTAGCCCGCCTCCTCCAGAATCCGCTTGGCCGAGCGCCGCAGCTGGTCGTCGTCCTCGACCACCAGCACCGTCTCGGAGCCGCCGCGGGCCTCGGGCGCCGCCGCATGCTGGCGCGCGGGGGCGGCGGCTTCCGCGGCGAGCGGGAAATAGACGCGGAAGCGGGTGCCCTTGCCCGGCTCGCTGTCGACCTCGATGCCGCCGCCGTGCTGCTTCACCAGCCCGTACACGGTGGCGAGCCCCAGCCCCGTGCCCTTCCCCGGCGCTTTGGTGGTGAAGAACGGCTCGAACATGCGCGCGCGTGTCGGCGCGTCCATGCCGACCCCCGTGTCCTCCACCGCCAGGCAGACGTGCTCGCCCGGCCGCAGGGCCCCGCACGCCTGGCGCTGCTCCTCGGAGAGGTGCACCAGGGTCGTTTCGAGCCGCAGCACGCCGCCGTCCGGCATCGCATCGCGCGCGTTGGTCGCGAGATTGAAGAGGATCTGCTCCGCGGCGTGCACGTCGGCCCGCACATCGGGAAGGTCCTCGCGGTCGTGCGTCATGATTTCCACGTCGGCGGGCAGGATGCGCCGCAGGAACCCGGACAGGTCCCGCACCAACCCGCCCAGCGACACGGGCTGGAGCTCGAGGCGCGAGCGCCGCGCGAAGCCGAGCAGCTCCTTCACCATCACGCGCCCGCGCAGCGCCGCCGACATCACGTCGCGCAGGTCCGCGTGGGCGGGTTCCTGCGTCGCCGGGATCGCCTTGGCGAGCAGCTGCGCGTTGGCCAGGATGATCGTGAGCAGATTGTTGAAGTCGTGGGCGATGCCGCCCGTGAGCTGGCCGATCGCCTCCAGCTTCTGCGATTGCCGCAGCTGCTCCTCCAGCGCCCGCCGCTCCGTGACGTCTTCGGCGATCGTCTCGAAGCATTCAATGCTGCCGTCGCCGCGCCGGGCCGCCCGTCCCGCGAGCCGCACCAGAATCGATTGGCCGTTCCGGCGCTTCCAGGTCACCTCCACGCCGTCGATCACGTCCCCCGAGCTTTCGAAGCGGGCGAGGATGCGCTCCCGCGCCGCGGGGTCGGCGTACACGTCGGTCGCGAGGTCCACGCCCAGCAGCTGCTCCGAGGACTCGTACCCGAGCATGGCGACGAGCGCCGGGTTGACCGTGAGGAAGCGCCCGTCCGGTGTGGACCGATAGATCGCGTAGGAGGCGTGCTGCACCAGCGCCCGGTGGCTCTCCTCCGACCGGCGCAGGGCTTCCTCCGCGCGGCGGCGCTCGGTGATGTCCGTCCCCACGCCGATCACGCCCGCCACCGGTCCGTCCCCGTCCCGCACGGGCGAATACCAGGTCTCGAACACCACGCCGAACACTTCCACGACGGACGAGAAGGTCTCCCCCGCCAGGGCGCGCCGCACGTCGGCCAAGGCGTGCGGCAGATCGGCGTACAGCTCGAAGGCGGAGCGGCCGACGAGCAGCGCGGGCCGCAAGCCCACGGCGTCGAGCGCGCGGCCTTCGACCATAGTGAACACCCCGTGGCGATCGAGCGCGAACAGCACCAGCGGCGCGCCGGCGATCACCGTGCGGAGCCGCTCCTTGTTCTCGCGCAGGGCCCGCTCCTGCCGCCGCCGCTCGGTCACGTCGCGCGCGTTGACGATGAGGTGCGCCGTGCCGCCGTGCTCCGCCCGGGCCTGGCCCACCGCATCGAGCAGCCGCCACGCGCCGTCCTGCGCCCGGAAGCGGAACTGCGCCGCCTGCGGGCTGCCGGGACGCTGGATCGCGCGGGCCAGCGCCTCGGCCACCAGTGCGATGTCGTCGGGATGTACGTAGTCGAAGGCGTTGTGCTCCAGCAGGTCGCTGGGCGCGTAGCCCAGCACCCGCTCGACCGAGGGGCTCGCGTAGCGGAACACGCCGTTCTCGCCGACCACGGTGACGATGTCCGAAGCGTTTTCGATGAGCGAGCGGAAGTGCTCTTCGCTCGACCGCAGCGCCGCCTCGGTGCGGGCCCGATCGATCGCGGTCGCAAGGACATTGGCGACCGCCTGCAGGAAATGCGCGTCGTGGATGGTGAACTCGCGGCGGCGCGGCGCGTGGGCCCCCAGGATGCCGAACGGCCGCTCGTTGCCGTGCACCAGCACGCTGAGGCTCGACACCACGCCGTGCGACGCGAGCAGCGGCGAGCTTCCGAACCGCCGCTCCGTCGCGAGGTCCTCGACCACCACCTGGCCCGTCGAGCGCAGCACGTAGCCCGCGTGCGAATCGGCGTCGGCCGGCAGAATCGTCCGCCCCACGGCGCCCGCCCGCCACCCCACGCCGGCCCGCAGCAGCAGCGTGCGGCTCTCGGGCCGCAGCTCGAGCAGGCCGACGAGCTCCACCTCGAGGGCGCGCGCCGCGAGCGCCACGGCGGCGTCGATCAGCTCCGCCACGGGCGCGCCCGCGAGGGCCTGCTGCCCCAGGTGTGCCACCGCCTCCTGCTGCCGCGCCGCGCGCAGCCGCTCCTCCGACAGCGTCAGCCGCGCGTCGCGGGCCGTGTCGTCCTGGCGCAGGAGTCTGAACCGGTTCGTGCTCACACGCGAAGCTTGCATCCGCCGCCGCCGCTTTCCATTATGGGCTTCACACAAACCCGGTGCGCCCCATCACATCTGTGCCAAGTGACCACTGCACAACGACCTACCACGCGGCGCCATGATGCAGTACCTGCTGCTCCGCGACCTGGCGATCATTTTTGCCGGCTCGCTCCTCGTCATTCTCGCCTTCCACCGTCTCAAGCTCCCGGCCCTGCCGGGCTTCATCGTGGCCGGCGTGCTGCTCGGCCCCAACGCGCTCGGCCTGGTCTCCGACGTCCATCAAGTGGAGAGCCTGGCCGAAGTGGGCGTGATTCTGCTGCTGTTCACCATCGGCATCGAATTCTCCCTCAGCCGGCTGCGCGAGATGGGGCGCCAGGTGATCATCGGCGGCGGCGCGCAGGTGCTGCTCACCGTCGGGCTCGCCGCCGCCCTCGCCGCCGGGCTCGGCCTCGCGTGGCGCGTCGCCGTGCTGGTGGGGTTCCTGGTCGCCCTGTCGAGCACCGCGATCGTGCTGAAAGGACTCGCCGACAAGGGCGAGATCGACACACCGCACGGTCGCCTCGCGACGGGGGTGCTCATCTTCCAGGACCTGTGCGTCGTGCCGATGATGCTCGTGCTGCCGTTTCTGGCGGGAGGAGCGGGCGGGGGGGCGGTGGGCCTGGGATGGGCGCTCGCCAAGGCCGGGCTCGTGGTGGCGGGCGTGCTCGTGCTGGCGCGCACCGTCGTGCCGCGCGTGCTGAGCGAGATCGTCAAGACACGCAGCCGGGAGTTGTTCCTGATCGCGGTCATCCTGGTCGGTACGCTCACCGCGCTCGGCACCGCGGCAGCCGGGGCGTCGCTCGCCCTCGGCGCGTTCCTGGCGGGGCTCGTGATCTCGGAGTCCGACTATGGACACCAGGCCATGGCCGAGCTGCTGCCGTTCCGCGACGTCTTTATCTCCCTGTTCTTCGTGACCGTGGGCGTGGTTCGAGGAGACGAAGAGGTCGCTACTCCGGGTCCCCAATTCCGGCTCCTCGCAGGGGATGTGCTCGTCGTGGTGGGGCAGGCGCATCAGCTGCAGGCGGCGGCGAGGCTTACTGCTGGCAATACTGCTGCGATAACGCAACAGTGAGAATCGTGACTGTTGCGGCACAGCACCGAATAAACAGCGAAAACCTAGGTATATTGGGCATTATCTGGCGAGTGCGTACTCACTCCAACGCGTAATACCAGCCAGAACACTGACTTGCACTAGCACAAGACCCGCACAAGTACCATAAGTTCCTATGAAATAGCAGCTTACGTTTTCCACATCGCCCCTATTTTCTGCCCCGGGCTAAATTCTGGCCATGCCAATACCCCCCCTGTACGGCCATGAGGGGACCCGAAACCGGCTGGTAGGCGCCATCGCCTC
>Ga0209805_1000750_pt1 | contig 19887 bp, 18 predicted proteins | sample GraSoiAngelo_148_FD_185905 | JGI IMG/M metagenome (GOLD analysis project Ga0209805, IMG submission 185905) | Grasslands soil microbial communities from the Angelo Coastal Reserve, California, USA - 14_1009_09_20cm (SPAdes) (version 2) | ecosystem: Environmental > Terrestrial > Soil > Grasslands ...
ACTCCTCGCGATAGGCCCTTGGCGCCGCCGCGGGATGGAATTGCCGGACGATTCGTTCGGCCAGGCGTTGCTTGACATTACGCGGATTCTCCCCATCATTCAGGGCGCGGATCTCGGCGGCCAACTCCTCCGGGCCGATGTCCGTAGTCAGTTGGAGGTAGCGGGTGATGAGCTGATCGGGAACACTCATGACCTTGCGATACATGACATCGGGCGGCTCGTCGATGCCAATGTAGTTCTCGAGGCTCTTGCTCATCTTCTGGACGCCGTCAAGCCCTTCCAGCAGCGGCATGGTCTGGACGTCTTGGGGCGGCTGGCCGTAGGCCTGCTGGATGTCGCGGCCAACCAGCAGGTTGAAGGTCTGATCGGTCCCGCCCAGTTCGAGATCCGACTTGACGGCGACGGAGTCATAGGCCTGCAGCAGCGGGTAGAGCAGCTCGTGCAAGCCGACCGGCCGGCTCTCCTTCATTCGCTTGGTGAAGTCTTCGCGAGCCAGCATCCGCGCCACCGTGTAGCGGCTGGTCAACTGCACGACGTCTTGCAGGTGCATCTTGTCGAACCACTCCGATTGAAAGCGGACCTCGGTCTCGGCTTGATCGAGGATCTTCCACGCCTGATCGAGGTACGTCCTGCCCGCTTGCTCCACCTCCGCCTTGGTGAGCTGGGGCCGGGTGATGTTCTGGCCAGACGGGTCACCAATTCGGGCTGTCCAGTCGCCGATGATCAGGACGGCGCGGTGCCCACGTTCCTGGTAGCGCCGCAAAGCGCGCAGCACGACCGTGTGGCCGAGATGGATGTCGGGGCGGGTCGGGTCGAGACCGAGCTTGACGCGCAACCGCTCGCCGCGGTCGACGCGACTCCTTAAGTGCTCGCGATCGTTGATCTCCACCGCGCCGGTGATAACGGCTTCCCAGGCGCTGTGATCAATGTTTTGTCGTTTCTTCATCGTTCCGTCACGCGTTCACGACGCCGAGTATATCTGCGGTCGACGCGATTCACTGTGCTTTTTTAGCGAACTCAACCGTTATAGACCCGGTGTCCGAAGAGAAGCACCGGTTTGCCCGGCGCGCCGCAATCCGCGTGCTGACCATTACCCGGATCGCCCGGCGCCGCAAGGGTGGCAACCTCCACAAGATCATCATCGTCGGCCTCACCGTGCTGGGGTTGCTCAGCGTGGGTGGCGGCGCCGAGGCGGTCGACAAGTACCAGACCTATACCCGCGACCTGCCGGACCCGGGCTCGCTAAGTGCCAAGGAATTGGCACAGGCCACCAGGATTTACGACCGCAATGGGGTCCTGCTCTACGTCAAGCACACGGACGGCGTCGTCCGCACGGTGATGCCGCTTTCGGCTATCTCCCCGCACCTGGTTGACGCCACGATCGCGCTGGAGGATCGGCTGTTCTACACGCACAACGGCATTGACATCCGCCGCATTATCGGAGCGGCGATCGCCGATGTCACACACCAGGGAGTTGAACAGGGTGGTAGCACGATCACCCAGCAACTCGTCAAGCGGATGTACGTCGGCAGCGCCAACTCGCTGGAGCGCAAGGTCCGGGAGGCGACCCTTGCGCTTGAGATCGAGCGCCGCTTTTCGAAGAACGAGATCCTGACGCTCTATCTCAACCAGATCTTCTACGGCAACGAAGCCTATGGTGCCGAGGCCGCCGCGCAAACCTACTTTGCCAAGCCGGCCAAGGATCTCGATATCGCCGAGGCCGCCATGCTGGCTGGCATTCCGAACGCGCCGTCCCAGTTCGACCCATACAACCCGGCCACGGCGGCGAGCGCCAAAAACCGCCAGGAACTCGTGCTCAGAGACATGCTGCGCGACCACTACATCAGCCAGACCGAGTACGACAAGGCCGTCAAGGAAGTCCTCAAGTACAAGAACGGGAGCATCCAGAAGGATCTCAAGGCTCCCTGGTTCGTCGATTACGTGCTTCGGCAACTGAGCCAGCAATATGGTGACGCCGTGGTGGCGGGTGGCGGCCTGCGCGTCTACACCACGCTGGACTACAACCTCCAGCTGGTGGCCGAGCGGGCGGTCAGCGCCAACGTCAACCGGGCCGACCTGCGGGCCCGCAACGTCAACAACGGCGCCGCGGAAGTTATCGACCCAGCAACCGGCCAGGTGCTGGCCATGGTCGGCAGCGCGAACTACTACGACCAGGCCATTGGCGGTCAGTACAACGTCATCACCGACGGCCAGGGCCGGCAGCCCGGCTCCTCCTTCAAGATCTACGTCTACGCCACGGCGCTGGCCAATGGTTATGCGCCGTCCAACCTGATTCTCGACAAGCAAGGTAAGATCGACGGCCACCCGTTCGTCGACTGGGACCATCGTGACGAGGGCGTGATCACCATCCGGCGGGCGCTGGAAGAATCGCGAAACATCCCTGCCCTGCTGCTGCTGAAGCAATTAGGGTACGACCGCGTCTTTCAAACGGCGCGGATGATGGGTCTCACCAGCGCCAACCTGACGCCCGAGCGAGGCCTGGCGCAGGCGATCGGGGCCAGCGAGGTGCTGCCGATGCAGCACTTCAACGCGTACGGGGTGCTGGCCTCAGGCGGCATTTACCACGATCCGACCGTGCTGCTCAAGGTGGTCGACAGCGAGGGTCGTGTCCTGCAGGAGTGGAAGCCGAATCCAGGTGTGCGGGTCCTGCCGGCGCCGGTCGCCTACATGATCAGTGACATCCTGCGACCGGTTGGGGCGGCCCTCAACATCAAGCGGCCCTTCGCCGCAAAGACGGGCACCACGGAGAACTGGCATGACTCCTGGCTCATCGGCTACAACCCGGACATCGTGATCGGGGCCTGGATGGGCCACACCTGTGCGGGAGGGTGTCCCGCGAATGTGAACTCCAATCTCAACGTGGTCTGGGGCGTTCAAGGGGCCGGGCTGATCTTCCGCGACATCTTCAACGCCTACGAGGCCGGCAAGCCGGTCCATGACTTCGCACTGCCGGACGGACTCAAGAAAGTTACCGTCTGCAAGGCCAGCGGGCTGCTGGCGACGCCCTCCTGCGCTGGCCAGACCATCTCGGATTGGTTCATCGCAGGCACCGCGCCGGCCCGCCAGGATGACTGGTACCAGCCCTTCCGGGTCTGCACGACGGACGGTCTGCTGGCCACGCCCGACACGCCGGCGAAGTTCATCGCCGTCAAGACCTTCGTGGTGTACCCGCCCGGCTACCCGGACGACATGAAGGACAAGAACAGCCCGCCGCCGCCGACCCAGAACTGTCAGCTGACGACGGAGACGATCCCTCCGACGCTGACCCTGGCTCAGGCGCCCCAGGCGGACGGGAGCGTCCTGGTCACCGCCACGGCGACGGACAACGAGGCCATCAAAGAAGTCGACTTCTTCCTCGATGGGACGAACAAGCCGGTGCGCCTCACCCAGGGCCCCTTCACCTTCGTGATCAAAGGATCACCGGGCAGCAGCCACACGCTGAGCGTAAAGGCCTACGACTACAATCCCGCCAACCCACCGGCGCTGCAGACCATCACCGTGACGTTGCCTTAGGCACGCGAGACGGACCGACTCCCGATCACGGCGAAGCGGTAGGGAAAGTCCACCGCGCGCGAGATTCCGATCCGCCGAGAAACGGCCACCTGATCAGCCGCTGCTGGCGTTCCTGCCGAAATTCCGAGGGGGCCGCGGGTGAAATCACGACCGTTGTCCTTGAGCGTGAGACCAAAGGCGCGCCCGATCTTCCCCGGACCGCTGAGCAGCCGGCTCGCCGCTCCATGGTCGCCCTGGGCCCGCATGAGGTCGATGCCGGCCAGCGGCTCCAGGCCGCGGAGCAGCACTGCTCCCGCAGTTCCGGGTCGTTCAGCCGTGACGTTGAGGCAGTAATGCATGCCGTAACTGAAGTAAACGTAGGCATGGCCGGCCGGGCCGAACATGACCGTGTTGCGGGCCGTCGGGCCCCGGAACGCATGGGAAGCCGGGTCGGCAGCCCCCGTGTAGGCCTCGGTCTCGACGATGCGGCCTGCCAGCAAGCCACCTGCTGTCCGGTAGAAGAGGATGCGGCCGAGCAGGTCACGAGCAAGCGTCACCGGATCGCGGGCGAAGAAGCTTCGTCGAAGCCTCGGCGTCGTCAGATCAATTAATGCGCGCCGAGAAGTTGGGTGAAGTATTCGCTGATGCTACTGGGCAGCACGAGCGAGAAGATCACGCGGGTCAGCGGTTCGAGGCCGTAGAAGTGGGGAGCGAGAAGCGAGTTGTTGAACCAATCCTGGGCGGTAATGAACGCCGGAGGCGAGGCATAACCGCCCGGCAGTTGGGCCTTCACGATCCCCACGCCGATGATCAGGATCACGGTGATCTCGAAGGCCCCCACGACGGCACCGGTGAGGATGCCCGTCAATCGGTCGAAGGCGGGCGCGATCAGCATGTCGAGATAGCGCTGGTACACGGCGCCCAGCACTTCGAAGAGGGCGACGGCAAAGGTCACGATGACTGCGTAGGTGAGCACGTGCGCCCACAGCGCCGATGTGATCCCAAAGGTCGTTCCGATGTAAGCGGAGGTATTCGCGCTCGTCAGGGTCGCCGCGCCAATCCCGGCGAAGAGTCCCGCGAAGGCCACGATCCGCCGTACCAGGCCAAACGCCCACCCGAGCGCGACATTGACAAGCAGGATGATGACGATGATCAGGTCCAGGAAGTCCATCAGGAGCGCACCTCGGCGGCAAACCGCTGTTTGAGACCGTCAATGATGCGTTGCTGTACCGTCGAAACTTCCTCATTGGTCAGGGTTCGATCGTCAGCCTGGTATTGCAGGCGGAATGATAGGCTGCGGGCGCCGGCCCCCAGCTGGGGCCCCTGGTATTCACTCAACATAGAGATGTCCCGCAACGTGTAACCGCCCAGCTGGCGGATTACTTGCACGAGATCGTTACTGGCGATCTTTCCTCGAACCACGACCGTAAGGTCACGCCTGACCCCCGGAAACCGCGGGAGCGGGCGGGCCTGGGGGGTCCGCTCCCCTCCAGCGGTGAGGCGATCAAACAGCACTTCGGCCGCCACCGCCCGCCCCGGCAGATCGAGCCGGGCAAGTGTGGCGGGATGCACCTCGCCGACGATGCCGATCGGCTCGCCGCCGTCCAGGATTTCCGCGCTGCGCCCGGGATGGAAGCCAGAAGCCTCAGCCTGACGGAAATCCGTTGAGGCCACCGCCAACCGGTCCCGCACCGTCGCGACAGTGGCCTGCAGCGCACGCAGCTCGGCGGACGCCGCATCGCCGCCGCCCGAGGGGATGTGGATCGCGATTGCCAGCAGGCGCGGTTCATCGACAAACTCGGTTGCCTGCTTCCAGAAACCCCAGCCGAGCTCGAAGAGACGAGCTCCGGGCTGGTCCTGTCGAGCGTTCAACGCCAGCGCCTCGAGAAGTCCCGGCAGCAGGCTTCGACGAAGCGCGTCGCGGTTCTCGGCCATGGGGTTGTCGATGCGAACAAGGGACCGGGGTGCGGCGGGCATCCCGATCTCCGACGTCCCGGTCGAACTGACCAGGCTGTTGGTCACGGCCTCATCGACTTCGCGGCCGGCCAACACCTCGCGCGCGATCTCATCCGCGTCCTGGCGCTGATACAGGTCACGCACCGGGGTTCGCTCCCCGGGCAGCGTACTGGGCACCCGGTCGTAGCCGTACACCCGCCCGATCTCCTCCACCAGGTCCTCGGGGATGGTGCAGTCGAGGCGAAAATCGGGCGGGCGGGCGCGAAGCATGCCGTCGGAGCGTTCAATCGAAAAATGGAGCCGCTCGAGAATGCCGGCTGCCTCAGCCGGCTGCACCCTGACTCCGAGCACACGCTCGATCCGGTCACCGCTGACCTCGATGCTCGGCAGCTTGAGCGGCCCGGGGTAGACATCGGTTGACCTGGTTTGTTTTCCGCCCGCAAGCTCGCCGATGAGTGCAGCTGCACGATCGACGGCCGGCAGGCTCAGAGCGGGGCTCAACCCCTTCTCGAACCGGGATGATGCCTCCGTGCGCAGGCCGAGCGTGCGCGCCGTGCGCCGGATTGATCGGGGCTCCCAGGTGGCTGCCTCCAGGAAAACCTCTGTTGTCCCCTTCTGGACGGCGCTGTCGGCGCCACCATGTCATGTGAGGTCAGCCGCCGCGCCTTGCCATCGAGGCATGCGATCTCCTCGCCTTCGCGCGCCCGGCGCACGACGACCCGCCCATCCTTGAGGCGGAGGTAATCGAACGCGTGCATCGGCTGGCCGGCTTCGAGCATCACGTAGTTCGTGATGTCGACCACGTTGCTGATCGGCCGCACGCCGGCGGCCCGAAGCCGCGCCTGCATCCACGGCGGCGAGGGGGCGACCGTGACGCCCGTGACCAGGCGGCCGACAAACCTCCGGCACCCGTCGGGCGCGTCGATTCGTACCAGGTCCCTGGCATCGGCGACGCGGGGCTTTGAGGAGGTCGGCTCTTTGACGGACAGGTTGAAGAGAGCGCCAACCTCCCTGGCAATGCCGAGATGGCAGAGGAGGTCGGGACGATTCGATTTGATCTCGAGCTCGAGGATGGTGTCGCGCGGATACAACCGGCGAAGGTCCTCCCCGGGCGTGGCGCCCTGATCGAGGATCAGGATTCCGGCCGCATCCTCGCCGAGGCCGAGCTCGACGGCGGAGCACAACATGCCCGCGGATGGAACGCCCAGGAATGATTTCGTCTCGATCCGTCGGTCGTTGAGCCGGGACCCCGGTACGGCGTAAGGCACCCGGTCGCCGACCGCCAGGTTCCAGGCGCCGGTGACGACGTCGGCGACGGTTGGGCCGGCGCTCACCGAGGCGATCTGGTTCTTTGTTGACCCTGGTAGCGGCCGCAGCCCCTTGATCTCAGCGACCACCACGCCTTCGAAATCGACGTCCTGCTCGTGGATCCGATTCACCTCGTTGCCGGCCAGCGTCAACCGCTCGGCCAGCGTCGTCACATCGACCTGGACGTCGACATAGTCCTTCAGCCAGTTGAGTGAGATCAGCATGGGCTCAGAACTGCCTCAGAAAGCGCACGTCGTTCTCGAGGAACAGGCGGAGGTCGGAGACGTTGTACTTCAGCATCGCCAACCGGTCCAGCCCGGCACCGAAGGCGAAGCCGGCATAGTGGTCGGGGTCGACGCCGCCGTTGCGGAGCACCTGCGGATGAACCATCCCGGCGCCCAGGATCTCCAGCCAGCCGCCCTTGCAGCTCCGGCAGCCCGCACCAGCGCAAATTCCACAGGACACCGCCGCTGCAATGCTCGGTTCCGTGAAGGGGAAGTGATCGCCGACGATGCGGATGCGCCGATCGGGACCGAACAATGAGCGGGCGAAGTATTCGATAGTTCCCTTCAAGTCCGAAAGACGAATATCGTGGTCGACGACTAGGCCCTCGAATTGGTAGAACTGCGAAGCGTGGGAGGGGTCGGTCGCATCGCGCCGGTAGACGGCGCCCGGGGCGATGATCCGGATGGGCGGCTTGTGGCTCTGCATATATCGGATCTGCACCGGTGAGGTGTGGGTGCGAAGCAGCAAGTGGTCAGCCTCGACGTAAAAGCTGTCCATGGTATCGCGCGCAGGATGTTCCTGCGGGATGTTGAGCGCTTCGAAGTTGTGGAACTCATCCTCCACCTGTGGTCCCAGCGCCACCTCGTAACCGAGCCGGGAGAAGATTGCCTTTACCTCCCGCAGGATCAGCGTCAGGGGATGAAGGTGCCCCCGCCGAACCGGAGAAGGGACAAACGTCATGTCCGCCCACTCCTCATCACCAAGCGTCTCGAGCCGTGCGGCCTGCAGGTCCCGGGCGCGCGACGCCAGCAGGTTTTCGATTTCGGCTTTGAGCGCATTGGCGCGGGCGCCGGCGGCCGCCCGTTGATCGGCCGGTACACTGCCGAGACCCCTTAGCGCCCCCGTCAACAGGCCCTTCTTCCCCAGGAGGTCGACGCGAAGTTGGTTAAGCGCCGCTTCATCGGCCGCCGTGCCGATCCGTCGGCGTGCATCGACGCCAATCGCATCCAGGTCGCCGACGTTGACGCTCATCTAACCTCGGGCCCGCACGCGCATCCGAGCGCTAGAGGCGTTCAACTGTCTGCGCTAATTTACGACTTGGGGCCGCCCTTGGCGACGGCGATCAGTTCGCTGAAGGACTCGGCGTCGCGAACCGCCAGATCGGCAAGCATCTTTCGATTGATGTTGACGCCGGCCAGCTTGAGGCCGTGCATGAACTGGTTGTACGGCATCCCCTGGCTGCGGGACGCGGCGTTGATCCGGGCGATCCAGAGCTTGCGCATGTCGCGCTTGCGCGCCCGCCGGTCGCGATACGCGTACTCGAGCGCGTGGAGCAGAGCTTCATTGGCCGGCCTGAACAGCGTTCGGTGCGTCATGCGGAAACCCTTGGCCAGATTCAGGATCTTCTTGTGGCGACGGCGGGACGGGACACTGCGCTTGACGCGGGGCATCTCAGTCCTTCTCCTTCATATAAGGGGCAGCCCGCCGCAGACGCCGGGCATCCTTCCCCGTCAGGATGAGCAGCTTGCTGTACTGACGCTTCCGGCGCGGGCTCTTGTGCCCGAGCAGGTGACTCTTTTGCGCGTGTGGACGCACGATCTTGCCGGTCTTCGTAATCCGAAACCGCTTGGCCGACGCGCGATGGGTACGGAGTTTAGGCATCGATCGCTCCTTTAACTCTTGCGTGCCTGGGCTTGCGGCTGGGGCGCCTGGGCGGCCGCCGCCGGCGCCAGGATCATGATCATGTTGCGACCCTCCAGCAACGGCATTCGCTCGATGGTGCTGATCGTCTTCAGCTCCAGCGCCATTCGGTCCAGGAGCTTCTTGCCGATGTCCTGGTGCACCATCTCGCGCCCGCGGAACATGATGGTCAGCTTGACTTTGTCGCCCTCTTCGAGGAACGACTTGACCGCGTGAAATTTCGTCTGGAAGTCGTGCTCGCCGATCTTGGGACGAAGTTTCATTTCCTTGACCTTGATGACGTTGTGCTTGCGGCGCCCATCTTTGTCTTTTTTCAGGCTCTCGAATTTGAATTTGCCGTAATCCATGATCCGGGCCACTGGCGGCTGCGCCTGGGGCGCGACCTCGACCAGGTCCATTTCCCGCTCGACCGCGAGAGCCTTGGCCCGGTCGGTGGTCATGACGCCTAATTGTTCGTTGCGATCGTCGATAACGCGGACTTCGGCGGCGCGGATCTGATCGTTGATCCGAAGTTCCCTAAATGCCGTGGATCAAGCCTCCTTCGAACATAAAAAAAGATAGCCCCGAGGCTATCTGCGTCCCCTTGACCTCTTCGGCGCCGGCCTCGAGGTGAGAGTTTGGGACAGCCTCTCTTGGCACGCGGGAGTATAACAGGTCGGATTTAGAGCGGTAACCGCGACTCGTCTTCGAGCTGGCGGAGAAAATCCTCCACACCAAGCGCCACCTGATCGCCACCTTCCCGCCGGCGGATGTTCAGGGTTCCCGCCTCCAGCTCTTTGTCGCCGACCACTGCCATGTACGGGACCTTCTGGAGCTGCGCGTCGCGGATCTTCGCCTGCATGCGCTCACCCCGACCGTCAACGTCGACCCGCAGGTCGCGCTGGCGGAACCGATCGGCCAGCTTGCTGACCGCCTCAAGATGCCGGTCGGCAATCGGAATGAAGACCAGCTGGACAGGTGCCAGCCAAACGGGAAACGCGCCGGCATAGCGCTCGATCAGGTACGCCATGAAACGCTCCATCGACCCGATCGGAGCGCGGTGAATCATCACCGGCCGCTCCATCGCCTGGGTGGACGTGACGTACTCCAGTGCAAAGCGTTCTGGCATCAGGAAGTCGATCTGGTTGGTCGAAAGGCTGAACTCGCGGCCAATCGCATCCTTGATCTGGACATCGAGCTTCGGTCCGTAGAAGGCCGCTTCGCCCGGCGCCTCGACGAAGGGATGACCTGAAGCGCGCAGCGCCTCGCGCGCGGCGTCCTGGGCGCGCTGCCACACGGCGGGGTCGCCCATCCACTTATTACTGGAGTCGTCCCGGAGGGACAGCCGGAAATAGAAGTCGGTGATGCCGAAGGCCTTGTATACCTGCAGGATCAGCTCGATCACTCGCTCGAATTCGTCGTTCAGCTGGTCGGGCCGGCAGAAGATGTGAGCGTCGTTGATGGTGAAGGCCCGTACCCGGATCAGGCCGGAAACCTCTCCCGACTTTTCGTAGCGGTATACCGTGCCCAGCTCGGCAATCCGCACCGGAAGCTCACGGAAGCTGTACGCCTTACGCTGGAAGACACGTATGTGGTGCGGACAATTCATGGGCCGCAACTGCCACTGCTCCTCCTCCATTTCCGAGGGGGCGTACATCGAATCGCGATAGCGCTCGTAATGGCCGCTGGTCTTATAGATCTCCAGCCTGGCGATGTCCGGTGTCTTGACGTGCTCGTAACCCTGACGGCGCTCGAGGCGAAGGATGAACTCCTCCATCTGGCGCCGGATTGCGGCGCCCTTGGGCGTCAGTAATGGCAAGCCGCGGCCAACCATCTCGTCGATCAAATAGAGGTCGAGCTCCTTGCCGAGCTTTCGGTGGTCGCGCTTGGCAGCGTCCTCCAGCATCTTCAGGTGGCTGTCGAGCTCATCTTCAGTGGGAAACGCGGTGCCGTAGATTCGCGTCAGCTGCTGGTTCTTCTCGCTCCCCTTCCAGTAGGCGCCGGCGATGGTGAGCAGGCGGAATGCACCCAGTTGCCCAGCGTTCGCGACGTGTGGGCCAAGACAGAGGTCGGTAAAATTACCGGTCCGATATACCCGTGCCATGGCGTCGGTGACCTTGTCGCCGATCAACTCCACTTTGAGGGGCTGATGCAGCCGCTCGAATAGCGCGACCGCCTCGGCCGGTGGCAGCTCCTCCCGAGTGAACGGCGGTGCCGCCTTGATGATCTCCCGCATCCGGGCCTCGATCTTCGGCAGCTGCTCCGGCAGCAGCCGCTCTTTGAAGCCAAAGTCGTAGTAGAAGCCCTCATCCGTCGCCGGGCCGATGCCGATTACGGTCCCCGGAAAGAGATCGAGCACTGCCGCGGCCATCACGTGCGCCGTCGAGTGGCGCAGGGTTTCGAGGTCTTCGCTCATGACTGTGCCCTCAATAGGGCCAGCCGATTATACGAAGGGTCCGGGAACGCGCTTAAACGGCGCGCAGACGCTGCAGACCGGCCGGGATGTCATCCCGGCCCAACGTTCGCTCGTCGAGCGACGCCTCGATGTCCGGATGTACCTGGAACATGATGCTCAATTGGTGCGCCAGGGGAACGATCGGCGCGCGTCGCGCCTGCCGTCGAAGGCGTTCCTGCCGGCTCGGGTCCATCGCGCAGCAGCTGATGCTGCAGTACTTGGCCGTTGCCTTCTTGACGGAGGCGCTACACCCGGGGCGAGCGCAGATCCTGGGCGGAGCGGTTTGCTTCAAACCGTGAGCGACCTCCAACGTTCCCTCCAACTTCTTTTCAGTCCCTGCCGAGACCTTCTCCCCTGACGCGTTATTGATTATGCTCGCCGGACCCTGCAAGTCAAGCTTCGACTCTGCTTATCCACATCAACGCACCGACGAGAGGATTAGCTGGGGAAAAGAGGCGAGCGTGACCGAGTATTGCGAGGCCGCTGTCAACGCGTGATGAGGCGTTGTAAAGATGATGACGACATTTTTTGGCAACCGCAATTTGGCAACCGCAAGCGGTTAGAGCGGCGTCGACGGCGTCCTTGGTTTCAGTTTCCCTTCACGTCTCTGCTCAACAAGGTCAGCGACGAGTCGCGGGAGTCCCGCGGCGTCGTCCACCCCGCGGACCCAGATGCCGTCGGCACCGAACCGCTTGGCCCGCCGCACCTGATGGGGCAGCGAACCGAGGGCGATGACCACCGGTCGCTCAAACCCGACTGCCCCGTTCAGGATGCCAAAGACATAGGCTGTGTCTGCTTCCCAGATTCCCATGTCGAAGAGGACAGCCTGCGGTTGTACCTGTTCACACAGCTGCTGCACCGCCTGATCGGGCAGCGCGGTCTGCGCACGGTAGCCGGCGCCGACAAACAATTCCTGGTACGCGATCGCCTGCCGCGGGTCATTCTCGAAAATCAAGATCGCCGCCGCGTCGGCGCCACCGTTCGATCCGATTGCCATGGCCGAGCGAAATTATGGCATGGGACCCAGGCCGTAAGCGGCGGGGACTCGCCGCGTTAACAGAGATGGAATCGCCCTTCGCTCAATCCCCGGGACGCCACCCGGGGATTTTCCTTATGGCCGTCAGCCAGCAAGCCATCCGGCCAGCCGGGAGCCGTCGACGTTTCCGCCGGTGAGGACCGCCACGGCGGGCCGCCGGATCGCGGAATCAGCTCCCAGCGCTGCCACCCCAGCTGCTCCGGCCGGCTCAACGACGAGCTTCGCCTGCAGGACAATCGACCGGAGCGCCCCGATGATGGCCTCGTCGCTGACGGCGCGTACCTCGTCGACATACCGTTGGATCAGCGCCAGGTTGAACGGCCGCGTATAGGGGGCGGCGAGCCCATCGGCGATGGTGTCAAGGCGGGAAGGCGGAACGGGATGACCGGCCGCGAGGCTTTCAGAGACCGTTGGCGCCCGCTCCGGCTCGACGCCGATGAACCGCACATCCGATCGCTGCTGCTTGATGGCCACGGCGACGCCGGCGATCAGGCCCCCTCCACCAACGGGGACGATTACCGTGCCAACGTCGGGGACTGCCTCCAGGATCTCGAGCCCGACCGTGCCCTGGCCGGCGGCGACGGCCGGATCATCGAACGGATGCACGAGGTGCAGGTCTCGCTTGTGCTGTTCCTCTTCCAGCCGCTCCTGCCACTGCCCGATCGGCGTGAGAACGATCTCGGCGCCGTAGCGGCGGATCGCTTGCAGCTTCGTCACCTGGGCATCGTCGCGGATCACGACCACGCAGGGGATGCCAAACACTTGAGCTGCGTACGCCAGCGCCTGCCCGTGGTTCCCGGCGGAGAGCGTAATGACGCCCCGGCGGCGTTGCTCGGAGTCGAGCTGCAGGACGGCGTTGATCGCGCCGCGGACCTTGAACGAGCCGGTCCGCTGGAGGTTCTCGGCCTTGAGCCAGACTCCTATGCCGGCCACAGCCTCCCCGGAGATTGTTGGCGTCGGCACAATGAATTCTCGAATGCGGTCGGCGGCAGCGCGAACATCGGCCAGGGACAGCGCGTCAGTTTCGACCGCCATCCCTAGACGGTAGCGGTTAGCGCGTCCTAATTCCAGAACCCGTGCAGAAGGACGTAGTCGAGCAGCTGGGCCAGCCAGCGCCGGAAGCGAGTTGCCATGATTCGTATAACGTTCAGGAACGAGCCGGCTGTCGCCTGCCGCGCGGACCCAGCTTCAGATGAACGCGGCGATCTCATCTACGGTCATTGACTCGCCCGACGACCAGACGCGGGTGAATGCGTCGGATAGCCCAGCCCGGGCCCCGGCGACCGCTTGCTCATAGGCCGCGACATCAGCTGGATCCATCGCGGCCCCGCTAGTTTTGAAGAGTCCACTTGCCGCGCCCAGGAGACGGGCCGCCCGGTCCCAGTCGCCTTTGGCGGCAGCCGCTTCGCCGAGCCCGGCGACGGGGTACGGCAGCAGGTAGCGGTTTCCGGTTCGATGGGCGAGGGTAAAGGACTCCCGCCACAGGCGGACTGCGGCGTCGATGTTGCCGAATCGCAGCTCGACCGCCCCCAGGTTGCTCGTCTCGACGCCGATCACAAGCTCATCGCCGCGCTTGCGGTTGAGGTCGAGGCTTCGACGGTAGAGCTGCCGGGCCCCTTCGTAATCGCCATCCATACGGGTCGCCTCGGCGAGGCAGTGAAGGGGCGATAGTGAGAGCTCCTCGTCGCCAGCTTCTTCGGCCAGTGCAAGGGCCTCACGGCAGAGGATCATCGTCTGACGCGGGTTGTTGTCCCGCAGGCCGACGCGCGCAAGTCGGGTCAGCGCACCGACAATTAGTGGCTTGTCGCCCAAACGCCTGGCAATTTCCAACGCCTCGTTCCCGAACTGCCGCGCCTTTTCGTTCTCACCCAAGCGGAACGCAAGGCCCGAAATACTACTTGCTGCGCGGCAGCGCAACGGGGGCGTGGGAGCGGTTATCGCAGTGAGAAACCTTTCGAGCCAATCTCTCCCTTCGGCCCACCTGCCGCGGAGATGCCAGTAATCGGGTAAGGCGAGCGCCAGCTCCAATCCACTGGTCGGGTTGTTTTTCAGGAGCCAGTCCAGCGCCTGCTCGATATGGTCATGGTCCCGATCGAGCCGGGCCGCCCAGCTCTCCGCATCCGCCCCTCGCAAATGCGACTCGGCGGACCTAACCTCCTGGATGACCGCCTCGAGATCGGTTTTCATTGGGGCCATCGTCACATCGCGATCGTGCTTTGTGGTGGGCGCAACAGGAGTCGAACCTGTGACCTCTTCCTTGTCATGGAAGCGCTCGTACCAACTGAGCTATGCGCCCGGGTAACGCACGGGATTATATCGTGGCCCGTTCATCGGCGCGGCGCTGCCAGAGCACATTGACAATCAGCCATCGATCGCCGAAGCGGGCTATGTGCAAGTAGTCGATATAAGGCACCGAGGCGATCTTGACGGTTGCGATCTCGCCATACGTGTCCAGGACGGTGATTTCGTGTCCCGGCCGGTACTTCCTGCCGTACCCTTTGCCGGTCGCCTCCACCATCTCGGTCGTCCCGATGGTATCCAGGGGCAGGTCGCTGAGCGCACCGGCACCGACCGACCGTTTGGCAAGCTGCGGATGAAGGCTGCGGCGCATCCGCTCCTCATCCCCGTCAAGCCATGAAGCGATGTAATCGGTTGCTGCCCGGATGATCGCCTGTCGATCCTTGTCGCTCACGTCTTTCGATTGATTCGTCATCCGCTACTATGCCGGCGCAGGCCACGCCCGATTAGGACGTTCGACCTGTTGTGAGCAAAGTTCCGTGGTTCTTTAAGGCAGTCATGATACTCGGAGCAATCTACGCGCTTCTTCGGCTGGCTCAGATCGTCGAGGCTCCGACCGTGGGCCACGTCATCAACGCAGCTCTTTCCGTGGCACTCGCTGCCTTCGTTAATGTGATGATTTGGCGGACATTTGCGCGACGGTAGCGATCAGACCCGGGCTTTCCCGTTCGCCGAAAGGCTCGGCGGAACGAGAGGGCTGCGCCGGCCGGCCAGGGCCGAGATCGCGCCGCTGGCCACCAGCAGGAGGCCCATCCCGAAGATGACGCGAGTGACGCCGAAGAGGTCGGCCAGTCCGCCGGCCACTAGGATTGGAAGAGCGATTGCGGCGTTCACGACGGTGAACATCGCGCCGAAAATTCGGCCGCGTAGCTCGGCCTCCGTCTTTTCCTGGAGCACGGTGAAAGCCGGAATGAAGAGCACGCCGAACTCGACACCGCCTATAAAGCCGAAGACGACAGGAAACCCGACCATCAACCAGGTGGCAGAAAGCTGCTCGAGCAGGTAGGGGACGATCGCGATCAGCATCAGCGTGATTCCGGCCGACAGCAGGCCGCCGATCAGCAGGCGGCTGCGCCGATAGTGCCGACCGTACTGGCCGAGATAGAACGCCGCACCGAGCATGCCGATCACGGCCGGAGCCAGGAACAGGTAGACATCGGTCACCTGGAGACGGAGCACCGTGCTCATGTAGCCGGGCGCCAGCACGAATACGGAGAAAATGACCGCGATCGTCAGGCTGAGTTGAATCACCGCGAAACGGACCAGTGGTCGGGCGGCGATATAGCCGATGCCTTCCCGCAGTTCATAGAGGATGTCGGTGTCCACGTGGTTGGCCTGGTGCGTCCGCGCATGCAGGTCGGTCTTGACGAGAAAGATCAGCCAGGCGGCCAGCAAGAAGAGTCCGGCCGCGATCCAGTAGGGCGAATTCTCACCTAAAAAGCGGACAGCCAGGGTCGAGACCGGGACCGCCACCAGCAACGTCACGATCACCGTGCTGGTGAACATCGAAGTGGCGGTCATCAGTTCCTCCGACCCGACGATGAAGGGAATCGAGGCGGCTTCGGCCGGCGCGAAGATTTGGCCGACCGCGGCAAAGAGGAAGGTGATCACCAGCAGGTGCCAGGTCACATGCGCGAAGTAGGGGGTGAGCTGGCTGAGCGGGATGAGCAGGATCAGGACGCCGCGGATGGCGTTCGTGAAGAACATCAACCGTTTCTTGTCGTGCCGGTCGGCGTAGACCCCAGCCAGTGGGCTGAGGAAGACCGAAGGAAAGGTGTAGGCGAGGAAGAGCGCGGCGCCATGGGTACTGGCGCGGCTGATGCTGTAGGTCAGGATCAGCAAGGCGAACATCAAAAACTTGTCGGCAAGCTGGGAAGCGACCTGGGCTGACCAGATCAGCCGGAAGTCGCGATTCGCGAGCACGCTGCCGAAGCCGGGCTTCGGAAGGATGATGTCGCGGGGATCCCGCACCGCGCCCACGTCCTCCGGCTCCTTCAAGGCGCCTAAATCGTAGCTAGTTGTCAACGTTCGCGCTCACTTTCGAAAAATCTCCTCCATTCCTCGAGCGACAGGGTTCCCGGTCGCCGCGCCGGGTCGATGTCTATAACGGTGAGCCGGGCGCGAGCCTCCACCCCACTGACCCCGAGTTTCCGCCCCAGGACGAAGGGTAGCTGTTTGCGACGAGCCTGGAAGAACGGTGTGACGAAACGAAAGAAACTCGGCAAGTCGGCCTTCGCCACGGCGGCATTCGCGTCGGGGATGATCCGGACGAGCGCCGAGTCGACCCGCGGCTGCGGAAAAAAGGCTGAGCGTGGGACCCGCAGGAGCAGCTCGGGCTGGCCGTACACACGAACACCCAGGGTGGCGAGGCTCCAGCCACCGGGCGGCGCCACGATCCGCTCCGCGACCTCCTGCTGCACCAGCAGGTCGATGCGCAGCGGTGGTCGGGGCTGCTCGAACAGGTGGGTGAACAGGGCGCCCGTCAGGTTGTAGGGGATGTTCCCGGCCACCCGGTAGTCCGCCGGCAGGAAGTCCGCCACCGGCACCTGCAAGATGTTGGCCTCGAGGATTCGAACATTGGGATGATCCCGGAGCGCCAGCCCCAGGGCTTTGACGCAGGTCGGGTCGATTTCGACCCCGACGACGGCGCGAACCCGGCTGGCGAGCTCGACCGTCAACGCTCCAAGACCCGGACCTACCTCCACGACCGCATCCGTGGCCTGGAGGTCCAATGCCTCGACAATCCGCTCCAACTGCCTGCGGTCGGCGAGGAAGTTCTGCCCCCAGCGCCGTTGAAAGCGAATGCCGAAGCGGCGAGTGATCCCGCGAATGATCGACGGGTCGGTGAGATCGAGCGGACGCTTGCTAGCCGGCGTGGTTCAACCGAAAGAGGTCGATGGCGTTATCCCGCGTCGCCGCCCCGATCTCGGCCGCCGTGCTGCCGCGAAGTGCCGCGATTCGCTCAACCGTCTCGACGAGATAGCGCGGCGCGTTCGGCTTCCCGCGCCGGCTCTGCGGCGGAAGAAAGGGCGAGTCGGTCTCCACCAGCATCCGGTCCAGCGGGATGATACTGGCGGCACCGATGACGCCGTGAGCGGTCGGATACGTCACTGTCCCGGCAAAGGAGATGTAGTAGCCTCGAGACAGCGCTTCGGCGGCGATTGCGGAGTTTCCGCTGAAGCAGTGAAAGACACCGCGCAGGCCGGGGAACTCATCAAGGATGGCGATCAGGTCCGGGAACGCGTCTCGGGTGTGGAGCACCACCGGTTTGCCGACCTCCTGCGCGAGATCCAGCATCAGGCGAAAGAGCTGGGCCTGGGGCTGTGCGGGCGTCCGATGGTATTCCGTGAAGTGGTAGTCGAGCCCGATCTCGCCCACGGCCACCACGCTCGGATGCGTTGCCAGCTTTCGCAGCTCTCGACGCTCGTCGGCGCTGACGGGTTGGTCCGCCGAGTGCGGATGCCGACCGATCGTCGTCCGCAGGCCCGGGATCTGTTCGGCCAGCTCGACACCTGGCCTGTTGTCACTGGCATCGTCACCGATATTGATCACGGCCTGCACGCCGGCGGTATGCGCCTCCTGCAGCGCCTGCGGCGGCTTGAGCGGCTCACGCAGGTGCAGGAGGTGGGCGTGCGAATCGATCAGGCGACCGGCTCCGGCTTCTCGATCCGCGGGAAGAGCACTCCGCCGAGCGTGGTCTGGGTCCGGGGGGCCAACCGTCCCCACTCGCGCGCGGTTTCCCAGGACGCCTTGGGGTCCGCCTTGACCTGCGCCGCGATTTTCGCGGCGGTCTCTGGCATGAACGGCGTGATCAAGTAGGTGGTCAGCCGGATCGCCTCGACCAGGTTGTACATGACCGTCTGGAGCCGTTTTCGCTGGTCCGATTGCTTGGCCAGCACCCACGGCGCCGTCTCCTCGATGTACTTATTGCCGCGATTGATCGCCTGCCAGGTGAGGTCGAGGGCTCCCGTGAAATCCATAGCTTTCATGTTTTTGTCGAGACCACGGATCGCGCGCTCAAAGGCCGTCCGCAGTTGCTGGTCCAGGGGCACAGTGTCGCCGTCGGGGGCTGGAACTTTGCCATCGAAATAGCGCTGCAGCATCGACAGGGTCCGGTAGACAAAATTTCCCAGGTCATTGGCCAGGTCGGCATTGAACCGGTCGGTCATCGTCTCCCAGCTGATGTCACCGTCGCGGTCGAACGGCAGTTCGCGGAGGAGAAGGTATCGAACGCCATCGACGCCAAATCGCTCCACGGCGTCGCCGGGGTCGAGCACATTGCCCCGCGTCTTGCTCATCTTTTCCCCATGGATGGTCATGAATCCGTGCGACCAGATGCGCTTCGGCGGCGCCAGTCCGGCTGCCATGAGCATTGCCGGCCAGTAGATGGCGTGAAACCGCGTGATGTCCTTCCCGATGACATGCATGTCGGCCGGCCACCACGTCTTGAACTTCGCCGGGTCGCTTCCGTAGCCGACGCCGGTGATGTAGTTGGCCAGCGCGTCGCCCCACACGTAGACGACATGCCGCTCGTCACCCGGGAATGGGACGCCCCAACGGACCGTCGAGCGCGAGATGCTGAAATCGCGGAGTCCACCCCGGATGATGCTGAGGATTTCGTTGCGCCGGCTCTCGGGTTGGACGAACTGTGGATGCTTTTCGAAGTGCTCCAGGAGGCGGTCCTGGTAGCGGGAAAGCGCGAAGAAGTAGTTCTCTTCCTTTAAATAGGTCGCCTTCACCGTCGGGTGGATCAGGCAGAACCCGTCACGCAGGTCCGCATCCTGTTTGAACTCCTCACACGACGTGCAGTACCAGCCCTCGTAGGTGCCCTTGTAGATGTCGCCGTGCTGCTTGATCCGATCGACGAACTCCTGGACCCCTCTGACATGGTCCGGATCTTCAGTGCGGATGAAGCGGTCGTACGAGATCTGGAAGCGGGCCTCGATTTGACGATAGAGTTCCGCCATCCGATCACTGAAATCCTTGGTGGAGAGACCCTCCTCCCGAGCCCGCCGCTCGACGTTCAGCGAGTGTTCATCGCTTCCCGTCAGGAAGAAAGTCTCGTCGCCGATCATCCGGTGATAGCGAGCGACCACGTCGGTCCCGGTCAGCTCGTAAATGAAGCCCAGGTGCGGCGTGTTGTTGATGTAGACGATCGCCGTGGTGACGTAGAACTTACTCATCCGAGGCTCTCCAGTCGCTGCCGGCAACCACGACCGTCAGCTCGCCACGGGGTGGAGATTTCGCGAAGTGCTCCAGGAGTGTCGCCGGTGTTCCACGCAAGAATTCTTCGTGGACCTTGGTGATCTCCCGCGCCACCACCAGCGAGCGGGGGCCGAGGGCGGAGGCCATTATAGCCAATGTCTTCTGAACTCGGTGTGGAGATTCGAAAAAGACAAACGTCCGCTTCGCCTCC
>Ga0209805_1000757_pt1 | contig 19763 bp, 16 predicted proteins | sample GraSoiAngelo_148_FD_185905 | JGI IMG/M metagenome (GOLD analysis project Ga0209805, IMG submission 185905) | Grasslands soil microbial communities from the Angelo Coastal Reserve, California, USA - 14_1009_09_20cm (SPAdes) (version 2) | ecosystem: Environmental > Terrestrial > Soil > Grasslands ...
GATGTCGTCGTCCTGGTCGAGCCTGCCGTCCTCGAGGATGTCCACCTCGATCCCGGTGAGGATGCGGAACGGCGCCAGGTCGTCGTTCAGCGCCGCGACGATGTCGAGCTGCTGCAGTAGGCGCTCACGCGAAAGACCGTTTGCGATGGTGAGCCGCGGTGAGTGGTCGGTGAGCGCCATGTACTCGTGGCCGAGGTCGCGAGCGGCGCGCGCCATCACGGCGATCTCGGCGCCGCCATCGCTCCACAGCGAGTGCACGTGGAGATCGCCCTTCAACTGCGATACGAGCTCGTTGCCCTTGCTGACGGTGAGGGCAGTCTCCTTGTCGAGCTTGTCGAGGTACGGACTGGAACCGGTGGTGGCAACCTCGGTGATGATCGCGGCAGTCTTCGGGCCGATGCCGTCGAGCTCTTCGAGCGTGCCGGCGGCGACGCGAGCGACGAGGTCGTCGGGCGCGAGGGCCTTCACGATCTGGGCCGCTCGCAGGTACGCGCGGACCCGGTAGGGCTTCTCGCGTGCTCGGTCGAGCAGGTAGACGATCCGTTCCAGCGCCTCTGCTGGCTCCATGGGCGGCGACGGTAGCCCAACGTGCCCGAAGGCCAATTGGAGGAGCAGCGGCGACGTAACTACGAATCAGCTCGACCGCTCTCGAGTGACGCCCGCGGGGGTTGTTTGGGGTTGGGAACCGTGATCATGTCACGGCGCTTCGGACGATCCCCCGAGCTATGACGAAGTGGGGACGCAAACAACGGCCTCCTGCGTCGACGGCGTAACTTTTCGTCGTGAAGGTCCCGACGATCATCGTCACCGGACCGGTCGGTGTGGGGAAGACGACCGTTGCAAACGAGATGGGCATGCTTCTTCTCGGTGCGAAGGTCCCGCACGCCACGGTGGATTTCGATCAATTGACGGCGTGCTACCCGCGTCCCGCCGATGACGATCGCTGGGGTACGAAGCTCGGGTTACTGAACCTGGCCGCGCTCTGGAAAAACTACGAGTTGTCCGGCGCGCGCCGATTGCTGATCGCGCGTGTGATCGAGTCGCGCTCCGAGCTCGAGGGCTTCCGCGAGGCCATACCCGGCGCGGACCTCCTCCTCGTGCGACTGCGGGCTAAGCCCGAAACACTCCGCACGCGTATTCGTCAGCGCGGTCCTGGCCGAGGGATGGAGTGGCATCTCAAGCGAGCCATCGAACTTGCGCCCCTCATGGATGCGCGCCGTGTCGAGGATCTGCTGGTAGAGACCGATGGACGGGACCCCATGAACATCGCCCGAGACATCCTTCTACGGCTAGGGTGGCTGACCGCATGACATCAGGGCATGGCACTAAGAGGAAGTTCATGAGTCCTTGCTCGGCGGCTGGGGAGGGTGGATTCGAACCACCGATTACCTGATCCAGAGTCAGGAGCCTTACCGCTTGGCCACTCCCCAAGGACGGAGATTCGAATTATCCCAGAGGGGGCCGTGCGAAGTCGACGCCGCGACTAGGCGATGAGCGACTGAGGCCGGCGGTCGTCCTCGGGACGCCACACGCGGGCGCGCTTGTCCTTCGACGCGGGGCGTTCCGCCGCCTTGAGCTCGACCTTGCACCACGCATCGTCCACGAGCGCTTCAAAAGTGAAGCGACCCTGGTGCCGACCTTCCAGGGTCGCTACGACGTGGTCAGGAGCACGCACCACGAGCGAGACCTGCGCGCCTTCCTTGAGTGCGTCGAGGGCATGCGCGCTGATCGCGATGACGCTCTGGTGCTCGTTCATGATCCGGATCTGCGAAGGGACGATGCCTGCGCTCTCGAAGCGCAGCCACGTGAGCATGTTTTCTTCGAAGACGCGCCACGTGAGTGGCACGACGAGATCGTCGCCCGTCGGGAGGACCGTCGGTTCGTCATCGGTCGCGACCTCGTCGCTCCCAAGCGCACGCGAGTACTCGCCGATCTTCATCCGCGCCTCGTAGAGCTGGCGCTCGAGGTGACGCTGACGACGCTTGACGCGGAGCTCGTTCGCCTCGGCCGTCGCGCGCGTGTCCTGCGCGCGCTTCAGCGCGTCGCGAAGGTTCGCGACGTCGTTCACCGCCCACTCGAACTGGCGGATGACCATGGCCACGCGTTGATCGGCCTCGGCCTTGAGCTCGTCGGTCGCCGACGCGAGCGTCGTAGCGGCGATATGCCGGTTCACTCGGGTCGTCATCCACGAGAGTCCGGCGCCGGCGGCGAGGCCAACGACGATCCCTGCGAAGAGACCGCGAGCGACGCCGTCGACGAACGGGACGAGGAGGACACAGAGCGCAAAGGGTGCGAGCCACGGTAGGTACCGCTGCGTGCGAACGTGCGGCCGAACCGTGTGGCGCTCAGCGGCCTTCGAATGCGCGTCACAGAGGGCGCATTCGTGGCCGATCCGGTGCTGCATGGGTCCGTTCACCTGTCGTCCTCCCGTTCCTCTCGCAGAGATTCGGTTCCGCCGAGCAAGCGGGCATCCCGAAAACGGGGGACCAAAGCGAAGTCCCCCCAGGTGGGGGAGTACGACGGGGGTAGGACCCTGCCCTCTCGAGGTACATACGCGTAGGCCCTCTTCGTCTCTCGTTACGGGGGACCGGTGTTTCTAACGTTGCGTCCAGCCGGAGAAGTGGGTTTCCCGGCGGAGGTAACTGAAGATGAGGGCTTTGCTGCGACCCCTATTCGTGGGAGGGCTGAGCGTCGCCATCGCGGCGGCGAGCCTTCTGGGTTCGTCTTCCGTCGCCTTCGCCGCGAGCAAGCCATCGATCACCACGTGGAACCTCGGCGGCCTTGTCTACGAAGGTGACAGGCCATCCATGTTCGCGACATTCACCGACGGGACCGACAACGACGCCTACTCGGTCGAGATCGACTGGGGCGACGGCAGCCAGAACGACGTATTCGCGCTGGCCAACGGAGCACGGGACTTCGGGCCCAACGGGCTGCAGAAGTCGGTGCCCTACGTCAACGACGGCGCCGTTCGCATCGTGATCACGCTTAACGACGGGCTCAACGCGACGTCGCGCTTCATCGGCACAACCGTGTTGAACGCGGCACCCTCGATGAGCTCGTTCGCTCTCTCTTCCGCCACGGTCGACACGGGCCACGACGTTACCGCGACCGGCGCCTTCACTGACGCCGGCGCGGCCGACACCCACAGCGTCACCGTGGACTGGGGCGATGGCTCAGCGGCAACGAGCATGAATCTCGCCGCGGGCGTTCCCACGTTCACCACGGCCGCACACACGTACGCGGCCGCCGGCGACTTCACCGTGACCGCGACGGTCACGGACAACGCCGGAGCCACGGCGACGGCCACGGCAACGGTAAGCGTCCAGAAGCCAAACCAGGCGCCGAGCGTCGTGTCCTTTGATGTCGCGGCCGGCGGCGAGGGAAGCACGTCGACCCTCGCTCTCACGTTCGCCGACGCCGACGCGGCCGACACCCACAGTGTTTCGGTCGACTGGGGCGATGGCTCGACACCCGATTCGGCGGCCGATCTTTCGGCCGGCGTGACCACCTTCGGCGCGACGCACGTCTTCGCCGACACCGGCACCTACTCGGTCGTCGTCACGCTCTCGGATAGCGCGAGCCACACGGTGACCGCGAGCTCGTCGGTCTCGCCGACCAACGTGGCTCCGGCCGTCGGAAGCCTCTCGCTCTCTCCGAGCTCCGTGGTCGATCACCAGACCGTCACGGTGAGCGGCAGCTTCACCGACCCGGGCACCGCCGATACCTTCACGCTCACGCTCAACTGGGGCGACGGGACGTCGTCCTCGCAGTCGCTCTCGGCAGGGACCCGTTCGTTCAGCGCAAGTCACGCCTACAACGCCGCCGGCCCGGTCACCATCCTGGCGACCGTCGCCGACCGCGATCTGGCGAAGTCCACCTCGAGCGCGGATCTCGTCGTTCTCGCGAGCAACCACGCGCCCGCCGATCTCGCCGTCGGGGCGACCGCGCTGCTCGAAGGCGGCAGCACGACCCTCGACGTGTCCTTCACCGACGCCGAAGTGACGGACACCCACACGGTCGCGATCACCTGGGGCGACGGCGCGACCGATAGCGTCGCGCTTGCCGCCGGCGCTACCTCAACAAGCCCGACTCACACCTATCTCGAGACCGGCACGTACACCGTCGCCGTCACCGTGACGGATGGCGGCGGGATGTCGGTCGCCGGCGGCACGACGGTGACCGCGACGAATGTGTCGCCGTCCCTGTCGAGCCTCGCCGTCACGCCGTCCTCGGTCACCGATCACCAGACCGTGACCGTGAGCGGCACCTTCAGCGACCCCGGCACGGCCGACACCTACACCGTCACCTTCGCGTGGGGCGATGGCAGCACTTCGCCGCAACCGCTTGCGGCAGGCACGCGTAGCTTCAGCGGTTCGCACGCCTACGTCACCTCAGGCACGTACAACGTGGTCGTCACAGTCACCGACCGCGACAGCGGCTCGGGGACCCAGGACGTATCCGTGGTGGTCAGCGCTCGCAACACCGTTCCCAGCGCTCTCGCGCTCGACCCGAGCGTTGCCGGGGCGAACGTCACGGTCAACGCAAACTTTGCCGACCCTGACGCGCTCGACACCCACGTCGCCACGCTGACCTGGGGCGACGGCGCCACGACCACACAGACCCTCGCCGCAGGCGCGACCACGTTCAGCGCGGCGCACCTATACGAAGCCAGCGGCGCGTACACGATCACCGCGACCGTGACCGAACCGTCCGGCGCCTCGACGAGCGCGACCGCTCAGGTCGCCGTCACCGTCGCCGCCGCGAGCACGTCGGATGTGCTCGACCAGATGTCGGCGCTCATCACGAGCTTCAACCTCGATCGAAACACCGAGCGTTGGCTCCTGAGGAGGATCGACGACACCAAGGCTTCGCTTGCATACGGCAACGACCAGGTCTGCTCGAATACGGGCACCCTCGCCCACCTGCTGCAGTACGCGCAGCGCACTCTGACGAACGACCAGTACGCGGCCCTGAGCGCGCTCGCAACACAGGCTCAGACCGCCGCCGGCTGCGGGAGCGCGAGCGTCCGAACGAATAAGCAGCCGACAAAGACCGTCGTCGCGACCACCACATCGGACAAGAACAAGACGGAGAAGTCCAAGAAGACCGACGCCAAGCGATCGGCGGGGCGCGACTCCCGCTAACCAACCAAGCCCCCACCTCCCCCAAGCAACGGCGGGCCGTTCGCGCGGAGAGCGCGAGCGGCCCGCGCGTGTCAGGCTATGGATGGATGAGCGATCGGAAGCTGCCCCGCCCGCGCGCCGAGCTCGCGCAGTTCCAGCCGTATCGGACCCAGATGCTGAAGGCCGACGTCCGCATTAACGCGAACGAGTGGCCGGAGCCGAACGTCGCGGGCCGCTACATCACGGCGGAGGAGCTCAACGGCGTCCTGCTGAACAGGTATCCCGGTCGCGGCGATGACCTCAGGGAGATCCTCTCCGCGCGCTGGGGGACGAAGTCCGATCGGCTGATCCTCGGCAACGGCAGCAACGAGCTTTTGCTGCAGGTCTTCCTCGTGTTTGGCGGTCACGGCCGAAAGACGCTTCTCTTCCACCCGACCTATTCGATGCATGGGAGGCTGACGCAGCTCGCCGGCGGAACGGTCGTCGAGGAGATGGTCGGCCTGCCGTACGAGGTCACGAAGGAGCGCGCGCTCGCCACCATGGCCAGAGCACGGCCTGAGATCGTGGTCTTCACAACTCCGAACAACCCTACCGGCGGCGAGATCGACGCCGACGTGATCCTCGCGGTCGCCGAGCGCTTCCCCGAGACCCTCGTCCTCGTCGACGAGGCGTACTCGGACTTCGCGGGGAAGTCGCTCGTCTCGCGCATGGACGAATTCCCGAACATGGTCATCTCGAAGACGTTCTCGAAGGTCCTCGCCGCCGCGGGCCTTCGCGTGGGTGTACTCATTGTCCATCCGGATCTCATGGGGTACTTCACCGCGGCCGCGCTTCCCTACAACGTCAGCACACTGACGCTCGCGGTCGCGGCGCGCATCGCTCGCGACGAGGAGTCGATCGCGCACCGACTCGAGCTCGCGAAGCGCGAGCGCGCGCGTGTCCTCGAGGCGCTGCGTCGAGTCCCCGCCATCGAGGTATTCCCATCGGTGACCAACTTCATCCTCTTCCGTCTCCGGAATGACAAGCCACCGGACGTGCACGCGCGTTTCCTCGAGCAGAGCGTTCTCATCCGCGACATCTCTATCTGGCCCGGGTGTGACGGGTGCCTACGGGCCTCTATCGGAACGCCGGCGGAGAACGACCGCTTCATCGCCGCGCTCGACACCGTCTTCGCCGCTCCCGCCGCACGCCGATAGCCGGCGCGACGCTCCTCGTCGACGCGGCCAGCTTGGCCTATCGCGCGTACCACGCCGTCCCCGAGTGGAAAGCCCCGGACGGCACGAACGTGAACGCGGCGCTGGGTTTCCTGAACTTCATCTCGCGTCTTGTGCCGGATCGCCGGCCGTCAAAGCTCTTCGTCGCGCTCGATGCCGACTGGCGCCCGCAGTTTCGCGTCGACGCGATGCCCTCGTACAAGTCGCACCGCGTTGCCGGACCGGATGACCCGCCCGATCCGGTCGACCCCCAGATGAAGATCATCATCGAGCTGCTCGACGCGTTCGGCATCTCCGTGGCCGCGGCGGATGGCTATGAGGCCGAGGACGTGATTGCGACGATCGCCGAGCGCACGACCGGTCCAATCGAGATCGTGACCGGCGATCGCGACCTCTTCGCGCTGGTGAAGGATCCGAACGTGCGCGTGCTGTACACGCTCCGCGGCGTGAGCGAGCTCGGCCAGGTCGACGAGGCCTACATCCGAAACAAGTACGGGGTCCCGGGCGATCGGTATTTCGACTACGCCGTCTTGCGTGGCGATCCATCGGATGGTCTGCCGGGCGTGCACGGTATCGGCGAGAAGACTGCGAGCCACCTCGTCACGAAGTACGGGTCGCTCGACGCGATCCTCGCCGCGCCCGACATCTCGGCGACGATCCGCGCGAAGCTGCGCGCCGACGCCGACTATCTCGTCGCCGCGCGAAAGGTCGTGTGGATGGCCCGAGACGCTCCTGTAACCGGCGGCGACGGGACCGTGCCGCGGATGCCCTCACACCCGCAGAAAGTCGACGCGCTTGCCGAGCGATACGGTCTCAAGGCCGCCACGAAGCGCCTCATGGAGGCGCTCGCCGCATAGGCTCACGACCGCGCCTTTTAGTGCGCGGGGAGTGATGTCGTGAACGCCCTTCGTCAGATCAGGTGGGTCGCGCTCGTCGTTTCGTGGGTCGTGGACATCGGCGGCTCGAACCTGTTCTCGATCGTGTACTTCGGCACCCTCGTCGCGATGGGCCGGCTGACCCTCGCGCAGCTCGGTAGCCCTGACTTCACGAAGATCGTCCTGAACGACCCGGCCATGTTTGGCACGTCGCTCGCCGGAGGCACGTTCTTTTCGGTCCTCGCGGGCTACGTCGCCGCACGAATGGCGGGACGAGCGCCGCTCCTCCACGGCACTCTTTCGTCGGCCGCGTGCCTGGGCATGGATGTCATCTCGCTCCCGACGCTGTTGACGTACCCGCTCTGGCTCTTCGCGCTGGGTGTCCTCGTGTCCCCGCTCGCCGGATACAGCGGAGGCTGGCTCGCCTCGCTCGGGCAGCGCAATCTCGCGAGTGCCTCCGCGCTCACGCCGCCGCAGGAAGGCTGAACCAGAAGCGAGTCGCGTCGGGCGCCGACTCCGCGCCGACACGTCCTCCGCCGAGCTCGACGAGCGTCTTCACGATCGCCAGACCGATCCCGGCACCGCCGCTCGCACGGTCGCGCGACTTTTCGACGCGATAGAAGCGCTCGAACACGTGCGGTAGATCCTCGGCGGGGATGCCCGGCCCGGAGTTGAAGACGGTCACGAGGACATCCGCGTCGCGCCGCCGCGCGCTCACGCCGATCCGTCCGCCATCGGGCGTGTAGCGCACCGCGTTCTGGAGCAGATTGGCGAGCACCTGCGCGAGGTGATCGGGGTCGGCGCGCGCGGCAACGACCGCGGGGAGGTCGAGCTCGATCCGAAGTCTTCGCCGCTCGAGTGCCGCGGCATAGAGCTCTACGGCTGCGACGATCGCGGCGCGAAGATCGATCTCGCGGAGCTCGCCCGCCGCCCGGCCGGCGACATCTCCTTCAGCGAGGGCGTCGAGCGACCGCGAGAGACGCACCATGCGGTCGACCTCCTCGTGCAACGACTCGAAAGTTCCACGGTCCGCCGTCATGACCCCGTCGCGAAGCGCCTCCAGGTAGCCCTGCAGGTTGGTGAGCGGAGTGCGCAGCTCGTGCGCGGCATTGGAGACGAACTCGCGCCGCATCCGCTCCTGTTCCTCGATCTCGCCGGCCATGCGGTTGAACGAAGAGGCGAGGGAGCGGATCTCCTCGGGTCCGCGCGCTCGCACGCGCACGGCATGGTCGCCCTGCGCGATCAGCTTCGCGGCGTCGCTGACCTCCCGTAGCGGAGACGCGACGCGTCGCCCGACGAAGATCGCGAGCGCGACGCCGGCCAGCGCGGCGACGCCGAGTGCGGCGACGAAGAAGCGCGCGACGCTCTCCTCGAACATGGCCTGGGCCGCGGCGAGGGTCTCGCCGTGATCGACCATGAGCTGCGCGAACGACGCGCTCGAGAACGCGAGGGTGCCAATCGCGAGAACGAGGGCGACCACAACGGCGACCGCGATCGCCGCGAGGGCGATCTGCCCGGCGAGGCCCTTCATCGGCCGAGAAGAGCGCGGTAGCCGGCCCCACGCACGGTCGCGATGTAGCGGGGACTCTCCGGATCGTCGCCGAGCTTGTCGCGGAGCCTGCGGATGTAGACGTCGATGGTCCGGTCGAGCACCTCTGACTCGCCCTTGCCGTACAACGAGTCGAGAAGCGCCTCGCGCGTGACGATCCGGCCGGAGGCTTTCACCAGGGCGACGAGCAGGTTCAGCTCTGACTCGCTCAGATCGACGCGGTCGGGGCCTCGACGCACCTCGTGACGATCGCGATCGATCACGATATCGCCAAGCTCGAGCAGAGCCGCGCTCGCGGTATCCCTCGTCACGCTTCGCCGCAGGAGCGCCTTGACCCGGACGACGAGCTCTGCGGGTGAGAACGGTTTGGGTAGGTAGTCGTCGGCGCCGCTTGCGATGCCCGACACGCGGTCCGCGGTGCTCCCGCGCGCCGAGAGCATCAGGACGGGCAGATCAGAATCGGCGCGCGCCGCGCGAAGCACCGCGAAGCCGTCGAGCATCGGGAGCATGAGATCGAGCACCATGAGGCGAGGCGCGCGCTCGCGTATCGCTGCGACCGCCGCCATTCCATCCGCCGCCGTGATCACCGAAAAGCCCTCTCGTTCGAGATACATCCGGACGAGCTGAAGGATCTTCGGATCGTCGTCCACCACCAGGATCGGCGCGCCGTCGGCTGGGGTCGGCACGTCTCGCATGTTCGCACGCTGACAGGCTTCGGTGACAACTCCATGACACGTTGTGTCATCGAGATGTCACGAGCCGTCGCGACGATCGTCCGGACCTGCACCGCAGGAACTCGAACCTGGGAGGAATCCATGTCACGCGTCATCCTCACGCTCGTTGCGTTCGTCGCGCTTCTGCTCGGTCCGGCCTCGGTGGCCGCCGCGGCGGAAGGCGGCACGGGCGCCGTCTACACGCTCACGAACACCGCGGCCAACGCCGTCATCGTCTACGACCGTGCCGCATCCGGCGAGCTCACCTGGTCGGGAACGTTCCCGACGGGCGGCAGCGGTGGAAGCCTCGGCTCGCAGGGCGCGGTCACGATCAGCGAAGACGGCCGCTGGCTTTACGCCGTCGATGCCGGCAGCAGCGACATCGCTGTCTTCCGGATCACCAAGAGCGGCCTCACTTGGAGCGACCGCGTCGCATCCGGCGGCATCCAGCCCGTCAGCGTCACCACCAGCCACGACCTCGTCTATGTGGTGAACGCGACGAGCAGCAACATCGCAGGCTTCCGTTCGGAGGACGGAAAACTGAGCACTATCGCCGGCTCGGCCCAATCCTTCACCGGCACGGGGGCCGCGCAGATCCAGTTCGCGCCCTCGGGCAGCGCGCTGATCGTGACCGAGAAGAGCACCAGCTCGCTCGACGTGTTCGTCGTCGATAAGGACGGCGTGGCCGGCGCCGCGACACGCTACGCCTCATCCGGTGCGACACCCTTCGGCTTCGCATTCGGTCACCGCGGCGACCTCGTGGTCTCCGAGGCGGCCGGCGCCGCGCCGCTCTCGGCGGCATCGTCGTACGGGCTCTCGAAGGACGGCGCGCTGACCGCGATCAGTCGGTCCGTACCGACCACCCAGGCGGCCGCGTGCTGGGTCGCGGTGACCAAGGACGGCCGCTACGCCTTCACCGCAAATGCGGGAAGCGACTCGATCTCGACCTTCTCGATCGACGAGGACGGGATGCTCGCGCTCGTCTTCGCGCAAGCCGCGCACTCGACCGCGGCCCACACGACGGACCTCGCGCTCACTGGGAACAGCAGGTACCTCTACGCCAATGACGGCGGCACACACACGATCAGTGCGTTCCGTGTCGGCGCGGACGGCAGTCTCGTTCGCCTCCCCGGTGTCACGATCCCGGCGGGAGCTTCGGGCCTGGCCGCACGCTAACGCGCAAGGCATACATCGGGGGCCGCCGGCGATACTCGCCGGCGGCCTCCTACCATTCAGCCCCAACGTGATCGTTTATCCCGCCATCGACATCTACGAGGGCCGCGCCGTCCGGATGACGCGCGGCGACTTCGCCACGGTCGAGCAGGTCGCCGCGTCTCCGCTCGAAGCCGCGCGCAAGCTCGTCGCCGAAGGAGCGGAATGGCTCCACGTCATCGATCTCGACGGATCGCGCACAGGAAAGCCCGAGAATCTCGATCACATTCGCGCGATCGCCAATCGCTTCACCGTGAAGATCCAGGCGGGCGGCGGCATCCGCGACTTCGATACTGCCGAAGCCTTCGCCGAGGCCGGTGCGTCGCGAATCGTGGTCGGGACCGCGGCGATCGATGATCCCGAGCTGATCGGCCGCCTTGTGGACCGGCACGCCGACGGCCTCGCCGTCTCGGTTGATGCGCGCAGCGGCATGGTCACGACGGATGGCTGGACCGAGACGACGAAGGTCCGCGCGGTCGACCTCATGCAGCGCCTCGCTCTGACCGGGGTTCCCACGGTCATCTACACGAATGTCTCCATCGACGGAACACTCCAGGGCCTTGACCTCGCGTCGACGGAGGCGGTCGCGCGCGCGTTCGGCGGCGACATCATCTATTCCGGTGGCGTGGGCTCCCTCGAGGATATCGCCGCGCTCGCGAAGCTCCGTCATCGCGGGCTGCGCGGCGTGATCGTCGGCCGCGCGCTCTATCTCGGCCGCTTCACGTTGAAGGACGCGCTTCGCGTCGCGCGCGACGGCACGGCGCGCTAGACCAGGAACTCCAGCAGCAGGCGGTTCACGACCTCGGGGCGCTCCTCCATCACCCAGTGGCTCGTGTCCGGGACGTACTCGACGCGCGGTTTGGTCTCGAAGAGGTGGTCCATCCCGCGCGTGAGCTCCGTTCCGAGCGCGAAGTCATCCTCGGCCCAGATGAGAAGCGTGGGCGCCTTGATCTTCGTCGCCGGCAAACGTGACCGCAGCGCGGCGCGGTAATAGTTCAGCGCGGCGGTCGCGGCTCCAGGTGCGGCGAACGCGCGCGCGTACTCGTCGAGGTCGGCGTCGCTGAAGGTGCCGGGCTTCCCCGATCGCCGAAGCGAGTCTTTGAGGGCCCTCGCGCCGCTCCGGGAGAGCGCCCACTCGGGCAGCCACGGCAGCTGGAAGGCGAAGATGTACCAGCTCTTGCGGATCTGGGTCCAGTTCGAGCGGAGCGCCCTTTGCATGATCGCCGGGTGCGGGCAGTTCAGCACCGCAAGCCGATTGACGACCTCCGGGCGCAGGATGGCGAGGCTCCACGCCACGCCGCCGCCCCAGTCATGGCCCACGACGTGAGCGCGTCCGGTGCCGAACTCATGGATGAGCCCGGCGATGTCGTCGGCGAGGACCGGTGTGCGGTACGCGTCGATCCCCCGTGGCTTCTCGCTCCGGCCGTACCCGCGTAGATCGGGTGCGACCACCCGAAAGCGATTCGCGAGCGCCGGGATCTGCTTCCGCCAGGCGTGCGACGTCTCGGGAAACCCGTGGAGCAGGAGGACGAGCGGGCCCTCCCCTTCCACCACGCAGTGGAGACGGACGCCGTTGACCCGGACGTCACGCTCCACGCGACCATGCTGGCACGCCCGATGCCACTAGCCCAGGCATGTCTAGCGACCTCGCCTTCAGCGTCGGGCTGCTCGCCGGATGGCTCGCGCTTGTCGTCTGGCTGACCTGGCCCGATCCGCACTGCAAATGCTGCCCGGAGCGCGAACGCGCCCGCCAGCCGCACGATCGGAAGGCCTAGCTAAACACCGCCAGAGGCAGGAACGCCGACACCACCCAGTTTGGGGCGTCGACCACCTCACTGATCTTCAGATCGACGGCGACACTCGAGAGCACATATGCCTCCTCCCGGCTCAGGCCGCGCACGTCGACGAGGTGTCGGATCATCGCGCGCACCGCTTCCTTCGAGGCCTCCATGAGGTCCGGCGCGATCCCCGTCGTCGCGTAGTGATGCCCAGCATTCGTCCGTGGTGATAGGGGCCGCGTCGTCTCGAACTCCGGGCCGGCAAGCGCGCGGTCATGGCGAAGCGAGAAGCGCAGCGTCGCTGTCATCGTGGTCTCGATCGCGGTGATGCAGACCTCGCCGTCGCCCTGCGCGGCGTGACCATCCCCCGCGGAGAAGAGTGCGCCTTCGACCGAGACGGGCAGGTACAGGGTCGTTCCCGCGGTGAGCTGCTTGATGTCCATGTTCCCGCCACTTTTTCGCGGCGGGATCGTGCTGTGCTCGCCAGGTTCGGCGAGCGCGACGCCCATCACCCCGAGGAATGGCTCGAGGCTTATGCGCACACCCGGTCGGAGCTCCGCCGAGACGCCGTCGAGCTCCCACATCTTGAGATACGCCTCGGGAAAGTCCTCGGGAAGCAGGCCGCGGCCGGGATTGAAGGCGGTATAGCCGAGGTCGCCGGGAACGAGCTCGAGAATGTCGATCTGCAGCACATCGCCCGGTCGCGCGCGGCGAACCGCGATCGGCCCGGTGAGCGGGTGGCCTTTCACGGCCCGCGGCTTCATGTCGGCGGACGTCATGCCCCGGCGAAAGTGCCCGTCGGATGAGTCGCGGCACTTCATCACGACCGTGTCGCCAGCATCGATCGTCAGCTTCGGCGGGATCGCGTTGTCCCAGGCGTAATGAACGACGTCGCAATCGAGCGTGTGAATGCGCGCCACGGGCGCCGAGCCTAGCCTGTACTCGATGATTTTTCTGATCCCCGTAGTCGTCCTGGTCGCCGCGATCGGTTATTGGGCCAGTCGCCGCTCGACGAGCCGGTCTATCGGCGACCCGGGGGTCGAGGCCAACGCACGTCTGACCGGCTACGCCGCGGTGGTTCTCCTTCTCCCACTCGCCGCGGAGGTCATCACGGGAGCCCGTCCAGGGCTTCAGGCCCATGCGCTCCTCGGAGTTTTCCTCGTGCCGCCCGTGCTCCTGAAGCTCGGAAGCGTCGGCTATCGATTCGCCCGCTACTACTCGCGCGACCCGCGCTACCGCGCCGGTGGGCCGCCGGACCTCGCCATGCGTCTTCTCGGCCCCGTGCTCGTCCTTCTCACCGTGACGTTGTTTGCGACGGGCATCGAGCTTTGGCTTTTCGGATTCGCGTTCGGCAACGAGTGGCTGATCTGGCACAAGGCGTCGTTCGTGCTCTGGTTCTTGGCGATGACCGTCCATGTCGCCGCCTACGCGCGACGCGCTCCGGCACTGGCGTTGGCGGATTCGCGCGATCGCATGAACGGTGCGTTCGAGCGCCGGTCGTTGGTCGTCGGCAGCCTGCTTTTCGGCGTCGCGCTCGTCGTCGCGATGTTGCCGTTCCCGTCGCCCTTCACTCTTCTGCCTGACGTGGGCTGACCGCGTCGGCCGACGCTTCCGTCGGGGCCACCAGAAAGATCCAGATGTCCCACACCACGTGGCTCACCACGAGAGCGCCGAGCGGCACGCCGACGGCGCGCAACAGTCCCCAGTACGCGCCGGCGATCGTCGCCGCTCCGATGAGCGTCACGTTCTCGGTCACGATGTGCGCGCCGCCGTAGAGCGCCGTCGCGGTCAGGTAGCCTGCGCGGCCCTGCACAAAACCGCGCCAGAAGAGCTCTTCCGCCGGCCCGATCACGAGGCCGAGGCGCGCGGCGAGCTCCTCCTTCGACCGGAGCGAACGAAGCGCGTAGATGTCGCCGATCTCCTCGCCCCCATGAGGCATGACCTCGCGCGCTACGGTGTCGCCGACGCGAAAGATGCCGTACAAGCCCGCCGCGGTCGCCAGTCCGAGCGCGACCTCACTCGGCCCGATGCGCACGCGGCGGGCGTCGCGGTCCGCCGCGAGGGCGAGCCCTCCAAGGACGAGCCCGGTCGCCGTCATGCGGTCCCAGAAGCGGGCGCGCGGCCCGCGGAACGTGAGGCCGAACGCCGCGAACGCGGCGCCGACGCCGAGCGCGAGGAGCCGTGAAGACACTTTAGGTATGGCGAATTGCGCGCCACACCGAGAGCGCCCACTCAAGATCGGATTCAGCCGGGAAACTGAAAGTGCAGGTCAGAACGGAGCCTCCGCCTCTCGGGATGTCCCGAGGTGAAACAGTCCGCTGCGTTCCTGAATTAGTTCGGCTCGTCCGAACTTTTCTGGGCCGCTCATCTCGAACTTCCTTAGCTCGCCCTCGTGTGACGTTGGCTTTCCCATGGATTTGTGCAGTTCGGCTGCTGTGGGCGGTGGACGATCACGCCCCTGGATGTCCATTGTGTCTACGTGAAGAACGCGGCTACCGTCGGTGAATTCGACCGAATCGGCTGTACCGACGAATCTGAAGTCCTGTGACAAGGGCACGTCCCAATTCCCGACGCCCCAGTCTTTCAATGAGAACTTGCGAGTGCGGCAATGACGAGGCCCACGACCAGTAGGTACCCGAACACGGCGTGGAGCTGCGCGGTCTCGAGGTCGATCATCGCGATCGCGCGCTGCTGACCCGTCGCGCCGAGCTCCGACGAGCGGATCTGCCGGACGAGGAGCGGCAGGGACAGCATCGCGAGCAGCGTCCACGTCGGAAGCAGGCCGACGACGACGGCCGCCGATAGGGCGAGGTATGCACCCACCACCAGCGCCACATAAAGCCAGTGCGCGGCCGCGCGTCCGGCCTGGACGGAGAAGGTCTTCGCGCCCGCGCGCGCGTCCTCGCTGATGTCGCGCCACTCGTTGCCGTGGAGGATCGCGGCAACGAGCAGACCGACAGGGATGCTCGCGGCCACGGCGCGAAGATCGAAGAGCCCGCTCACCGCGTAGAAGGAGCCGATCACCATGAGCGGCCCCATCAGCAGGAACACGAGCGGGATCCCGACGGGGCCGAACTTGTACTGGAACGGCGGCGCGGTGTACGTGTAGCCGCCGATCAGGCCGACGATCCCGAGGGCGACGATGGGCCACCCGCGGGCCGCGGTCAGCACGAGGCCCATCAGGACAGCCACGCCGAACGCCACGATCGCGAAACGGTATGCCGCGCGCTCGCTGATGCGGCCCTTCACGATGGCGTGGCTCGCGCGCGGGGAGACGATCGTGTCGACGCCCTTGCGGACGTCGTAGATCTCGTTGGTCACGTTCGTCCCGACGTGCAGCGCCACCGCGCCGACGAGCGACGCCACGAAGAGTCCTGGATCGAACGCGCCCGCGACCGCCGCGAGGGCGCCTCCCGCGGCGACCGGGACCGTCGACGCCGTGAATGAGAACGGTCGGGCGATCTCCCAAAGCGCGCCGATCTGATCGCGCGTCCGCTGAGCGAGAGTCTTCCGCTGTTCCGCGAGCGCGACGCGCGCCGCCGAGCCGACCTCGGCGGATCCGTACAGCAGCGCCGCTTCGAGCAATGCCTGCACCTGAGCCTCCTCCTGCACGACCGGCTGGAGGAGCGGGAGGTCCATCCCCGCTTCGTGATAGGCGTGCGCGCGCTCGGCGACCTCGCGCCGCGTGCCGCAGAGGATGTACGCGTCGAGCAGCTCGTCGGCGATGAGCGCGCCCGCGCCGGTGTAGTCCTCGGCGCGCCACTTGGCCGCGATGCGGTCGCGGTTCTCAGGCTCGAACCCGGCGCGCTTTAGGGTCACATCCGAAAGGATCGACATCATGTAGATGACGAACGGATCGCGCTTCGCACGGTTCAGAGCATCACGCCGCGTCTCGTCGATGAAGGTGAGGAGATAACCGGCGACGTCGATCGCGTCGGGATCGCGACCGGCTTCGCGCGCGGCGCGATCCATGACGCGTAGGAGCTTGCGCAGGCCGGGGATCGACTCCGCCGGCCGCGCGATGTAGCCATCGCCCTTCTGCCCCGCGACGACCATCATCGGCGAGCGGTAGCCGGCGATATATATAGGTACGCGGTGCACCGGCGGGAACATCGGCTGGAGGGGCGGCAGGCCCGGCTTTCCCGGGGGTAGCCGCTCGCCGGCCCAGAGCTGGTGGAGCGTGTCGATCGTCGCGGTCGTGCGCGTGGCGGCCTCGTCCGGCGAGTAGGGGATGCCCATCTGCCCGAGTCGGAGCGGTAGCGCCGAGCCGAGGCCGAGCCGGATGCGCGACGGGGCCATTTCGTCGAGAGAGCTCACGGTCATCGCGATGAGCACCGGGTGCCGCGTGAACGGGTTGAGCGCGCCGAGGCCGATCCCGATCTCCTCGACCTGCGAGGCGACCGCGCTCGCGTAGGTCACAGCGTCGCGCTCGAAGTAGCTGTCGTGGAACCAGACCGACTCGAGGCCGGCCGCGCGGGCGCGCTCAGCCCAGGAGACCGCATCGGAAACCTTGCCGCGCGAGGCGAGCCCGAGACCGACGCGGCGCGCAAGCGCCATCAGTCGCGACCTCCCGCGAGCAGCTCCTGCGCCTTCTCGATCCGTTTCAGCGCTTTCTCTTTCCCGAGCACCTCGAGTGATTCGTAGAGGGGCGGGCCGACCTTCCGTCCGGTGATCGCCATGCGGATGACGCCGTTCAAATCACCCTTCGACCACCCGAGCTCCGCAGCGAGGCCCACGAGGGCAAGTTCGATGTTCGCCCCCACGAACGGCTCGATCCCACCCAGGACCGCACGCGCTTGCGCGAGGACTTCGACGGTCGTGACCCGATCGGCCTTCTTCGGGATCAGAAGGTTCTTGTCGAAACCGATGTCGTCCGTGAAAAGGAACCGGATGAGCTCCTGCGCATCCTTCAGCGTCTTCATGCGCTCCTGGATGTGCGGCGCGATCTTCCGTAGCAGCTCGCGGTCCCATTCGGCAGGCACGAACGGCTCCAGTCGGCGGACCAGCTCGTCGATGGAAAGCTTCCGGATCCAGACCCCGTTGAAGTAGTCGAGGCGTTCCTTGTCCCACTTTCCACCCGCGCTTTGGACCTGCTCGATCTTCCACACGCGGATGAGATCGTCCATCGAAAAGATCTCTTCCTCCGTCCCCGGCGACCAGCCGATGAGCGCGAGGTAGTTGATCAGTGCCTCCGGGAGGTATCCGTCGTCGCGGAACTGCGACACCGCCGTAGAGCCGTGACGCTTGCTCAGCCTCTTTCCGTCGGGTCCGAGGACCGACGGAAAATGCGCCATCGGCGGCACGTCCCAACCGAACGCGCGATAGATGAGCAGATGCTTCGGAACGGAGGCCACCCACTCCTCCCCGCGCATGATGTGGGTGATCCCCATGACGTGATCGTCGACCACCACGGCGAGGTGATACGTCGGAAAGCCGTCCGACTTCAGGATGACCTGATCCTCGATCGTGCTGGCCTGCCACTCGACGTGGCCGTGGACGAGATCTTCGATCGAGAGGACACCTTCGTCGGGCACTTTGAGCCGGATGACGTGCGATTCGGTCTTCGCCCGCTCCGCGGCCTCCTCCGGCGGGATATTCCGGCAGTGGCGGTCGTACCGCGTGATCTCGTGACGGGCCTCCTGCTCGGCTCGCAGCGCAGCGAGACGCTCCTTCGAGCAAAAGCAGTAGTAGGCGGCGCCCTTGTCGATGAGCTCTTGGGCGTGTCTCTGGTAGAGCCGAAGGCGCTCCGATTGAACGTACGGCGCATGCGGACCGCCTTCATGGGGGCCTTCGTTCCAGGTGATGCCGACCCAATGCAGGCCGTCGTAGATCGAGTCGATAGCGCCGGCGACCAAGCGGTCCTGATCGGTATCTTCGATACGGAGGATCAGCACCCCGTCGCGCTGTCGGGCGAAGAGGTAGTTGTAGAGGATCGTGCGCACGCTGCCGATGTGGATGGCACCGGTGGGAGAAGGCGCGAAACGCAGGCGCACGCTCAATACATCGTCAGTTTAGGTCGGTATTCTGGTTATGTATGACCACTGAGCTGCGCCGCGATCGGCGCGAGAAGCAGAAACGTCAGAAGCAGCGCCAGCAGCAGCAGCAGCGGCGACGGAGCTCGGGCGGGATCTCGAACCAGATCGTCGTCGGCGTGTTTGTCATCGGTGCGATCGCCCTGGCTTTCCTCGGCGCCCGCGCGGCGGGTGTCTTCGACCCGGCTGCCGCGGCGTTCGACCTCAATTCATCGGAGTTTCAGGTGCCCACCGGGACGACGATCGGGACCCAGGAGCCGATCCTCGCGGCCGAGCACATCACGCCACCTGCGAAGGGGAACTACAACACGATCCCGCCGACGTCGGGCCAGCACTGGAACCAACAGGGCCTCGCGCCGGCGAGCTGGGGGATCAAGGACTCGACCCTGCCCAACGAAGTCACGACCCATAACCTGGAGCACGGCGGGATCGTGATCGTGTACAACAACCTGACTCCGACGGAGACCGACCAGCTGAAGAGCATCGTCCGCACGCTGATGAACGGAACCTACCGGAAGATCATCCTGGAGCCATACCCGGCGCTGACCGACGCGAAGGTGGCGCTCACGTCGTGGGGCTGGCTGCTCAAGCTTCCCACTGTCGATCAGATCCAGGTCGTGCAGTTCACGCGGTCGCACTATTCGGACCCGAACTTCGCGCCGGAGTGGAACGTCCAATAGTCCTCGGACCTAGCGGTCCTCAGCAGCTCTGTCAGCCCAGTAGCAGCTCGTACCGAACTGGCCGTACCTCCGTACCTCCCCCAACTCGCTTCTTAACGCGCACCTTCGCGCGTGCGTTCATATGGCGGGAAGGGAGGGCATGTGTTCCATCAATTCCTCCTCCACTTGATCAAGGCCAAGCTCGAGTTCATCGCCCTCGCGAAGATCCCGGCGATCGCCGCGTTGATCGTGCTCGGCACGACGGGATTCGTGGTGAGCGGGACGATCCAGGCCAGGGGCGACGACGACGGCGAGCGGACCGTCAATCTGACGATCAAGCCACTCGAAAGCAAGACGTGCGTCGACGCGCTCATCGCGCAGACCGAGACGCTCCTGGAGCTCGACGCGCTTGCCGGCGATGGCCAGTCGCAGCTGCGGCACCTTCGCGATCGCGCGAGCGAGGACGCTGACGATCAGCACAAGACTCTCGATCCCGCCGCGCTCCGCACTCAGACCGAGGCATCGTCCGGGCGCATTCGCGACGAGCTGACGGCTGCGCGGAAGAAGGTCATGGACGCTGCCGATCTGAGCAAGTGCCAGGACGG
>Ga0209805_1000760_pt1 | contig 19736 bp, 17 predicted proteins | sample GraSoiAngelo_148_FD_185905 | JGI IMG/M metagenome (GOLD analysis project Ga0209805, IMG submission 185905) | Grasslands soil microbial communities from the Angelo Coastal Reserve, California, USA - 14_1009_09_20cm (SPAdes) (version 2) | ecosystem: Environmental > Terrestrial > Soil > Grasslands ...
GGCGCAAGGAGGACGATCGCTTCATCCGGGGCAGGGGCAACTACGTGGACGATATCGCCCTGCCCGGCATGCTGCACATGGCCATTCACCGCAGCCCGTTTGCCCATGCCCGGATCAAGTCGATCAATACCGAGGCCGCCCAGGCGGTGCCTGGCGTGGTCGCAGTCGTGACCGGCGCGCTGCTGGCGCAGCACAAGCTTGCCTGGATGCCGACGCTCTCGGGCGATTCCCAGGCGGTGCTAGCCACCGACAAGGTGCGCTTCCAGGGCCAGGAGGTTGCCTGTGTCGTCGCGACCGATCCCTACGTGGCCCGCGACGCGGCGGCGCTCGTCGAAGTTGACTATGACGTGCTACCGGCCGTCGTCACCCCGCAGAAGGCGCTGGAGCCGGACGCGCCCCTGATCCGCGATGAGAAGGACGGCCAGACGAACAACCATATCTATCACTGGGAAGCGGGCGACAAGGCGAAGACCGACGACGCCTTTGCCAAGGCCGACCGGGTCGTCTCGTTGGATACCTTCTATCCACGCTGCCATCCGTCACCGCTCGAGACGTGCGGCATCGTCGCCGACGTGAACTCAGCGACCGGCCACGCCACCCTGTACATGACCTCGCAGCACCGCACCCTGTTCGCCATCGTCGCCGGCTTGCCGGAGCAGAACATCCGGATCATCTCGCCTGACATCGGCGGCGGCTTTGGCAACAAAGTGCCGATCTATCCCGGTTACGTCGTCGCAACCGCCGCGTCCCTGCTCATCGGCAAACCCGTGAAGTGGGTCGAGGACCGGAGCGAGAACCTGATCTCGACCGGGTTCGCCCGCGACTTTCACATGAGTGGGGAAATGGCGTTGAGCAACGACGGCCGCATACTCGGGCTGCGGGTCAAGCTGTTAAGTGACAATGGCGCTTTCTACGCCGATGCCCAACCGACAAAGTTCCGGGCCGGACTCTTCCACATCGTCACCGGCTCTTACGACGTCCCGGCGGCCCACGTCGAGGCGGACGGCGCCTACACGAACAAGGCGCCCGGCGGCGTCGCCTACCGCTGCTCCTTCCGCGTGACCGAGGCCTCTTACCTGATCGAGCGCCTGGTCGAAAGCGCCGCACTCGAGATGAAGATGGACCCGGCGGACATCCGGCTCAAGAACTTCATCAAGCCCGACCAGTTCCCCTACATGTCAGCCACCGGTTTCGAGTACGACAGTGGCGATTACCCCAGGGCGATGCACGTCGCCCTCGACAAGCTCGGCTACCAGTCGCTGCGCAAAGAGCAGGCGGAGAAACGGAAGAAGGGCGAGTTGATGGGGATCGGGGTCGCCAGCTTCACGGAAGTCGTCGGCGCCGGACCCGGCAAGCACTACGACATCGCTGGGCTGCGGATGTTCGACTCCGCGGAGTTGCGCGTGCATCCCACCGGCAAGGCGATCCTCAAGCTGGGCGTCAAGAGCCAGGGCCAGGGCCATGAGACCACCTTCGCGCAGATCGTGACCGAGGAGCTCGGGATTCCCGCAGCCGATGTCGAAGTTCAGGAAGGCGACACGGATAACACCCCGTACGGACTGGGCACCTATGCGAGCCGAAGCACGCCCGTCGGCGGGGCGGCCACGGCGATGGTGTCGCGCAAGCTGCGCGACAAGGCGAAGAAGATTGCGGCCCACCTCCTCGAGGCCTCCGACGCCGATATCGAGTTCGACCACGGCAAGTTCTTCGTCCGCGGCTCGCCCTCGAAGTCGAAGACGATCCAGGACGTGGCGTTCGCCGCCTACACGAACCTTCCCGACGGGATGGAGGCCGGTCTGGAGGGCGTGACCTACTACGATCCGCCCAACATGACTTACCCCTTCGGCACATACCTGGTCGTTGTGGACATCGACCGGGGCACGGGCCAGGTGAAGGTCCGTCGCATGGTGGCGGTCGACGACTGCGGCGTGCGCATCAACCCGATGGTCGTCGAGGGACAGATCCACGGCGGCCTGACCGAGGGCTTCGGCATCGCGTTCATGCAGCTAATCACATTCGACGAAGAAGGCAACTGCCTCGGCTCGAATTTCACCGATTACCTGTTGCCGACGAGCTGGGAAACGCCCAGGTTCGAGATGGGCGAGACGGTCACGCCCTCACCCCACCACCCGATCGGCGCCAAGGGGGTCGGGGAGTCGGCAACGGTCGGCTCGCCGGCGGCCTTCGTCAACGCCGTGATCGATGCGGTCGGCCATCTTGGAATCCGGAACATCGATATGCCGGTAACCTCCGACAAGGTCTGGGCCGCGCTGCACGAAAAGGGCGCAGCCGAATAACGGTGTCACTCGCGGATGACGTGCTGGACCGGGCGGCGGAGTTGCGTCGGCGGCGCGAGACGTTTGTCGTTGCCACTGTCGTCCGGGTCGAGCCGCCCACCTCGGCGCAGGCGGGCGACAAGGCGCTGATCACTGCCGATGGCAAACTATGGGGCTGGGTAGGTGGTAGCTGCTCCGAAGGGTTGGTGCGGCGCGAGGCGCTGGTCGCGATGGCCGACGGACAGCCGCGTCTAGTCAAGATCGCGCCCGACGAGGCCGCCGAGCATCAGCCGGGCGTCGTCTTGCACCTCAGCACCTGCCCAAGTGCCGGCAAACTGGACGTCTTCATCGATCCGCAGCTGCCCCGGCCGCTGCTGCTGGTCGTGGGCGGGACGCCGGCGGCGCACACGCTGATCAAGCTCGGCGCGACGATTGGTTACTCGACATGCGCGGTGCATCGCGGCGCGATGCCCGCCGATTTCCCCGAGGCGAACCTGGTGATCGATTCGCTCGACCTCGGACCCGCCCGGCCCAACGCGAGTACCTGGGCTGTCGTCGCCACCATGGGGCACTACGACGAGGACGCCGTCGCAGCGCTCCTCCGCCATGACGTCGCCTACATCGGGCTGGTGGCCAGCCGCCGTCGCACCGCCACCGTGCTCGGCGTACTCCAGGCCCGCGGCATCACAGGCCTCGACCGGGTGCGGCGCGCCGCCGACAGCGCGGCCGGCAGCTCGCAGGAGGAGATCGCCCTGGCGACCCTCGCCGAGATTGCCGCCGAACGTCACGCGCACGAGCGACGCTACGCCATCCCACTTCCGGAGACCGCCACCGATCCGGTCTGCGGCATGCAGGTCGAGGTCACGGGCGCGATGCACACGCTAACGCTTGGGGAGACCAGCCACTACTTCTGCGGTGCCGGGTGCCTCGATACCTTCAAGCGGGAAGGCCGGCCCCTAAAGGCCTGACCCTCCCGCTTCGCGCGTTGGCTACGACGATCCGATGATTGGACGAACCTCGATCGCGCCCACGCTGGCGGACGGCACCTTGGCCGCATAGGCGATCGCCTCATCCTGGTTCTTGGCTTCGATGACGTAGAAGCCAATGACCTGCTCGCTGCCGGTCGTTGCAGGGCCTGACGAAGTTTTCGTCGAGCCGTTTCGGACGCGGACCGTGGTTGCTGTCCTGGACGGCTGAACCGGGTCACCGCCCTTGAACATGCCGCGGCCGGAGACTTCCTCGTAGTAGCGACCAAACGCCGCTTCCTGCTGCTGCATCTGTGGACTGTCGGGTGCCGGCATCTTCGACTCGTCGGCGTAAAGCAAATACAGGTACTTGGCCATTTCCTCTCCTCGTTTCAGACGGGGCGTGCCTGAGCGAGCACCTGCTCTCTTGTCACGCCCTCCATGTTGTGGACGGCTTTGGCGTGCTGCTGTACGGCGGCCACCAGCTGAGTCTCATCGTCGGTTTGCTGGGCCCAACCGCACTCGCACTCGACGCGCTTTTGCATTCCGCACCTCCTCGAAAGATAGACCCGGGTGCCTAAGATCATGACTGGAGGGGTTTGGCAAATGTTTGGCGATGCTGCGTTGCGGATTTACCTCGCCGGCGAGGTGGCGATCGAGCGGGGCGAACAGCTCCTGCGAGAAGTGGATCTCCCTGGGCGGCAGGGACGCCTGGCGTTTGTCTACCTCGTCGTCGAGCGCGAACGTGCGGTTCCCCAATCGGAGCTGGCCGAGCTCCTCTGGCCGGAATCGTTGCCCGCCTCGTGGCCCGTCGCATTGAGCGCGGTCGTCAGCAAGCTGCGCCAGAAGCTCGGCACCCTCGGACTCGATCGCGACCGGGTCATCGCGAACGCGTTTCGCTGCTATCAGTTCCGGCCGCCGACCGAGACCTGGATCGATCTCGAAGCCGCGGCGAATGCGGTCCATCAAGCGGAGGGGGCCCTGGCTGGGAACCAGCCGCAAGTCGCCTACGGGCCGGCGCTGATCGCCGCCACGATCGCGCGTCGGCCGTTCCTCGCCGGGGAGGACTCACCCTGGATCGATAGTCGCCGCCAGCGCCAGCGCGAGCTGCTCGTGCGGGCGCTGGATTGTCGGGTGGAGGCGCTGCTTTCCAACGGAGAGGTGGTGCTCGCGCTGAACCAGGCCCGCGCGGCCGTCGAGCTCGAACCATATCGCGAGTCGGGCTACCGCCGGCTGATGCAGGTGCTCGTCAGGCAGGGCGATCGCGGCGAAGCCATCCGCGTCTACAACCAGTGCCGCCGTTTGCTCGCGGCTGAACTCGGGGTTGCGCCGTCGAATGAGACCGAGTCGTTGCGCCGCTCGCTGGCCGGCTAACGATGGATTTCGGAGCCGACCTCGTCCTTCGCCAGGTCGCGGTCGCGGGTTGAACCATTGGCCGGCAGCGGCGGGGCAATGACGGGGTGTTCCGTCGGCGGTCGCAGCCCGGCGGCGACATAGATCTCGTCCTGGTCGAGGGTATCCTTCTTCAGCACCGCCTCGGCCAGGCGATCCAACCGATCGCGGTTCTCGGTCAGCAACCGCACCGCATCGCGATGGCACTCGTCGACGATCCGGCGAACTTCCTCATCGAGCAGCTTCGAGGTCTCTTCGCTGAAGTGCTGCGCCACGGCGCCGTCGCCTGGCTGCACCAGGTTGAGCGGTCCCACTTTCGGAGACATGCCAAAGCGCGTCACCATCGAGCGGGCGATCTGGTTCACCTGCTGGAGGTCGCTCTCGGCCCCGGTCGTGACCGCGCCGTAGGCGACTTCCTCCGCCGCCCGGCCACCGAGGGCGAGGGTGATCCGCCCGCGCAGGTAGCTCTCCGGATAGTTGTAGCGGTCGTCGATTGGCTGACTGTAAGTGGAGCCGAGGGAGAGCCCGCGTGGCACGATCGTCAGCTTCTTCACCGGGTCCGCCCCAGGGACCAGCAAGCCCATCAGGGCGTGGCCCGACTCGTGGTAGGCGATCAAACGCTTCTCATCGGGCCCGAGCACGATCGGCCGGCGGAGACCGAGCACGGACCGTTCGATGGCCTCATCGAAGTCGGCCTGGGTCACCAGGTCCTCGCCTTTTTGCGCCGCCAGCAATGCCGCCTCGTTGGCGATGTTGCGGAGGTCGGCGCCGACGAAGCCGGCGGTGGCTCCGGCGATCTCGCCCAGATTGACAGCCGGGGCAAGGCGGATGTTGCGCGTGTGGATTTTCAGGATCGCCTCGCGGCCGGTGCGGTCGGGTGGAGAGACGGTGACCCGCCGGTCGAACCGGCCTGGACGCAGCAGTGCGGGGTCGAGGACTTCGGGGCGGTTCGTCGCGGCCAGCACCACGACATTCTGGTTCGGCGTAAAGCCGTCCATCTCGGTCAGGATCTGGTTGAGCGTCTGCTCGCGTTCATCGTTGGCGCCGAAGGTCGCGGACGAAGCGCGCGAACGTCCGATCGCGTCCAGCTCATCGATGAAGATGATGCTCGGGGCAGCCTCCTTTGCCTTGGCGAAGAGGTCGCGAACGCGGGACGCGCCAACCCCGACGATGGCTTCGACGAACTCCGATGCCGAAAGGCTGAAGAACGGCCGGTTCGATTCGCCGGCCACCGCGCGGGCGAGCAACGTTTTGCCCGTCCCGGGCGGGCCGACCAGCAGGATGCCGTGCGGGATCTGGGCGCCGAGCCGCTGGTACTTTTCCGGTGTCTTGAGGAAGTCCACGACCTGGGCCAGGTCCTGCTTGGCCTCGTCGATGCCCGCCACATCGGCAAAGGTGGTTTTCGAACCCGAGTCGGGGATGTAGAGCTTCGCCCGACTCTGGCCGAAGGCCCCGAGAATGCCGCCCGGGCCCGCGGTTTGCATCCGACGGCTCAGGTAGAGAAAGCCGCCGATCAGCAGCAGGGCGGGCCCGAAGCTGAGCAACAGGTTCAACAGCGGCGACTGTCCGGAGCCCGGCGGCGTCGCCGTGATCGGCACATTGTGCTGCTCGAGCAGGGCTGCAAGGTTGTCCTGGGCGAAAACCGGGCGCTCCGTCTGGAAGAGGGTGCCGCTCGCGGAGCCGTAGGTCACGGAATTCTTGAAGTCGCCCTGGATGGAGTTGCCCTGGGCCGTGATGTCCTTCACATTGTCGGCGTTCACCTGCTGGATGAAGGTCGTGTACGGAACCGTCATCCTCGAGGGTCCGCTGGTAAAAACGATGCTGATCACGTAGTTGAGCAGGAGCAACACGACCAGGTAGATCCAGAACCCGCGGTTGCGCCAGAACGGCGTCGGCCCGCCAGCCGGCGCACCCGGTCTCCGGGCGGTCGGCAACTGCGGTCTGTTGGTCGGGCTGGACGCCACGCGATTCCCCTCTCGGTCGGACTCTACACGGTTGGCAGAATCGGCACGGTGCCGCTATGATTTAGTGATAGCGAATGTGCACTATTAATGGAGGCTTGATATGACACTTACACACTTACTCGTTCTGCTGATCGTCGGTGCCCTTGCTGGCCTGATCGGCGAGCGGCTGGTCGGCCGCGGTATGCCGGGTGGCCTGATCGGGGCGATCGTCGCCGGACTGGTGGGCGCCTGGTTGATGGTCGACGTGCTGCACGTGGTTCTCGCACCGGAGCTGTCGCTGGGAGGCATTCCGATCATCTCGGCGATTCTGGGCGCGGCGATCGTCGTGCTCGTGCTCAGTCTGGTGGCGGGCGGCCCGGTGTTCCGCAGGGGCTTGCGCCGCTACTAACGACCAGCGCGCGATATCAAGACCCGGGCGTCGCGGCGTCCGGGTCTTTCATTAGGGAGTGTTAGAGGCAAGCCAACACAAGGCAACTTCGGCCTTGCGTATTTGGTTTGCGTCGCCGCACAATAAGCTCTTCATCGCAAGCGGCACGAACTACTCAGGAGGGGATACAAGTGCGGAAACTCAGATCGTTGTCGTTGATGGCGTGCGCCGGCGCGCTCGCGATCATCGGCACGGCGTGCGGCAACTCAACCGGGACGACGTCGGCCAGCGCGACGGTGCCCGCCGGGCTCAGCGTCACATCCTTCGACGCGAGCTTCTCGGCAATGGGCCAGTTGAAGGGGTTGACGGGAGCGGGCAGTGGTCTGGTCGGAGTCATCCTTCCCGACACCACCTCCTCGACCCGGTACGTCAACTTCGACGCGCCCTACCTCAAGAAGGCCTTCGATGCGGCCGGTTATTCGTCGTCGCAGTACAAGATCGATAACGCCCAGGGCAACGATGCCACCGAGCTACAGCTCGCCCAGGCGGACATCACGGCCGGTGCAAAAGTGCTGATCTTCGACCCTCTCAACAGCAATGTCGGGGGCCAGATCCAGCAGCTTGCCCAGAGTCACGGTGTCAAGACCATCAGCTATGACCGGGCCACCTTTACGGGCACCAGTGTCTACTACGTGAGCTTCACAATGTCCAGGTCGGCAAACTCATCGGCCAGGGCTTCAAGGATTGCATCACGGCCTGGAACGTCTCGAAGCCCCAGGTCTTCACGCTGAACGGCGGCGAGGATACCGATCCCAACGCCGTCTCCTTCGCCCAGGGCTATAACTCGGTCATCTGGGGAAAGACCGACTCGCCGCTGCCGGCTGGCACGACCAACAGTGACGGCTACACCCTGGTCGGCGACAAGGTCGCGCCCGGCTGGGACAACGCCCAGGGGCAGACCATCTTCCAGCAGCAGTACACCGCCCACAAAACCATCAATGCCACCGTCGAGGCGAATGATGGCCTCGGGAATGCCGTCATCACGGTCCTCAAGAACAGCGGCGTCGGCCCCAAAAAGGTCCCGACGACGGGCCAGGATGCAACCGAGCAGGGTATGGCCAACGTCCTCAAGAACTACCAGTGCGGGTCGGTCTACAAGGCCGTCTACCTCGAGGCCCAGGACGCGGTCGCGCTCGCGACTATCCTCCGGGCGGGCAAAACGCCGCCCTCCGGCCTGCTCAATGGGACGACCAAGCCACCGACCGGCCAATCGGGAAGCGAGCAGCCCGCGTCGCTCCTGACGCCCAAATGGGTGACCACGACGAACATGAATGACACCGTCATCAAGGACAAGTTCGTCGACAAGAACCAGCTTTGCACCGACGTTACGCAGGCCGTCTGCACGGCAGCGGGAATCAGCTAGCTCGTCGCGGCGCCGCCGCTCTCCGCGGCGGCGCCAAATTCCGCTCGCACGCGATAGAGTGAATCCATGGGCCAGGTGATCGACGAGTCGCCGACGGCCGAGCCGCGTTTCAAAGCCCGCGGCGTCGACAAGCACTTCGGCCCAGTCCAAGCCCTGACCCAGGTCGACCTGGACCTGTATCCCGGCCAGATCACAGCGCTCTGTGGCGATAACGGCGCCGGCAAATCAGTCCTCACGAAATGCATCGCCGGCATCTACGAGATCGACCATGGTCAATTCTTCTGGGAAGGCCAGCCGGTTCATGTTCGCACCCCGCGCGATGCGGCCCGGCTGGGAATCGAGACCGTCTACCAGGACCTGGCCCTGGCCGACAACCTCGACATCGTCCAGAACATGTTCCTCGGCCGCGAACGGCTGCGAAACGGCTTCCTCTATGAGGACGACATGGAGCGCGCCGCGAGCAAGACGCTGGCCGATCTTCGCGTCACGACGGTCCGCTCGATCCGGCAGCCGGTGGCCTCGCTTTCCGGCGGGCAGCGTCAATCCGTGGCTGTCGCCAAGGCGGTGATGTGGAACTCGAAGCTGGTCATGCTGGACGAGCCAACGGCGGCGCTGGGCGTCGTGCAAACCAAGATGGTCCTCGACCTGGTCCGGCGCTTGCGTGATCGCGGCCTGGCCGTGATGATGATCTCGCACAACCTCAATGACGTCTTCGAGGTGGCGGATCGGATTGCCGTCGTTCACCTCGGCCGCATGGTGGCCCAGGGTCGCGCCTCATCCTTCGACCGGCAGAGCGTTGTCGATTACATGACGACCGGCGCCTCGAGCCGTAGCGGGCAGCAGGCGAATGCCGACGGAGCAACGAGTGGCACGCGCTGAAGCGCCCGAGACCGCACCGGATCCGACAGCTGCGGCGCAAGCCGCGACCCTCGAAGTCCCACCCGAACTCGTTGCCCAGTCGCTGGGCGAGTGGTTTCGCGCCTGGCTCACGCGCATTCGTAGCGGGGATAGCGGTGTCCTGCCCGTCCTCCTCGCCCTGCTCATCATCACCATCGTCTTCGAGGCGATCAGTCCCAATAACGTCTTCCTCTCCGCGGGAAATATCGTCAACCTTTTCCAGCAGAGCGCGGTTTTCATGGTCCTAGCGATGGGGGAACTCTTCGTCATCCTGCTCGGCGAGATCGATCTTTCGATCGGGTACGCCGGCGGCGTCGGCGCCGCGATCACCGTTCAGCTCGTGCAGCCGTCTACGGCGAAATGGCCCTGGTGGGGCGCCGTGCTGGCCGGGTTGCTGGTGTGCGTCGTCATCGGTGGGCTGCATGGAACCCTGGTTACCCGACTGCGGCTCTCATCGTTGATCGTCACCCTGGGCGGGCTGCTGACCTGGCAGGGGGCGATGCTGATCATTCTTGGGCTCGCGTTATCCGGCTACCCGAGCCTGGCCGGTCTCGACGCAAATCGGCAGGTCCTGTACAACCTCATGAATGGGACGATCGATCCCGTGGTCAGCTGGGTCGCGATGGCCGTTGTGGTTATCGGCATCGCCGCCTTGCTCTGGTTTGGCGACAGCCGCCGGCGCCGCAGTGGGCTGGTTGCGCCACCGGTGAGCCTGACCCTGATCAAGATTGTCCTGATCGCGATTGTTGGGATCTCCGTGGTGGCGATCTGCAACATCAATCGAGCCGCGAACGGCACACTCGCGGGCGTACCCTGGGTCATCCCCATCGTCCTGGCTGTCTTTGGCGCATGGATGGTGCTCCTCCAGCGAACGAAGTTCGGGCGTTACGTCTACGCCATTGGTGGCAATCCCGAGGCGGCACGCCGGGCCGGCATCAATCTTGCCGCCGTTCGAACCCTGTGCTTCATCATCTGCTCGTTCACGGCGGGGATCGGCCTCCTCTTGTATGCCTCATACCTGGGGGGCATGTCGGGCAACATCAATGGTGGTCAGCTCGTTCTCTATGCCATTGCGTCGGTCGTGCTGGCGGGGACCAGCCTCTTCGGCGGCCGAGGCAAGGTCCTCCACGGCATCCTCGGCGGACTGGTCATTGGCGGCATCTACAACGGGATGGGCCTGCTCGGTCTGGACGTCCGCTGGCAGTTCATCGTCACGGGGCTGGTGCTCCTGGTGGCGATCACGATCGACTCGCTCTCTCGCCGCAGCGCAACGTCGGGCAGTGCCGCGCGGGTCTGATCCGGGCGGGTCTGACGCTCAAGGGGTAGCTCGACCCGCCGACCGCCAGTGCTATGCTCGCGAACAACAGAGGAGGTGGCCAATGATCAAGCAAGGACGAGCGGCGGCGATGCTTCCGGCGCAGGATCTCGCACGGGCGAAGGCCTTCTATCGCGACAAGCTGGGGTTGACGCCCACCCAGGAGGATCAGGATCCACGCGGCGGGGTGATGTACGAGTTGTCGGGCGGCACCGGTTTTGCGCTCTTCCTGAGTAGCGGAAAGGCGTCGGGAACGCACACCCAGCTGGCCCTCGAGGTGCCCGACGTGGAGGCCGCCGTCAAGGACCTCCGGGCCCGCGGCCTCAAATTCGAGGAGTACGACAGCCCTGAGCTCAAGACCGTCAATGGCGTCGCGCAGATCGGCGGAACGAAGGTTGCGTGGTTCAAGGATTCGGAAGGGAACCTGATCGCCGTCAGCCTCCCCGTAGCGGTCCCGGCGACCCGCAGCTCCTGAGCGATTGATAAAGGTCGGCCGGCCCCAACCCGGGGTCGGCCGATTGTTCGATCCCGAGGCGAACGGTAGGATCGCGTTTCGGTTCGTACCAGCCGTTCGTAAGGATGCTCTAAGACCAACCAAGGATAGTTGACACCGATTAGTCGGCATGGTATAGTCGACACCGACTAAGCGATGACGACTAAAAAAGACCTACCGCGGACGCCTCTGGCGCTGGCGGTCATGAACCTGCTGATGGAGCATCCAATGCATCCCTATGAGATGAAATCGAAGATGAAAGAAAGGGGCCACGACCAGGTCGTCAAGATCGCGGGTGGCTCCATCTACGACACGGTCGAGCGCCTCGAAGAGGGCGGCTTCATCGCGGTGCAAGAGACGAGCCGGGACGGCCGGCGTCCGGAGAAGACGACCTATGCCATCACGGACCACGGCCGGGAGGAAATCCTGGCCTGGCTGCGGGAGATGCTGGCGCAGCCCGTCAACGACTACCCGCAGTTTGCCGCGGCACTGGCTTTCTTCGCCGCCCTCGACAAGGACGAGGTCACCCACCTGCTCAAGGCGCGGACGGCGCTGCTCGAATCGGAGATCGCCGGGATGAAGAAGGGTCTCGAGGGCTGGATGGGCGAGATGGGGATCCCGAGGCTGTTCCTGATCGAGTCGGAGTACGCGATCGTCATGAAGACGGCTGAGGTCAACTGGGTCCGCGACCTGATCCGCGATATCGACGCACTTTGGATGACCGCCGACCAGATGAGGGCCGCAGAAACCGCCATCCAGTCACGCGGAGGAGGAGTGAGCGAATGAAGACCATTGCGCCGGGGGATCATGCACCGACCGAAGTGGCTGCGGCACGTTACAGCACCGGCTCTGTCGTCTCCAAAGACGGCACCGTCATCGGCTACCGCGAAGTCGGCAGGGGCCCCGCGCTGATTCTGCTGCACGGCGCGATGGAATCCGCGCAAAGTCACATGCAGCTCGCCGAGGCGCTGGCGGATCGCTTCACGGTCTACCTGCCCGACCGACGCGGCCGTGGCCTCAGCGGTCCGTACGACAAAGACCACAGCGTCGAGACGGACGTGCAGGATATGGCGGCCCTGCTGGCCAAAACCGGCGCCCACTATGTCATGGGCGTCAGCTCGGGCGCCATTATCTGGCTGCAGGCGGCGCTCACGCTCCCGATTCGCAAAGCCGTCATCTTCGAGCCCCCGCTGCCGATTAACGGCTCGCTCCCGACCGCCTTCGTCCACCGCTACGACACAGAGATCGCTCAGGGCGAGGTGGCCGCGGCCCTCGTCAGCGCGATGAAAGGAACGCAGATGGGACCACCGATCTTCAACCTCATCCCCCGCGGCCTGCTGGAGCGGCTCACGACGACGATGATGGCCAGCGAGGAGAAGAAGGCCGGCAGCGAGGACGTGACGATGCGGATGCTGGCTCCGACGCTGCATTACGACTTTCAGCTGGCGACCGAGATGGACGGGGCTCTCGAGCGGTTCAAAGGAATCCGCGCCGAGGTGCTGTTGCTCGGGGGCAGCAAGAGCCCCGCATACCTGAAGGCCGGCCTGGACGCATTGGAGAAGGTCTTGCCGCATGTCACGCGGGTTGAGCTTCCCGGACTCGGTCATGGGGCCACGGGAAATAGCGACCGAGGCGGCCGGCCGGAACGGGCGGCGCAAGTCCTGCGCCAATTCTTTGGTTAACCGCACACTCCCAGGAGGTGGATGAACCATGACAGAAAATCGTCGACCATCGGCGCCCTGGCTGGCCCTGGCAGTGCTCGCCCTGGGTCTATTCATGACGCTACTCGACCTCACCATCGTCAACGTCGCCATCCCCAGCATCGTTGACGACCTGCATGCGTCGCTCGACCAGATCCTCTGGGTCCTCAACGGCTACAGCCTCGCGTACGCGGTCCTGCTGATCACCTCGGGACGGCTGGGTGACATCTTCGGGCCTCGCAACATGTTCGCGGCGGGGATCGTCGTCTTTACGGTTGCCTCAGCCTTCAGTGGCCTCGCGCAGGATCCGACGCAGCTGATCCTGGCCCGGGGACTGCAGGGCATCGGCGCAGCGATCATCGCGCCGCAGGGCCTGCCCATCATGACGACCATCTTTCCGCCGGCGCGGCGGGCCGGCGTCTTCGCTATCTACGGATCGCTGGCCGGCCTCGCGGTCCTGCTGGGCCCGGTTGTGGGCGGGTTCATCGTCACCAATTTCGGCTGGCGGTGGATCTTCTACGTCAACCTGCCGGTCGGGCTGCTCACCTTCGTTCTGGCGTTCGCCCTGGTGCCGGACCTGCGGCCTGGACGCCGACACCGTCTCGATTGGGCGGGCGTCGCGCTGGCGACCACCGGCTTGCTCGGCATCGTGTTCGGGTTGATCGAAGGTCAGCGCTACGACTGGGGAACCGTGTGGTCCTGGATCACCATCCCGGAGATCATGGCGGCGGGTGTGGTCGTGCTTGCGCTCTTTCTCCTCGTGCAGTGGCGGCGCCAGGATCGCGAACCCCTGCTCCCATTCGCCATCTTCAAAGATCGCAACTACACGGTGATGAGCCTCGTGCTGATGGCGATGGGATTCGCGATCGTCGGCTTCTTCCTGCCGCTCACGATTTTCTACCAGTCGGTGCTGGGTCTCAGCGCCTTCGACGCCGGCCTCGCGATTGCGCCGCAGCCGCTGGCGATGATGCTCATGTCGGGGGTCGCGGCCGCCCTGGCAGCCCGCTACGCGAAATACATCCTGATCACCGGCCTCACCCTGTTCGCCATCGGGATGGCGTACATCGCCTTGATCGCCCAGGTGAGCTCGAACCGCTGGGCCTTCGTGCCCGGCCTGGTCCTCGGCGGGATTGGCATGGCCGGGGTCTGGACCCCGGTCTTCAGCCTGGCGACCCGAAACCTGCAACCCCGGCTGGCCGGTGTCGCGTCGGGCATGATCAGCACCATCCAGGAGCTGGGGGCCGTGATCGGCAGCGCCGCGATCGGCGCCGTGCTACAGAACCAGCTGGCTGCCGATCTACACAACCGCGCGGTCAGCTACGCGGGCCAGCTGCCGAGCCAGGCACAAGCCCCGTTCGTCGACGGGTTCAGCAAAGCGGCCCGGTCGGGGCTCCAGATCGGGCGCGGACAGTCGGGTACCAGCCTGAGCCTTCCCGCGGAGGTGCCGGCCCAGGTGGTCCACCAGATTCAGCAGCTGGCGCACACCGTGTTCACCCAGGCCTTCGTCGACGCGATGCGGCCAACCATGGCACTGGCCATCGCCGTGGTCCTGATTGCGGCAGTCGGCGCCCTTGCGGCTCGCAATGCTGCCGCCGGCGGTCGGGTCCAGACTGCGACCGAGGCACAGCCGGAGCCGGCGTCGGTCGCCTAGTCAACAGAGGGCAGCGCCGGGCCGGCGCCGCGCTGCCCTCCAGCGTCACCAGCTCTCCACAACCTCCGGTTTGCGTTTTTTGCTGAGGTATGGGATAGTGAGGGACGAAAATATGAGGTCACTCACTATTAAGGCCGAACTGGATGCCGCCGAGTTCGGGACCGACGCCGACGGCTATCTCTTCGATCCGCGGATGCGAGAGATCCTGGCGCGGAGCGGCCGAAAGGTCGAGCCGGGGACGGAGGCGCTCGCCGCTGTTCGCATCCTCGGTAAGAAGATGCACACGCTGATGGAGCGCTGGGCGGATCACTACGGCCTGAGCGAAGGGCGCTTCCAGATCCTGGTACGCCTGCACCACCAGCCGGACGGCCGCCTGACCATGGGCGACCTGGCCGAAATGCTCGACGTCTCGCCTCGGACGGTGACGGGACTGGTAGACAACCTGGAGCGCGACGGACTGGCCAAACGCGTCGATGATCCGACTGACCGCCGCTCCGTGTACGCCGAGCTCACCGACCAGGGACGCGAGCGGGTCAAAGCATTATGGCGAGACGCCGCCGGTGGGCAGGCGCACCTGACCAGGGGCTTTAACGAGTCGGAGCTGATCCAGCTCCGTCATCTGTGTTTGCGCCTCATCCAAGCCATGAGCGCGGTCGAAGGAGGGAACGATGCCACAAGCTGAGCTGTCCACCCGGATCAAAGTCCTCGCCACCGTCGGCGTCATGCTGGCCCTGCTGCTGGCGGCGCTCGACCAGACGATCGTCGGCACGGCCCTGCCAAGGATCGTCGCCGAGCTGAATGGGCTCGACCGCTACACCTGGCTGATCACGGGCTACCTCGTCGCCTCAACGGTCGTCGTGCCGATCGCCGGCAAGCTCGGCGACCTCTTCGGGCGCAAGCCGTTCCTGATCGTCGGGATGATCGGATTCGTCGCCGCGTCTGCGTTGTGCGGCGTCGCCCAGGACATGACACAACTGATCATCTTCCGGATCCTCCAGGGGCTGTTCGGCGGCATGCTCTTCGCCTCCGCCTTCACGGTCCTCGGTGATATTTATTCTCCGGCCGAGCGGGCCCGGATCCAGGGCCTGTTCGGCGGCGTGTTCGGCCTCTCCTCGATCATTGGACCGGTCGTTGGTGGCTTCCTGACCGATAACCTCGGCTGGCGGTGGGTCTTCTACGTCAACCTGCCGGTCGGCTTGCTCGGCGTGCTCGTCGTCGCGGCCTTTCTGCCGTTCGTGCGAACCAAAGCCTCCTGGCGCGACATCGACTTTGTCGGGTCGGCAGCCCTGGCCGCGGGCCTGATCCCGGTCCTGGTCGCCCTCTCCGTCGCGAAGGACCAGGGCTGGACGTCGGCTCCGGTTCTCGGCCTGCTGGGGTTCGGCATCGCGATGCTCATCGCCTTTTTCGTGATCGAGCAACGGGTCAAGGAGCCGATCGTGCCGTTCAAGTTGTTCAAGAACCGTGCCTTCGCGGTCTCGATGGTGGTCGGCTTCTTCGCCGCCCTCGGGATGTTCGGCATGATCATCTTCGTCCCGCTCGAGACCCAGGGTGTGCTCGGCGTCAGCGTGACCAACTCCGGGTTGCTGCTGACCCCCATGATGTTCGGCTTGATCGTCTCGAGCGTGGTGACCGGCAACCTGATCCCGCGGATCAAGCACTATCACTATTTGGGCAGCATCGGCCTCGCGGTGATGATGATCGGCATGTACCTGATGGCGCAGACCACGAGCGCGACGTCGCAATCGTCCGTCACCCTCGCCATCGTCCTGGTCGGGCTCGGTCTGGGTGTGACGATGCCCCTCTACATCAATGCCGTCCAGAGTGCCCTGCCCCAGCGATATCTCGGCGTCGGGACCAGCCAGATCCAGTTCTGGCGCAGCGTCGGCGGGACCGTCAGCTCCGCCATCCTCGGCAGCATCCTGGCGCAGCGGCTGCCCGGGGCGATCGCCGACGAGCTCAGCCGAGTCAACTTGCCACCGGCGTTCAAGACCGCCATTGGCGGGTCGGCCAGTAACCCAAACGCTCTCCTCGATCCGGCGAAGATCGCGGCGGCCAAGGCCAAGCTAACGCCCCAACTGGCCCCGCTCTTCGACCAGGCGATGCACGCCATCCGCAACGCGCTCGCCACCACTCTGCATGACACCTTTCTGATCGCGGTCGCGCTGGCGTCGATTGCGCTCATCGCCTCACTCTTCATGCCCGACATCCCGCTGCGAGCCCGGACGCCGCGCCAGCAGCAGCCCAGTTTCGGCGAGGTTCCGGCATCCCCCGAGGCCGCCGAACCCGAGGCCGCGGTTGGATAGCAGCCCGGCTACTGGCTAGAAATGCCCAGCCTGCTTCGCCTGCTTCGAACCTCCCTTCGTCCCTACGCCGGCTACGTGGCACTGGTCGTGAGCCTGCTCCTCATCCAATCGATCGCCAACCTCTACCTGCCGAACCTGAACGCCGACATCATCAACAACGGCGTCGTCAAGGGCGACGTCGGCTACATCTGGCGGATCGGCGTCATCATGCTGGTGCTGGCGGTCTTCGTCGGCATCCTCTCGATCGTGGCCGTCTGGTTTGCCTCGAGGGCGTCGATGGGATTCGGCCGGGACGTCCGGCGTGGCGTCTTCGAGCGAGTCCAGCAGTTTTCGGCCACCGAGATGAATCGGTTCGGCACGCCGTCGCTGATCACGCGCAACACCAACGACGTCCAGCAGGTCCAGTTGTTCGTCCAGATGGCGCTCACCATCTTCGTGACGGCGCCCATCATGCTGGTCGGCGGCATCATCCTCGCGGTGCGCGAGGACGTCACGCTGTCGGCGATCCTGATCGTGATCCTGCCGTTGATGGTCGGGGTCTTCGCAGTCCTGATGTATTTCGCGATTCCCCTCTTCCAAGCGATGCAGAAGAAGATCGACCGGATCACCGAAGTGCTTCGCGAGCAGATCACCGGGGTTCGCGTCATCCGCGCCTTCAACCGCACCCCCTACGAGCGCGACCGCTTCGAGGCGGCCAACGCGGACCTGACCGCGACGGCCCTGCGCGTCAACCGGATCTTCGCCGCCGCGCTTCCGGCGCTGCTGGCGATCATGAACCTCTCCAGCGTCGCCGTTGTCTGGTTCGGCGGTCATCTGATCGACAGCGGCCAGATGCCGGTCGGCAACCTGATCGCCTTTCTCGCCTACATCCTGCAGATCATGTTCGCCGTGATGATGGCGCTCATGATGGTGATCTTCCTCCCGCGCGCCGCCGCCAGCGCGGTGCGGCTCGAAGCCGTCCTGCAGACGCAACCCGCGATCCGAGACCCTGAGCAGCCGATCGAGCCCGAAGCCAAGACGGGTGCCGTCGAATTCCGCGACGTCACCTTCGGCTACCCGGGCGGGGAGAAGCCGGTGCTGCACGGCCTCTCGTTCCAGTTGCGACCGGGCGCGACCACCGCGATCATCGGCGGCACGGGCTCCGGCAAGACCACGCTGTTGAACCTCATTCCCCGCTCTTTCGACGTCACAGCGGGCGCCGTCCGCGTCAACGACGTGGACGTCCGGCAGCAACTGCTCGAAACCCTCTGGAGCTCGATCGGGCTCGTTCCCCAGCAGGCTTACCTCTTTCGTGGCACGATCGCCGACAACCTCCGGTTCGGCAAGGAGGACGCCACCGAGGCCGAGCTGTGGCATGCCCTCGAGGTGGCGCAGGCGCGGGACTTCGTCGCGGCGATGCCGGAGAAGCTCGAGGCGCCAGTGGACCAGGGTGGCACCAATCTTTCTGGTGGCCAGCGTCAGCGACTGGCGATCGCCCGGGCGCTGGTCAGACGACCGCCCCTCTACCTCTTCGACGATTGCTTCTCAGCGCTCGATGCCGGGACCGATGCCCGGCTGCGCTCAGCGCTGAAGCCCGAGGCACGCGACGCCGCGGTGGTGATCGTGGCGCAGCGGGTGAGCACCATCCTTTCGGCCGACCAGATCATCGTTCTCGACGCGGGGCGGATCGTCGGCGTCGGCACCCACCAGGAGTTGATGTCGACGACCGAGGCCTACCGCGAGATCGTCGCCTCGCAGCTGGGCGAGGAGGCAGTCGCATGATGGCGCGCAACGCGGGTGGGCGGCCGCCGGGGCGGGGCCCAATGGGCGGCGGACCGGGCGGCTTCGGCGGAATGCTGCCACCGCAGAAGACGAAAGACCTGGGCAAGACCCTGCGCCAACTGCTGGCGCGGCTTCAACCCGAACGAGTGCGGATCGCGATCTCCGCGATGCTGGCACTTGGCAGCGTCGCCGGCACCGTCATCGGGCCCAAGATCATCGGCAACGCGACGAACGTCATCTTCGACGGCGTCATCGGCAAGAGCCTTCCCGCCGGGATCACGAAACAACAGGCCGTCGCCGGCCTCCGAGCGCAGGGGCATGGCCAGATCGCTGACCTGGTTTCGGGCTCCAACGTCGTGCCGGGCCATGGGATCGACTTCACCCGGCTCGGCCAGATCCTCGCACTCGCGGCGCTCGTCTACATCCTGGCCGCGGCGCTCACCTGGCTGTTGTCCTACATCATGGCCGGGGTGGCGCAGCGCACCGTCTACGGGTTGCGCCGAGATGCCGACGCCAAGCTGGCCCGCCTCCCGCTGAAATATTTCGACAGCCACGCCCACGGTGACGTGCTCAGCCGGGTGACCAACGACATCGACAACATCACCACCACGCTGCAGCAGGGCTTGAGCCAATTCCTCACCTCGACGCTCACCATCGTAGGGGTGCTGGCCGTGATGGTCTGGATCAGCCCCTTGCTCGCCGCGGTCGCGCTGGTCACGGTCCCGCTATCGATCGTCGTCACATTGCTGGTCGCTCGCCGCTCGCAGCGGCATTTCGCCGCGCAATGGCAGCGCACCGGCGTCCTCAACGGCCAGGTCGAGCAGGTGCACACCGGGCACGCGCTGGTCCAGGTCTTCGGACGCCGCCGGAAGGCGATCGAGGAATTCAGCCAAACCAACCAGGCTCTCTACGAGGCCAGCTTTCGCGCGCAGTTCCTGAGCGGCATCATCATGCCGGCGATGGCCTTCCTCGGCAACGTGAACTATGTCGTGATCGCGGCGGTCGGCGGCTACAGAGTGGCGACCGGTTCGATCACGTTGGGCGACGTCCAAGCCTTCATCCAGTACTCGCGCCAGTTCACGATGCCGATCACGCAGCTGGCCGGCCAGTTGAATCTGCTGCAGTCCGGCCTGGCCTCGGCCGAGCGCGTCTTCGAGTTCCTGGGGGACGAGGAGGAGGCGCCGGATCGGGTCCGCGGCGAGCTGCGCGAGCCGCAAGGCGAGGTCGCC
>Ga0209805_1000763_pt1 | contig 19711 bp, 19 predicted proteins | sample GraSoiAngelo_148_FD_185905 | JGI IMG/M metagenome (GOLD analysis project Ga0209805, IMG submission 185905) | Grasslands soil microbial communities from the Angelo Coastal Reserve, California, USA - 14_1009_09_20cm (SPAdes) (version 2) | ecosystem: Environmental > Terrestrial > Soil > Grasslands ...
CCCCCGAGCCGGTGGGTGGATCTGACCAAGCTCGCCGAAGCCCAGGGCTTCGAGTACGCGTGGCTCTTCGACTCGCACGTGCTCTGGCAAGAGGTCTACCCGATCTTCACCCTGATGGCGGCCAATACCCGGCGCATCAAGATCGGTCCCTGCGTCACCAACCCCGCCACCCGCGATCCCACGGTGACCGCCAGCGCGCTCGCCACCCTGAACGAGATCTCGGGGGGCCGGATGGTGATGGGGATCGGCCGGGGGGACAGCGCCCGGCGGGTCCTCGGGCAGAAGCCGGTGAGCGTCGAGCAGATGGAGGCCGACTGCCGGCTGATCCGCGACCTGGCAGCCGGGCGAGAGGTCAGCTATGACGGGGTCAAGATCCGGCTGAAATGGGCCGAGCACGAATTGCCCATCTGGATCGCTGGTTACGGACCGAAGGCGCTGCGCGCGGCCGGCCGGGTGGCCGACGGCGTCATCATTCAGCTCGCCGACCCGGCCATCATCAAATGGTGCTTGCAATTCGTGCGCGAGGGCGCCCAGGAAGCCGGACGCTCCTTCGACGACATCCAGATCCAGGCGGCGGCACCAGCATTCATCTCCGATGACCTGGCTGCGGCGCGGGAGCAGGTGCGCTGGTTTCCGGCGCTCGTATCGAACCATGTCGTCGACCTCCTTAAGCGCTACGACGCCCAGGACCTACCCAAGACGCTCACCGACTACATCAAGGCGCGTGACCACTATGACTATGCTGACCATGTCAAGCGCGGCGCGGCGCACGCCGACTTCGTGCCCGACGATGTCATCGATCGGTTTTGCGTAATCGGGACGGTGGAGCAGAGCCGGCAACGAATCGAGGAGCTGATCGATGCCGGCGTCGACCAGTTCAACCTCTACCTGATGGTGGAGAAACCCGAGAAAGTGATCGAGAAATACGGCGAAGCCATCATCCCAACGTTCAGCTAGCGAGGAGGCGAAGCATTTATGGCCAAGGTGCGGGCGGCGCTGATCCAGGCGTACGCAAACATGCCCAAGGACGAGGCGATAAAAAAACATGAGGAACTGATCGGACAGGCGGCCGCGAAGGGAGCGCAGGTCACCTGCCTGCAGGAGATCTTCTTCGGGCCCTACTTCCCGGCGGAACAAGACACGAAGTGGTACGACACCGCCGAGCCCGACGACGGGCCGACCGTCCGGCGCATGCAGGAGCTGGCAAAAAAACACAAGATGGTGCTGGTCGTGCCTTTCTACGAAGAGGCGCAGACCGGCGTCTACTACAACACCGCCGTCGTGATCGAGAACGACGGGACGATGGTCGGCAAGTATCGCAAGACGCACATCCCGCATGTCGGGCCGTGTTTCTGGGAAAAGTTCTACTTCAAGCCGGGAAACCTCGGCTATCCAGTCTGGAACACATCGGTCGGCCGGGTGGGTTTGCTGATCTGCTACGACCGGCACTTCCCGGAACCGGCGCGGGAGCTCGGCCTCAAGGGTGCGGAGCTGGTCTTCAATCCGTCCGCCACTGTCAAGTCGCTCTCGCGCTACCTCTGGGAGTTGGAGCAACCAGCCCACGCGGTGGCGAACGGCTACTGGATCGGCGCCATCAATCGCGTCGGCGTCGAAAAACCCCTCAACGAGGCGCAGTTCTACGGGTCGAGCTACTTCTGCGACCCGCGGGGACGGATCATCGGGAAGGCTTCGGAGACGGAAGACGAAGTACTGGTTTGCGACCTCGACCTGGACCTGATTCGCGAGGTCCGTAATACCTGGCAGTTCCTGCGCGATCGCCGGCCGGAGACTTACGAGGACCTGGTCAAGGAGCTGCCGTGAAGACCCTGATCCGAAACGGGACCGTGGTGACGGCGAGCGACACGGCGAAAACCGACGTCCTGATCGATGGCGAAAAGATTATGGCGATCGGTAACGCCCTCGAAGTGAAAGCCGACCAGACGATCGACGCCGAGGGCCGCTACGTCATGCCCGGGGCGGTCGACGTCCACACCCACATGGAACTACCCTTCGGCGGCACATTTGCATCCGACGACTTTGCCACCGGCAGCGCCGCCGCGGCCTGGGGCGGCACGACCACCATCGTCGACTTCGCGGTACAGACGTTTGGCCAAAGCCTGCGGCAGGGGCTCGACCAATGGCACCAGAAGGCCGATGGCAAAGCCCACATTGACTACGGCTTCCACATGATCGTACGCGAGGTGAACGACTCGATCCTCAGAGAGATGGATACCCTGGTCAGGGAAGGGGTGCCGTCCTTCAAGTTGTTCATGGCCTATCCCGGCGTCTTCATGCTCGACGATGGCGCGATCTTCCGCGCCCTGAGCCGGACCGCCGAAAACGGCGGCTTGATCATGATGCACGCCGAGAACGGCGGCGCGATCGACGTGCTCGTGAAGCGCTACCTGGCGGAAGGCAAGGGCGATCCGATCAATCACGGGCTCACGCGGCCGGCGAGCATGGAGGGCGAGGCGACCGGCCGCGCCATCGCGCTCGCCCGGCTGGCCGAGGTCGCCGTCTACATCGTGCACCTCAGCTCCAAAGAAGCGCTGGATGCCGTCCGCCAGGCGCGCGACGACGGCGCCCCTGCCTTTGCGGAGACCTGCCCCCAGTACCTGTACCTGAGCCTCGAGGACCTCGGCCGGCCGGGCTTCGAGGGCGCCAAGTATGTCTGCTCGCCGCCGCTTCGAACCAGGCCGCACCACGATGAGCTCTGGAAGGGCCTGATCCAGGACGACCTGCAGCTGGTTGCCACCGACCACTGCCCATTTCATTTCAAGGGACAGAAGGAGATGGGACGGGGTGACTTCTCCAAGATCCCGAACGGGCTGCCGGGGGTCGAAGACCGCTTTACCCTGATCTTCCATGGCGGCGTGAACTCGGGCCGCATCTCTGTGAACCGGTTCGTCGAGCTGGTGGCAACGGCGCCCGCCCGGATGTTCGGCCTGTTCCCCAGAAAGGGCACGATCGCGCCGGGGAGCGATGCCGACATCGTCATCTTCAACCCGAATGTCGAGCGGACCCTGTCGGCCAGGACTCACCACATGAACGTGGACTACAGTTGCTACGAGGGCATGACGGTTAGGGGCCTCCCCGAGGTGGTGATCCAGCGGGGCAACGTGCTGGTGCGCGACGGGAAGTTCCACGGCACCAAAGGCGCCGGCCAGTTTCTGAGGCGCTCGGCGTTCCATGGAGTGCCGGCCGGCGAGCCAAGCCCGGTAGGAGTGACAGCATGATTGCGACGAAAACCGTGCAGAGCTTCATCGGCGGAAAGTTCCGCGACTCGCGGGCGGATAAGACCCAACCGATTCCCAACCCGGCGACCGGGGAGACGATCGCCAGCCTTCCCTACTCAACCCGAGAGGAGATCAACGAGGCGATTGCCGCGGCCAAGAAGGCGTTTCCCGGATGGAGCGAGACTCCGGTGCCCGAGCGGGCCCAGGTGATGTTCCGCTTCAAGGCGCTCTTCGACCAGTACATCGATGAACTCTCGGCACTCGTGACCCAGGAGAACGGCAAGACCCTGGATGAGTCCAGGGGCGAGGTCAAGCGGGCGATCGAGGTCATCGACTTTGCCTGCGGCGCTCCCACGCTGATGATGGGACAGAACCTCGACCAGATCGCCAAAGGCATCGATGAGGAGCTGACCCGATTCCCGGTTGGCGTCGTCGCCGGCATCACGCCCTTCAACTTCCCAAACATGGTGCCGATGTGGATGATCCCGGTTGCGATTGTTACCGGCAACACGTTCGTGCTGAAGCCCTCGCAGTTGACGCCACTCTCGGCGATGCGGATCGCCGAGCTGCTTCAAGAAGCCGGCCTTCCGGAGGGCGTCTTCAATGTGGTGCACGGGGCCAACGATGCCGTCAACCAGTTGCTGACCCATCCCGATGTAGCCGGGGTATCGTTCGTCGGCTCCGCTACGGTCGCGGCCTACATCTACGCGACCGCGGCGGCAAACGGCAAGCGGGTCCAGGCGCTGGGTGGCGCCAAGAACCACATCCTGGTGATGGATGATGCCGACCTGGAACTGTCCGCCCCCCATGTGATCTCCTCGGCGTTCGGCAACGCCGGCCAGCGCTGCCTCGCTGGGAGCGTGGCTGTCGGCGTCGGAAAGATTGGCGACGCCCTCGTGCGGGAGCTGGCCAGCGATGCCGCGAAGCTCAAGGTCGGCCCGGGGACCGATCCAAAGACGACCCTTGGGCCGGTGATCCGGGGTGAGCGGAAGGCGAAGCTGATCGAGTACATCGACGGCGCCCAGACGGAAGGGGCGCAGCTGGTCTCGGACGGCCGCAGCGTCGAGCTGAAGGACGGCTTCTTTTTGGGGCCGACGATCTTTGATCGGGTCACACCAAACATGAAGATCTGGAAGGAGGAGTTGTTCGGACCGGTGCTCTCGGTGATGCGCGCCTCGGACATCGACGAGGCCTTGAACCTGCTCAACGCCAGCACCTACGGCAACATGGCATCGATCTTTACCGGCTCCGGCAAGTACGCGCGAGAGTTCAAACGCCGGGCGCAGGCCGGCATGCTGGGCGTGAATATCGGGGTCGCCGCCCCGATGGCGTTCTTCCCCTTCACCGGATGGAAGAACTCCTTCTTCGGCGACCTGCACGCCACCGGCCAGGACAGCGTGCGGTTCTACACCCGGCATAAGGTGATCACGACGCGGTGGCTCTAGAAACGAGCGCTCGGCCACGTGTGCTGAGCGGTGAGGAGATCGTCGCCCTCTGTCGCCAGTACACGCTGTACGACTGGACTGCCCAGTCCGCTGCCGACCCGATTCCCGTCGACCACGCGAAAGGTGTCTATTTCTACACGCCCGACGGCAAACGCATCATCGACTTCAACAGTCAGTTCATGAGCGTGAATGCCGGCCATGGCGACCCTCGAATCATCGAGGCCATCAAGCGGCAGGCCGAGAAACTCGCCTTCATCAACCCGTTCATGGCCCACGAGCCGCGGGCGCTGCTGGGCAAGAAGCTGGCCGAGTTGCTTCCGGGTGACATCGACAAAGTTTTCTTCACGCTGGGCGGCGCCGAGGCCAACGAGTACGCCATCAAGATGGCGCGCTGGGTAACTGGCCGACACAAGATCGTTTCGCGCTACCGCTCCTACCACGGCGCAACCGCCGGGGCCATCGCGTTGACCGGCGATCCGCGCCGCTGGGCCAATGACATCGGCGATTCAGGCGTCGTGCATGTGCTCGATCCCTATCACGGCCCCCAGCGAGAAGTGGACAGTGCTGAGGAGTCGCTGCGCTACCTGGAAGAGACGATTCAGCTCGAGGGGCCGGCTACCATTGCCGGCTTCATCCTGGAGCCGGTCACCGGGACGAACGGGATCCTGATCCCGCCCGACGGCTACCTGCAGGGCGTGCGGGAGCTCTGTGACCGGTACGGCATCCTGATGATCTGCGACGAGGTCATGTCGGGTTTTGGCCGCACCGGCGAATGGTTTGCCGTCAACCATTGGAATGTCGTGCCCGACATCATCACCATGGCAAAAGGTTTGACGAGCAGTTACGTCCCGCTGGGCGCGGTCGGCGTACGCCCGCATGTCGCGGAATACTTCGAGAACCGCGTCTTCTACGGCGGGCTCACGTATAACAGCCACCCGCTCGCCTGCGCCGCCGCGCTCGGCACCATCCAGGCCTACGAGGAAGACGACATGATCGGCAACGCACGGCGGATGGGCGAGGTGATGAAACGCCAACACGAAACCCTGCGGGTAAAGCACCCATGCCTGGGGCTGACGCGGTCGATCGGCCTCTTCGGAATCCTGGAGTTGGTTCGCGATCGCAAGACCATGGAACCGCTGGCACCGTTCAACGGGACCTCAGATGAGATGAAGGCGGTCGGCAAGTACTTCCGCGAGCACGGCCTGTACACTTTCGTGCGCTGGCACACCATCATGACGAACCCGCCGCTGTGCATCAACGAGGCCGAGCTGGCTGAAGGCTTCGCCATCATCGACAAGGCGCTTGAGATCGCCGATCAAGCCATCGCATAGCGTCGTCCGGGACGACCCGTTGCGGCCCGACCCGGGGTTTGCCGAGCTCTACGCCAGCCTGCCCGACGCCACCGATCTCTGGCCCTGGAAGGACCTCGCGCTTACGGCAAAGCCACCCGTCCTCTATCTGGGCATCGGGTCCGGCCGGCTCGCGGTCCCGCTGCACGAGACCGGCATCATGCTGGTCGGAGTCGACAGTCACCCCGGAATGCTCGCGTCGCTCCGACGACGCCTTCCGGACACCGAATTGATTCTGTCTCGGATCGAAGACCTCCACCTGGGCCGGCAGTTCGACCTCATCATCGTCCCCTCGAACATCCTCTGTCTGGTGGAGCGGCTGCGGTCCGCGGCCAACCACCTGGCCGCCGACGGGTCGCTCGCCTTCGAGTTGACCAATCCCTACTGGTTACAGGCCGGCGCGAGCCAGGGGGTGCGGGTGCAGTCGTTCGATGGCAACGGGGCACGGTTCCAGGTCGACTACACGCTGGCTGATGGGCGCGTCGTCACCCAAGAAGCCGAGATTCCGCTCGTCTGGCCCGACGAGGTCGAAAACTGGCTGGCCACCGGCGCGGGGCTGAGGTTGCGCCGGATGTTCGGACGTAATGATGCGGAGCTCGCGTCGAGTCCCAGTTTCTACGTCGTGGCCGGCCGCGGTTAGAGTTAGCGAGGCCATGGGGGAAGAATCCGGCGAGCGGCGCACCGGTGGAATCGTCCGACGCGGGGTGGAGCGGCAGATCGAAGACCGCAAGCTGCTGGAGCGGCCCGGGGACGCCCCGGAGTTCCTCGAAAGCGACCCCTGGCGGGTGCTGCGCATCCAGGCCGAGTTCGTGGCGGGCTTCGATGCGCTGGCCACCCTGGGTCCGGCTGTAACGTTCTTCGGTTCGGCGCGCGTTCGTCCGCCCGACCCGATGTACGATGCCGCGCGCGCGCTGGCGGCCGAGCTCGCCCGGCGGGGCTTCGCCATCATCACTGGCGGCGGCCCGGGCGTAATGGAAGCGGCCAACATGGGCGCCCGTGAAGGTCGCGGTCTGTCGGTCGGTCTCAACATCGAGCTGCCGTTCGAGCAGGGCCTCAACGAGTTCGTCAACCTCGGCATCGAGTTCCACTACTTCTTCGTGCGCAAGACGATGTTCGTCAAGTACGCGGAAGCCTTCGTCATCTTCCCGGGCGGCTTCGGCACCATGGATGAGCTGTTCGAGGCATTGACGCTGATCCAAACCGGAAAAATCGTGCACTTCCCGGTGATCATGTTTGGCTCCGACTACTGGACCGGACTGCAGCAGTGGATCCGCGACCGGGTGCTGGCTGAGGGCAAGATCTCGCGCGAGGACCTGGACCTCATGGTCGTCACCGACGACATCCAGCACGCCGCCGACATCGTGCAGCAGTTCTACCAGCGAAAAGTGCTCGAGGCCCAGCCGAAGGAACGAGCGGAACCGAAGAAGAGCGACGCTCAGTGACGGCGTCCGTCGAGGTGACCTTCCTCACGGACCGAGGACAGCCGGCCGAGCAGTTCGCGGGAGAACTGGCCGGCTTTATCGGCGCGGCGCAGCGCAGCCTCGACATTGCCATCTACGACCTGAACCTGACCGGCGGGCCGGCTGAGCAGGTGCGCTCCGCGGTCAGGGCCGTCGCCGCTCGCGGCGTGGCGGTCCGGCTGCTCTACAACGTCGACTTTCCCAACCCCATCCCGGTGCCACCGCCCTCGCAAGCCGACACCGCGTTCATCGGCAGTCTGGGGGTACCGACCAAACCGGTGTCCGGCGTGCCCGACCTGATGCACCACAAATACATCGTGCGCGATGCGGCGACTGACGCAGCCACCGTCTGGACCGGCTCCACGAACTGGACGAACGACTCCTGGACGAGAGAGGAGAACGTGATCCTCAAGATTCCATCCGCAGCACTGGCGGCGGAGTATGCGAAGAACTTCACCGAGCTCTGGGACGCCGGCCGCGTCGAGGGAAGCGGCAAGTACGACCTCGCCGGCGTCCCCGTCGACTATCAAGGGAGCCAGGTCAAGGCGCATGTCTTCTTTGCGCCGGGGCGCGGGCGCCAGATGGCGCACGTGATCGCCCAGGGGATCGCGCACGCCAAACGGCGCATCCGCGTGTGTTCACCGGTGATCACCGCCGGGGTGATCCTGGGAACCCTGGGCGACCTGGCGCATCGGCCGCATCCAGACTTCAAGGGTGTCTACGATCGCACGCAGATGGCCGAGGTGCTCGGCCAGTGGCGCGTCGACCCCCACGCGACCTGGAAGGGGCCGGCCTTCCAGGCGGTCAGTGCCGCCTTCCCCTTCGCCTCCAAGGTCACCACGCCATACACGCCGACCAGCGTGCATGACTTCATGCACGCCAAGATCACGGTTGTCGACAACACGGTCTTCACCGGCAGCTACAACCTGTCGCACGCCGGTGAGGACAACGCGGAGAACCTGCTCGAGCTCAACAGCGCGCCCCTGGCCGATCGATTCGTCGAATTCATCGACGCCGTGTTTGCCCGCTACGCGGCCGCCCCGGCGGCTGCGCGACAATAGAGACCATGGCGCGGCGTCATCGCGCAGCCCTGGTAGCTGGTTCGCTGTTGTCCCTCGGTGCCCTGCTTCCACCGGTCATCGGATTCGCCGACCGGCAACTCAGCCTTCACATGCTGCTGCAGATGCTCGTGTTGGCCCTCGTCATTCCCCTGCTGGCCTACGGCGCGCATCCCCTCATCGGCGGCCGGCTGGCGTGGCTGCATCCGGTCGCCGGGATCATGGCGCTCAACGTGGTGCTCTTTGGCTCGCAACTGCCGGCCGTCCTCGACCTTACGACGAAGGACATGCTGCTGGGCGAGGCGGCCCAGGTGGCGTTCATGGCCGGCGCCTTTTTGTTCTGGTGGCCGATCGTCCGTCCGAATGGGCTTACGCCGATCGCCAAGATCGGGTACCTGATGGTGGCTGGCGTGCCGCCGACCATCCCGGGGATCACCCTGGCCCTCTCGCACCATCTCTTCTATCAGGCCTATCGCTCGATCGAGGACCAGCAGATCGCGGGCCTGCTCTTGTTCGGGACGGCGAAATTTGCGCTGGTCGCCGGAACGTTCGTCATCCTCTGGCGGATGCTGGCGCCGCAGCCCGAACCGCCGGATTGGGAGGATCGGGACCTGGAGCTCCCGGACCTTCCGCCCAGCGAGCCCGCCTGGTTGGGCCGGCTCGACGACGAGCTGCCCGCCGAGGCCGGTCGTCCGCGACTTCCCGTTCTGACGAGGCCCTAGCCCGGCTCGTATACGGTCCGCCGCGGGCGGGTCTTCCCTGCGCCGCCGGAGTCCGCTCTGCCGAGCGCGGGGGGTGGCAAGGCGATCGCCTCGTTATGTCTTGGCCTATGCAGCCTGATCGCCTGGTTTCTTCCGATCATCGGGTTCCCTAGCGGCAGGGTCTCAGACCAGCGGCCAGGGATACGCCCAGCGCGAGCTTGGCTCGGGATATCGCCCCAGATCGGCCAGCCGCCGGGCCCGCTGGATCAGCGCCCTGATCTCGGCGGCCGAGATCAACGCCCGAAGCTCCTTGACCCAGCCTGCGCCCGTAGCGAGCTCGCCCGCGAGGCGGCGGGCGTCCTCGCGCAGGTTCGCCGCAACGTCTTCGCCCGCGAACTCCCAGATCACCGTTCGAAGCTTGGGCAAGGCGTGAAACGTCAGGCCGTTGTCGACGCCCCAGATCCGATCCTGGCGATCGAGCAGGCAGTGACCGCTCTTACGGTCGGCGTTGTTCACGATGACGTCGAAGGCGGCCATAGTGCGAAAGTCCACGGCGCGAGCAGGCATCAGCGAAAAGTAATGCTCGCGGAGGTCGGCGACGATGAACTGCTGCAACGATCCCGGGCCTAATGGTCCTTCCTTCCGGTAAACCGTAAAGGGCACCACCTGCCAGCGGAGCGCGTCGCTGACTAGGTAGGCGGCCACCTCGCGTTTGCCCAGCGTACCGTCGGGGAAGTCGTCGAGCGGCGTTTCGCCGGGGCCCGGTTTGTAGACGGCGAGGGTCTCCGTACCGCCGGGGCCGTTGACCTGCGCCAGGTAGGTGTAGTTCGAGCAATCCGGCATCAACCCCCGTGGCTTGATCCGCCCCTCCCGCAGCAGCTGATGCTGCGCCTCGCTGTCCATGAATGGCGCGGACTGTGCCATGAACCTCAATGATGCCCGTTGAGCCGGGGGCACACGCCGCCGTCGTGATCGATGGGTCCGCCGCACATGGGGCAGGGCGGCCGGCCGGCGCTGATGATCCCCGATGCATGGGTGGCGAGTGCCTGCATCTGGGTGAGGCTGGACTGGAAATGGCCGGTGGCCGGCTCCGCACCCTCTTCGACCAGTTCCACCAGCGAGACTTCGAAATTCTTTTCGTCCTGGCTGTAGGTCAGTGAGATGAAACCGACTCGCCAGAGCGGGGTGATGGGTTCTTCGAGGGCCATGTCGGGTAAGGCCCCCGGTGGCGGAACAGCCACCCGCGAGAAGACTTCCTGCAAGCGTTCGGTCATGGCACGCAGCTGGTCCTTCTCCAGTGCCAGGCTGATCAGCTCGGCGCCAGCCCGCACCTGGAGGTAAAAGGCCCGCTTACCCGGTTCACCGATCGCGCCGGCGGTGACCCGGGTAACCTGTTCGAAGTCGAAGCTGTGCGAGGCCATGCTGTTATTCTCCCGCACGGTTTCCCGCCTTTGAAAAAGAGAAGCGGGCCGTTGGGGAAACGGCCCGCGATAGAGGGGGAGGGAGGATCGACGAATTTATCTTTACCCAGTTGGCATGCCGTTGATCGCCACTGGGCATCCGGCGCCCACCTGATTACGCTCCGGGCCGAACTGATTCGGCGGCCGGCTCGAAATCGCTCTCCGACGCGGTGCCTAGAATGAATTGTGAGGACCTCGTTGGACCCACGGTGGTGGCATCGAAACCTCACCACGTTCCAAAAGGTGGTGGTGGCGAACAGCGCCATCATCGCCGCAGGAGCCGTCAGCGGACCGCTCATCACGCTGAATTTCTCTGGCAGGACCCGGCTGCCGTTCTTGCTCGGCCTGCTCGCCATCGGGCTGGTCGCCATCCTGGTCGCAAACTTCCTGATCCTGCGGCTCGCCTTCAAGCCGATGCGCGAGCTGGAGTCGACGATGGGCGCCGTGCAACCTGGTCTCGAGGAGCCCCGGGTCCATACCAACTTCTCGGACCCGGACCTGCGACGGATCGCGACGGTCTTCAACACCATGCTCGACCGCCTCGAGCACGAGCGGCACGTGAGCGCGCAGCGCGTCCTGCAGGCCCAGGAGCGGGAGCGGCAGCGCGTCGCCCGCGAATTACACGACCAGACCGGCCAGGCGCTGACGCACGAGATCATCAGCCTGGATCTGCTGCTGGAACGCACCGCCGATGCGAAAGCTCGCCAGCAGCTGGAGGCGGTGAAACGGACCCTGGAGGAAACGCTCGAAGAGGTACACCGCATGTCCCAGGACCTGCGGCCGTCGGTCCTCGACGATCTCGGGCTGGTCCCGGCGCTTCGCACCCTGGCCAAGCAACCTTCCGGAGCCCAGGTCGCGCTCCAGGTCGACGGGCTGCGCGAGCGGCTGCCGGCGCCGATCGAGACGGCGCTCTATCGGATCGCGCAGGAAGCCCTGACCAACGCGAACAAATACGCGAAGGCATCGCGCGTGAATATCGACCTGCGCTGCCTCGACGGCCATGTGCGACTCCGCGTCCGCGACGACGGCATCGGGTTCGATCCGGGAAGCATCCCCGAGCGAGAAGAGCCGGGGCGCGCCGGGCTGGGGATCTTCGGGATGCGGGAGCGGGCTACGCTGCTGCGTGGAACGCTCGAAATCCGCTCTGCGCCGCTGAAGGGAACCGAGGTCGTTGCCCAGCTGCCACTGGAGGACAGTCATGCCGGATGAGCGCAAGTCGATCAAGGTGATGCTGGTCGAGGACCACAACCTGGTGCGCGCCGGCATCCGCGCCGTGATCGACGGACAGAGTGACATCCAGGTGATCGCCGAGGCCACCGAAGGCCGGGAGGCCATCCGACTGGCGCGAGCCAATTGCCCCGACGTGGCGGTCGTCGACGTGGCGATGCCGAACATGTCGGGCATCGAGGTGACGCGCGAGATTCGCCGCCTCTGTGCCCAGACCCAGGTGTTGATCCTGACAGCCCACGACAACGAGGAATATTTCTTTCAGACCCTCAAAGCCGGGGCGGTCGGCTATGTCCTCAAGAAAGCCGCGGCCTCAGACCTGATCGCCGCCATCGAGGCCGCCAGCAAAGGTGAGCCCTATCTCTATCCCTCGGTAGCGCGGCTCCTGGTTTCCGACTACCTCCAGCGAGCGCCCGAACGTGAGACCTTTGAACCGCTCAGCGATCGGGAGCGCGAAGTTCTGCGGCTGGTGGCCGAAGGCAAGACGAACCGGCAGATCGCCGATACCCTGTTCCTGAGCATCAAGACGGTCCAGACGCACCGCGACCACATCATGAAGAAGCTGCGGATGCACGATCGGACCGAGCTGGTGAAGTACGCCATTCGCAAGGGTTTGATCGAAGCGGACAGTTAGATCACGTCGGCTCTACGATTTTGGTCTCAAGGGGAAGCTCCAGGAAGCGGCTGATGTCCCGGGCCTCGGCCTCGATGCCAGCCCGGACCGCACTCGTCAGCTTTTCGAATGGCTCGATGACGACCTCCTGCTGCCCGCCGGTGCGCGCCAGGCGCCAGGCCCCGACCGCCCGGCCATTGACGACCAGCGCCGGGTGCAGCCATCCACCGCCGCGCTGCAGGCGACGTTGAAGTGGCGGTATCGGAATCGTCAGCTCGCGGGTCCGATACCCGAGGAGGTAGGTGTCAAACGCCGGCAGCAACCGAACGTCGGGGTTCCCGGGCGCCGGCGGGCGCGATCGCTTTAGCCGCGTTTTCAGTAGAAAGGCCGGCTTCCCGCGAATCGCCATCTCAGCGAGCGCGGGCATCGCCAGCGCCACCGCGGCTCGCGCCTGGGACATCGGCACTCCCGACCAGCTGGCCAGGTCCTCGACCGTGGCGGGACCGTAAGCGGCGAAGTAGCGCCGAGCCAGCTCGCCGAGCGCGGGCGCGTGGGCTGGTGAAGAGGGCTGACCGACCCAATCGTTGATCAACACGTACGTGGGCTCACCGTTGTCCCGGTCGCGCCCCAGGCACAGGACGCCCTGAAGCGCGGCCAGCCGGATGAGATGAATGGGCGCCTGGGTTTTTGGATCGAGCCTGATTCCGCGGCGCCGCAACCGATCGACCAGCTCGTAACGCGTGAGCGGTCCGGTATCCGCCAGAATCCGGCGGATCGCATCGACGCCGGGGAGCTTCAGACGGGCGAGCCCGAGCTGGGCCTGCCGCGTCTCGTTTCCCGCCGCGAAGACGGGGCCTAGCAACCCGAGCAACCAACCGAGGTCGTCGGCGGCGACCAGGTGCAGGGTGCCGCGCATCAGCCAGGTCCGGACGATCGTGCGTTCCTGGTCGAGAGCACGGACGATGGCGCCCGCAGGCAGGCCCGCGCTGCGGACCCGCAGCCCGAGCCCCGCCGCGCTCATGAGCTGGGCCTGCAGGCCACAGATGTCGCGCAAGACCGTGCGTGGACTCGATGTGCGGCCGGTGGCCGCGGTCAGTCGCTGCGCCTGGGAGCGAAGCCGCAGGACGAGCGCATCGGAAAGCGGCACGTTAGCCGCCGGCGGGTCCTGCCTCCACGCCCGGCTCGGTCATCCGCGCGGGATCGAGCAAACGGTCGAGCTCCGCCGCCGAGAGCGTGGTGCGCTCACGGGCCACGTCGCGAATTGTCTTGCCGGTGGTCAGCGCCTCTTTCGCAATGGCTGCCGCCGCATCGTAGCCGACGGCCGGCGCAAGCGCCGTGGCAAGCATCAGTCCTTGCTCGACCATCTGCGGCCCGCGTTCAGTCGCCTTGATGCCGGCGATGGATCGCTGGGCCAGGTTCTGGGTCGCGGTGGAGAGCAGCGTGATCGTTTCGAGCAAACAATAGGCCGCCACCGGCATCATCAGGTTGAGCTCGAAGACGCTTCCCGACTGCGCCGCGACGGTGATCGTCTGGTCATTGCCGAGTGCCTTCGCGACCACCATGGTCATCGACTCGATGATCACGGGGTTCACCTTTCCCGGCATGATGGAGCTCCCCGGCTGAACCTCGGGAAGCGTGATCTCGCCCAGTCCCGCCCGCGGCCCGGAGGCGAGCCAGCGGAGGTCATTGGCGATCTTCCAGAGGCTGACCGCCACCACCCGCAGCGCACCGCCGGTGGACAGCACGGCATCGAGGGTGGCCTGGGCCTGGAAATGGTTATCGGTTTCGCGCACCATCACCCCGGCACGGCGGCTGAGGTGCGCGCACACCCGCTGGGCGAAGTCCGGATGGGCGTTCACGCCCGTCCCCACGGCGGTGCCACCCAGGGGCAGCTCGGCCAGCTCTTCGGCGGCCCGCCGGATGCGGTCGATCGACCGTTGCGCCTGGCCCGCGTAGCCGAGAAACTCCTGGCCCAGGCGGATCGGCGTCGCATCCTGCAGATGCGTTCGCCCGGTCTTGACGACGGGCATGAACTCTTTCGCTTTGCGCTCGAGTATCTCCTGGAGGAAGCTCAGCGCCGGTACCAGCTCCTCGTGGATGGCGACCAGCGCCGAAAGCTGCATCGCCGAGGGAATCACGTCGTTGCTCGACTGGCATCGATTGACGTGGTCGTTCGGATGAACCGGTTGCCTCGAGCCGAGGGGCTGGCCGAGGATCTCGTTGGCGCGATTGGCGATCACCTCATTGGCGTTGGTGTTCGTCGACGTCCCCGAGCCGGTCTGGAAAACATCGACAACGAAATCCCTGTCAAATTTGCCTTCCTCGACTTCCTCGGCGGCCTGCTGGACCGCGTTGGCCAGGCGTGCCTCCAGCAATCCCAGCTCCGCATTGACCAGCGCAGCGGCGCCTTTGATCTGGGCCAGGGCGCGGATAAAGCGGCGAGGCATCCGCAAATTGCTGATCGGGAAGTTCTGCCGGGCACGCTCGGTGCTGGCGCCGTAATACGCGCCTGCGGGAACCTTAACCTCGCCCATGGAGTCGCGCTCCACGCGCGTGTCCTCCTCGGCCATGCGACGGTTCATCGTAGCAAGGGCCGGCTCGCGGCTGGCAGTCGCGCGGCCCATCCCGTAATCTTTAGCGGTGCCCGCGCGCATAATCTCCATCCAGCTCTGTCCGGGTCACCGGCAGCCCATGCAGCTGGTTCCGAGGGCGACTCTGATCAGCGGCGTCGGGATCGAAGGCGACAAGCACGCCGTGGCGACCTCTGATCGGCAGGTGCTGCTGGCCGACCAAGAAGCGCTCGACGAGGTGCGGGTCGAAGCCGGCGCTATCAAGGAGAACCTTACAGTTGAGGGCCTGCACGTGATGGGCCTGCCGGTCGGCACCCGGGTGAGATTAGGTGACAGTGCGGTGCTCGAGATCACGAAAGTCTGCGAGCCGTGCTTTCGCATGGATGAGATCCGTATGGGACTGAAAGACGAGCTCGTAGGCCGGCGTGGCATGGTCGCCCGCGTCGTGCACGGCGGGTCGATCGCGGTGGGCGATCGCATCACCCTCGAAGAAGCGGAGCCACTGGCCTCGTAAGCTTGATCCGCGCGGTCGACCTGCATGTTCATCTGCCGCTCAAGGAGTGGCTGGATGGGAGCATGGGCCCGTACCGCGACGGGGCCGCCCGCTATTTCCGGAGTGACGTGCACGAGCGCACAGTCGACGAGTTCGCTGTCGAGTTCGCCCAGGAACAGGTCTTCGGCATCCTGCTTGCCTGGGATGCCGAGACGGCGACCCACCGCCCACCGGTGTCCAACGACTTCGTTGCCGGCATCGTCAGGCGCCACCCGAAGCGTTTCGCGTTTTTCGCATCGGTTGATCCGTGGAAGCCGGATGCGGTCAAAGAGCTGGAACGAGCCGTCACCGAACTCGGTGCCCGGGGAGCCAAGTTTCACCCCTCGATGCAGGACTTCTATCCGAGCGACGATCGCCATTTCAAACTCTGGGAAAAAGCGGCGGAGCTCAAGATCCCCTGCCTCTTCCACACGGGAACCAGTGGCATCGGTGCTGGCCAGCCGGGCGGTCAGGGCATCAAGCTCGACCCGGCCCGACCCATCCATCTCGACACCGTGGCCGCCCGCTTCCCCGACCTGCCGATCATCGCGGCCCATTTCGGCTGGCCGTGGCATACCGAGCTGATCGCCATGGCGCTGCACAAGACGAACATCTATATCGAGCTCTCCGGCTGGTCGCCACGCTATTACCCCGAGGAGCTGGTTCGCGAAATTGGCGGCCGCCTGCAGGATCGGACGCTTTTCGGCAGCGATTACCCGTTCATCAAGCCGGCGCGCGTACTCGAAGAGCTCGACGCGCTGTCACTCAAGCCGGAGGCCAAGGCGAAAATTCTTCGCGAGAACGCCGCGCGCTTGCTCAAGCTCGAGCCGGCCTAACCACACGGGTTGATCGACAGCCTGGCGCGATTTTCTGTTGCCGAGGCGTTGCGACCCATCGGCCGTCCTTTTCGCGCCGCAATTTCCAACCCTCCTCGTGGACTTTTCTGTGGTGCGTCCCACAGACCAGGCCCAGGTTCTCCATCCTCGTCGGCCCGCCATCGGCCCAATGGACGAGGTGATGCCCGTCACACCACGCCGCCGGCCGGTCGCAACCAGGGAAAACGCAGTGACGATCCCGCGCGACCAACGCTCGACGCGTCGCTGGCGGAATGCTCCGGCCGGCATGCGTGATTTCCTGCTCGAGCTCGCCCAATCCAGTGATCCGTGTGATGGCGGCGTCGCAGGCGAATCGACGAACCGCCTCCGAGGGCACCGTTCCGCCCCACTCGAGCTCACCCGCCGGAGCTCCGTCGATGCCACCCAGGGTATCGAGGCTGGCTTTGATGATCAGCTGCGGGCGCGGACCGGCGCCATCGGGGTGCCCAGAGCCGATTCCGGCCTGGCACCGCTGGATCAGCGCATCGGCGAGCCGCTGGTCGGTGGTCCTGGTGTCGGCCTTGGTCGGTTTGGCGTAACGCTCGAGCGCGGTGCGGACGATCGCCCCGCCTTCGGCGTCGAGGAGACCGTCGATCCGGACCAGGCCGTCGACCGGCTGCCCAATGCGCAGATAACGACGCTCGTGTGCGCGATTCGCCGCGGCGAGGGCTGCCTGGGCGTCGACCTCGTGCTCGAAGTTCTTGGCGACGCCGACAAACTGACCAGGGTCCATCGTCTCCGCCGCCTTCAGCAGCATGGCTTCGGCCTTACGGACCTGGGCGGCGCCAAGGTTCTGCGCGGTTCGCGCCATGGTCACAGCGTGTTGGTAGCCGATCTCCCCGCGGGCCAAAGCTTCTTCGGTCCGGGGCAGGTCGTTCAGCTTGTGGGCCACCTCCATTCGCTCAGCGGCGGCGCCTCCCGAAAGTTTTCCGTTGACTCGTAACCAGGGCACCATGCCAATGAACCCATCGGCCTTATAACCACTCGCCTTCTCGAAACGGCGTGTGGCGTCGGCCGCCACCGCCTCCGTCCGGTCGATGATTTGGCGGCTCTTGATGATGACCTCGCCGAGCTGGCTGGCTGGTTGTTCGGCGACCCAGTGGGGGAAATCACGAAGGCCCGACATGATCCGCTCGAGCGGTGTCTCGCTGGACCTGCACATGCTGCCATCGTGAGCCATCGTTACGACAGCTGTCTGTCGGAACGGACGCGCTCGCTAAAAATCGTTCGCCCGGAGCCTCACTTCCCTCGACCTTCCCAGCAGACGACGCCATCGGGGCCAACGATTGCGCCGTGGGGCGTTCCGGCCGGAAGGTCCATGCGGTCCCCGGCTCGCATCTCGATGGGCGCTCGGCCTGCAGGTGTGAACGTGATCGAGCCCTGGTCGACATAGAGAATCTTTCGGTAAGGATGGTCGTGGACGGCGTAGACCGCGCCCGGCCCGGTGCTCCACTGGTAGCAGTGGTCCGCCTCGCCTCGTAGTTTCTGCTCCACACCGTCAGCCATCAATCCATAATGCTCCTCGATGCCACGCGGATATCCGCGCTACGTCCTTGCTGTAATGGTGGGCATCAACTTCCTCAATTACCTGGACCGCTACATCCTGCCGGCGGTGGCGACCAAGATCCAGGGCGAATTCCATCTCACTGACAGCCAGGTTGGCCTGCTGGGCAGCGCCTTTCTGCTGGTGTACGCCGTGGCGACGATCCCGTTCGGCATCTGGGCCGACCGGGGAGTTCGCAAGACGGTGGTGGCCGTCGGCGTAACCATCTGGAGCCTCGCGACGCTGTTCACCGGACTGGCCCGCAACTATGTCCAGCTCTTCGCTGCTCGAGCCGTCCTCGGGATCGGCGAGGCCAGCTATTACCCGGCAGGCACCGCCCTGCTGGGCGACTACTTCAGGAAAGAGGGGCGGGCGCGGGCGATGTCGGTCTGGGCGGCCGGTACCGCGGTCGGCATCGCGGTCGGCTTTGCCGGGGGTGGCATCATTGCCAGCAGCCTCGGCTGGCGGGTCGCCTTCTACATGACGGCCGTCCCCGGGCTGGTCTTCGCCGTGCTGGCATTCGGCCTGCGCGAGCCGCTCCGCGGCGCGGCGGAGGCGCGGGGCCCGCAAACGCGCGCGGCCGCGCCGATCACGTGGCGGACGTTCGCCCGGCTGCTCGAGATCCCTGCGCTGAGGGCCACCATCGCCGCCGAGACCGCCCTCTTCTTCGTCCTGGGCGGGGCGGCGTTCTGGCTGCCGACCTACTTGAGCCGGCGCTTCGGGCTCGGCACCGGCGCGGCGGGGACTCTGGCGGGCGGCGTGCTCGTGGTCGGGCTTCTCGCCGGCTCCCTCCTGGGTGGGACGATCGCCGATCGGCTCACGCGGCGGCGGGGCGCTGCTAGCAACCTTCCCGTCGGGATTGCCGGGTTTCTGGCCGGAGCGGTGTTGGTAGCGCTGGCCCTGGTGATGCCCAGCCTTGTGCTGTTCGTGCCCATGTTCCTGCTTGGCGCCGCGTCCCTTTACCTCTACAACGGTCCCTATACCGCGATCAAACAGAATGTCGTTCTGCCAACCGTACGGGCGAGCGCGGTGACCATCGCTCTCCTGATCGAGCATCTCCTGGGCGACTCATACGCGCCCTGGGCGATCGGCAGGGTCTCGGACGCCCTGCACAGCCTGCAGCTTGCACTGCTCATCCTGCTGCCTCCGCTGCTGGTGCTGGCCGCCCTGTTTGCTTCCCTCGGACTCCGGCACGAGGACCGCGATGGGAGGGAGATGGAGGCGCGTTGGGCCAGCGCCTCGGTCGTGCCCTAGAGGTCGACACCCGCAAAGAGGTCGTCCTCTGAGAGTCCGGGGGCTCCCCCAACCAGCGAGAAAACTTCGACGTCGCCCTGCGCTTCCACAAATTTGCGAAGCGGCTCCCACTCCTGGGTCTGCGTTCGGTGGCGGCTGAAGGCGCGCAGCTTGGCCTTTTGAAATCCGCTGACTGAGATCCGGGTCGTGATCGGCGGTTGCGCCGGAAGCTGCAGGGAGTCCACGGTCGCGACGGTAGCCGTCTGGAAATAGAGCTTGCTTGGCGACCAGGGGAGGAGGCCGAGAGCGAGCGCCTCCAGCTCGAAGGCCGTTGGATCACCGCTCAGTGTGCAGGCCTGCACCGTCAGCCGGCTAACGACCTTGTGGTCGGGATGCCCGTAGGCGCCTT
>Ga0209805_1000764_pt1 | contig 19707 bp, 14 predicted proteins | sample GraSoiAngelo_148_FD_185905 | JGI IMG/M metagenome (GOLD analysis project Ga0209805, IMG submission 185905) | Grasslands soil microbial communities from the Angelo Coastal Reserve, California, USA - 14_1009_09_20cm (SPAdes) (version 2) | ecosystem: Environmental > Terrestrial > Soil > Grasslands ...
AGTGGCCGGAGGATGGGGTGCGGCTGCGCCGGATTCGCGTCCGCGCTCTGGTGCACGACGTGCCGTTCGAAGAACGGGAAGATCGGCTCCAGCGCGCCGCGGATGCTCGTCAAGAGCCCCTGCTCGTCGGAGAAACCAGCGTCGGAAACGCGCGCGACGGTGAGGAGCTTCTCCCCCGTGCTCTCGCCTCGCGCCCGGCGCGCGGGCAGGGTGGTGAGGAGGAGCGGGCCCAGCGCATGGCCGAGGACGAGCGCGGCGTCTTCCAGCGCCTGGGGCAGGCCTTCGGGGCGGACGACGTAATGGGCGAGCGTGACCTTCCGTTCGACGGGGAGGGCCGCTTCCTCCGCAAGTTTTCGCTCGGCGCGGCTCCCCTCCTGGACCATGGCGGCGATCCGCTCCGCGGAGCATGCCAGCACCACGCACGCCGCGCGCACCTCGCTGCCACCGAGCTGGAAGACGACGCCCTTCTTCTCGATCCGCAGCTGTTCGGCCGGGACGTCGGAGATCAGGTCGCCGCCGGCTCCCGTGCACTTCTGCCGGAGCAGATCGGCAAGCTGCGCCGCGCCCCCGAAGACGCGCAGCGGAGCGCGCAGCAGAGCGGCCGCCTCGCGGGCGAGAGATTCCGGCGCGACGTCGCCGGGCAGCGAGGTGATGAACGGCGCGAGCGCGTGCAGGCACTCTCCCACCAGGCCTTCCGGGAGCTGCGGCGCAGGCGGCACCACCCTGCGCAGACGCCGCTTCTCGAGAAAGCCGCGCGGGGGCCAGGGCGGCGGCTCGCGCAGGAAATCGTCCCACGCCCGCCCCAGCGTCTCCAGCGTCTCCAGCGCGGCCTCCGCTTCCGCGGCGCCGCCGTCGGACAGTTCGCGGCGCAGCTCGGACTTGCGCTTCGCCGGATCGGCCGGGAGCGAGAGCCGCAGCCGGTCGGTGAGGATCTGGAACGAGCCGAGGCCTCCCCCCTGGCGCTGCAGATCGGTGCCGAGCCCGGCTTCATCCAGTACGCCGACGGCGCCGGAGAGCTGGCGCAGGGGCGGCAGGATCGACTGTGCGCAGGGCAGGAGCCATCCTTCGCTCTCGCGGGCGGCCGCCACCGGCATGAGCGGAGCGAGCAGGGCGCGCAGCCCGCGCCGGGAACAGAGCGCCGCCGCGGCCGCGCCGCCCACGTCGGGTCCGAGCACGGCCACGTCGTAGATCCGCTTCGCAACCGGCCTGACGATCGGGGCGGGCATCAGTCGGTCAGCTCCGGCGAGGAAAGCGTGTGGTCCGGCCGCGGTCCGGCGCCCGTGATCCGCACCCGCCGCCCTTCGATCTGGACGCGGCCCTCCGCCCAGAGCGCGATGGCGCGCGGGTAGCAACGGTGCTCCTGCACCAGGATGCGCGCGGCGAGGGTCTCTTCGGTATCCGAGTCGAGCACCGGCACCGCCGCCTGGATGAGGATCGGACCGGTATCGGTGCCCTCGTCGACGACGTGCACCGTGCATCCGGCGACGCGAACTCCGGCTGTGAGCGCCTGGCGCACTGCGTGGAGCCCCGGAAACGCCGGCAGCAAGCTCGGATGGATGTTGAGGATCCGGTTGTGGAACCCCGCCAACAGGACAGGGCCGAGCAGCCGCATGAATCCGGCCAGGCAGACCAGGTCCACGCGATGCTCCCGCAGTGTCAGCACCAGCTCCCGGTCGAATTCCTCCCGGTTGGGGAACTTCTGGTGCGGCAGCAGCACCGCCGGAACTCCCGCGGACTCGGCGCGCTGCAGCGCCTTCACCCCGGGGATGTTGCAGATCACCACCGCGACTTCCGCGGGGATGCCGCGCGAGGCGCACCCGTCGAGGATGGCCTGCAGATTCGACCCGGTGCCCGAGGCGAGAATGCCGATCCGCATACTCAGGTGACGACCACCTCGGGCTCCGGCAGCCCGGGGACGCTCTCGATGACGCCGATCTCGAACGCCTTCTGCCCGCGGCGCGCGAGCAACCCGAGAGCGGTGGCCGCCTCCGCGCGCGGGAGCAGGGCGCACATGCCGATTCCCATGTTGAACGTGCGCAGCATCTCGGAGTCGGCGACGTCGCCGGCCTTCTGGATGCGCTCGAAGATGCCCGGCACGGGCCAGGACCCGCGCCGCAGGACGGCCCGGTGAGCATCGGGGAGCACGCGAGGCAGGTTGCCGGGGAGGCCGCCGCCGGTGATGTGGGCGAAAGCGTGCACGTCGACGGCTTCCCGCAAAGCGAGGCAGTCCTTCACGTAGATCCGCGTCGGCTCGAGCAGCTCGCGGGCCAAGGCCGCCGGCAGGTCGCTCTCGAAGACTCTGCGCACGAGCGAGAAACCGTTCGAATGAAGACCGGACGAGGCCATGCCCAGGACCACGTCACCGGCCTTCACGCGCGACCCGTCGAGGATGCGGGACTTCTCCACGACCCCGACGCAAAAGCCCGCGAGGTCGTATTCGCCGCGCGCATAGAACCCGGGAAGCTCCGCGGTCTCGCCCCCGATCAGCGCGCACCCTGCCCGCACGCATCCCTCCGCGATGCCCTTGATCACCTGCTCTGCTTCGGCCACGTCCAGCCTGCTGGTGGCGAAGTAGTCGAGGAACGCCACCGGCTCGGCGCCACAGACCACGACGTCGTTCACGCTCATGGCGACGAGATCGATGCCCACGGTGTCGTGCTTGCCCGCCAGGAACGCGAGCTTGAGCTTCGTGCCCACGCCGTCGGTCCCGGCCACCAGGACGGGCTGGCGATATCCTTGCGGAACCTCGAACAGCCCTCCGAAACCGCCGATCCCCGCCAGCACCTCGGGGCGCGCGGTACGGCGGGCGAGCGGCTTGATCCGTTCCACCAGCGCGTCGCCCGCGTCGATGTCGACGCCCGCGTCGCGGTAGGTGGTCCCTTTGTCCTTCATCGGGCGCGCACCTTAGACAGGTTCTGCCGCAGAATCCACACGAGAGAGGTGCGGCCTGTGGGACAAGGCCTTGCACGCCCGCCGCGGAAGCTTCGAGGCTGGAGCCGGGACGCTGGTGTACCCTGCGGCCATGCGGCGTCTGAGGGGATGGTTCACGCGCATCACCGCGTTTCGCATCGGGTTGTTCACCGGGCTCGCGTTCGCGGCGCTCCACGTCCTGCAGCTCGCGGGCCGCACCGACGTCCCGGTGCTGACGCGGATGGAGGGCGCGCTCACCGATCTGCACTTCCTGCAGCGCGTGAAGCTGCTGGGGAGCGAGCACTCCGGGCAGGTGGTGCTGGCGGCCGTGGACGAAGCGGCCATCGCGAAGTTCGGGCGGTTCCCGTGGGATCGCCGCGTGATCGCCGCCTTGATCGACAAGCTCGACGCCGCGGGCGCGAAGGCCATCGGCTTCGACATGAGCTTTTCCGACGAGGATCTCGGGGGACAGTTCGCCGGGGCCAAGCGGTACCGCAAGAGATTCGAGGACATCTCGCTGGCGGCGCCCAGGAACCGCGCCGCCATCGAGCGGTTCGACGAGGCGGAGTCGCAGATCGCCGGCGCGGCATCGGCGCTCCAGCTGCTCAACCGCAAGGTGAAGGCGGACGCAGAGCCCATCTACCAGACCGCGAAGGGGCGCCTCGCCGACGGCGCGCAGAAGCTGACGGCGTCGCGAGAGACGTTCGATGGATTGGTGAAGCAGCACGAGGCGTACGGGGCCGAGCTGGATCAGGATCTGGGCGGCCTCGATCCCGACTCGGTGATGGGTGAGTCGGTGGCGCGCTGCGCTGCGAAAGTGGTGATCGGCGTGGTCATGCTCACCGAACCGGAGATGCGCGATCTCCACCCGCAGGACGCGGAGGAGGTCGCGCGCCAGATGACGGCGATGCAGATCCACCAGCCCGAGTGGCGCGTGCGGGCCGACAGCCCGATCTCGACGCCGCTCAAGCTCACCTGGGCGAAGCAGTACGCCGGGCTGCGCCCGCCGCTTGCGCCGATCCTGAAGGGAACCAAGTGGATCGGCTACTTCAACAACCTGCCCGATTTCGACGGCGTGATCCGGCACACGGCGCTGACCATGCGCGTGGGCGAGCGGTACTACCCGTCGCTCGACGCATCGCTCGCGGCCGTCGCGCTCGGGCTCGGTCCGCAGGACATCATTCCCATCACCCAGACTCCCGAGGAGGGAGCGCTGCTCGAATCCATCGATTTCGGCGGGAAGGTCCGCGTCCCGGTGGACGGGCGGGGGCTGATGACCATCAACTACCTGGGGAAGGACCGCACCTTCGAGAACTACTCCGTCGCCGACATCATGGACGGGAGGAAGGACGCCGAGCTTCGCGGCAAGATCGTGCTGGTGGGCGCGACCGCCCAGGGCACCTTCGATCAACGCATCACGCCGCTGAACAAGATCACCTCGGGCGTGGAGACGCACGCGAACGTGGTCGAGAACATCCTTTCCGGACGCTTCCTGCGCCGGGGGCTCGGCGTCGACCTGGCCGAGGTGGCGCTCGCGCTCCTGGCCGCGCTCGGTTTTGCCTTCCTCTTCGCGCGCGTAAAGGTGAGGCATGCGCTTCCGGTGCTCGCGGTCTGCGTCGTCTCGGTCTGGACCGCTTCCAGCGTGGCCTTCTGGGCGGGTTACGAGGTGTTCGCCGCGCTGCCGCTGGCGGAGCTGGGCTCGATGTTCGTGCTGGTGACCGTCTATCGCTACGCGACGGAAGAGAGGGACAAGCGCCAGCTGCGCAAGGCGTTCCAGCTCTACCTGAACCCCGAGGTGATGGAGGAGATGCTCGAGCATCCCGACAACCTCCAGCTCGGGGGCAGGGAAGACGAGCTGACCGTCCTCTTCTCGGACATCCGCGGTTTCACCGGCATCTCCGAAAAGCTCGAGCCGACCGCGCTGGTCCACCTGCTCAACGAGTACCTCTCGCCGATGACGGAGATCGTCCTGCGCAAGCGCGGCACGCTCGACAAGTACATCGGCGACGCGGTCATGGCGTTCTTCGGCGCCCCGGTGCAGACCGCGGCGCACGCGGCGAACGGCTGCGACGCGGCGCTGGAGATGATCGAGACGCTGCAGCGCATGCGGGAGAAGTGGCGCATCGAGGAGCCGGCCCTGCCCCAGATCGAGATCGGCATCGGGATCAACTCCGGCCCCATGGTGGTCGGGAACATGGGATCCTCGCAGCGGTTCAACTACACGGTGATGGGCGACAACGTGAACCTCGCCAGCCGGCTCGAAGGGCTGACCAAGGAGTACGGAACGCACATCCTGGTCACCGAGCAGACGCTGATCGCGGCGCGCAAGGGATTGAACGACGAGGGCGCGTACACCGTGCGCGAGCTGGACGCGGTCCGGGTGATGGGCAAGGAGGAGCCGGTGCGGCTGTTCGAGCTGCGGCGTCGCGGCCCGGCGACGACGGAGGAGATGCCGCTGCTCGACGGCTACGCGCGCGCGCTCGCCCTGTACCGCGCGCGGCAGTTCGCCGATGCGCGCCTTCTGTTCGAGTCGTTGCTGAAGCGCTTCGCGGGGGACGGCCCTTCGGCGCTCATGCTGGCGCGGTGCGATCGCATGCTCTCCGCGCCGCCGGCGACGGGCTGGGATGGAGTCTTCCGCATGGAGCACAAGTAGCCCCGGCCGCCGAAGGCGGCTCAGGGGCCATGCTCGAGCGCGAACCGCACGAGGGTCTCCACGCAAGAACTGTGATTGCCATCACGCGCCGCTAAATTGACCAGCGCTCGACTCCGCTGATAGGACTTCTTCATGGCCGGAGAGGACGCGCTGTTCCAGCGTTTCGGCAAGGAGTTCAGGCGCGGCGACGTCCTTTTCGCGGAGGGCGAACCGGGCAAGGAGATGTACGTCGTCCAGTCCGGGAAGGTGAACATCACCAAGACCGTGCGGGAAAACGCGAAGATTCTCGCTACCTTGGGCGCCGGCGAATTCTTCGGCGAGATGAGCATCCTCAACAACAAGCCGCGCTCGGCCGGCGCGGTGGTGGCCGAGGACGCGAAGCTCCTGGTGATCGATCCGAAGACGTTCGAGGCGATGATCCGCGGCAATGTCGAAATCGCGGTGCGCCTGATCAAAAAGCTTTCCGATCGATTGCAGGAAGCCGACGAACAGATCGAGAACCTCCTCTTGCGCGATCCGAACAGCCGCGTCGTGCATTACCTCTGGCAGGCGGCGGTCAAACGGGGGAAAGAGACCCCGCAGGGCAAGCTCGTGAACGTCAATCTCAACGAGCTGCACGGGCGCATGGGCGTGAGCGCGCAAGAGGTCCAGGAGGCGGTGAACAAGACTGCCAAGGCGCGAATCATCGCGCTGGTGCCGGAGGGCGTGCTCGTGCCCGATACCGGCAAGATGCAGAAATACCTGGAGTTTCTCGAGATGAAAGAGCGTTTCGGGGACTAGGGGGACTGAGATGAAAATCAAGGTCCTCGGCTGCCACGGCGGCGAGCTGCCCCGGCACCGGACCACCTGCTTCCTCATCGATCGAAAGCTGACCATCGATGGCGGCGCGATCACCGCGGCGCTGGAGCTGGACGAGATCCTCGAGATCGACGACATCTTCCTCACGCATTCGCATTTCGATCACGTCAAGGACGTCCCGCTGATGACGGATCTCCTGGTGGGAAAGCGGGAGAAGCCTGTGATCGTGCACGGTCCCGCCGAGACGATGGAGGCGATGGACAAGGACGTCTTCAACAACCGGACGTGGCCGGACTTCCGCGTGATCCCCACGCCGGAAAAGCCGGTGATCGCCTTCGATTCCATTCCGGTCTACGAGCCCGTCACCTGTCAGGGGCTGCGGATCCGCGCCGTCCCGGTGCACCACCCGGTCTACTCGGTCGGTTACATCGTCGAGGCCCGCGGGGGTGCGGTCGCATTCTCCGGAGACACGGGGCCGACCGAGGAGCTGTGGCGCGTGATCAACACGACGCCGGATCTGAAAGCCGTCTTCCTCGAGGTGAGCTTTCCCAGCACGCTGCAGTGGCTGGCCGACGTCAGCGGCCACCTCACGCCCCGGACGGTGATGAGCGAGCTGGCGAAGCTCGATCGCCGCGGAGCCAAGATCTACCTGTACCACCTGAAGCCGGCCGTCATCGACGAGGTGAAGGCGGAGATCAAGGCGCTGCGCAAGGACTACCTGCACGTCTGCGAGCTCGACGAGGTCTACAGCATCCGGTGAGAGCGCTGACCCTCGTCTGTCTCGTGCTCTCCCTCGGCGCCCGCGCGGAGCCCGCCGGCAAGGCCGCTGCCCAGCAGAACCAGCAGAACGCCGCCGCGGCTGCCGCCGCCGGGGCGGGCGCGGTGATCGTCGCCACGCAGGCCGAGGCGGGTGAGGATCCCTTCGCTTTCCCGGCGCCGATGCCGCGGGCGCGCCAGTGGCTCGGATACGCCTCGCCCTGGACGCTCCTGATCCTCGCCGCCATCCTCATCACGCTGGCGGCGATGATCCAGAAGATCGATCCGCGGCGCCGCAAGCGCATCCGCCGCGCCTCGATCCTCTACATGCTCTATCTCACCACCTTCGTGTTCGCGGCCATCCTCGCGGGCGTGCACGCGGAGGGCTGGGCGCGGCGGGTGTGGTTCCTCGCCGATCTCTTCGAAGTGCTGGTGATCATCGACTTCGTCGCCATCCTCCTCTTCGACCTGGTGCTGCTCGCGCTGCGGATCGAGGTGGCGAACATCGTCCACGACCTGGCGCTCGGCGCGGCGTACATGCTCGCCTTCTTCGGGATCCTCCACCGCAGCGGCGTTCACTTGCAAGGGATCATCGCCACATCGGCGGTGGTCACCGTGGTGCTCGGCCTCTCGCTGCAGGCCACGCTCGGCAACGTCCTGGGCGGGATTGCGCTGCAGCTCGACGACTCGATCCACATCGGCGACTGGGTCCAGCTCTCCTCCGGCCAGCAGGGGTGCATCAGCGCCATCCGCTGGCGGCATACGGTGGTGGAGACGCGCAACTGGGACACCATCATCGTCCCCAACTCCGTGCTGCTGGGCGAGAACATCGTCATCCTCGGGCAGCGGCAGGACCAGCCGGTGCAACACCGGATGTGGGTCTACTTCAACGTGGACTTCCGCTACTCGCCGGAGGAGGTGATCCACACCGTCGACGACGCGCTGCAGAGCACCCCCATCGCGAACGTGGCCTCGTTCCCGGCGCCGAACTGCATCTGCTACGACTTCGCCCGGCAAGGCGCGGACAGCTTCGCGTACTACGCCGTTCGCTACTGGCTCACCGATCTCGCGGCCGACGATCCCACCTCCTCGGCGGTGCGGGTGCGCGTCTACGTCGCCCTCAAGCGCGCAGGCATCCCCCTCGCCATCCCGGGCCAGGCGCTCTGGGTCTCGATGGATGACCCGGAGCACCGCGAGCGCAAGGTCCAGCGCGAGCTGCAGCACCGGGTGATGGCGCTGGAGCAGATCGAGATGTTCAGCGGGCTCTCGTCCGACGACCGGCAGCGCCTCGCCGAAGGAATGCGTCCGGCGCCCTTCGGCCGCGGGGAGATCATCACCCGCCAGGACTCCGCCGCGCACTGGCTCTACGTTCTCGCCAAGGGCGAGTGCGAAGTCCGCGTGCGCGGCGAGGGCGGCGTGGAGAAGCTCGTCGCCCGCATCAGCGGCCCGAATGTCTTCGGCGAGATGGGCGTCATGACCGGCGAGCGCCGTACCGCCTCCGTCGTCGCCGCCACCGAAGTCGAGTGCTACCGGATCGACAAGGACATCTTCAAATCCGTCCTCCGCAACAGACCGGAGATGGCGAACGTGATCTCGCAGGTGATGGCGAAGCGCAGGATCGAGCTCGAGTCGGTGCGCGTGGGCCTCGATGCCGAGGCCCGCAAGCGGCGGGCGAAGGAAGAGCGCACCGAGATCCTGTCGTCGATCCAGACTTTCTTCGGGTTGGACGACGACAAGGTGTAGGAGGCGTCGCCCTCGCTCTGCTGGAATCAACCCCCTCCCTCTGCTACAACGCCGCCGCAATGGCCTGGTATCACCGCGTTCCCGCCCCGAAGCTTCCTCCCGAACAGCGCAAGGCGCGCATGGAGGGGCTGTGGATCAAGTGCGACGGGTGCGGCGAGATCATCTACAAGCAGGACGTCGAGAAGAACCTCGAGGTCTGCCCCAAGTGCGACGAGCACTTCCCGCTGCCGGTGCGCAAGCGGCTCGAGCTGGTGCTCGATCCGGGCAGCTTTGCGGAGCACGACATCGGGCTGGAGAGCACCGACCCGCTCCAGTTCTCGGATTCGAAACGGTACCGCGAGCGGATCAAGGCCAGCCAGAAGTCCGCCAACGAGGGCGAAGCCTTCATCTCCGGGATCGGCCGGATCGCCGGCCGCGAGGTCTCCATCGGCGCGTTCCATTTCGGTTTCATGGGCGGGTCGATGGGGAGCGTGGTGGGCGAGAAGGTGACTCGTATCTTCGAGCGGGCGACGGATCGGCGACTGCCGACGATCATCTTTTCCGCCAGCGGGGGCGCCCGGATGCAGGAGGCCATCTTCTCCCTGATGCAGATGGCGAAGTCCTCCGCCGCCCTGGCCCGTTTCCGCCACGTGCAGAGGCCGTACATCAGCGTGCTGCTCGATCCCACCACCGGCGGCGTGGCTGCTTCCTTCGGCTTCCTCGGCGATGTGATCCTGGCCGAGCCGCGCGCGTTGATCGGCTTCGCCGGGCCCCGGGTGATCGAGCAGACCATCCGGCAGAAGCTCCCCGAGGGATTCCAGAGGAGCGAGTTCCTGCTCAAGCACGGGATGGTGGACGCGATCGTCCACCGCAAGGAGATGCGTGATCGGCTGGCGCAGCTCCTCGGTCTGCTCGCCTAGCCGCTCCCGCACCGGAGGTGCGGGTTTGCGGCCTTTGCTTTCAGGCTGTACCACTTGTGAACTTCTCCGAACTCAAGCAGCTGCTCTTCGCCCGGGGAAACTTTGGCGTGAAGCTGGGCCTCGAGCGGATGCGCGAGGCCTGCGCGCTGCTGGGAAACCCCGAGCGCGGCGCTCCGGTGCTCCACGTCGCCGGCACGAATGGCAAGGGCTCCACCTGCGCGTTTGCCGAAGCCTCGCTCCGGGCAGCGGGGATGCGCACGGGGCTCTACACGAGCCCCCACCTGAACCACTTCTGCGAGCGGATCCGCGTCGCGGGCGAGCCCATTTCCGAGGAGCGCGCCTGCGAGCTGCTCGAGGAAGTGCGCGGGCGCATTCCCTGGGCGCTCGGCGATCCCGGGCTGACCTTCTTCGAGATCGTCACGCTGATGGCGTTCCTCGCCTTCCGCGAGGTCGACGCCGCCGTGATCGAAGTGGGGCTGGGCGGGCGTCTCGATGCGACCAATGTCGTCGTCCCGCGGGCCTGCGCGATCAGCGCCCTGGGATTGGAGCACACGCAATATCTGGGGCCGACGCTCGCGCATGTCGCGGCGGAGAAGGCGGGCATCTTCAAGGCCGGGGTACCGGCGGTGAGCGCCGGTCAACCTCGAGAGGCGGCGGAAGTCCTGCGGCGGCGCGCGGATGAGATGCGCGTCCGGCTGTGGAGGCCGGGGCGCGATTACCGATTCGAGAGCCGGGAGGGCGAGGCCTTCTGCTACGGCGGTCCGCAATGGAACGTGCGGGCGCAGCCAGCCCTGGCCGGGCACCACCAGCGCGGGAACGCCGCGCTCGCCTGCGCTCTTCTGGAAGCGAGCGGGCTGTGCGGGGCGCGGCACGCCGAGGAAGGGCTTCGGACCACGCGCTGGCCGGCGCGGCTCGAGCAGTTCGGGAACGTCTACGTGGACGGGGCGCACAATCCGCACGCGGCGCGCGCCCTCGCGCACGCGCTGCCGCCGCTGCTGCGCGGCCTGCCGCTTCGCCTCGTGTTCGGTGCGCTCGAGGACAAGGACGCGAGCGCGATGCTCGATGCGCTCGGTCCGCTGGCCCGGTCCATCCACTACTGCCCCCCGGACTCGCCCCGGGCACTGCCGCCGGAGCGCCTGGCCCGACTCCGGCCCGGACACGTCCACCCGAGCGCAGCCGCGGCGCTGGCGGCGGCACGCAGCGAAACGGGCGTGGTCCTCTGCTGCGGCTCGCTCTACCTGGCTGGCGAGACGCGGGCTCTCCTGCTCGGGGAGCGCCGCTCGAGCATGCCCAGCGAACGGCTGTAGCCGCGGCCGCCGACCAGACGCCCTCCGGAGAGTTTGCCGCCCCGCCGCCCCCACCTTAACTTAAGGGACGCGCGGACCCCTGGGGGTTCGAGGCCGCGACGGGTTCAAGGAGCCATGCGCCGCCTCGATTTCCAACGACCGCCGAACCGCCGCAACCTCGATCGCATAGCGTTCAAGTCATTGTATTCAAAGCAGATTTACGATGCGCCCACCCGGGACGGCTGGGTGCTCCGGATCTCCCGCTACAAGCCGATCGAGCAGCCCTGGGATCAGCCGATCTTCGGCCAGCCGATGCTGCTCGTCCCAGGCTGGTCGCAGAACCGTCATGCATTCACCTGCGGCGACTTCGTCAAGCAGCTGCTCGCGTACGGGGCGGACATCCACATCGCCGAGCTGCGCGGCCACGGCCTGTCGAATCAGCAGCTCCAGCTCGAGCGCGGCCTGCATCCAAAGGACCTCGACTGGGACTGGGACATCGACAGCTATTTCCTCTACGACGTCCCTGCCGCCGTCGCAGCGGTGAAGCAGGCTACTGGCCGTTCCCGGATCTTCTACCTCGGCAACAGCATGGGCGGCATGCTCGGGTACGGTTACGCGGGCTGCCACGATGATCTCGCGGGGCTCGTCGCCATCGGCGCCCCGAGCGACATCGGGCGGGGCTTTCTCGGCCTGCGAGCCGCCGCGCTCTTCGGACCGGTTCTGATGGGCCCCCTCCTCGACGCTGCCTGCCGCGCGGCGAGCGTCGCCGGCCGCACCCGCCACAGCGCCGCGGCGATGCTGCGCAGGGTGCGGTTCCTCGCCCGCGCCGCCAACCTGCTCGCCGCTCCCGACAGCGAGTTCAAGCCCATCCAGTTCAATCACGTTCCGGTGGACGCGTTCCTGCGCGCGCTCGCCCGCGCCGCCACCGAGAGCAACCTGCGGCGCTACGAGCTGATCTCGCGCTACATCGGGTCGCTGCTGAATCCGTCGCGCGTGACCGCGGAGGACTTCCGCTGGCTCCTCTCGCAGGGCGGAGAGAAGGAGCCCCGGCGCGTGGTGGAGCAGTTCGCCCGCTGGATCCGCCACGACGAGATGAAGTGCTATCGCACCGGTTACGACTACAAGGCGCACTTCCGGGACATCGCCATCCCGATGGCGATCTTCTTCGGCGACCTGGACAAGATCGCCTCCGCGCGCAGCACCCGCGGCATCTACCGCGCGGCGCGCAGCGAATACCTGCTCTGGCGCCCGGTGAAGGAGAACAGCCACCTCGAGCTGACGATGGGGACCGACATCCACCAGATCTGTGCGGACGTGAAGGATCTGGTGGAATACGCTGCGCGCCGGACACGCCCCGGGCCGGTCGAGTCTTTTGGGTGAGTGCGGAGCGCGTGTTAGCCTTCGAGGTGCGTGACAAGGGAAACGTTCACTGTCGCGTGCTGCGCGCTCGCGCTGGCGCTGGGCGCGGCCGCCGAGGAGCAAGGCCGGCTGGTCGGCGTGCGCGCGCGCGCCGACGCGAAGGCGAGCACCGTGGAGATCGACGGGGACCGCCCTCTCTCCTTCACCACCATGAAGCTGTTGTCGCCGCCGCGGGTGGTGGTCGACTTCGCGGATACGGACGTCGCAGCCGAGCCGCGGGAGCTGGAGATCGAAGACGGCACCCTGCGGCGCGCAGCCGTGGCGCAGGCGGGATCGCGCACGGCACGGGTGGTGATCGAGCTCGCTGTGGATGCGGAGTTCGACGTGCGCGCCGAGGGAAATCGCGTCGAGGTGCGCGTGCCCCGGCCCGGCGCCGTCGCCGAAGCCGAGCCCCACGGGGAAGGCGCGGGCGATGCCGAGGCAGAGAAGGTTGCCTCGCTCCCCAAGGTCTCGCTGGTCGGGTCGAAGCCCGCGCAGCCGCCGGAAGACGGGCGCACCGACCGGCAGCGGACCGCGGCGGAGAAGGCCGAGGCGCTGAAGAAGACGCTCGCGGAACAGCGAAAGCGCGAGGCGGAGGAAAAAGCCGCGCGCAAGCTCGCGCTCAAGAACGGCCGGAAGGTCGGCCCGAGAGCGGCGTCGAAGCCCCCGCCCGAGCCGGCGGCGCAGGTGGACCGCGCGGTGCCGCAGTCCTCTCCTGACCCCGCGGCAAAGGTGGAGCGCCCAGTGGCGGAGCCCTCGCCCGAGGGTGCCGCGAAGCTGGAGCGCGCGCCGCAGGTCACCCCGCCCACGCCCGCAGCGAAGCTCGAAACGCCGCAGCCGGAGACCGCCCCTGCTCCGCCGCCCGCGGTCGCGGAGAAACCGCCCGAACAGGCTCCCGCCCGACCGAAGACCCGGGCCGCGATGGCCGGGGAGCGCCACATCACCGGGATCGGCTTTCGCCCAATCCAGGGCGGCGAGGTGATCGTCCGCAGCGACCATCCTCTCGAGTACGGCGTGAGCGACGATGCCGGGGCCGTCCTGCTGCATTTGCCGAGCGCCGCCATTCCCCTTCCGAACAACCGCCGGCCCCTCGATACCCGGTTCTTCCATGGCGCCGTCGAGCGGGTGATCCCCATGCCCGTCCCCGGGGGAACCGACGTGCGCATCGAGCTGCGGCAGCACGCCGAGTATCAGCTTGCCCAGAACGGTTCGGTGTTGACGGTGACCTTCGCGGCTGTTCAGTAGTCGCTCTACGTGCTCCGCTTTGCCGCGACGGCTGCCCTCGCCGTGATTGCCCTTGGGCGGCCGGCGCTCGCCCAGAACGCGTTCTTCGCCGGACCTCCGGGCGCCGAGGTGGAGGTCGAGGCCGACCGGATCTTCTACGCATGGGACAAGCAGCTGCTGCGCCTCGAGGGCCACGTGGTCGCGCGCCGCGGACCGGGGCTGCTCCGGGCGGCCTCCGGATCCCTGGACCGCGCGCACGGAATCCTGAAGCTCGAGGGGGGCGTGCTCGGCGTGCAGGATCACCAGGTGTTCCTGGCGGACGCGGCCGTCGTCGATCTGAACTCGCGCTCCGCGGAGCTGACCAAGGCGGTGCTGCTGCTCAAGGACCGCCCGGCCAATCCGGACGCGCCGCGCTCCGGCGCGAACACGCTGATCCTGCACGGGGCGCACGTGCGGCAGCTCGAGCGGGGCCGCTTCCTCGCCGAGAACGTGACCCTGACGCCCTGCGACTGCGCCGGCGATCCGGATTACGAGCTGCTGGCGCGGACGGCGGAGATCGGCGACGACCGCGCCAGCCTGCGGGGAGTGCGTCTGCGCCTCCTCGGCGCCACTCTGCCGCTGTTCCCGCTCTCGCTGCCCCTGACCAATCGGCAGTCAGGCCTGCTCGCGCCACAGATGGGGTACGGCGGCCCGGTAGGCTTCTCCTACGCGCAGCCCGTCTACCTCACGCTGGGGCGCAGTAACGACCTGACGATCGCGCCGGGCTGGTTCACCGGCGGACACATGCACCAGAAGACCCTCGGGCAGCGCTCGATCAAGGGCCCCCGGCTCGGCCTCGAGGAGCGGTACGCTCCGGTGGAAGGCACGTCGGGTTCGCTTGCGCTCGACCTGTTCTACGATCTCGACCAGCACGACCCCGCCGGGACCGCCACCGCCGGGCGCGGCTATGGCGGCCTGCGCGGCATCGCGCACCTCGGTCACCGGACGGAAGGCGGCGCGGGCGTCTTCGCGGTGCAGGGCCTCGCGGCGAGCGACGTGATGGCCGTCCGCGACCAGGCCGCTCAATCCATCGAGAATTCATACGACCTCTTCACGACCGACCTGGGCTTCTGGCGCGCTCGCGGACCGTTCACCCTCGGTGCGGATGCGACGCTCATGCAGGACATGCGCATCGTCGACGGCAACGCCCCCGACCGGCGGCTCTTCGGCGCCGACGGAGGAAGGACCTTCCAGCGGCTTCCGGCGCTCTTCGCGCAGCTCTCGCCGGTGCCGCTCGGGCCCGCGACGTTCGCGCTGGAGGCGAGCGCGGTCCAGTTCGCGCGCTTCGGAGACCCCACGGAGATGGAGCGCAAGACCGGCTTCGGTCCGACGGATCGCGCGATCAGCCCCCCGGCCATCTACACCGACGCCTCGCGCGCACCCGCCCTGCGCCTCGATCTCGCTCCGCGCGTCACGCTCGCGGCTGCGCAGGCGTTCCCGACGGAGCTGCGCCTGGAAGCGGGAGCGCGCGTGGATGGCTGGATCGTGGAGGGCTATCCGGATCGGAACCGGACGCGCGCGTACGCGCTGCTCGGAGCGCGCGCGGCGATGCCGCTCGAGCGGCGGTTCGGAAGCGCGCTGCATCGCATCGAGCCGGCGTTCGAGGTGCGCGCGCTGTCGAAGCCGCTCTCCTCGGGAGGCCCTCCATTCGGGGATCTGACGGACGGGGGCGGACCGGACTTCAGACCGATGCCGGACGCCGCGCAGCAGGGGCTGACGGCCGGCGGGGCGATCGCCGGCGTTCCGGCCGCGCGCCGGGCATACGACGAGATCGACTTCGCGGCGCCGGCGACCGGCGCGGTGGAGGCGACGGCATCGCTGTCGCAATCGCTGTGGACGAAGTCGGGGCGGACGGCAGGCCGCATCCTGGGTTTCGACTTGCTGCAGGATGCGCTGCTCTGGGCGGGGGGAGCGAGAGCGCGCCTGGGGGAGGGGAGCGCGGTCGCTTCGGCGCGGTTTGGTCCGGGGAGCGTGGACGGGTCCATCCGGTACGACTGGTCACTGCACGAGGTCTCGGCGTTCAGCGCCTCAGCCGGCCTGCGGGACGGCCGCGGCGACGAGGTGCACGGGTCGGTCGGCATGCTGCGGGGCAGCTCGAGCGAGCGGCTCCGCGGGGGAATCGACGAGCTGTTCTCCGCCGCTCGCTTCGCCGTGGCTCCGACGACGCTCACCGGTGGAGCGCGCGCCGGCGCATCGAGCCCGCTGCCGCTCGGGCTTCGGCTCGCGTACGACGCCATCTACACACCAGGCGATACCCCGAGCACGTTCGCGAACCTGGTCCATGTGGGCGTGCTGACCCTCGACACGCCCTGCCGGTGCGCCGGCCTGCGACTCTCCGCCTCCTTGCCGACGCACGACCTGCGGGCCTTGGGGGGCCCGCAATTCTCGCTGGTGATCGACTTGAAATCGCTCGGGTCGATGGCTGCCTTTTAGCGTGTTCAGGTTGAGAAGTTTCACTGGCAGCATCTTTTGAAAGCGTGGCTGCGGCTGGTACGAACGCCTCCGGCAGCGAACCAGGAGCTCCGGAGCGGACCATACAGGCGACCATCGCCAGGGAAGTCGGACGCCGGATCCGCCAGCTGAGGATGTCGCGGTCCACGCGGCTGACCCAGGAGGAATTGAGCGAACGCGCCCGGATCAGCGTCTCCTTCCTATCCATGATCGAGCGCGGCGAGCGCGCTCCCCATCTGGAGACCCTGGCCGCGATCGCCGACGCCCTCGACGTCCACCTGGCGGACCTGTTCGCCGAGCGGCAGGAGGGCACGGACTCCGATCCCATCTATGGCGCCCTCATCGAGGCTTGCCGCAGGCACCATCTGGGCAAACGCGACGTCGAGTTGCTCGTCTCCATGATGCGCAGCATGTTCGCGGCTTGACGCGCGGCCGCCGGCCCGGCACTTCAATGGTCGCTGATGGGCCCGGACAACGTGATCGTCACCTGTGCCCTGACCGGCGTGCTCGCGAGCCGCGATCAATGCCCCTGGGTCCCCTATACGCCCGAGGAGATCGCCGAGGAGGCGCGGCGGGCGCACGAGGCCGGCGCCGCGGTGGTGCACATCCACGCCCGCACCGACGAAGGCGCCCCCACGTACGATCCCGACGTCTACGCCGCGATCCGGCGCGAGATCGAGAAGCGCTGCCCGGTGATCCTCAACTTCTCCACGGGCGGCATCGGACCGATGGAAGGGCGCGTGGCGCACATCGCCCGGGTCAAGCCCGCGCTCGGCGCGCTGAACATGGGCTCGATGAACTACGCGAAGTACTCGGCGAAGAGGAAGGAGTTCGTCTTCGATTTCGTCTTCGAGAACCCGTTCCGCGACATCGCCTACCTGCTCGGCGTGATGAAGGAGGCGGGCGTCAAGCCCGAGTTGGAGTGTTTCGACGTCGGGCACACCAACTCCGTCTGGCCGCTGCTGGACAAGGGGCTGCTGAAGCGGCCGCTGCAGTTCAGCTTCATCATGGGCGTCCTCGGCGGGATCCGCGCGAGTAGCGAGAACCTCGCCCTGCAAGCGCGGGAAGCGCCCGAGGGCAGCACCTGGGAAGTGATCGGCATCTCGCACGAGCAGTGGCGCATGATCGGGGCCGCGCTCGCGCTGGGCGGGAACGTGCGCGTGGGACTGGAGGACAATTTCTACCTGGACGCGGCCGGGTCGAAGATGGCGCGCTCGAACGGAGAGCTGGTGGAGAAGGCCGTCCGGATGGCGCGCGACATCGGCCGGGAGCCGGCCACGGTCGAGCAGGCGCGCCGGCTGCTCACACTCGATGAGCCGTGGTGAATCGGCCGATCCCGAGCAGGCCGCCGCGACGGCGCTCGGCGTTTCCACGATCAGCCGCAAGCGTCTTGACACGCCGCGCTAAGACCCTTTATCCAACCCGTCCGGCCAGCCGAGAAGGAGACGTCGTGAAGAAGATCCGCCTGCTCACGCCCGGTCCGACGCCGGTTCCCGAGAGGCTGTCGCTGCGGATGGCGCGGCCCATCGTCCACCACCGCTCGCCGGAGTTCGAGGCAGTGTTCGCCCGGGTGCGGGAGGGGCTCGCCTGGCTCTACCAGACGAAGCAGGACGTGCTCGTGTTCGCAGCCAGCGGCACCGGCGCGATGGAGGCCTCGTTCGTCAACTTCCTCCGCAAGGGCGACACCGCGGTGGTCGTCGACGGCGGCAAGTTCGGCGAGCGCTGGGGAAAGCTGGCGAAGGCCTACGGCGTGAACGCGGTCAGCCTCAAGTGCGAGTGGGGCCATCCGGTCGAGGCCACCGCCGTCGAGAAGGCGCTGCGGGAGAATCCCCAGGCGAAGGGCGTCTACGTCCAGGCGAACGAGAGCTCGACCGGCGTGTACCATCCCATCCGCGAGCTGGCGCAGGTCACCGCGAAGACCGGCGCCGTCCTGGTGGTCGACGCCATCAGCGCGCTCGGGGCGATGCCGTTGCCCATGGACGACTGGGGCATCGACGTGCTCCTGAGCGCCGGCCACAAGGCGCTGGGGCTTCCGCCGGGGATCGCCTTTCTCGCCGCCAGCGAGAAGGCGTGGAAGCTGAACGAGTCGGCCGACCTGCCGCGCTTCTATTTCGACATCAAGCGCGAGCGCGACAGCCAGCGCAAGAACCAGACCGCCTGGACTCCCGCCATCGCACTGGTGGAAGGCCTGGACGAATCGCTCGCCATGTTCCGCGAGGAAGGGCTGGAGAACGTCTTCGCCCGCCATGAGCGCATGGCCAGGGCAGCGCGCGCAGGGATGCAGGCGCTGGGCCTCACCCTGTACTCGAAGAGCCCCTCGCCGGCGATGACCACCGTGCTCGCGCCGGACGGGGTCGATTCCGAGAAGCTGGTCAAGCACTTGTTCAAGCAGTACGGGATCAAACTGGTCGGCGGTCAGGACGCGGCGAAGGGGAAGATCTTCCGCATCGCCCATCTCGGCTACTTCGACGATTTCGACATGCTGGTGGTGATCGGGGCGATCGAGCGTGGCCTGCACGATCTCGGCGCCAGGATCCAGCTCGGGGCAGGCCTCGCCGCCGCCCAGCATTCCTTCGCCGGAGGGCGCTGATGCGCATCCTCATCGCCGACGATCTGTCGCCGGAGGCGAAAACCATCCTCGAGCGGATCCCGGAAGCGCAGGTCGACGTCCGCGTCGGCCTCAAGCCAGCCGAGCTGCGCGAGATTGCGGGCGCCTACGACGCGCTGGCGGTGCGCAGCGCCACCAAGGTCACGGCCGAGTTCCTCGCTGCGGCGACGAGGCTGCGGGTGATCGGGCGGGCCGGCACCGGCGTGGACAACATCGATCTCGATGCGGCCACCCGCCGCGGCGTGGTGGTGATGAACGCGCCCGGGGGCAACAGCGTCTCGGTCGCCGAGCACACGGTCGCGCTGCTCCTCGCGCTCGCGCGGCGGGTCGCGGATGCCTCGCAGAGCACTTGTGCAGGAAAGTGGGAGAAGAAGAAGTTCTCCGCGGGGCGGGAGGTGCTCGGGAAGACGCTCGGGGTGGTGGGCACGGGAAGCATCGGCGCCCTCGTCGTGCAGCGGGCCAAGGCGTTCGGCATGAAGGTGATCGCCTACGATCCATTCCTCAGCGAGGAGGCGGCGGCCAAGCTCGGAGTCGAGCTGGTGCCGCTGCCGGAGATCTTCCGCCGCAGCGACGCGGTGACGCTGCACGTCCCGCTCAACGAGCAGACGAAGAACATGGTCGCCGCGCCGCAGCTCGCGCAGATGAAGCCGGGCGCGCTGCTCATCAACTGCGCCCGCGGTGGCCTGGTCGACGAGAAGGCCCTGGCGGAAGCGCTGGAGTCGAAGCGGCTGGGCGGGGCGGCGCTGGACGTGTTCGAGACGGAGCCGCCGCCCGCCAGCCATCCGCTTTTCTCCTGCGAGAACTTCATCGCCACCCCGCACCTGGGCGGGAGCACGGAGGACGCGCAGCAGAACGTGGCCCTGATCGTCTGCGAGGCGATGGTCGAATACCTGACCACCGGAACCATCCGCAACGCGGTGAACGTGCCCTCCGTGACCGGCG